>Ga0268299_1002910_pt1 | contig 17865 bp, 11 predicted proteins | sample NOBtaG_FD_193484 | JGI IMG/M metagenome (GOLD analysis project Ga0268299, IMG submission 193484) | Activated sludge microbial communities from bioreactor in Nijmegen, Gelderland, Netherland - NOB reactor | ecosystem: Engineered > Bioreactor > Aerobic > Activated sludge | place: Netherlands...
AGCGGCTCGCGTCGGGTCCGGTGCGGACCTACACGGTGGGATTCGACGCCGAATCGATCGACGAGACGGCGCAGGCGGAGGCGGTGGCCGCGCACCTCGGCACGAGGCATACGAGCATCCGGATCGACAGTGCCGATGCCTTGGCGCTGGTGCCGGGCCTCCCGCGACTCTTCGACGAACCCCACGCCGACCCCTCCAACATCCCGACCGCCGTGGTCTGTCGGAGTGCGCGCCGGGACATCACCGTGGCCCTCTGCGGCGACGGCGGCGACGACGTGTTCGCGGGCTACAACCGGTACGAGCTCGGCCGCCGCATGCTGGCGCGGCTCGACGCGCTGCCGCGCTGGCTGCGCGCCGGCGCCGGACGCGCGCTGCTCGCACTCGACGCCGACGGCTGGGACCGCATCGCCCGCGCGCTGTTGGCGCCGATCCCGGCCGACCGGCGGCCGCACCTGGTGGGCGAGCGCCTGCACAAGATCGGCCGGCTCGCGACGGCCACGCAGCCGATGGAAGGCTACCGTTCGCTGCGTGCAGCGTGGCTCGATCCGTGGATGCTGCTCCGCGCCGACGCGATGGCGGCCGCGAACGCCGGCACGGAGCCCGCGGATCGCGTGTTGCAGATCCTGGCCGGGCATCCGGAGCTCTCCGTCCCTGAGCGCATGATGCTCTCGGACCAAGCGACCTACTTGAGCGACGACCTGCTGGCCAAGATCGATCGCGCGAGCATGGCGGTGGGGCTCGAGGTGCGCGCCCCGCTGCTGGATCATCGCGTGGTGGAGTACGCCTGGGGCATGCCGGCGCGGTTCAAGCACCGCGACGGCGTGACGAAGTGGGCGCTGCGCGCACTGCTCGCGCGCGACCTGCCGCGGTCGCTGAGCGAGCGCCCCAAGCGCTGGTTCACGATGCCGGTCCGCGGCTGGCTGACGGGCGGACTGCGGGAATGGACGGAGACACTGCTCGCGCCGGACAGCCTGCGCGAGCTGCCGTTCCTCGAGCCGCGGGTGCTCCACGACGAATGGCGGCGGGTGCAGGAGGGACGTGCCGGTAACGGCCACGCGCTCTGGGCCGCCCTGCAGTTGATCGCATGGTGGCGGGAGTGGCGCCCGTCGGCGTGACGGTCGGGCGGCCCGGGAGGCCGCTAGGGCTTGGGCGCCGTGCCGCGCACGATCCCTTCGATGCGACGCGCGGGATCGAACCAGCTGCGGGCGGCGGCGCGCATGCGGGCGGCGGAGACCCGTCGCAGGTCCAGCGGATAGTGTGCGAGTTCCTCGAGTGCACCGAAGCACCAGGCCTCGATCATCTCACCGAGCACGGAGGCGCCGGAGCCCTGGCGGATCTGCCAGGCGCCGATCGCGTACTCGCGCGCCCGGTCGAGTTCCTCGGCACTCACGTCCTCCTCGCAGAATCGGGCGAACTCGCGCAGCAGACCCTCGCGGGCGATCTGTTCCTTCTCGGGGGACGTGGCGATGTAGGCCGCGAACGCGCCGCTGCGGAGCCGGGTGTACGGCCGCGCGAGCACGGTGTAGGCCAACGATTGCTTGTCGCGCAGTTGGTCGAACAGGCGCCCGCCGAGTCCGCTGGCCACGCCGCTGATCATCTCGGCGTCGAAGCGGGACTCGTCGCGCCGGCTGGGCCCGGGGAACAGGATGGCCAGTGCCGTCTGCGCACGATCGCGTTCCTCGACGACCTCCTGGAACGTGGGCGGCCAGGCGCTGGTGGGCACCTCGACGGCCGGCGCGGCGCGCAGCGCCGCGAAGCGTCTGGCGAGCAGGTCGGCCGCCGCCTGTGGATCGACGTCGCCGACGACGCCGAGCACACTGGCCGAGGCCATCACGCGGGCCTGGTGCCAGCGCGCGAGGTCGTCGCGGCTGAGCGAGCGCACCGACGCCTCGTTGCCGAGCGTGACGCGGCCGTAGGGATGGTCACCCCAGGCGACCTGCGCGGCGAGGCGCATCGGCTGGCGATACATGTCATCGCGCAGCGCATCGATGGCCGCGATGGCGACGGCGCGTTCGGCCTCGAGCCCGTCGTCGGGGAACACGGGCTGCAGCACGAGGTCGGCGAGGAGCTCCGCCGCTTGATCGAGTGAGCGCGCCGGGACGGCCAGCGTCCACTGGAACGACTCCGTGCCGGCGCTGGCACTCGGCACACCGCCGAGCAGTTCGGCATCCTCGGCGAGCCGGGACGCGGAGCGCCGCGTCGTGCCGCGCAGTGCCGTCCGCGTCATGAGTGTGGTGATGCCGCTGTTCGACGCCGATTCGTGCGTGACACCGCCGGGCGTGAAGTAGCCGAGGTGCACGAGCGAGGCACCGGGCCGCCGTTTCACGAGGATCGGCACCCCGTGCGCGGAACGGAACACATGGATCCCGTCGACCACGCGCTCGAGCGTCGCCCCACTGCCGTGGACCGCGGGTGCCGCCGTCGGCGGCGCCGTGGCATCGAGCGGTGCGGGGCGCGGGCCGTCGAGCAGGCTGCGGACGGCCGCGGGGTCCGCGCCCAGGGCCGGCGTGCCGCGCGGCCGATACAGCACCACCGAGGCCTGGTCGGGGTCGAGCCAGCGCGCGGCGACATCGCGCACGCGCTCGGCATCGACCTCGAAGAGCCGCCGATGGTAGTCCACGCCCAGCGCCCAGTCACCGTGCAACTGCCAGGCACCGAGGAAGTTCGCCTGTCCGTCGGCCTGCTCGAGGCGGCGCAGCCAGCTCGCCTCGATCAGGCAGCGGGCGCGCGTGATCTCCGTCTCGCTGAGCTCCCCCTCGCGCACGCGCCGGAGCTGGTCCCACAGCGCCCGCGCGGCCTGGCTGACCTTGGGCGCGCGGGCCGCCGCGTGCACCACGAAGACGCCGAGCTCGGTGGGCACGTAGTTGTAGGCACTCACGGAGGACACGAGTTGCCGGTCGCGCGCGGCGCGCACGAGGCGCGAGGAGCGTCCGCCGGTGAGGACGGTGCCGAGCACGTCGAGCGCGGCACAATCCTCGTGTCCGAACGCCGGCGTGCGCCACCCGAACAGCAGCTCAGCCTGCGTGAGATCGCCCTCCCACTCGCGCACGCGGAAGCCGGGGGCCTGCGTCTCCTGCGGCCGCGCTGCCCGGTCGACCGGCGCGTCGGTGAGGTGGCCGTACAGGCGCTCGACCTGCGCCGTCGCCTCGGCCGGGTCCACGTCGCCGACGATGGCGATGACCGTGTTGCTGGGACGGTAGTGGTTGCGGTAGAAGCCCATCAGCCGGTCCCGCGTGAGTGCGCGGAGCTCGTCCTCGCGCCCCATGCGCCAGCGGCGGATGCGGTGCCGGTCGTGCAGCACCTCGAACAGGGTCTCCACGGCGAGCGCCGTGGGCGTGTCCGCCTTGCGCTTGGTCTCCTCGATGATGACCTCGAGCTCCCGCGCGAGCTCGTCGGCGTCGATGACCGAGTTGGCGTAGGCGTCGGCCTGCACCTCCAGCCCCCGCACGAAGCCGGAGGAGGGGAGCACGGCGTAGTAGTGCGTGTGGTCGTAGATGGTGCCGGCGTTGAGATAGCCGCCGGCCGCCTTGGTCGCGCGGGCGATCTCGCCGACGCCGAGCGTGGGCGTGCCCTTGAAGTACATGTGCTCGAGCACGTGCGCGATGCCGACGACGTCGTCGGTCTCGTCGAAGTAGCCGGCGCGCACCCAGGTGACGATGGCGACGACGGGGGCGCTGGTGTCGCGACGCGCGAGCACGGTGAGTCCGTTCGCGAGACGCGTGCGACGGACCGTCTCGGGCGGCAGCAGGGAATGCAGGGAGGTCACGGGCGGCGGCTCATCGGGCGAGCGGGGCGCGGCGGATCACGAGGAAGGCGAGGGCGAACATCGCCAGCGTATACAGCAGGAGGTGCAGGAGGTCGGCGGCGGCGGGGGCTTGGCCGTCGAGGAGCTTGCTGCGCACGCCGTCGGCGAGCACGAGCGGTGGCAGCACGCGGGCGAGGCCCGCGAGGGGCCGACTGAGCATCTCGCCCTTGTCGAGCTGCTGCAGGATGGTGCTGGTGCCGACCACGAGGATGAAGATCACGCCGTCGCGATTGACGAGCGCGCCGGCGAGCATGGCGAGTCCGCCGTAGAGTGCCGCGTACAGCGCTGCGGACTGCAGCACGCCGGCCAGCGGGACCGGGATCACGAGCCAGGAGAAGAGCAGCGGGATCGTGCCGAAGGCCGCGACGAACATGAGCCCTGAGACGAGGGCCCGCATGGCGTAGTGCTGCCAGGGCGAGACCGGCGCGGCGAACAGGAAGCGGACGTGACCGCGATCGCGGTCCTGTGCGACGAAGCCGCTGAGCAGCAGCACCGCACCGAGGGTCATCGAGAGCGTGAGGGTCTGCGTGTAGATCTGCAGCACGCTGCGCTGCAGTTCGCCGTCCGCGCGGATCTCGGCGAGCCCGAAGCGATCGGCGAGCGAGCGGATCGGCAGGCCCGCGATGGCGCCGAAGATGAGCAGCGGCGCGAGGCAGCGCAGCAGGGCATCGCGCGCGTGCCAGCGGAGGTAGGCGAGTGGCGAGGTGCCGCTCATCGGTTCACCGAGGTACGGAACGCTTCTTCGAGCGAGGACTCGACGGGCGCGACGGCGGCGACCATGGCGCCCCCGGTGATGGCCTCGGCCAGGGCGCGGTTGAGTCCCGGGAGGTCGATCTCGCACTCGACATGCTCGCCGTCGACGCGCGCGCGATGCAGGAGGCGCGCAAGCACCTCGGCGCCACTAACCACACGGATGCGCCACCGGCGCACGGAGCGCGCATCCTCACCGTCGCGCCCACGGACGCTGACCACCCGCTGCACCCGCCCGCGGTCGAGGATGGCGACGCGATCGCAGAGCCGCTCGAGTTCGTCGAGGTTGTGCGAGGCGATGACGATCGCGCGCTCCGGGCGCCGCAACCCGTTCACGATGTCGCGGAAGCGCACGGTCCAGACGGGATCGAGGCCGTGCGTGGGTTCGTCGAACACCACCATGCGCCGCTCCGCCAGCAACGACGCCGCGAGCCCCACGCGCTGCAGGTTGCCCTTGGAGAGCTGCTTCAGCCGCTTGCGGCGATGTTCGTCAATCCCCGTGGCCTCGATGACGCGCTCACGCGCGGCCGCGACGGCGCGGGGGGCGATGCCGGCCAGGGTGGCGAGGCGGTCCAGCGCCTCGCTCGTGCGCCACTGCAGTGGCAGCTGCATGAGCTCCGGCAGGTAGGCGACGCCCTCGCGCTCGACGAACGCGCGCGGGGCCAGCCCGTCGATGCGCAGCGTGCCCTCGCTCGGCGGCAGCAGGCCGAGGAGCATCGCGATGAGCGTGCTCTTCCCCGCCCCGTTGGGTCCGGCGATGCCCACGACCTCGCCGGCCGCGACGCCGAGCGAGATCCCGTCGACCGCCCGGACGGGCGTGCCGAGGAGCGAGCGGTACGTCTTCCCGACCTGCGCGAGCTCGATCAGTGGAGGATCCGGAGAAGCCCGGCGTCCGCGCTGGCGCGCAGGAAGCTCTCGGCGTCGCGCGTGGGGATGAGGATGCCGGTGAGCGCGAACCCGCGCCGCGCCTCCGCCTGCATGAACTCCTCGAGTGAGCGCGGCTTGGCCCCGCCGGCGGCATCACGCATGCCGCCCACGATCTCCTCCCAGGTGCCGTCGTAGCGGCGACCGTCCCGTCCGACCACGCGATGCTGCTGCGGCGTCTGCACCGTCTCCGTGAGGTCGGCGAGCAGCGCCCCGAACAGCTCGAGCTGCTGGCGCGCCTCCTGCTGCGCGTGCTCGTTGGCGCGCTGCTCGATCTCCTCGAGCATCTCGTCGATCGTGTCGACCACCGGCGCGAGCTCGGCGAGGCGCTCCTCCCAGATCTTGAGCGACGGGTCGTCGTCGCGGAGCCGGAGGTGCGACTTCTTGAGTTCCATCAGGCGCCAGATGCCGAGCTCGTCCCAGTGGTCCTCGGGCTTGGTGCGATCGAGGTGGAAGAGCGCAGCCTCGAACTGTTCTTTGTCGTAGAGGAGGTTGCCGAGGTAGATGCGCGCCTCGGCGTGGTCGGCGTCGGCGGCGAGGGCGGCCTTGAGCGTCTCCTGTGCGGCGTCGTCCTCGCCGAGGCGATGCTGCGCGTAGCCCACCATGGCGATGGCTTCCGCGTGCTCGGGCGCCTGCTGCACGGCGATCTCGAAGTACTCCTTGGCCTCCGCGATGAGGCCGTCGCGGAAGAGCGCGCGACCGACCTGCAGCATGAGCTCGATGTCGTCGGAATAGCCGAGCTCGAGGATGCGCCGGAAGGTCTTCATGGCCTGCGGCGTCTGGCCGAAGCGCAGCAGCGTCTCGCCGAGGCCGGCCAGCGCATCCTCGTGCTCCGGATCGAGCACCAAGGCCTCCTCGAAGGCGCGGCGGGCCCAAGCGAACTCGTCGCGGGCGAGGCGCGCATAGCCGACGCCGACATGCAGCTCGACGGCATTGGGATAGAGGCCGAGGCCCTCGCGCAGCATGACGAGGGCGTCGTCGTAGTTGCCCTCGTTGTACAGCTGGTGCGCGCGTTCGTCGTACTCTTCGGAACTCAGGAACGGAGTGGCCATCGGTACGGTCGACCTCCGGTCAGTTGGACGATCGGAAAGCTACCATCTGGTACCCGGCTCCAACAACGCCAGTTTCGTGCCGTCAGGGGGTGTCCGACAACGCGATCGCGACCTGTGCGGCGAGTGTCGCATTTTGCTCCAGCAGGGCGAGATTCGTGCGCAGCGATCGCCCCGCCGTGTGACGTTCGACCGCTCCGAGCAGGAACGGCGTCAGCGCCGCCCCACGGACGCCGCTCGCGCGGGCGGCCTGTAGCGCCTCCTCGACGGCCTGCTCCACGAGCTCCCGCGGCAGGGCCTCCGCGCTGGGCGGCGGTTGGACCACCAGGATGGCCCCCGGCCGACGCATCGCGCGGGCGTGACGCAGCAACCCAGCCGCCTCCTGCGGCGACTCGATGCGCGCCGGCACGCGGAGCCCGGTGGACGCGGTGAAGAACCCGGGGAACTCGTCGCAACGGTAGCCCACGAGCGTGATCCCCAGCGACTCGATGCGCTCGAGCGTGGCCGGCAGGTCGAGGATGGACTTGGCACCCGCGCAGACGACGACCATGCTGCAGCGCGAGAGCTCGGCGAGGTCGGCGGACTCGTCGAACGCAGGTTCGCGATGCACCCCGCCGATGCCGCCGGTCGCGAACACCTCGATGCCCGCCGCCGACGCGATCGCGAGCGTGGCGGCGACCGTCGTGGCGCCGTCGGCCCGCCGCAGCGCCGCGACCGGGAGGTCGCGGGCACTGACCTTGCCGACACCGTCGCGTGCGAGGAAGCGCTCGAGGTCGGCGCCGTCGAGTCCCGCAGTGAGTCGCCCGCCGACCACCGCGGTGATGACCGGATGCGCCCCGTGGGCCAGGATCGCGGCGCGCATGCGTGCGTCGGCCTCGCGGTTGGCCGGCACGGGGAGCCCCTGGGCGAGGACGGAACTCTCGAGGGCGACCAAGGGGCGCGCGGCCTGCCGCGCCTGCGCGGCCGCCTCGCCCCAGCGGATGCCGTCCGCAGTCACCGCGCGCCGTCGCGGCGCCAGGTCCGCACGATCGCCTCCCCCATGCGCCCCATGAGCAGCTGGGCCTCGTTGTCGATCACCCAGCGTGTGTCCGCGGCGTCGCGCGTGAAGACGCAGGCGACCACGCGGTCGGGCAGCGTCCACAGGCTGCACTCGGTGCGGACGCCGTCGTCCGCGCCGGTCTTGTGCGGGGCCCGCAGGTCGGCGACGAAGCGCTGGAGCATCTGTCCGTCCTCGTTGTGGGCGAGGATCTCGAGCATGGTGGAGTCGGCGCGCGGGTTCACGGCGCTGCCGCGGGCGAGGCGCGCGAAGAGCCCGGCCATCTCGTGCGGTGTGGAGACGCCGAGGCCGTACTTGGCCGAGGAGTCGGGCGCGAGCGAGGAGACGGCGCGCAGGAAGCTCTTGTGGTGCACGCGGGTGCGCGGGAACCCGAGCGTGTCCATACGCGCCCACACGCGGCGGATGGCGATGCGGTCGAGCAGGAGGTTCGTCGCCGTGTTGTCGCTGATCGTCGTCATCAGCCAGGCCGCATCGTGCACCGTGATCTCGGCGCCATCGTGCAGGAACTGCAACTGCCCGGCACCGCCGACCTTGTCGATGTGCAGGACGGTCAGGCGGTCGTCGAGGCGGATCTGGCCGCGCTCGACGAGTGCGAAGAGCGTCACGAGCACGGGGACCTTCACCAGCGATGCCGTGGGGAACGGCTCATCCCCGCGCCGCGAGAGGCGCTGCCCGGTCTCGAGGTTGTGGACCGCGTACCCGACCACGCCGCGGAAGCCGGCGGCAAGCGAGTCGAGCGTGCGTTGCAGCGCTGCGGGCGCGGCTGTCGGTGGGGCGGCAGGCGCAGCCGCCGGTGGCGACGATTGGGCCGCCGCGGGCGCGGCCGTGAGCGCCGCTGCGAGCGCCGCTGTGAGCGCCGCTGTGAGCGCCGCACCGAGGACGGCGCCCGACGCGGCAGCGAGCGCGGCCCGGCACCGCAGCGCCGCGACGGCCCGGCGCGGGCTGCTCACGCGTCGGGGAAGTCGTCCGCCTTGCGGGTCTGCACCAGATCGCGCTCGCGCGCGTCGGGATCGTAGACCGCGAGGATCTTGATGTTCTCCCCGGCGTAGCAGTCGAAGGTCTTGCCGGTCCCCCGCTTGATGACGATCTCGTGGCCGTCCTCGAACTTGAGGACCGCGTTGGGATAGTCGTTGTTGACGTACTGCTTGCGGAGCTTCTTCGGCGGCTGGGGCATCGGGCCTCTGATCGTGGACGGTGGGGGTGCGGCCAAAGTACGGCGAACCTTCGGCCCCCGTAAGGGACGACGCCTGCCGCGTACTCAGGTCACACGCGGCCGGTTTCCTTCGTATCCGCGCCATGCGTCGGTGGCGAGGATCGAGTCGATCTCGCGCACGACGCGCTCGACCTCGTCGTCGGTGGTGTAGAAATGCGGTGCGACGCGGATGCCGGCGCCCGGCCGGTAGTCGATCACCACGTCGCGGGCGAGCAGGGCCTGCGCCACCTCGGCACCGTGCGGCACATCGAACGCGATGGTGCCGCCGCGCCGCGCCGGGTCGCGCGGCGCGCTGACCTTGTAGCCACGTTCGTCCGCCAGCGTGACCAGTCGCGCCGTCTGGCGGAGGCTCTTGGCGCGGATGGCCTCCATGCCCGCCTGGGCCAGCAGCCGAGGGCCTTCGACGGCGGCGTACAGCGCCGGCACGACCGGTGTGCCGCCGAGCCAGCGCGCGATGCCGCTCGCGAACGCCATCGGCTCCTCGAAGGCGAACGGTCGCTGGTGGGCCTGCCACCCGGTGAGCGCTGGCGCGAACCGGGCACTCGCCTCGGGCGAGGCGTACACGAAGCAGCCGCCCGGCCCGCCGCAGAGCCACTTGAGCACGCCGCCGGTGAGGAAGTCGACGCCACTGCGCTTCACGTCCACGGGGATCACGCCCACCGAGTGGTAGGCGTCCAGGGAGACCACGGCGCCCAACCGATGCGCGTGCGCGCAGAGCGCATCGGCGTCGAGGATGTACGCCGAGCGGAAGAGCACATGCGAGACGCAGACCAGGGCCGTGCGCTCGTCGATCGCCGCGTGCAGGCGCGCCTGGTCGATGGAGATGCCGTCCTCGCTCGGGACCACGACCACCCGCGCGCCGAACCGCGCGGCGAGGGCCTCGACGGCGTATCGCACGCTGGGGAAGTCCAGCTGTGTCATCACCACGGTGTCACGCCCGCGGCTGAAGTCGATGGCCGAGAGGATCGCCGACTGGGCGAGCGTCACCGTCGGCGCCATCGCGACCTCCTGTGCCGCGGCTCCGATGAGCGGCGCCACGGCGTCGCCCACCGTCAGCGGCATCTCCCACCAGCCGCGTGCCCAGGCGCGCACGCCCCACTGCGCCCAGGCGTCCGTGTACTCGGCGAGGCGCTCCGGCACCGCACGCGGCATGGCGCCGAGCGAGTTGCTCACCAGGTAGGTGCAGCGCGCGAGGATGGGGAACTCGTCGCGGAAGCGCAGCAGGGGATCGGTCACGTCGGGCGCAGCGGATGGAGGCGGACGGCACGCGGGGTCGCCCGAAAACTATCGGCCGACCCCGCGTCCTGCAGCGCGGTTGCGTCCGCGCGGGAACCACGATCCAACGCGACGCAGCGCGCCGTGCGCTACTCGGCGACCCAGGAGGCGTCGGCGAGGGCGCGTGTCTCCGCCGCCTCCGCCGCCTCGCGCCGTTCCTCCCAGCGGGTGAGCGAGCGATACAGGAGCGGCAGCACGAACAGCGTGAGGAAGGTCGAGGTCACGAGCCCGCCGATGACGACACTGGCGAGCGGGCGTTGCACCTCGGCCCCGGCGCTGTGCGAGAGCGCCATGGGCACGAAGCCGAGGCTGGCGACCAATGCCGTCATGAGCACCGGCCGGAGGCGGTCCATCGCGCCCTCGCGTACGGCGCGCTCGAGGTCGCGCCCTCGGGCCCGCAGGTGGTTGAGGTGCTCCACGAGCACCACCCCGTTGAGCACGGCGATGCCGAACAGCGCGATGAACCCGATGCTCGCCGACAGGTTGAGGTTGAGCCCGCGCAGCCAGAGCGCCGCGACACCACCGACGAGCGCGAACGGCACATTGAGCAACACGAGTCCGGCCTGCGACACCGAGTCGAACGAGAGGAACAGGAGGAAGTAGATGAGCAGCAGTGCGGCGGGAACGACGTAGGTGAAGCGCCCCAGGGCGCGCTGCTGGTTCTCGTACTGGCCACCCCATTCGAGGAACACCCCCTTGGGGATCGGCACCTGCGCGGCCACCCTGGCGCGCACGTCCTGCACGAAGCTCCCAAGGTCGCGACCACGCACATTGGCCATCACGAGCGTGCGTCGTTGGGCGTCCTCGTGCGCGATGAGTTCCGGCCCCATGACTGGCGTGAGCTCGGCGAGCGAGCCCAGCGGCACGAGGCCGCCGTTCGCGGCCCGCACCGTGAGGCGCTTGAGCGCCTCGAGGTCCGCCCGCGAGGATTCGCGCAGCCGCACGGCGACGCCGATGCGGCGCGCACCGTCCACGAGCTCGGTGGCGACCTCGACCCCGGTGCCGAGGTCGAGGGCCTGCTGCACGTCGGCGACCGACACTCCGTAGCGCGCCAGCGCGTCACGGTCCACGTCCACCCGATACTGGCCGCTGCCGTCGGCGATCTCCACCGACACGTCCTCGGCGCCGGGCACCCCCTCGACGATCTGGCGGATGCGCTCGCCCAGCGCCTCGTTCTGCATGCGGTCGGGCCCCACGACCTTGATGCCGAGGTCCGTGCGGATCCCGCTCTCCGCCTCGTCGAGCCGCATCGCGAGCGGCTGCGTGAATGCGATCTCGAGTCCGGGGATCTGCGCGAGGGCGCTGTCGAGCGCCGCCACCAGTCCCTCGCGGTCGCTCGCGGTGACCCATTCGTCCTGCGGCTTGAGGATCACATACGTATCGCCCTCGTAGAGACCCATCGCCTCCGTGGCGAGGTCGGGGCGGCCCTCCTTGGTGACGACGGTGATGACCTCGGGGAACTGCTTGATGATGCGTTCGGCGGCGGTGGAGAGGCGCGTGGCCTCGCCCAGCGAGATGCTCGGGAGGCGGCGCGTGGTGATGAGGATGTTGCCCTCGTCGAGCTTGGGCATGAACTCGGTACCGATCCAGGCGAACGACGCGAGCGACACGAGCACCAGCGCGAGCGAGCTGCCGACGACGAGGCGCCCGTTGCGGAAGACCCACTCCAAGCCGCGACCGTACGCCGCCTTGAGGCGGTCGAACATCGGATTGGGCTTCTCCCGGGCGTGCCGCAGCAGCAGGTGCGAGACCGTCGGCACGTACGTGAGCGCCAGCAGCAGCGACCCCAGCACCGCCGTGACGACCGTGAAGGCCATCGGCTTGAACATGCGGCCCTCCATCCCGTCGAGCGTGAAGATCGGGATGTAGACCGAGACGATGATCGCGATGCCGAACAGGATGGGCCGTCCGACCTCGACGGCGGCCGAGAGGAACACGGCGTCGCGGTCGCCGTGCGCGCCGTCCTCGAGGCGGCGCACGAAGTTCTCGACCATCACCACCGAGGCGTCCACGATGAGCCCGAAGTCCAGTGCGCCGAGGCTCATGAGGTTGGCGGAGTAGCCGAACAGCTTCATGCCGGCGAAGGCGAACAGCATCGAGAGCGGGATCACCGATGCGACGATGAGTGACGCGCGGATGTTGCGCAGGAACAGGAAGAGCACCGCGATGACGAGCAGCCCGCCCTCGACGAGGTTCTTCACGATCGTGGAGGTGGTGCGGGCCACCAGCTGCGTCTGGTCGTAGAACGGCGTGATGTGCACGTGGGCGGGGATCGCGGCACGCACCTCGTCGAGGCGGGCGGTCACGCCGTCGATCACGGCGCGGGAGTCGGCGCCCTTGAGCTTGAGCACCATGCCGGTCACCACCTCCCCCTTGCCGTCCTGCGTCACCGCGCCCTGACGCGGCAGGGCACCCATCTCCACCGTCGCCACGTCGCGCACGAGCACCGGCACCCCCGCACGCGTCGCGACGACCATGCGCTCGATCTCCGCCATCGACTCCGCGCGGCCCATCCCGCGGAGCGTGAAGCGCTCGCCGGCGGTCTCCACGTACGCGCCCCCGAAGGTGCGGTTGTTGGCGTCGAGTGCCTCGTGCACCTCGGTGAGCGTGAGTCCGCGCGCCGCGAGCCGCGCCGGGTCCGCGACCACATGCACCTGCTCGATGAAGCCACCCCAGGAGTTCACCTCCGACACCCCGGGCACCGTGCGCAGCCGCGGCCGGATGGTGTAGTCGTGGAGCGTCTTCAGCTCGGCCAGCGACAGGGAGTCACTCGTGACCGTGTACTGGTACAGCTCGCCCATCGGCGTGGTCACCGGCCCGAGCCCGGGTTCGATGCCCGCCGGCATCGCCCCCTTCGCGTCGGCGATCCGCTGCTGCACGAGCGTCCGCGCGAAGTACACGTCGACCCGGTCCGGGAACGACACCGTGATGATCGAGAGCCCCTGTTTGGAGACGGACCGTACGCCCTCGGCACCCTCGATGCCCATCAGCGAGGACTCGATCTGGTACGTGACCAGGCGCTCGACGTCCTCCGGCGGCATGCCCGGCGCCTGCGTGATCACCTCCACGCGTGTGCCGGTGAGGTCCGGGAAGGCATCGAACGGCAGGTGCGTGAGTGCGTAGAGCCCTGCCGCGATGAGCGTCAGCACGCCACCGATGACGAAGAAGCGCTGCTTGAGCGCGAAGCGGATGAGCCGGTTCAATGGTCCGCTCCTTCCCCGCCCGAGCGCCGCTTGGCGATCTCCGCCTTGCCGATCGCGGCGCCGCGGTCGAGTACCGAGTCACCGCGCGCGACGCCACCCAACACCTCGGCGAGCACGGAGGTGCGCCGTCCGATGCGCACGGGACGCGCCTCGATGAGCAGCCCTTCCCCGACGCGCGACGCCAGCACCACCACGGTGTCCCCGTCGTTCATCTGCACCGCCCCCGCCGGGACGGTGAGCACCTTCGCACCTCGCGCTCCGATCAACTCCGCGTCCGCCGTCATCTCGGCGCGGAGCACGCGCTGCCCGTCGCCGATCACGCGGGCCCAGACCTCGACCGCGCGGCTGACCGAGTCCACGACCGGCGCGATCCGCGCGACGCGGGCCTCGAACGTGCGGTCGCGGTACGCCGGCACCCGGAAGCGCACCAGCACGTCGGGTGCGATGCTCGCGATGGCCTCCTCGGGGAGATGCAGTTGCACGCCGAGGGCGGACTCCCGCGCGACCGTCACCAGCGGCTGCCCGATGAGCACTACCTGCCCCGGCTGCGCATGGCGCCCGGTCACGACGCCGGCGAAGGGCGCGCGCAGCACCGCCGCGTGCGCATCGATGCCGTCCATGCTCCCGTGCCCGATGAGGTGCTCGAGGAAGCCCTCCGCGCGGAGCGCCTCGGCGTCGGCAGCCTCGCGCGCGGCGACAGCCGCGACCGCGTTGGCCCGCGCGCGTTCGACCTCGCTGGTCGACATGGCCTTGGCGGCGAGCAGGCGTTCGGCACGGGCCGCCGCGTTGCTCGCCACCGCAGCGGCGGAGTCCGCAGCCCGTGCGGCGCCACGCGAGGCGATCAGGCGCTGGCGCGCGTCCATGACCTCGTGCGAGTGGATCAGCGCGAGCGGCTGTCCCTCGCTCACGCGGTCGCCGGGAAAGACCCGCAGTTCGAGCACGCGCCCTTCGACGACGCTCCCCAGCGGCTGCGTCGACGAGGGGTCCAGCGTGAGCCGCGCCGGTGCGTGCCAGGCGTCGCGCCACTCGGATTCCGTGACCCCGGCGAGCGTGAACGCGCCGATCTGCACGGCCTGTGCGCTAAGCAGCGCGGTGTCGGCGACGACGGCGGCCTCCGGTGCCGCCTCCTCGGTGCCTCCGCAGGCGGCGGCGAATGCGACGAGTGCGAACAACGACGACGGACGGGCGATCACTTGGCCTCCAGCGCGCTCGCGCCCATGGCGCGGCGCAGGGTGAGTCGGGCGAGGGCGCGGTCCGTCTGACCGCGCACCCCTGCCGAGCGCGCCTCGGCGCGGGCGCGGTGGGCTTCGAGTAGTTCGGTGAGCGTGGCGGCGCCTTCGCGGTAGGCGGCATCCGCCGCGGACGCGACGAGGTCCGCGCGCTCGGCGAATCCCCCGTCGAACCCGGCAGTGCCCTCGTCGAGTGCCCGCGCCGACGCGAGGGCGGCGCGCGCCTCCGCCACGACACGCAGTTCCGCGGCCTTCAGTTCCGCATCGGCGATGAGCCGCTCGCCCGTGCTGCGCTCGCGGTTGCCACCGTTGAGGTTCAGCAACGGTGGCGTGAGGATCACGCCGAACGTCGCCGTCGCATAGCCACCGGTGCCCTTGTAGCCACCGGAGAGTCCGACGTCGGGCAGTGCGCCGCGGGACTCGGCCGCCTGACGGCGTTCGGCCTCGCGGGCCGCTGCCCGCGCCGCAGCCAGCAGTGGGTGGTCGCGCCGGGCGGCACCAAGCACCGTCGTCTCGTCGGGCAAGGGTGAGTCGCCGCCCTCGGCCTCGCCGAGGACCAGGGCCGCAGGGTCGTCGCGCCCGACCAGCGCCGCGAGCAGGGCGCGGGCGTGCAGGGCATCGGCTGTGGCCCGCGCGGCGGCGAAGCGCGCGCGGTCGGCCTCGAGACGCATCCGCACGGCCGTCGCCTCGGCGACCTCGCCCTCGGCGGCGCGCAGCGAGTCGTAGCGCGCGAGCTCGGCGAACCGCTGCGCCTGCGTCGCCGCGAAGCGTGCGAGCTGGTCCGCCGCCCAGCTCTCCCACCACGCGACGGCGGTGGCGTACTCGGTGCCGAGTGCCGTGGCCACGGAGTCGGCGACGGCGCGGGTGCGCGCGGCCCCGAGCGCACTGCGCAGGGCGAACCGCCTCCCGGTGAGGTCGAGGGGCAGGGTGAGCGTCGCGAAGTCGTCGTAGGGGATCGGGGCCCCTTCGTTCTCGCGGCGCAGTTCGAGCGTGGGATTCGCCCACTGCGCATCACTGCGCGCGCGACCGACGATGCTGGCGCGACGACCCGCGGCGAGCGCGGCCGCGGGACCGACCGTCGTCGCGTGACGGATGGCCTCGGCGATGGTGAGTGGCGCATCGGCCCCCTGCGCCGCCGCGAGGAGCGGGAACAGGAGGCCGAGTGCGGCGGCGGAGAGGGAGATGCGTGGGATCATGGGCCCGAAGCTACCGGGCCCGGATGAACGCACGATGAACGCGGCCCGGGCCGCCGCGCATCAACGCGCGGTGGCCACCTTCCAGCGCGCCAGGAGCGCGCGGTACGTGGCCAGCCGCTCGCCGGCCGTCCGCACCATGACGTCGGTGGCGGGCGCGTCGCTGCCCTGCAGCGCCGAGATCGCGGCTTGATGGCTGGCCGCAACGCCACCGAATCCTTCGGCGCCAGCGAACTCCGTGAGTCCCTTCGCCCGTGCCTCGGCCGCCAGCTGCGCGGCCTCGCGCATCGCGTCATAGAGCGCCACCGAGAGATCGTGCTGCTGCGTGAGCGCGGCGGCCGCGGTCTTCACCCGTGGATCCATCCGCACCACGAAGCGCTGCGTGTGCACGGCGCCGTCCACCGTGAGCCGCGCCGTGTAGGTGCCCGGCAGGACCCATGGTCCCTCGGGCTCGCACTTGGTGTTGTAGGGGGTGGCCGAGATCGGCAGCGAGCAACCGTCGGTGGGGCGTGCATAGTGCAGGTCCCAGACGAAGCGCTGCAGCCCGGCCTTGGTGGCCGGCGCGCGCGGCGGGCGGAACCAGTACCGCGGCCAGTTCCCCTGATCGGTGGGCGCCGGAGTGGGGTCGGCGCTGGAGAAGGACCGCAGCACGCGACCGCGGCCATCCACGATCTCGAGCTGCACCGCGCCTGCATCGCGCGCGAGGTAGTAGTCGATCATCGCGCCGTCGGGCGGATTCTCGGCCCGCGGCTCGTCGGGCGGCACGGGCGTGTCGGTGTACATCGAGTACCGCACACGCGTTGCCATCGCCGGGGCGAAGAGCGTCACGGGCGCGCTGGCCGCGGCAGCGGACCACTGCCGCAGCGGCGTGATGTTGTCGAGGATCCAGAAGCCGCGTCCGTGCGTGCCGACCGCGATGTCGTCGTCCTTCACGACGAGGTCGCGGATGCTGATGGACGGCATGTTGCGCCGCAGCGGATGCCAGTGGTCGCCGTCGTCGAGCGAGAACCACACCTGGTTCTCGGAGCCGGCGAACAGCAGGCCGCGCCGCTTGGGATCCTCGCGCACGACGTTGATGGTGGAGCCGCTGTCGATGCCGCTCACGATCTCCGTCCAGGTCCTCCCGCCGTCCCGCGTGCGATAGATGTGCGGCCGCAGGTCGTCGAGCCGGAGCGTGTTCACGGCGGCGTAGGCCGTGCCGGCATCGAAGTGCGACGCATCCATGAGTGACACCTTCCACCACGGGCCGATCTGCGGCGGGGTGACGTTGCGCCAGGTCTTGCCGTTGTCGCGCGTGACGTGGATGAGCCCGTCATCGGTGCCCGCCCACACGGTGTTCGAGTCCACATAGCTGGGCGCGATGGTGTAGACCACGCCGCGCCGCGTGGGCGTGGCCGCTGGTGTGCCGATGTACTTGCCCACGCTCGCCGGCACTTCCCAGCTCTCACGCGAGAGGTCCTCGCTGAGCCGCTTCCATGTCTTGCCGCCGTTCCCCGTCTCCCAAACGACGTTGGTGCCGTAGTAGAGCTTACGCTTGTTGATGGGCGAGAAGAGGATCGGCATGGTACGGATGCCGCGGAAGTAGTCGGGGCCGCTGCCGGCGGCACCTCGCCCCCGCCCCGCGTTGGGGCTCACGTTCTGCACCTGCCCGGTCCTGCGATCGAAGCGCGTGACCGTGCCGCCGTACACGATGTCCGGATCGAGCGGATCCGGCGCGACGTAGCTGTACTCGCTCGCACCCACCGGCCGCCAATCGCGGTACGTGATGCTACCGTCGTTGCCGCGGCTGGCGACGCAGGCCGAGCCCGATTCCTGCTGGCCGCCACACACGCGGTAGGGCCACGCGTTGTCGGTCGTGACGTGGTAGAACTGCGCCGTCGGCTGGTTGTACCAGGAACTCCAGGTCTCGCCGCCGTTCACCGTCACGATCGCGCCTTGGTCGGCGACCATGAGCATGAGCGCCGGATTGAGCGGGTTGATCCACAGGCGCTGGTAGTCATCGCCGCCCGGCGCGCCGCGGAACGCGCTCCACGTGGTGCCGGCGTCGGTGCTCTTCCACGCGACGACGTTCATCGAGTACACGATGTTGGGGTCGCGCGGATCGACGGTGACCGCCGCGAAGTCATCACCGCGGCCGTACACGCGGTTGTCGTTGGTCGTACGGGTC
>Ga0268299_1002911_pt1 | contig 17861 bp, 12 predicted proteins | sample NOBtaG_FD_193484 | JGI IMG/M metagenome (GOLD analysis project Ga0268299, IMG submission 193484) | Activated sludge microbial communities from bioreactor in Nijmegen, Gelderland, Netherland - NOB reactor | ecosystem: Engineered > Bioreactor > Aerobic > Activated sludge | place: Netherlands...
CCTGTATGATTCCAAGGGCAACTCCCTGAACATCCGATCTGTCGATTGGAATTGCTTCGCTTCGTATTGAGCATTGTAGTTAGAACCCCTAACATAACCTCTCCAGCCTCCTTTGCGCGAGCTTGATACAGCCGAGGGTGAGGAAGCCTTGATGGATGTGGTGCGACCGGTTGTAGCGCGTGCGAAGCCTCCGGTTTTTCTTGAGGTGCGCGAACGTGCGTTCGACGGGCCAGCGGTGGTGGCCGAGGGGTTCCTCTCCTCGCGCGCCGCGGCGGCGAAGGTGGGGCTCAATGCCGAGGAGTTCGAGGAATGCCCTGTGCCCTTCGCTATCGCAGCCTCGGTCCGCATGGAGTTCCCTCGGGCGTTTTTCCGGGAAGGTCTTCGGCAAAAGGACGACCGCCAGGGGAAGAAGCAGGCGCACGTCGTTGACGTTCGCAGCGGTGACAAAGCTTGCAAGCGGCAGGCCGCCCGCATCGGTGAGCAAATGATGTTTACTCCCCAACTTGCCTCGGTCAGCCGGGTTCGGGCCCGTGCTTTTCCCCCCCGCCCACCGCACGGAGCGATGACGAGTCCACAAGGGCACGTGACCAGTCGATCCCGCCGCGTTCGTCGAGTTCGCAAAGCAGCATCGCCAACACGCTGCCCCACACACCCGCTTGACTCCACTCGTGCATGCGGCGCCAGCACGTCATGCCGCAGCCAAAGCCCATTTCCTTCGGCAAATCCTCCCAAGGAATGCCAGTCTTCAGCACGAATAGGATGCCGGTCAGGCATGCGCGATCAGGGACGCGTGGCCTGCCGCCCGGCCCCTTTCGAGGGGGCGGCGGCGGGAGCATTGGTTCGATACGTGACCACAGGGAATCGGGGAGAAGAGGCTTGGCCAAGGGAGGCTCTCAACGGGAATGACTCTGTCCTCAAGAGAGCAGCGCACAACGGCAAGAATTGTTTTGTTAGGCATTCTTAGAAAGTGTCCGAAAACAACTTGATGCTGTTCGCGGCCGTGCGTTCTGCGTGAGCAATCCTCGCTCGCCGGAGCATGCTTGCCATGGTCGAACGCGCATCTTATAAGTCTGACCTGACTCACCATCAGTTTGCAGTCATCGAGCCTCTCTTGCCCGCGCGAAAAAGCGGTACTCCGAACGGAGGAAGGCCGCCGCTGTCCTGGCGTGAGATCGTGAACTCGATCCTCTACATCCTCCGCACGGGAGCATCCTGGCGCCAGATGCCGCACGACCTCGTGAACTGGAAGACGGCGCACCACTACCTCCGCCTGTGGAGCAAGGACGGCACGTGGGCCGCGATGCACGACGAACTGCGGCGAAGGGTTCGTCTTGCCGAGGGTCGGCAGGAGTGTCCGAGCGCCGCGTATACGCCGATGGCGGATACGCGGGAGAACTCGTCACGAAGATCGCCGTGCTCTGCGACTGGTTCCTCGACATCGTGAAGCGGAGCCACAAAGCGGGGGGCTCTCAAGTCATCCGCAAACGCTGGATCGCCGAGCGCACGTTCTCTTGGCTCGACAAGTGCCGCCGCCACTCCAGGGACTACGAACGCCTTCACGAAACGTCCGAATCTTGGGTCCGAATCGCCATGATCAACCTCATGCTGCATCGGCTCGCTCCGGAGGGAGAGTGATGGTTTTAGGACACTTTCTTAGAACCGATTTCCCGTGAACGCGTTCAACACCATCTTGGCGAAGGCAAGTCCGGCGAGGACCAGGCCCCCCCAGATGACCCAGCTCGTCAGGTTCGCAGGCGCCCCGGGCAAGTTCGCGAGCGCGCTCGTGACCGGGTTCGCTACGACGACACACACTGCGCCGAGAATGATTAGACTGGGCAGGAATGTGCGCTTCGAGAACGCCGACAGTGCCAGAGCGGCGCCGATCCCACCTGCCTGCATCGAGCTGCAGTAGCCGAGCGGGAAGATCAAACTCGAGTACAGGCTGACGATGAAGTCGGGGATGTTGAGGCCGAACTGCGCCTTGCTCGCGGCCAAGTATCCGAAGAGCACGAAGAGTCCCATTACGGCGCGTGCCACTCGAAACGCCATCGCGGGGGAGAACCCGAAACGGTGGATGTTGTGCGTGCGTGCAGGGCCGCTCATCGCCATCGACTTCGACTTCCCGTCGGCACCCGTCGCAGGGACCTTGGGGAGTAGCTCTGTCGCGAGAATTTGCGTGGCCATGTCCTCGGCCTGGCGTTCCGCTTCCTTCTCGGAGACACCCTTTGCCTTCAGGCGCGTCTTCTCCGCCTTCTCTAGTACGACGCGTTCGCGATAAGCGCGACGCGAGGCCTCGATGTCATCCAACCAGCGGAAGATCGGATCGCGCCAGATCCCAAACTTCTTGCGCGGCTTGACGGACTCCATCGCACCCCATTTGGCGCGCATGGCAATCATCGCGGGATAACCGAAGATTTCCTCGAAGAACTCCTCCCAATGATCGCCTCCGAACCGGCACGCGAAATCCTGCACTGCTTCCTCGGAGACACCTCGCACTCGAAGGCTCTTGAACATGTCCTGCGTGCGATCTACCGGAGACTTGCGCTGCGCGCGCAGCGGCGCCTGGACGAGACGTTGATATGCGAACGCGAGACCTCCGGCCACGACCGCGAACAGCACCCACGAGATCAACCACCCCATCGCGTGCAGGATCATTAGCGTCAGAAGCGACATGCCGATCGTCGCGGCCCAAGCCTTCATCGTCATGCCAAAGAAGACATTCTTTGTGCGGCGGAAGAGGAAGGTTTTCTGTGAAATTCCCTCGAGCACGAAGTTCATGATCGGTGTCAGTATCGCCAACCCGATAAACCCACCCGTGACGGGGAAACTCTTGGATGCAGCGGCGGCGACGACGCCAAGCATCGTTGCAAGGAAGAACCCCGGCACGACCATCCTGCGCAGCTTGAGCGCCGGTGCGCGGTAGTAATCGAGTTGGAACTGCTCCAATTGCCCGAGGTGTTCCTCGCGCGGCTTGTATTCCCCCTGACCGCTCGCAACGCCGAGGTAACCCTCGAGGTCACGAATGACTGCTTCCATGTCCGCATAGCGCTTGTCGGGGTCCTTCTCGAGCATGCGCTTGATGACTTCGTTCAGCGCGGGGGGGACGTTCTTAACGACCACATCGAGCGGAATCAGCGGCTCGTTGAGGTGTTTTGTGATCAGATCGAACGCGGTCTTTCCCTCATAGGGTGTCTTGCCCGCGCAGAGGTAGTAGAGCGTGCAACCGAGTGAATACTGGTCCGCGCGATGATCGACGGTGCTCGCGTCGCGCGCTTGTTCGGGGGGCATGTAGGCAGGCGTGCCCATCGCGACTTCGGCCAGGGTTAGGTCGCCCGTCGCGTGGATCAGGCGATCATCCTCCATGTCGACGCCGCCCCCCTTCTCCCCCTTGCCCACCATCTTCGCGAGGCCCATGTCGGCGATCTTGATGATGCCGTGTTCGTTGAGCATCAGGTTGTCTGGCTTGATGTCGCGGTGGATGATGCCGCGTTCGTGGGCGTACTTGAGCCCGCGCGCCGTCTGGAGGACGTATGCGGCCGCGTCGTCCATCGACAGCTTGCCATCCGCCTTGATCAACTCGCGGAGACTCTTCCCTTTGACGAACTCCATCGCGATAAAGTGCACGGCGTCCTCGCTGCCGACGTCGAACACTTGGATGATGTTGTGATGGGTCAATTGCGCGGCGGAAAGCGCCTCGCGCGTGAAACGCATCATCAGTTCCGGGTTGTTCGCGAGCTGTGCGGGCAGAACCTTTAACGCCACATCGCGATCGAGCGAGACCTGACGCGCCAGAAAGACCGCACCCATGCCGCCTGCGCCGATCTTCTTCGTGATCTTGTAACCACCGAGCATTTGCCCGGTGAGGTCCATCTTGCCGGGGGACGACGAGGCGCTTTGGCTCACCGAGCGTGGGCGGTCGCCTGTCTGCGCACTGGGCCCCCCCGAAGGACCCGAAGACGGGCGTGTCGGTGCGGAAGAATCCGCCATCTGAGTCGGCCGCGCGGAGGGCATGGTGCCCGCTTCCGACGGATCCTCCACCGCCGAGTGCAACGAAGCCGGGCTGGGCGTATTCATCTGCGGCGCCGTCATGGGAGAGGAGGGGGTCGAAACATGCCCCTTTGGCGGCTGGCTCGGCGTCGTCTTTTCAAGCTCCATCAGCGTCTGCTGGAATTCGTCCAGCACACGAGGCTGAGTGCCCGAGGGCTTGATCGGTGGAAGTGGTGCAGACACGGGCGTGCGAGCCGGTGGCGCGGACGGCGGGGGAGAATCAGGCTGGCGCTGAATGACCGTTTGGACTTCCGCGATGTAGTCCCCCGTCCCCTGCTTGGGGTTGAGGACGGTTTTCTCCTCCGCCATCTCGGAGGGCGCTGACTTCATCTCTGAAACCTTGCCGAGGGGGGCAGTGACGTCTGTCGCCGCTGCAACGGCCGCGCCAGGCGCGGCGAGATGCATGGGAACGAGGGCGAAACAGTCCGGACACATTACGGCTGCCTGTCCCGGTTCGGGAGAGTCCTCCCACTGATGCGAGCACTTGTGACACTTCAGTTTGATCACAGGAGCGGTTCCCCTTCGTGGGCATGCACACAGGTTCGGGCGGCAGACATGCGCGGTTTCCGGCGCAGTGAGCCCTATTCCCGTTCCTTGGCTGTTTCAGAAATGTTTAGGGACAAGCTGTGAATACTGTCAAAGGAACAGTCGCCAGAATTGAAAAAAACCGCGAAAATGCGCCGTCATCCACCACTCACGGGCGGCATCAGCGCCACGACGGCGCCCCCCTCGAGCACCGTATCCAGCGGAACCCATTGTTCATTCACCGCGACGAGCATCGAATTCGCCATCGGCCCGAGCTCTGGATGCCCCTCGATACATCTCGTCAAGACATCGCGCGCGGTCATGCCCGCGCGAAACGGTATCTGCTCCTCTCCGCTCCCGACTGCGCGTCGCGCAGCGGCGAAGTAGAGAACCTGAATCGAGGATTCCTGACTCACCGCGGTTGCATTCCTGTTCGGGGTTGCCCAAAGTCCGGCGCACCGATCTTCGAGGATATCTGGTCTTCATGCGGCTGAGAGAAACTGCGCTCTTAACTTCGCTGATTCTGGCCTCGACGCTGGCGGCGGGGGACTCGCGTCCGATCATGCTCGACGGCAAGTTCGACGACTGGGCCGGTCCGAGCGACAACTTTAGCGATCCGGCGGGTGATGCCACGTCATCCTTGATCGACATCACCAATGTCTCGATCGCCAACGATTCGACGGCACTCTACATACGGTTCGACGTCGGACGCGAGACCATCCTTCAGAACAACCTGCTCGAGCCGATCGGCCACGACATCCGAATCTACATCGATGGAGACGACAACGCATCAACGGGTCTCGCCTTCGGGGGCATCGGGGCGGATATGGTCATCGAGCTCGGGAACAGAGTCTTCACATACTACAACTCGAATCCGCTCCTGCCGCTCGTTCCCGCTGTCTCGACAGTGCCATTCGGCGGGTCGGGATTTCGACTCGCCCCGACACATTCCGCCGAGGAATTCGAGGTTTCGCAGGATCTGGGCATCGTCGTCGCCGGGTTCCCTGTTATGGCGATTCCCGGACCCAACATTCGAGTCATCTTTCAAGAGAACATTTCGGGCGATCGCGTGCCGGACACGGGCTCGCTCTCCTACACGCTGAGCGGTTCCCCGCCGGTCGGGCTCCCGGCCCCCATTGGGTTCGATCGATTCAACGCCACGGACGTCCGCGTGCTCTCGCAGAACGTCTTGTCCACCGGGCCGCTCTCGAATCCGGCTCCCTTTCAACGTATCCTGCAAGCCGTCGAACCTGATATTGTCTGCTGGCAGGAAGTCTATTCGATGACCGCCGAGGAAACGCGCCAGTTCGTGACAGCGGCGCTGCCGCTTCCCCCCGGCGAACAGTGGTACGCGGCACGAGTTTCCGACTGCGTGACGGTTGCTCGGTGGCCGATCAGCAACGCCGCCGCCAGCGACGCGAATCTTGTTTGCAAGGTCAACCTCCCCGACACCCTGACTGATTCGGATCTGGTGATCTTCAACGCGCACACGCCATGTTGTCAGAGCAACAGCGGGCGCGACACCGAGCACGACAGGATGGCTTCATACTGGCGCGACATGCTGAGCGGGATGGGCGTGTTCCCGATCGATACGACCCGCGATGCCGCGCTCTTCTGTGGCGACTTCAACATGGTTGGATACCGGCGGCAGATTTTGTCGCTGCGCGATGGGAACATCTTCAACAACGGCACGTTCGGCCCGGACTTTCTTCCTGGCCGAGCAAATGGCTCGCTCGTCTCGGTTGCGGATCGTCACATGACATTCCTGCTTGGCGAGACGTGGCGAAACACCTCCGGTTCGTTCGCGCCGGGCAAACTCGATTGGATGTTTGTGACCGATGATGTCATCACGCCGATGAACAGTTTCGTCCTCGTCACGACGGAACTTACCGGCGCCGAACTCCTCGACGCAGGGCTACAGTTCACGGACACGAATGCGGCAGATCACTATCCGATGGTCGCCGACTTTGCGTTCCCGCCCCCAGCCGCCAGCACCGAGGAATGGCCTCGCTACTGACCAAGTCAGGGCCTACTCCAGTAGCATCCAATCTCCCACGCCAGCCCCGCTGTTCGACGAGCCGGGCGTGGGAACCGCGAGCGGCGCCGGCGAGCCACTACCGTCAGGAAGAAGTCCGCTCGAAACATTGGCCGTCTGGGCACCATACGCGAAGCCGTGGATGGGTTGATTCGCGTTCTCGTCGTTGTCGAAGAGACCGATCTCCTCGCCTCCGGCGGAGAGGGCCCAACTGGCGTGCGGGACACCGGGCGCGCTCTGGGACTCGTTGCTGTCGGCCCAGATGACGAGGTAACCCTTGGCGGCGATGCTCGTGCCCGCAGGGAACCGCCATTTCGTCGGGTTCGCGAGATTATCCGTCAGGCACATTCCGCCGAGATCGAAGCTCACAAGTTCGTCGTTGTAGAGCTCAACCCAATCTTCGGATTCACCGAAGTTGTCCACAATGCCTGACGCTGAGTTGTTCGACGCCATGAACTCGTTGATGTAGATGAGAGGTGGTACGCGCGGTCCGCTCCCCCCGCAACCAGACAGGTCACCATCATTGGCCGCCCCCGGAGTGACCACGCAGAATTCCTGAAAGGTATCCCCACCATCAGGCAGACGCCCCCAGGAGCGGTCCGCGATCTGCGGTGGGTAGGTGACGTGGTCTACTAGGTTCCGACCGTTCGTCACGTCCATGTAGAGACCAATGGATTCGCCACCGAGGCTCAGCGAGAAGCTGGTGTGGATGTGCCCCGGCGCTGTCTGAGCCACGTTGGAATCCGCCCATAGCCTGAGGAAGCCTCCGGCTGGGATCGTCGTTCCCGCCGGGATTTCAAACTTCTTCGGGTTGGCGAGATCATCCGTCAGGAGCCAGCCCGACACATCGACCGCGACTACCTCCGAGTTATGTAGCTCGACGAAGTCCTCGTGCTCGCCAAAGTTGTCGGTGGCCCCCGTGATATTTCCTGCCTGAATTTCGTTGATCAACACTCGGGGAAGATCGGGCGTCGGCTCCCCGTGCGATGAAACCAGCGAGACCAGCGTCGCGGCTCTCGTGTCCATGTATGGCTTCAAGCCGTGAACATGAAAGCTTCCTCCCCCGTAGGACGATGGGGTATTGTAGTTCTCGAAGTAAGGGACATGCGTTCCGCTTGTCGGCTGCGTACCGACGGCACCTCCTGATTCGATCGTGCCGTCGAAGTAGGGTTCGATGAGCGCATGGTTGCTGTCGATCAATGCCTGAAATTCTGGATCCACGAGGATGCTCTGTGCCTCGATCAGGTATCTCCGGAATTGTTCGCGCCAGCGCTGGTGGTTGAATACCTCAACGACCAGCGGGGCTGGGTTGGTCCCAAAGCCTCCGGAGTCCCAGTTCACGAACGACCGCGTTGACCAATCCGTTCCAAAGTAATCCATGCCGAGACTGTTGTCATAGTCGTAAGGGATCCACTCGAACCGGTTCGTGTCTGTGTTGCGATAGAGGAAAAAGTTGTTACTGCCGTACCAATACCCGTCCCATGATCCAGTGGCGACATTGGCCGCAAGGTATCGGAGGAAGTTGTCGATGTTCAGTTCGTCTTCCAAACCGGAAAACACTGTCGCGTTCGGTGAGTTGTTGAAGAAATCGACAAAGTTGATGAAGTCCGTATAGTCCGATGTCGGCTCGTTGTTCTCCTCGTGGTACGTCTCGCCCCCGCCCAGGGTCTGGTAGTCCCCGGCAGGTCGATACGCGAGATCGGCCGGCGCACTGGCGTGGAGACACTTGTAGAGGTTTCCATCCTTGGAGCCGAACCACGAGTCGGCGAACTCCTCATCGATGTGTTCGCAGTGAACCTGAATCGAGCGAAAGACTCCGTTGATGTAGAGGGCCACGTAATGCGTGCGCGGCATCGGGAGTCCCATCCGCCGTAGGTGCTCGTAGGCGAGTCTCCTGCGGAGCAGGGTCGGATCGTTGTGTTCGCCGTTTAGGTCCATGACTTCAAGCGAGTAGAACGACCGTCCGGGGACATACTCGTTGAAGTCGAGCCGGTACGACTTGCGCGTCGCGCCGCGCGTGAACGAACCCCCGCGAGGGCGGATCCCCACGCTGGGGATCGTCTCATCAATCACGGAATTCTTCCACCGCACGCTGCACTCATATTGGTCGTCGAGGAACGGGTTCGCCTGCATGAAGGCGAAATCCCCGGAATCCATCGTGACCTCGACCGTTGTCACTTCACCTTCGAGGAAGATGTTCTGGTCGGCCAACCGGTAGTCAGAATCTGTCGGGCGCGGGTTGACAGCAAAGGCTGACTCGCGCGCCAACCCAACGAATCCTAGCGTGAAGATGATCGCACCAATTCTGACTACTTCCCGAAGGGATATCCTCATCAAATGTCTCCGGAGATGGGTGGAGTACGCATTTCGAGTCGTGAATCTGAGTGCCACCCGGACCTGTGTCAACGCGCGGCTCCCGATCAACCACCTCAATGAACTTGAGAGGTGTTCCGCCAGGGCAGGTCGCCCGTTCGCACATGAGATGAGGGGCCCAAAATCCAACGGCCCGCCTTCCATGTGGAGGGCGGGCCGTCGAATGCTCAAGTCATGGTTGTACCGGAGTAACCGGATAAAAACCAATGCGGGACCATCGAATCTGAACCGAAAGGCGGCAAGGGCAATTTGACCCAAAGCGACTGATTTTCAGGGTTTGCCTGATCGGGATTTGCGACGTCGGCCATCGACAAGGAGCAGCGAAAACCACGTTTTTCCGCGGAGAAATGGAAGAACACTGATGAGGACCCGATCCACCGAGAGCAGGATTCGCTCGGAAAGGCGCAGCATCGACGAGGACCGAAGGGCGAACGCGAAGATGCTCGCAAAAAATGCGAGAAAATACATCCGCTCCTCTTTGAGTTCGAATCCTGCCCGAGCAAAGGGCTTGCTCAGCGCCGCCGTTTCGCTCCTGCCGAAGTACGTCGTAATCCCGCGCCATTCCTTTGGGGCGAGCACAATGCGGTAGAGATTCACGAAGGGATTCCCCTGACATGGCTCGATGAAGGCGGCCGCGCCTTCGGGGCGGAGGACGCGCGACAACTCGATCGCGGCCGCGCCAATGTTCGTGTGGATGAGGACGCTCTTCGCGGTGGCACGGTCCATCGAACCGTGATCGAACGGCAGATGCTCGCCCATGGCGACGACGAACTCGATTCGATCTGCCAACCCGAGCCGGGCCGCGAGCTCGCGGCCCTCCTTCAATCTGGGGAGACTCAAGTCCGCGACGATGACTCGAGATCCTCGTCGAGCGAGCAGGATCGCGGCCAATGCATGTCCGTCCCCCAGAGCCAACACGCGGGTATCCGCGAGTGGTTCCATGAACTCCAGCGCACGAAGCACATCGCCCGTCCCGTATAGCGCCAGGGCCTGCTCGGCCGGAGGGGCGCTCCCTCCACGCAGGTTCTGCGCATCCACGGTGGTCTCCCAGTGGAGGCGGTTCCTGGCCCAACGATCATTCGAGTTCGCCATGCCGTGCGTTCGGCTTTCGTGAGATTCGCACAACGGGACTTCGCCGACTGGTATCAATGCTGCATTGCGCTCTCTGTCTCGATGCGGCTCAACTCTCGGTGTCTCAGGATTCGGGCGCCATTGATTCCGCAAGGGAACGACCGTGGAAGTTCGCGAACACTACATCGCGCAAGTGATGCGCAACCCACAAGAGCATGGGTTGACCGAGGCCAAGTTTGTCCACACCCCACACGTCATCACCGCCCACTCGACACGCCTCCGGTGTCAGTATCTCTGCCACGCGGAGAGTGGTTCGCCGACTTGCCCCCCGAATTCCCCGACGCAGCTCGACACGATGAAGATCCTCGAAGAGTACCGATTTGGACTGATGCTGAGGCGCGAAATCGCCGCTGGCACCGAGGGGGAGATGGGCGCGTGGGCGGACTTTCACGAGACCATGCTGCGGGTGGAGGGGGAGTCGTTCCGCAGGGGGTACACGAAGGCATTCGCCCTCGGGGTTGGAAACTGCATCTACCAGCAACTATCCGACGCCTCGCGCCCCTGCGCCTTTCCGGGCAAGGCGCGCCCCACCTTGGAGGCAATCGGGGTGAACCTGACCGAGACTTTGGACATTATCGGCTGGGATGCCTACTTGGCCAGGAAGGCGGAGGATCCGTTTCAAATGTTCGCTCTGCTGCTCCTGGAGTAAAAAGGGCATGACACCCATAGCCCAAGATTGGCACCTGTTATCGTCTCAAGATACGGGGGGAAACCTCGGTGCAACCGCACCGAGGACCCTGACCGCTCCTGTCCCTGAGGAATTCGAACGATGAGCCAGCGCTCTCCGCGCGCGACATTCAAAAAGCTCGGCTGGATCTTCCAGCTCCGCCGCGCTCACGCTGCCGCTGTCGCGGCAGCTCTAATCCTCGCGCCGACGATTCAGGCTCAGGAACAGGTGGCCGGCGAGGAAGTGACCGAGGAACAACAGGAAGTTCCCCCGGGCATGTTCACGGGAACCGGCGCGCGCCAAGCAGAACCATCTGCCCCCGCCCCGACTCCCGCGCCGCTGAATGCTGGAGACATCGCCGTCGAAGACGCGGCCCAGAACGCCGCCGGTCCGGGCTCTGGTCCTGCAGCAGCCAACCGTGCACCGTATCAATTGAACTCGCAGGGCCAGCCGATCGTTGACCTCGGGTTCCCCGATTCACGCATCGAAGTCGTTATCGCGACCATCAACGAGCAGCAGCCCGTCAAAGTCTCGCTCTTCGGCAAGACGGCGGGGGAGCGCGTATCACTCTTCCTCGAAGGCGCCACTCTCGAAGAAGCACTCGGTGCCGTAACGAGGCCAAAGAGTTGGGTTTATTGGAAGCTCGAGGGTGATCAGGGATACGGCATCGCTGACCGTGCATACTTCGAAGCGGAAATCCTCCCAAAGCAATTCGTCCAGAAGGTCTTCCAGCCGAAGCACCTCAAGGCATCGGAACTCCAGAAGGCCATCGCCGACCTCCTCACCAAGGGCGCGGCAAACGGTTCAGCCATCGCCGACGACCGCACGAACAAGCTTATCGTGAACGACCTCCCCGTCGTGATCGAGCGCGTCGAGCGACTCCTGCGGGAGGTGGACATTCAGCTCATCACCCGCGTCTTCCGCATCCGACATGCGGACGTCGAGGAAATCGCCAAGAAGATCGAGCCGTACAAGTCCGGCCCCGGCACGATCGAACTCGATCCGAAGACGCACCTCATCATCGTCTCGGATCTGCTCGCCAACATCAAGAAGATGGAGCTCTTGATCGACATCCTGGACGTCGGCCCCGAGATCGTCATCTATGACGTGAACAACATCGGAATCGACGGCAAGGACCTCGAGAGTCTCCAGAACATCATCGATTCAATCCGTACGGAGGACCTGCTGTTCGAGGTGAACAACAAGCAGGGGGTCTTCATCCTGGAGGACGTGCCGAGCGTTCAGGAGCGGGTGGAACAGATTCTCCGCAGCTTCGACCGTCCCGTGAAGCAGGTGCAGATTCAGGGTGAAATCGTCCAGACTGGTTTCGACCGAACCTTCAACATCGGTATCGATCGGTTCGCCTACTCCGGGGACATGGTCGATGCGATTCGTTCGGGCGCTGTGCCCTCGCCGTTCTCGGTTAGCACGACAGACCTGCCGCTGGATAATCTCGGTTTCAAGAACATCAGCGAGACTTTCCCCGCGTTCGACCTCAGTGGCGGCACGATCACGGGCAGCTACCTAAATCAAAACGTCTATCTTCAGGCGAGTGCCGTCTTCTCCGACAGCACGACAAACATCCTCCTGCAGCCGAACCTGCTCGTGAAAAACCAGGAGGCGTCGCGTCTGTTCATCGGTTCGGAAACGCCGTTCCTGACGACGTTCTTCAACGACAACAACATCGGCAACTCGTCGACGCGCTCCTCCACTCAGCAGCGCATCCAGGACGGTCTCGAACTCGAGATCACTCCTTCGATTGCAAACTCGTACCTCATCGAACTCGACATCAAAATCAACAATGACAAGGCATTCGACGCAGGCGAAAACGCCGGCATTACGCTCATAGGTCGTAACCGCCAGAACATCGAGACGATCCTCCAGATTCCCAGCGGCCAGACGCGCGTCATTGGTGGCCTAATCGTCAACGAGCAGGTCGAAGGACGAACCGGAGTCCCGTTCCTCTCTTCGCTGCCGGTCGTCGGCGCACTGTTCGGCAAGCGCACTAGCAGCGACGGGCGCGACACGCTGATGATGTTCATCACTCCGACCGTGGTCGAAGACGAACTCCCGCATCAGACAGGCTCCAACGGTCGCCGTGGCCGCCTTGTCAGTGAGTACGAGGAGATCGGCGACGAGCCTACCATCTCTGAAGATGCACGCATGAAGATTGAGCAGGAACTCCAGGAGTTGAACGCGCCACCTCCCTCAGAAGGCATGCTTTCCAGCAGCGAGGAAGACGAGTTCTCGGCGATTCAGTTCCTGCGCGATCAACTCGCGGCGGATGCTGCTTCGGGTACCAACCCGTTTGCGAACTCCAACTATTCCCCGACCCCGAGCACGGGAACGGGTACGTCGATCAACGCGGCTGGCTCGACGCCCGCAGCAGCCACGCAGGATCAGGGTGGCGGTCGCCCCGGTGGGCAGCAGGGCCAACCCGGCGGACGCCGCCGAGGACGCCCACAGGGCCAGCCGGGAGCGCAGGAAGGGGGCGGTCAGCAGCCCCAGGGTGGTGAAGCACCGCAGGGCCGCCGCCAACGCAACGTCCCGCCGGACTTGCAGGAAAAGCCGGCCACCAAGCCGCAGTGACCAAGGATTCCGCGGGGCTCCCAACCGGAGCCCCCGCCAAGCCGTTGCGCATCCTGCACATCGACTCGGAAAAGTCGTGGCGTGGAGGACAACAACAGGTCTTCTCACTCATGCAGGGGCTGCGTGAGCGCGGGCATGAACAGGCCCTCGTCACTCCGCTCCAAAGTCACCTCGGCGTGCGCGCACGCGAGGCCGGGTTCCGTGTCGACGAGTACGAACTCGCCGGGTGGTATGACCCTCGAGTCTTCGGGTTCTTCAAGCAGGTCTTCGCTGGATTCCCCCCGGACATCGTCCACGCGCACTCCGGCAATGCGCATTCGATAGCGCACATGACGTGCCGCAAGACCCACCCGATCGTGGTCACGCGGCGCGTCGATTTTGCCGTTAAGAAGAACGCGCTATCCCTCTGGCGTTATCGCAGCCCGGGGACCAGATACGTCGCCATTTCCCGCGCGGTGAAACAGGTCCTCGTGAATGCCGGTGTTCCCGAAGATCGCATCACGATCGTGCATAGCGGAGTTGACCCATCGCGTGCCTCCGGTGGCGTCGGGACTGCCCTGCGTCCGACGTTTCTGGGCGACCGCGAAGGCCCAGTGGTCGGATACGTCGGTGCCATCGTGGATCACAAGAATCCCCTCCTACTCGCGGAGGCCGCCCGCATCATCGACCGCGACCTGCCCGGCTTGCGCGTTATCTATGTAGGCTCCGGGCCGATCCAGGAGACACCGGAATGGGCGGAGAAGGTTCGCTCAACGCCGTCGCTCTTCCACGAGGCAGGCTGGCGCGCCGACGTCGCGGAGGTCTTCGCGTCGTTGGATATCTTCGTCATGCCGAGCGTAGAAGAAGGACTCTGCACCTCTCTGCTGGATGCTCAGGCCGCAGGAGTCCCATGTATCATCACCGCTGCGGGAGGGATGGTCGAGATCGTGCAGGATGGCGTGAATGGGCTCGTGGTTCCCTCGCGGGATGCCAATGCGCTCGGCAGGGCGATCCTGCGCCTCGCTGGGGATGAGACTCTCCGCGCCAGCTTCCGCGCCGCCGGACCGGAGGTCGTGCGCGAGAAGTTCACTCTCGATGCCATGGTGGCAGGCAATGAAGCGCACTACATGAAAATCCGCGCAGATGTCCAGTCCGGTCGCTTTCGAGGGATCGCCCCTCGCACGCAGCCGCACCCCGAAGGCTAAGTTCGGGGCACGCCCCTGCTTTTCGCCTTTGCCTAACGGCGAAGTCGGCGCAGTCTCCGCGCATGCCTCGCCCCAAATTCAAGAAGCCCGTCGTCTCAAAGGACCTCCTCGCGCAAACCGCGTTCGAGGGCATGGTCGAACGCTTCTCGTACAAGAGCGAGGACGGACAATTCTCCGTCGCGCGCTTCATCGCGGGAGATGAGAAGTTCTCGATCAAAGGCGCCCTCACAGGGATCCGCCCCGGCGAATCGATTCGCATCGAGGGTGAATGGAAGGATCACGCGACCTATGGCCGAAGCTTTGAGGTCAGTGCCGCGATCCCGCTCTCAGGGGGCGGGAGAGAGAACGGCCTTCAGCTCTATCTGAGTTCTGGCGAGATCAAGGGCATCGGGCCCGTCATTGCCGAACGCATCGTAAAGCACTTCGGCGATGAGGCGCTCACCATCCTGAAGGAGTCGCCGGAGCGACTGACCGAGGTGGCAGGGATCTCGAAGAAGAAAGCTCTGGCCGTCGCGCAGCAATGGGCCGAGCAAAGCACGCGCCGCGAGGTGATGCTCTTCCTCGCGAGTCACGGACTTCCCATTACGCTGTCCACGCGACTCGTGCGCGTGTATGGGAACGACGCGGCTCGCATCATGCGCGAGAATCCGTATCAGGCCGCGATCGATGTCCCGCTCGTGGGATTCATGCGCGCGGATGCGATTGCATCGCGCATGGGTATCGCGCGCGACAGCCCGCAGAGGCTGCGCGCCGGGCTCGTTCATGTGGTATCGAGCGCATCGGACGATGGGCACACTTACCTGGTGAAGGAGGACCTTCTGGTCAAAGCGGCCGAGGTCCTCCAGATCGAAGGAGACTCGATCCCGGCTGCACTCGATCGCGCGATTCAGGAGGGTTTGCTCAAGGCAGTGCCGCTCGAGAACGACACGAAGGGGATCTTCACCCCAGCGTTGTTCCGTGCAGAGTCAGGCGTCGCGAAACACCTCTCGAGATTGCTGCGACACGCGAAGCCACTCCTTCGCGGCGACATCGATGCAGCCATCGACCACTTCGCCGAACACTTTCGTTTCACGCTCGCAGAGCAGCAGAGGAGCGCACTCCGAGCCGCGTGCGCCGGAGGCATCGTTGTCGTCACGGGCGGTCCCGGAACGGGCAAGACGACGCTCGTCCGCGCACTCCTGCACATCCTGAGAACGGAGGACATCTCGGTTGGGTTGTGTTCGCCCACGGGGCGTGCGGCGCAACGGCTGGCCGAGGCCACGAACCATCAGGCGGCGACACTGCATCGGCTTCTCAAGTTCAACGCCGCGACCGGCAAGTTCTCGCACGATGCGCGTGAGCCACTCGAGGTGGATCTGCTCATCGTAGACGAGACCTCGATGCTCGACATACCGCTCGCGAGTCTCCTCCTTCAGGCGATTCCCAATGGCGCGACGATCATCTTCGTCGGCGACGCGGACCAATTGCCGAGTGTCGGTCCGGGAGCGTTCCTCAAGGATCTCATCAGCTCAGATCGCGCGCGTACCGTGCGCCTGGAGGTCATTTTCCGCCAGGCCGCGCGTTCGCTGATCGTCCAGAACTCACACCGCATCAACCGAGGGCTGGCGCCACTGACTGAGCCCCCCGAGAAGGGCGACCCCGACTTCTACTTCATCCCGCGCGACGAGCCCATCGCCGCGCGCGATGCACTGATCGAGATGGTCGTCGAGCGCATTCCCGCCAAGTACGGTTTCGATCCCAGGCGGGACATCCAGGTGCTCACTCCGATGCGGCGAGGCGTGCTCGGCGCCAATGAGTTGAACGAATCGCTCCGGGAACGCATCAACCCCGGGGGGAGTGCGATCGCGCAATCTGGCGGCCTTCGCGTGGGCGACAAAGTCATTCAGGTGCAGAACAACTACGACCTCGACGTGTTCAATGGCGACGTCGGATTGATCACAGGATTCGACGGTGAGGCGCAGGCAACGCGCGTGGTCTTCGGCAAACGACTCGTACTATACGACTTTGATGCGCTGGAGGCGCTCGAACCTGCCTATGCAATCACGATCCACAAATCGCAGGGGAGCGAATATCCCGCCGTCGTCATTCCCGTTCACACGACGCATTTCGTGATGCTCAAGCGCAACCTGCTCTATACGGGGGTCACACGTGGAAAGAAACTTGTCGTGTTGGTCGGCACACAGAAAGCGATGCAAATCGCAGTGCACGATTCCGGGGACTCGGAACGACGCACAGCCCTTCGGCAGTGGCTGGTTTGCCCCCCGGAGGATGAATCGGGGGAACTCGATCTGTGAAGAAGTCTGGCCGTGCACCGCGTTCGTTTCCTGCGCTCTGGCTTGGCAGGAAGCGAGGATATCTGACAGTCTGGCTGACGCAGTTATGGGTGCGCGCGATGGGGCGCCGCGTGCGGATGGCAGACCATGCGTGGCTTGATGGCCCTATCGGGAAAACCCGGCGCATCGGGAAGAGCTTTCTTGATGAACCCGCGCGCGAGGAAGGGCTGTTACTCGTGCGCGCGGCGCGGAACTCCGGACTACTGCGCTTCGAGGATCTCGCGGCCCCGGGGTTCCACCTGACGCGAGTCCAACCGGGAGGCGCGGACTTTTACAATCGAACGTCGGCTTACAGATTTTCATCGTGGAGCACCTGACGCGGGCCATTCCGCCCATTCGGCTGGCTGGAAAGCTATCTTTTCGCGCGGCGACTCGGCCAACTCAACCTGCCGCTCGACCCGATGGACTCCGCGCACGGCATCACAAGCTGGGTCGTGCAGTTACGCGACCCGGAGACTGGACGCGTGCGATACACGGGTTGGGATAGACGCTTCGTGCGCTCGGGGGAGCTACTCTACTGCGGTGATTACTCGGTCGCGACTGCGCCGCGCGTCGGTTGGCCCTGTGTCAAGGTCGTCCTCCCGCTCACGAATGGGAGCGCCACGGTCGTGCTTCGGCCCGTGTTGAAACGCGACGGCTCGATCGTGCTGAAATCCTCCGGCGTGGGGTTCGGGGATGCTGGATTTTACTTCATCGTACGTCGTGACAAAAAGTCCGCGTGGGTGTTCTATCTCTCCTCGATGAAAGAGCAACTGCACGTCTATATGGACCGGTCTGGGGTTCATTGCACGGATAACAGTTTCAAGCTGTGGGGAATGCCGTTTCTGTCCCTGCACTATCGAATGATCCCGCGTACCCGGACTTTACCCAATTTCTAGGCGTCAGAGAACTCGAGGATATCAAGTTGGTCTTCGTTCGTCAACGATGGCGCATGCTTGAACACGGTGGAGGCGCGTTTGTTGAGGATTTCTGCGATA
>Ga0268299_1002912_pt1 | contig 17859 bp, 14 predicted proteins | sample NOBtaG_FD_193484 | JGI IMG/M metagenome (GOLD analysis project Ga0268299, IMG submission 193484) | Activated sludge microbial communities from bioreactor in Nijmegen, Gelderland, Netherland - NOB reactor | ecosystem: Engineered > Bioreactor > Aerobic > Activated sludge | place: Netherlands...
TCAGCCCATCGAATCGCTGGACGATTTAAGCCGTGCCGACCAGCGTTTAGCGCCGATCAAAAATAACAACACCGCCAAAGGTGCGCTGAATATGGCGCTGTTTTCGGCCTTCGCACGTTCGCAAAATGTGCCGATTTCGCGGCTTTTGAATGCGACTCAACCCGCCGTGCGCGTTAGTTTTATCCTGGGGACTGGAAAAATGGATGAAGTCATGCGCGAGGTTGCCGAAGTTTATGCCGCCGGGGTGCGCTTCTTAAAGGTCAAGGTCGGCAAAGATTTTAAAAGCGAAACGGCGCTGATCGAAATGATTCGGCGCGGCTACGACGACATGGACATTTATGTAGATGCCAACGAATGCTTTGATGCTCAAAATGCTGTCTCGTATCTGTCACAGTTAGTTGATTTTGACGTGAAATACTGCGAAGAACCGCTGCCCGTGCGCCAACTCCGGCAGCGCGCGCAGGTTCGCCAGCAAAGTGGCCTCCCGCTGATTGCCGACGACAGCGCCTTTACGATGGAGGATTTGGAGCGCGAATTGGATTTTGATACGTTCGACATCCTCAATATCAAGACGGCGCGGACGGGCTTCAGCCATTCCGAAAACATGCTTCAACGGGCGGCGGGGGCAGGCAAAGGCATTATGGTCGGTTCACAGGCCAGTTCGCTGCTCGGCTGCCTCCACGCCATTATTTTTAGCTGCCAGCCGGAGATTGAACACCCGACAGAGGGGACGTTTTTCCTGAAGGTTAAAGATGCTGAAACGATCAACATTGACCAGGGCTATGTGAGTTTGCAGCAAGCCGAAAATACCCTTACGGAAATGCAAGATCGTCTATCGGCGCGAATTACATCATAGATTCAGATTTTTCAGCCAACCACTTCGGGATGAAAAAAATAATGACAAAATTTCGTTTTCAATGTCATATCATCGATCAAGACCTGCCCGAAGGAAATTACGCCCAAACGGCTTTGGCTGACCTCGACAATGATGGGCGGCTGGAATTTATTATGGGGCAGCAGGTCGGCACGGTCTTTTGGTACAAATTTCACTCGCCGGGGGAGTGGACACGCCATATTCTCGGCACAAATTCGCCATCAGATGTCGGTGGCTGCGTTCTGGATGTAGATGGCGATGGCTGGGTCGATTATGTCGCGGGCGGGGCATGGTATCGCAACTCGCGAGACCCGGAACAGCCCTTCGAGCGCATCGTTTTTGACGAAGGCTTAACCGCTGTTCACGATGTGGTCGCCGCTGACATTGACGGCGACGGCAAAGCGGAAATTATCACCATGTCGGATCAGAATAATCTACGTTGGTATAAAATCCCCGCTGACCCCACGCAGTTCTGGCCGCACTTTGATATTGGGCCGGGTGTCCACGCAGGTGTCGCTGTCGGCGATCTGACTGGAAATGGTGCGCTGGACATTGTTCGAACCAACGTCTGGTTCGAGAATCTCAAGGGCGATGGTTCAAAATGGCAGGTGCGTCCGATTGGCTCAAGCAGCCCGCCTCCGCCGGATTTTCAGCCGTATTTTGCTTTTGACGCCACGCGCGCCTTCATTTGTGATATGAACGGCGATGGCAAAAATGATGTTGTGTTCACCGATGCTGAAATCCCCGGCGGCAAAATCTGGTGGATGGAAAATGTCGATGGTCAGGGGCGCGAGTGGCGGCGGCACGATATTTTTAACGGCAGCCCCGTGCGGCGTGGCGCGTATCACAGCCTCTACGTCGGCGACCTGGATGGCGACGGCGATTACGACATTTTTTCGTGTGAAATGGAAGCCGTTCCTGGGGATGCGCCGCCGCGCTGGTACATCTGGGAAAATGTAGACGGCAAGGGCGAACAGTGGCAGGAGCATGTCGTTTTAGATGCGAATCTGGGCGGTCACGAGGCGCAGGTCGGCGACATCACCGGCAATGGCTTGCCCGATATTATCGCCAAACCCTGGAGAGCCAGCGCGAAAAATGCCCTCGGCGGCAAAATGTTCGTCGTTTTTCTGGAAAATTTAGGTGCGATTTCTGAATAAACTTTCGAGAAATAGGAAAGATGGCCTATCCGTATCTCCCCGAATCGCTGCATGTGTTTTGGAATAGAAACGTTTAGATTACTCATAAATAGATAGCAACATTTTAGGTTGTTATTGAGATTAGGGGAAAAAATGGGCGTTTCTGAAAATAAACTGGCTCGCGCCAAAGAAGTTCAAGCGAAATATGAATCACAACTTCTGGAAAAACCCAATGTAGTCGGTGTCAGCATCGGTCAACGCGACGATAATGCCGATGAAGCCGCGATTGTCGTCCTCGTCGATGATCTGGCGGCGCAAAATTCCGATGATCGAATCCCCAGCGAACTCGACGGAGTCCCTGTCACGGTTCGGCAGATTGGGAAACTCGAAGCGGTTTATCAGGCTAAGCGCGAGGCGAGTTGGGTCTGATTTTTTAGTCTTTAGCCGTTAGTCCTCAGTCGTTAGCTTTAAAGCCAGATTTTGCTTGCCTGAGTTCTAATGTTTTTAGCTAAAAGCTAATGGCTAAAAGCTAAAGACTTGTCTTTAAAATTGCGGGTTGCAGACCGGGTATATCCTCATCAACCGGAAAAAATGGGCGCGCCAAACGCTTGAAAGGCATACGCCGCAGCGTGGGCGGCGTCGGGCCTGGGGTATCGACGACAAAGGCCGCTTTTGCCACATCACGATAGGCAAAATTGTAATTCATCGGATTTTTCACGCCGATAAATTTGGCGTCGCGCGCATCTAGCCCCGCCGCGCGGAACTGTTCATCCAGCCAATCGTAGGTCGGCCTCGACATAATCAAAATTTGAATCGCGCCAATCTGCAAAACCGCCGACAGCCCCATATTGCCAATGGTGCCGCCGTAAATGCCGCTTCGATAGCGAAATTTTCCATCCAGCAAATGGCGCACTGTGCCTTCGACCTTGATTGAATCCCCCCAACTCGGATCAATTTTATAGCCCAGGTCGAGCGCTAATTGTTGCCCGATTCCAGCCTGCGCGCATGACAGCGCCGCTTCAGGATCAATGACCATCAAAAATGTTGGTTCGGTGATGCCCAGTTCAAGCAGTCTTTCCAGTAACGCCACGCTGTCACCCGCCGCGCCACCACCGACGCAATCCGCTGTATCGACCAGCAGCACCGGGCCGCCGTCAATTTCGCGCCCACGCCGAACGGCTTCGCTGACGGTGATAATTTCCGGCTCAAAATCGTGCCGCCGCGCCCAATAATCCTCGGCCAGTTTGCGCGCCTCATGCTCGGCGATTTCGATATCCCCATTGGCGATCACCAGCCCGCCAGACCCCATCCCCGGAATGTCGATGCTCGGCTGCACGTGAAAAATCGAAACCGATAAAATTTCGGGCTGCTTTTCCAGTTCGCGCGCCTGTCGTGTGAGGTGGGCCATCGGCGCATCGCCAAAGGTCATACCGTTGATGCCGCTGCATATGACCGGAACTTTCGCCATGACGGTGACGGGTCGCGCTTCACCGCGCAATATTTTGAACAATAAATCGGCGCTGCGCTGGCCTGTGGTGAAGGTGTCGTCGTGCGGATAATGCGTAAATCCGATGATCGCGTCGGCATTTTCGACCATTTTTTGTGTGACGTGCGCATGGAGATCGAGCGTGACGATGATCGGCACGGATTTTCCAACGATCTGGCGTACCGAGAAAATTAAGTCGCCTTCGGGGTCATCGTCGGAAAGCGTGGTCATTGCGCCGTGTAAAGGCAAAATCACGCCGTCAACGGGCAAAGCTTCGCGGAGTGGGGCGAGGAGCAAATTTTTCAGGTCATCATAGCACTCATCGGTCACAGGCCCGCCGGAAACGCTGCGCGCAGCGACCAGCGGCACAACTTCGGCCTTTTCGCTTTCGCAGATGGTCAATGCCCCGGCGATTTCGCAATCTGTCCCCGCCAGCTTGAACAGATCATTCCGTTCGTAGATGTAGGTATTTTCGAAATAGGATCGGTCAATGCGCGTCGTCAGAAAATGGCTAGACTCGGCAAAAATTGAACCTATGGCAACGCGCCATGCGGGAGACGGCATAGGCTTGTCCTTAAAAAATGGGTGAAATAAGGATCGGCAGTTGCTCCAAATGAGCGAATGGCGACTGTAGCTTATGGCCTATACTTTGTCAAATGAACCTCAAAGAGCGGCGTCTGGATCGCCCTTCAGCGCATCAACAAGCCTGATTTGCAAATCGAAAATAAAATTCTCATAGGTAAAATCTCAATAAAAACTAAGTTAATCTTGCAATTTTACGAAGATTTATGTAGATTCTTAGTTGTTCGAATATTCACAAAGACCAGAGGCTAATCTTAATGAATCAGACCCGGTTTGAGGGAAAAGTCCAGCCTACGCGGGGCGAACGTAATGGACGCCCAACCAAACGACAGTACGTGCGCTTCGCATTTTACAAAGTCGATCCGCTCTGGCGACGCCTGCCGCTGGACGAACAGGCAGATTATAAACGTGATTTATTGAAAACCATTGAATCTTTTAACCGCCGGATGCTCCTGCGCCCCTATAGCCTGATGGGGACGCGCGCCGATGCCGAACTGCTCCTGTGGCAGATCGCCGAAAGCGTCGAGCCGTTTCAGGAACTAGCCGCCGCCATTGCCAGGACAGCGATGGGCGCATATCTGAATTTATCGGTGTCACTTTTGTCGCAAACGAAGCGCTCGATTTATGAAATCCGCGATAACCCCGCCGAGGATGTCGAGCGGCTGATTATCTCCCCCAGCGAAGCCAAATATTTATTTGTCTATCCCTTCGTCAAGACGCGCCCCTGGTATAAAATGTCGCTGGAGGAGCGTCAAGTGATGATGGACGAGCATATCCGTGTCGGGCGCAAATATCCGGCGGTCAAGCTCAACACAACCTATTCGTTTGGTCTGGACGATCAGGAATTTGTCGTTGCTTTCGAGACGGATGAGCCATCGGATTTTCTCGATCTGGTGCAGGAACTGCGCGAAACCGAAGCCAGCCTATACACGCTGCGGGACACACCGCTCTATAGCTGCATTCGGATGGGATTAGCGGAATCGCTCGACGCGCTGGGCGGGCCGAAAATCGCACAGCCGCGTTCTGAAACCGTCGAAAATGTCGAAGCCTGGGCAGAAGTTTGCCGAGTCGAAGATTTTGGCGAGGGTGAGCGCAAAGTGGTTTATTTGAACGGTCAGCAGATCGCCATTTTTAACGTCGATGGTCAATTTTATGCCATCAGCAACCGCTGTTCCCACGCGCGCGGCCCGTTGAGCGAAGGCACAGTCGAGGCCGAAAGTTGCACCGTCACCTGCCCCTGGCATTACGGACGTTTTGATCTGAAAACGGGGAAGGTCGTTGATGGAGTCGCCAGCGCGCCCGTCAAAGCCTACGCTGTCGAGATTCGCGAAAATGTGATTTACGCGGGCATCAAACCCAATGGCTGATAACAACTTTTCAAATTCCCCTTACGATGCCATTCTCATCCTGTCCTTTGGCGGGCCGGAGGGCATGGATGAGGTGATTCCGTTTCTGGAAAATGTGCTGCGCGGGCGCAATGTGCCACATCAGCGCCTGCTGGAAGTCGCCAAGCATTATTATCAATTTGGCGGTGTCAGCCCGATCAATGGGCAGAATCGGGCGTTGATCGCAGCGCTCGAAGATGAATTGAAAGCCAATCAGATTGACCTGCCGATCTACTGGGGCAACCGCAACTGGCATCCGATGCTGGCCGATACGCTGCGGCAGATGGCAAATGATGGCATCCACCACGCGCTGGCTTTTTTCACCTCGGCCTACAGCTCATACTCAAGCTGCCGTCAATACCACGAGGATATTGCCCGCGCACAGGCTGAAGTCGGCGAAAGTGCGCCGCAGGTGAGTGTGCTGCGAAAATTTTATAACCACCCTGGTTTTGTGCAGCCAAATATTGAAAATATCCGTACCGCGCTTGACCACATACCGGAGTCGCGCCGCGCAGTCGCGCATATTGCGTTTACGGCGCACAGCATCCCGCTCGATATGGCGCGGAACTCGGATTATGAAGCCCAGCTTGAGGACGTGTGCCGCTTAATTACGTCGAGCCTGGAGCATTCAAACTGGCAGTTGGTATATCAGAGCCGCAGCGGTTCACCCCGCCAGCCCTGGCTTGAGCCGGATATTGGCGACCATTTGCGGCGGCTGAAATCGGCGGGCGTCGAAGATGTTATAATCGCGCCCATCGGCTTTATTTCTGACCATATGGAAGTTCTTTACGATCTGGATACCGAGGCTAAACAGATCGCGGCTGAAATCGGCCTGAATACGATTCGCGCGGCAACAGTTGGCACACATCCTCGATTTATCGCAATGATGCGCGAACTGATTGTCGAGCGGTTGACGAATGTCCGTGATAAGCCTTTTCTCGGCACACGCGGCGCAAATCATGATTACTGCCCTGACGACTGCTGCCTGTCGGGGATGGTACGTCCCGCTCAAGTCAGCATGGAATCGCAAAAAGGGTGAGCAAACGTGACACTTGTAATGATCGGCTTCAATTATCAGACCGCTCCGCTTGATCTGCGCGAACGGTTTTTCCTGGCAGGCGATGATCTTCGACGCGCGGCGACGGCGCTTCACCGCGAAACACTGGCGGAAGTCGCGATTCTTTCGACGTGTAACCGCCTCGAAATTTATGCAAACACGCCGGATGCAGAGCAGACCACCGAAAAAATTGTGACCTGTCTGGCGGATCATGCTTCGCTTTCGGCAGCGCAGATCGAAACCCATCTTCAAAAATTGGCGAATCGCGAGGCCGCCGACCACCTGATGCGGGTGGCGACGGGCTTAGAATCGCTGGTGCTGGGCGAATCCGAAATTTTGGGACAGGTGGCGCAGGCGTTTAGGCAGGCGCGGGAGGCGGGCACAGTCGGCGCGGTGCTGTCTCGCCTGTTTCAAGAGGCCATTCACGCCGGAAAGCGCGCCCGCAGCGAAACGGCTATCAGTCAGCATACGCTGTCGGTCAGCCATGCGGCTGTCTGGATGGCAAAACGTCAGATTTCCAACCTCGCTCACGCAAACGCGCTGATTATCGGCGCGGGACGGATGGCAGAGCTTGCGGCGCGGGCTTTGAAAGCCAACGGGGTTGACTCTATTCGTGTAGTCAATCGCAATTTTTGGAGAGCCAGCGATTTGGCGGAGCGTGTCGGCATTGAAGCGCTGGAATGGACGCAGCATGAGTCCGCTTTGCGCGAAGCTGATTTAATCATTACCGCCACCAGCGCGCCGCAGCCGATTTTGAACGCCGACAATCTTTTGGTCGCGCGTAACAGCGCACACCCGTTGGTCATCGTCGATATTGCCGTCCCGCGCAACGTGAGCCGCGACGTTCATGATTTGCCCAATGTCGAGCTTTACGACATCGATGATTTGCAATCTGTCGTCGAAAATCACCGCGCGCTGCGCCAATCTGAGGCTGCGCAGGTTGAAACGATCATTAGCGAGGCGCTACAGGATTATCTCGGCTGGATGAACAGCCGGAACGCCGTGCCGACGATTGTCGCGCTGCGCCAGAAGGCCGAGGAAATGGCGGCGCTTGAACTCGAACGCGCTTTTCACCGCCTGCCCGATCTGAACGAGCAGGAGCGCGAGGTCGTGATGCAGATGGCCTATCGCATCGTCAACAAAATGCTCCATGCGCCCACCGTCGCCCTGCGCGAACGGGCGGCGAAAGACGAACACTACACCTACCTCCACGCTATGCGCAAGCTGTTCGATCTGGAAGGCGAATCATGAGCGATGAAAATTCTGAAAGCCGATTTTTGAAAGCCTGTCGGCGCGAGAAAACCGATGCCACGCCGATCTGGTTGATGCGTCAGGCCGGACGCTATATGCCGGAATATCGCCAACTGCGCGAACAATACAGCATCCTCGAACTCATCAAAACGCCGGAACTGGCCTGCGAGGTGACGTTGCAGCCTGTGAACGCCTTTGACATCGACGCGGCGATTATTTTTGCCGACATCCTGCCGCCGCTGGAAGGTATGGGTTTGGAACTCGATTTTATCAACGGCGAAGGGCCAGTCATCTACAATCCAGTTCGCTGTGCCGACGACGTGCAAAATTTGAAAGTGCCGCCGCCGGAGGAAAGCCTGTGGTTCACGCTGGAAGCAGTGCGCTTGGCACGGGCAGCGCTCAATATTCCGCTCATTGGCTTCAGCGGCGCACCTTATACGCTGGCGGCATATGCCATCGAGGGTGGCAGCAGCAAAAATTATCGCCGCACCAAAGGCATGATGATGGGCGACCCGGCGACGTGGCATCAACTGATGGAAAAATTGAGTCAGGTCGTCGGCGAATACCTGCTGGCACAGGCGCGGGCAGGCGCACAGGTGTTGCAAATTTTTGATAGCTGGGTCGGTTCACTCTCACCGGATGATTATCGCCAGTACGTGATGCCGCACAGCCGCCGCGCGATTGACATTGCTTCGCAGGCGGGCGTACCGATCATCCATTTTGGCACAGGCACGAATGGCCTTCTGGAACTGATGCGCGACGCGGGTGGCGACGTGATCGGCGTCGATTGGGGAATTGACCTTGATATCGCCTGGGAACGCATCGGCAATAATCACGCGATTCAGGGCAATCTTGATCCTGTGGCGTTGTTCGCGCCCTGGGAAGCGTTGCAGGCGCGTGCGCAGCAGGTCATCGATAAAGCCAACCAGCGCCCCGGCCATATTTTTAATTTAGGGCATGGCATCCTGCCGGAAACGCCCGTCGATAACGTCAAGCGATTGGTCGATTTTGTCCATGAATACACGTCAGCCTGATACTACGCGCCAGCCTGATCGTCACGTGGTCATCATCGGCGGCGGCATCACCGGATTGAGTGCCGGATGGTATCTTCAGCAGGCAGCGGGGCGCATCAACCTTCATTACACCATTTTGGAACAATCCCAGCGCTGGGGTGGCAAAGTCCGGACAGAATCGATAGACGATGTGGGTGACGCGCCGTTTATCCTCGAAGCTGGGCCAGATGCGTTTCTGACGCGCAAGCCCTGGGCGCTGGAGTTGGCGCGCGAATTGGGCTTGCATGAGCGGATTTTGCCCGTCAATACGGATAACGGTCACACGTTTGTTTTACATCGTGGTCAGCCAGTACCACTGCCAGAGGGATTGCAACTGCTTGCGCCGAGCCGTTTGCAGCCATTTTTGCGCTCTCCGCTGTTTTCGCCCTGGGGTAAGCTGCGCGCGTTGCTTGATTGGGTGATTCCACCGCGCCAATCTGAGGATGATGAATCGCTGGCGAGTTTTGTCCGGCGGCGTCTGGGTAAAGAAATGCTGGATAAGCTGGGCGAACCGCTGCTGGGCGGCGTCTATAATGGCGACCCGGAGCGGCAAAGTATGCTGGCGACTTTTCCGCAGTTCCCAGCGCTCGAAAAAAAATATGGCAGCCTGATTCGTGGCGCAGGGCAGCGCGAAAAAGTGTCTAATTCCGAACCGCCATTTATTTCGTTTAAATCCGGCACACACGAACTGGTTGATGCGCTGGTGCAGCGTTTAGATGGCGATTTGCGCCTCAACACGGGCGTTGCGCATATTGAACACGATCACCATTATCACATTGTGACCACGACGGATGAGGTGATCGAAGCTGATGCGCTGATTTTCGCGACTCCGGCGAACGTCACAGCAAAATTATTGCAGGAAATCGCGCCGGAAGCGGCAAAAAATCTCGAAACTATTCCATACACAGGTATTGGAGCGATCTATTTTGCATTTCGGCGTGAGGACGTGCCGCGTCCGCTAAAAGGCTTTGGGCTGGTCGTCCCTGGCAGCGAAGGCCGACCATTTGATGGCATCACCTGGACATCCTCAAAGTGGAATGAACGCGCGCCATCCGGTTTCGAACTGCTGCGCGTCTTTTTCGGCGGGCCGCGTACCCGCCCAACGCTGGACATGGACGATGCGGAATTGGTCGCCACGATGCGCGCGGAATTAAAATCAATTTTTAATATTGCTGCCGAGCCGTTGTTTCATCGCATTTTCCGCTGGCAGGACGGCTATCCGCAGTACAATATTGGGCATCTGGAGCGCGTGGCGGCGGCAGAAGCGGCACTTCCACCGGATATTTTCATCGCGGGCAGCGCCTATCGCGGCGTGGGCGTGCCGGATTGTATCCGCCAGGGACGTGAGGCCGCACAAAAAGCCGTCGCACTCGCCGAAAATTTGCAAACCGTATAGAGGATTTTGATGAAAACGACTCAATCTGAAAATTTATTCGCGCAGGCGCAGGAATTGATCCCCGGCGGCGTCAATAGTCCCGTGCGCGCCTTCCGCAGCGTGGGCGGCACACCGCGTTTCATCGAGCGTGGGCAGGGAGCGTATGTCTGGGACGCCGATGTCAACCGCTATATCGATTACGTGCTTTCCTGGGGGCCGCTGATCATGGGACATGCGCATCCCAAAGTGGTCGCCGCGCTGCAAGATGCGCTGACACGCGGGACGAGCTACGGCGCACCCACACGCCTCGAAAGCGAATTGGCGGAATTGGTGGTCGATATTGTGCCGTCGATTGACATGATTCGTTTCGTCAACAGCGGCACGGAAGCGACCATGAGCGCGCTGCGCCTCGCCCGCGCCTATACCGGACGCGAAAAAATTATCAAAATGACGGGCTGCTATCATGGTCACGCCGATATGCTGCTGGTGCAGGCTGGGAGCGGGGTCGCGACGCTGGGGCTGCCCGATTCGCCCGGAGTGCCAGCCGCCACCGCTGCCAGCACCTTGACGGTTGAATTTAATGATCTGGATGGCGTTGCCGTGCTGTTCGAGCAGTTCCCAAACGAGATCGCGGGCGTGATTGTCGAGCCGATTGCCGCGAATATGGGCTTTGTGATGCCGAAAGCGGGCTATTTGCGCGGCCTTCAGGATTTGTGCCGCAAGCATGGTGCGCTGTTCATTCTGGATGAGGTCATGACCGGATTTCGCGTCGCGCCCGGTGGAGCGCAAGCCTATTGGAATCTTGACCCGGACATCACTTGCTTGGGGAAAGTGATCGGCGGCGGGCTTCCAGTTGGCGCGTATGCGGGCAAGCGCGAAATCATGAAAATGGTCGCGCCCTCTGGCACGATGTATCAGGCAGGAACGCTTTCCGGCAATCCGCTGGCGATGACGGCGGGGATCGCGACCATCAGCGCCTTGCTGGAAATCGGCATTTTTGATTCTATCGCCGAGCGCGTGACCGAACTCATCACCGGATTAAATGCTGCCGCCGAAGCCGCGCATATCCCTATTCAAGCCGGGAGTGCTGGCACGATGTTTGGTTTTTACTTCTTAAAAACACCGGACGCGGTGATTGACGATTACGCCAGCGCCAAACGCCACGCCGACACTGCCCGTTACGCCAGATTTTTTCACGCGATGCTCGAAGCTGGCATCTACTTTGCGCCCAGTCAGTTCGAAGCCGCCTTTATGAGCAGCGCGCATGGGGGTGATGAAATCCACGCGACGATTTCGGCGGTGGAGCAGGTTTTTGACACAATTGGATAATTGGTCTGTTCAGTTTTGCCGACAAATCTCCTGATTGTTGTACAATTGGCGCAGATCAAAACGGATAAGCGCAGGAGACTCTCGCCATGAGCAAGGCAAAACGAAACGCACTGCTCCTTTTATTCTTTGCCGGGATACTGGTCATGATCCTGGCGACAGCCTTGCCGAATTTAAGTTTGTCGCCTAGGCAGTCTTTTACGCTTGAGCCATCCCAATCGACAGGTTTTCAGACCAGCGGCATTTTCGCGGATGGTCGGCTGTTGATCTGGTTGTTCCGGGGCGCGCTGGCAATCCTGCTGATCGCCTTCATCATTTATGTGGTTTATTCTCTGATGACGCCGGAGGGACGAAAACGGCTGATCGCCAATCTCATCATGCTGACGCTGCTTCTGATCGTATCTGATTATTTGCGTAACGCACTTCCTCCACCTGCCGAGCAGGAAGGCCAGCCGATGGAAATGGCACCGATGGCGGAACAGATGGGCGAGGGAATTCCGCCAAGTGTTTTCTCCCCAAATCCCCCCGAATGGTTAACGATCACGGTGATTCTGGCGATCTCACTTTTTCTTTTTGTGATCCTCGCGATCACCTTCTGGTACTGGCGACAGCGCCGCGCGATGCCGAAATCTTCGCTGGAACAACTCGCGGAAGAAGCTCAAAATGCCATTGAATCGCTGAACAGCGGCGGGGATTTTAAAACGACGATCATTCACTGCTATCAGGAAATGACCCGCGTCATCAAGGCTGAGAAGGGCATTGCGCGGGAAACGACGATGACGCCGCGCGAATTTGAGAGTCAACTGGTGGGGCGCGGCTTTCCACCTGAAGCCACCCGCACACTGACGCGCTTATTTGAGCAGGTGCGTTATGGCAGCAAACAGGCCGACCCGCGTGAAGAAACGCTGGCGGTGAACTGCCTGACCGATATTGTCGATGCCTGTAGAGCGATCCGGGGCTAGTATGCGTTCAAACCGGTTAAAAATCGCTCTGGCGTTGGTCGTGGTTCTGGTTATTTTTAGCGCGCTGAGTTTGCTTTACTGGGATATTATCCGCGATACGGTTGTCACCCCGATCTACTATCTGCTGTGGTTCGGCGATCTGATGCTAAAAAGCGTCCCGCAGGCGGTTTTCCTGGCGCTGCTGATTGTCGTCAGTCTGTTTATCAGCATCAATACCTTGAGCAAAGTTCGCACAAGGCGGCTTGCCCAGGAGCGGCAGCGTAAAGCCTCGGCGGGCCTTTCCCGCTATCTGGAATGGAAACGGCTGTGTGACACCCAGGCTTCCAACCAGTTTGTGCGCAATCAGTTTACCTGGGAAGCCCGCAAATTGACCCTCATGCTGCTGGCTTATCAGGAAGGAATCGATGCGGAAATAGTTGAGCAAAGGGTTAAAAATGGCGACCTGGAAGTCCCGGACACGATCCGCGCCTTGATGAAGCGGCAGGAAATCCGTGTGCCGGAAAAAGCCCAGGGTTCATTCAGAAACTCGATTATGCTGCTGCGCCAGTGGCTCCTTGCTTTAGACTCTGCGGATGCGCCGCAAAGTGATCCTCTTGCCGACGAAATCGTCGCTTTTATTGAACAACGTTTGGAGATCAGTCATGCCCCCGAAGGATGAAATGAAAGTAGCCGCCCTTAGTGAGCGGATTGTGCAGGAAGTTGCCACCGCCATTGTCGGCAAGACGGACGTGCTTTATAAAATGATGGCAGCCTTTCTTTCTGGCGGGCATATCCTGTTGGAGGATTATCCGGGGTTAGCCAAGACGTTGATCGCCAACAGCTTCGCGTCGTCACTGAGCATGTCGTTCCGCCGGATACAATTTACGCCTGACCTGCTGCCTGGGGATATTACAGGTGGCTATATTTTTGACAAGGGACAAGGGCAATTTGTGCTGCGAAAAGGCCCGGTTTTCGCGCATATCGTACTGGCGGATGAAATCAACCGCGCATCGCCGAGAACGCAATCGGCGCTCCTGGAAGCGATGCAGGAACGCCAGGTGACTGTCGAAGGCGAGACGATGAAACTGCCAGATTCGTTTATCGTGATCGCGACGCAAAACCCGATTGAATATGAAGGCACATTCCCTCTGCCGGAAGCCCAGCTTGATCGTTTTATGATGAAGCTCTCGGTTGGGTATCCCACGCCTGCCGAAGAACGCGAGATCGTGCGGCGCAGGCGGGAGCGCAAACAGGATAATCCTCAACTTCAGGCGGTAGCAGGCATTGACGATTTGACCGAAATGCAGCGGCAGATTGAAGACGTGTTTGTTGATGAAGATATTGAGCAGTATATTGTCGATCTGACTGCGAAAACACGCGCTCATCGTCAGGTTGCGGTTGGGGCAAGCCCGCGCGGGACGCTGGCACTTTTAAAATTAAGCCGTGCATGGGCGGCGCTTCAGGGGCGCATGTTTGTGCTGCCGGATGACGTCAAGCTGTTCGTCAAACCCGCTTTGACGCATCGCCTGATTTTGCAGCCGGATTTATGGTCAGTTCCCCAGGCCGCAGACCGGATTCTGACGGAAATCGTTCAATCCGTGCCTGTTCCGGTCATTCAGGATGAAACCGCGTGAAGCTGACGCTTTTTTTAGTCATCGGGCTGATTTTCGCCATCGTAATCCTGGGGTTAGCATCGCTTCAGCGCGATGTCCTGGTTCTGGCGATCCCGCTGATCGTGTATTTGTTTGCCGCTATTGCGCAGCGTCCCGACGAGCTTAACCTGAAGGTCACACGCGAAGTCTCGCCGGATTATGCGCCCCAGGGAACGCCGATCACTGTCCGTCTGACCGTTTTGAATCAAGGCGCAGCAATCGACGAACTGACCATACAGGATATCCTGCCGGACGGTGTGCGCAAGCTTGATGGAAAATCGTCGGCGACAGGTTATTTGGAATCACAGGGCATCATAGAGCTGGAATACACGATTGAAGCGATTCGTGGCGAATATCGAGCTTATGAAACGCATGTCTACGCCAGAGATTTTTTGAATTTTTTTGAGACGCCCCATATTTATCGGACATCACCGCGCTTGCTCATCCACCCGCGCTATCCCAAGCTGAATCGAATCAAAATTCGCCCGCCGCAGACACGCGGTTTCGCTGGGCCAATTTCCGCGCGGCAGGGTGGGACGGGCATCGATTTCTGGACGGTGCGGGAGTACCAATCGGGCGATCCACAGCGGCAGATTAACTGGAAGCTGGCGGCGCGCTCCGATCATGAATTATTTACCAACATTTTTGAGCAGGAACGGGTTGCCGATGTCGGCATCATTCTGGATTCGCGCGAGCGGGTCAATGTTGTCACCGATCAGGGGTCGCTTTTTGAATTTGGCGTTCGGGCGGCGGCTTCGCTGGCAGAGAATTTTCTGGATGATGGCAACCGTGTCAGCTTGCTGATCTATGGCTCTGGCCTGGGGCGCGTTTTTCCGGGCTATGGGCGGTTTCAACGCGAACGGATTCTAAAAGCGTTGTCACGCGCCAGACCAGAGGTCAATTTTGCTCTGGAAACGCTGACCAATCTGCCGACTCGCTTTTTTCCAGTGAAATCTCAAATTGTCCTCATCAGCCCCCTGATTCCTGAAGATATTCCAGTCGTTGCCTTGATGCGCTCTCACGGCTACTCGGTTATCGTCATCAGCCCCGATCCGATTTCGTATGAGGCCGGTATTGATGGCGATTTCAGCAGCCAGGCCTATCGTATCGCCTATGCTGAGCGCGACCTGATGCTGCGCCAGATTCGCTACACAGGGGCGCAGGTCATAAACTGGCGTGTCGATCAACCGCTGGAAATGGCGATTGGGGTGGCACTCAGCCGCCAGCCAGCCGCATTGCACAACATCCGGGGCGGTAAGCCATGACCAAAAATATCCTCTTTGGATTGATCGTGGCGACAGCAGCAATTTTTTCGATGATCTATTTCAGCGTTGGCCTGTATGTCCAGGCTGGAATTGCGCTGATTGCCGGAATTTTCTGGCTGAGTCTGGAAATCCGAGAACGACAGTCGTTCCCGACGACCTTTTTTCTCCTGTTTGTAGGCTTGGTCGTCGTTGGCGCGCTGAATCGAGTGATGGTGCTGCTTCTGCTTGCGGGACTGTGCGCGGCTATCGCAGCTTGGGACTTGTCTCGATTTATCGCCAGGACACGTGACAAAGTTGAAGCTGAGATGAAGGCTGTGCTGGAGGCGCGCCATCTTCAAAAACTGCTGGTTGTGACTGGTTTGGGATTTGTCATTGCTCTGCCACCTACTGTTGTGAATCTTTCGCTCAATTTTTTAACCCTGGCTGTCCTCACGCTGGTGATGCTGCTGATGCTGCGCGCATCGCTGTTGTATTTGCGCAGGGACGATAAAGGCGAAAATTGAAGGTGTCTATTTTGTGATGATGGGGTTGGGCGCACGGCGGTGCGCCCCTACAAGTGTCACAAATTTGCGTGAAAACGCTCACCACTGAATCGGCGCGGGCGGGGCTTCCGTGCCGAGTGTGCTGCTGCCCGAGTCATCCGGCAGCCCGGTATAGTAGGTTTTGATCTGCTTGAGGACGGCGGGCGGCGTGTAATAAAAGCTGACGAGTGTGCCTTCGCAGCCGCGATCCGCAATCGCCTGCGCGTGGAGCGCCATGTAAGCATCCATCAGCCGCAGCGCGTCATCGCAAATTTCGGCGACGCGAGTTTGCGCCTCTGGTGTCAGTTCAGATGGCGCTTTGTCGTTGCAAATCGGTTGCAACTCGACGCCTTTTTCGACGCCTCGCAAATAGGTGATGGTGCAGGCCAGCCGATTGCCGAGAAAATCGAGATAACTCAAACCGTCTGCGCTGGTGGTTTGGGTTTTGCAGGCGCGCAATTTCTCGAAAGCATTTTCATAATTCCCGCGCACCTCCACCAGCTTATCCGCCCTCCACTTGCCGAAATAACCCAATCCAACATCATGCCGCCAGACGCCGACATAGCAGAAGCCGACGTTGGGCAGGTCATAACGCGCCTGGGAGTCGGCATCGTCGATAATTTGCATAGCTTCAGCATAGGTTGGCGCGGGTTCGATTCCCAGCGATGTCGCATAGTCAGTATAAAACGCGGCTGGGCTGATCCCTTCCAGCAGTGCCAGCGCGCTATAACGAGCGCAGGTGCGATTCTCGGCTGTGCGCCAGTGATTCAGGCTGATGGCGTTGATAGGATTGCTGCCGTTGGTTTGCCGCGCCAATTCCACAAGCTGGTGAATGCCTGTCAGCGCGTTCTGCTGGATATACATCGTGCCGTCGAACTCAATCCAGCTATACAGCATGGCGCGCTGCCAATCGGTGGGCGTCATGTTCATTGCGCGGGCATTATCGGCGACGGCTCGGTTGCCATGATCGAGCAGATAAGTCGTGCCAACTTCTGGCGGGATATAGCGTCGCATGATCGCCAGCAGCACTTGATGATGCTCCGGCACGACACAGTAAATCCCAATGCTCAATTTCGGCAGTTTTTTGTCGCGCGTTTTGAGTGCCTGAACAAGCTCGACGTAGTGTCCGAGTTCGCGGACAAGTTGATACAGATCGACCTTGCCATCGACCAGATCAGGCGCGATATTGGGGTCGTTGAGGATGTCGTCACCAAAATAGCGCACGGCAATCGCGCGCAATTCGTCGCCGGGGATGGCGTATCCCCAGCCGCCGGTTTCCTGGGTAATCATTTCCAGAATATCGATCTGCGGATAGGTTTTCAGAATCGAATCGATGGTCGCCAGCGACACATCCCTATTTTGTTCGCGCAGTTCGAACGAAAATTGCACCTGCAAGCCGACACGCTTTGACTCGGCGATGACGGCCTGCAACCACGCAATTGAGGCTTTGCTGCGCGCTTCGATGGCGTCAAAAATCGGCTCAATGGCGGGAATGCAGAACGTTTTCTGGTTGCGCACGGCCTTTTCGATCACTGGATAATTCGGGATGTCATGCCGCTGGCCGTAGAAAAAATGGCCTGCGTATTCGGTGCTGTTCGGCGATGGCACTTCGTACCACTGATTATGATAGCTGTGGAAGGTGATGTGGTTCAGTCGTAAACGCGCCAGATTGCGAATGTATTCCAGCGCTTCGTCCAGCGGGTAGCCGGAAATATCCATCGGAAAATTGATGTGCTGGCGAATCCCGCGCAGATTGACGACAGGCTGAACGTGCGTCTCCCAACTTTTGAGCGCGTCAAAGTCGGCAGGCTTGCGCCAGCGCGGGCCAGTGATCTCAAAGCAGAGACCAATTTTTTCGAGCATCGTGTAAACGGCGTGGAGAACGCAGGTCGCGTCCGCGCCCAGGAGGTCAATATTTTGATCCCTGCTGCGCACCGCGAAATTGTAAGCGGGTAT
>Ga0268299_1002913_pt1 | contig 17855 bp, 13 predicted proteins | sample NOBtaG_FD_193484 | JGI IMG/M metagenome (GOLD analysis project Ga0268299, IMG submission 193484) | Activated sludge microbial communities from bioreactor in Nijmegen, Gelderland, Netherland - NOB reactor | ecosystem: Engineered > Bioreactor > Aerobic > Activated sludge | place: Netherlands...
AGTTGCCTTATGGAACTCTCTCGGATTAGGGTCGGTTTCATGAATGAACCTACTGGACGGCCGGGAGCGGCCGCCAACCCATGGCCCACCTTCGCCGTGTGCGCCGTCGCCGCCTACATCGCCACCCTCGACATGTCGATCGTGAACGTGGCCTTCGCCGAGATCGCCCGGTCGTTCCCCGGCTCCAGCCGGGGCACGATCTCCTGGGTCGTCACCTCCTACTCCATCCTGTTCGGCTCCCTGCTGGTGGTGTCGGGCCGCTCGGCCGACCGGGTGGGACGCCGACGCCTCCTGCTGATCGGCACCGGGCTGTTCCTCGTCGGCTCGCTGGCCTGCGCGCTCGCACCCGGCCTGGGTCTCCTTGTGGCCGGCCGGGCCGTCCAGGGTGTGGGCGGCGCCCTGCTCGTGCCCGCCTCCCTCGGCCTCCTCCTCGCCGCCTTCCCCGACACCCGCCGCAGCCAGGCCATCGCCTGGAACGGGGCCGTCGGGGCCCTCGGCGTCGCCTCCGGCCCCACCCTCGGTGCCCTGTGCGTGGCCGCCTTCGGCTGGCGCTCGGCCTTCTGGATCAACGTGCCCATCTGCCTCGTGGTGGCGGCGATGGCCTGGCGGGTGGTGCCCGAGTCGCCCCGGGTGGCCGGGCCCCGGCCCGACGTGGCCGCCTCGGTGGTGCTCACCGTGTCCGTCGCCTCCCTGGTGTGGGCCATCTCCCGGGCCGAGACCCTGGGGTGGGCCGACCGTTCCGTGCTCGGATTGGCGGCCCTGGCCACTGTGCTCGGGGCGGTGGTGGTGCAGCGGTCCCGCCGCCATCCCCGGCCCCTGCTCCCCCCGTCGCTGTTCACCCGACGCACCGCCACGGCGGCCAACCTCGCCACCGTGGTCTTCGGCATCGCCTTCTCGGCCAACCTGCTGAACAACGTGCTGTTCCTCCGCACCGTGTGGCGGTACGGCGTGGTGCGGGCGGGCCTGTTCTCGGTGCTGGCCCCGGTGGTGGTGGCCGTCACCTCGGTGGCCGTCGGGCGGGTCATGCGGCGGGTCGGGTTCCGCCCCCTCCTGCTGGCCGGCCCCCTCGGCATGGCCGCAGTGGCCATCGGCCAGGCCTTGCTCCTGACCGACGCTCCGACCCCCGTCACCCGGTGGCTGCCGCTGATGTTCCTCCTCGGTGTGGGCATCGGTGCCACGTTCCCGGTGCTGGCGGCGGCCAGCGTCCACGGCCTGCCCCCCGAGCACTTCGCCCTCGGCGGAGCGGTCAACAACACCGCCCGCCAGGTGGGCGCCGCGGTGGGCGTGGCCCTCGTGGTCACCATCCAGGGCACGGCCGAGGGCATCGCCGGCTACCGGTCCGGCTGGCTGTCCGTGGCCGCCTGCTGCGCCCTGGCCGCCGCGGTGTCGCTGGCCCAGCCCCGGGCGGCGTCGGGTGCTATACCGGCCGCCGGTCCGGCCTCCGGCCAAACGGCCGGCCCGGCCTCCGGCCAAACGGCCGGCCCGGCCTCCGGCCAGACGGCCGGCCCGGCCTCCGGCCAGACGGCCGGCCCGGCCGACGCCGTGGTGCTCCACAGATGAGCGCAGGCCCCTCCCGGTGCCGGCGCGGGCTGCTAGCGTCCCGGAAGCTTGAGGGTTCCGAGCGGGGAGAGCAATGCCAGAGACAGGGAAGGACACGGGTACGGACGCCATCGACTGGCTGCGGCGGGTGGGCATGGTGGCCAACGCCCTCACCGGCGACATGGAACCCCAGGAGGTGGCGGAGATCGTCCTCCACCAGGGCATGGTCGGCATGGGAGCCTCCGGGGCCTTGGTGGTGTTCCGCCACGGTGACGATCTGGTGCCGGTGGCCGCCATCGGCTCCACCGTCGAGACCATCCAGCGCACCTCGCCGCTCACCATCGACCGCCAGTTGCCCATGTGCCACGCCCTGGTCCACGGGGAACCGGTGTGGGTCACCAGCCGGGAGGAGGGTCTGGCCCGGTTCGCCAACCTCCGCAACGCCCAACCCACCTCGCAGGGCTGGGCGGCGGCGCCGCTGATCTCCGCCGGGCGGGCCTTCGGTGCCTTTTCGCTGGTGTTCGACGCGCCGCCCACATTCGGCCCGGTCGAGCGCCAGTTCGTCACCACCCTCACCGGGCTGGCCGCCCTCGCCCTCAGCCGCCTCGTCCACGCCCACGGGCCCCACGGCGTCGACCGCCACTCGGTGGGCCGGGAGTTGGTGGAGGCGATGATCTCGGCCCCGCCCGACGGGGTGATGGCGGTCGACGCCAAAGGCATGATCGTGCGGACCAGCCGCCAGCTGTGCACCATGTTCGGCTACGACGCCGCCGCCCTGGAGGGCCAACCGGTGGAGGTGCTGATGCCCGAGGGGTCGCGTTTGCGCCACCGGCGCGACCTGGAGCGGTACCTGGTGGAGCCGGGGCCCCGCCCGTTGGGATCGGGTATGGCCCTCACCGGGCGCCGGGCCGACGGCTCGGAGTTCCCGCTCGACGTGTCGCTCAGCCCCTGCGCCACGGCCAGCGGGCTGTACGTGATCGCCGTGGTCCACGACGCCAGTGGGCAGCCGGCTGGCCTCCAGGCCTGAGCCGCCGCCCGGGGCCGGCATTTCCTTCGAAAGGCGAAGATCGCGTACCGTTGATCTTCTGATGGCTACACCGACGACAACCGTACGCGAGGAGCGGCTCCCGCCCGAGGGCGCCCCCAAAGAGGTGGCCCCCGGCGTGGTGCGGATGCAGCTGCCGATGAACATGCCCGGCCTGGGTCACGTGAACTGCTACGCCATCGAGGACTCCAAGGGCGTGGCCCTGATCGATCCCGGCGTGCCCAGCGCGCCGTCGTGGCGAGCGCTCAACAAGCGGCTGGCCGAGGCCGGCCTGCCCGTCGAGCGGGTCCACACGGTGATCGTCACCCACTCCCACCCCGACCACTACGGGGCGGCCCAGCGCCTGCGGCGGCTCACGGGGGCCGAGATCGTCACCCACGAGAACTTCAAGACCTACTGGGACCCCCACGAGGAAGACGACTTCGTCCGCGAGGTGGCCGTCCCGGGAGACTACGCAGCCCAGCTCAGCGCCATCGAGAAGGCGCTGATGAAGATGGCGGGTCGGGAGAAGAACTCGCCGTTCGACCGGCCCGTGCCGTGGGGCGGCCCGCCGCCCGACAACCAGTGGAAGGAGCGCTTCAAGTGGCGGATCCTGCCCCTGCTCCTGTCCAAGGTGTGGCAGCCGCCCAAGCCGTCGCGCCGGGTGGTCGACGGCAACGTGATCATGCTGGCCGACCGGGAGTGGCACGCCGTGTTCACCCCGGGTCACACCAACGACCACCTGTGCCTGCTCGATCCGACCGAGGGGATCTTCGTGTCGGGCGATCACCTCCTGCCCACGATCACGCCCCACATATCCGGGCTGACCACCCAGCGCCGGCCGCTGGGCGACTTCTTCGGCTCGCTGGAGCGGATGCACAGCTTCGAGGGGGTGAAGACGGTGCTGCCTGCCCACGGGTTCGAGTTCCACGATCTCCCCGGCCGGTCCGACGAGATCGTCGAGCACCACCACGGGCGCCTCGCCACCCTCACCAGGGCGGCGGCCGAGGCACCGGAGAACGAGCTCACCGTGCCCCAGTACTCCCAGCACCTGTTCCGGCCCCACGCCTGGGGGGTGATGGCCGACTCCGAGACGTTCGCCCACCTCGAGTACCTGCGACAGACGGGCAAGGCCACCGCCCGCCCCGTCGACGGCGAGCTCCGCTACCGGATAATCAGCGACTGAGGCGAAGCCTCAGCCGCCGGGGTTGGGCCCCCGGCGGCGATGGGGTTCCGGGGGCGCGGAGCCCCCGAAAGAGACGGTCAGCGGTCGCGGACCTGGAGCACGCCGGCGGCGTGGAGCTCCTCGATGGTGGCCGAGTCGTAGCCCAGCACCTGGCTCAGCACGTCGTGGTTGTGCTGGCCCAGGGTGGGGGCCTGGATGTCGGGCAGCTCGGGCTGGGCCGAGAACTTGAACGGGTAGCCGGCCACCGTCACCTCGCCCAGCACGGGATCGGGCACCCGGCGGACCATCTGGCGGGCCTCGAAGTGGGGATGGCCCACGGCGTCGTTGGCGTCGAACACCTCGCCCAGCGGCACCCGGTGCTCGAGGCAGTGGTCCACCAGCGCCTCGTTGCTCGGGAAGCTGAGCAGCCAGGCCTGCACCATCGGCACCAGCTCGTCCTGGTGGTCCACCCGGGCCGACAGGGTGGCGAAACGGGGGTCGTCGATCAGCTCCGGCTGGCCCATGGCGCGGCACAGGTTGGCCCACTGGCGTTCCAGCACCAGCAGGTAGCCGAAGTTGCCGTCGGGCAGGTCGTACACCCCGATCGGGCAGTACATCGGGTGGTGGCGGGCGTAGCGGCCGGGCCGCCACGTCCGGTCCGAGAGCTCGTACTGGGCCATCTGATCCTGCAGGCCGAACATCACGTCGGCCATGGCGATGTCGATGTGCTGGCCCTCGCCGGTGCGCTCCCGGTGGAGCAGGGCGTAGCCGAGGGCGGCGAAGCCGTGGACGGCGGTGGAGTTGTCGGCCACGGCGAACCCCACCGGTATGGGCGGGCCCGCCGGGTCGCCGCACAGGGCCATGACGCCCGAGGTGGCCTGGATGATCCCGTCGAAGCCGGGCCGGTTCGACCACGGCCCGGTCTGGCCGTAGGCCGTCACCGACACCATCACGATCGACGGGTTCAGCTCCCGCAGCGCCTCGTAGTGCAGACCCCGGCGCTCCATCACGCCCGCGGCGAAGTTCTCCACCACCACGTCGCACCGGGGCACCAGCTCCCGCAGGATCCGCATCCCCTCCTCGGTGTCCCAGTTCAGGCACAGGCTGCGCTTGCCCCGGTTGTTCTGGATGAACACGCTGGACCGGCCGTCCTTCACCCAGCGGATGACCCGGCTCGGATCGCCGTCGGGCGTGAGCTCCACCTTGATGATCTCCGGCCCCATCTCGGCCAGCAGCCGGGTGATCCCGGCCCCGGCCAGATACTGCGACAGATCGAGGATCCGGTAGCCCTCCAACATCGGCCTGCCCATTGTCAACCACCCCCCGGTGCGGTCCCCTTGCCCGACCATCCTCCCACGCGCCCCCGCTCCGCTTCGAAACGGGCTTTGGGCCGAGGCTCGTACCTGGAGGCGGTCATTTGGGGCCGGCCTTCCGGGCCGGCTGTCGCTTGGGGCCGGCCTTCCGGGCCGGCCTACCATTCGTCGATGAACGCAGAAGAATTCTTCCGTCACGCCCGGGGGGACGTGGCGGGCCCGCTCGACGGGGTCCGCATCGTCGACTGCACCACCGCCTGGGCCGGCCCGATGGCCGGCTGCCTGTTGGCCGACCTGGGCGCCGACGTCGTCCACATCGACCTGCCGGGCGACCTGCCGCCCCAGGTGCCCCCCCTCATCGGGGGCACCTCGCTCAACTTCGTCAACCAGACCGTCAACCGCAACAAGCGCAGCCTGTCGCTCGACCTGCGCCGGCCCGAGGGCCGAGACGTGTTCCTCGACCTGGTGGCCACGGCCGACGCCGTGGTGGAGAACTTCCGCCCCGGCACCCTGGCCAACTGGGGCATCGGCTACGAGCACTGCGCAGCGGTGAAGGCCGACATCGTCTACGTGTCGATCTCGGGCTGGGGGCAGTACGGGCCGTGGGCCGAGCGCGCCGGGTACGACCCGGCCGCGCTCGCCGCCGGCGGGTGGATGTCGCTCAACGGCAGCCCCGACGGCCCGCCGGTGAAGGCCCCCACGTTCCTGGCCGACGACCTGGCCGGCCTCCACGGCGCACTGTCGACCCTGGCCGCCCTCAACCACCGGGACCGCACCGGTGAGGGTCAGCACGTCGACGTGTGCCTCCTCGACGCCCTGCTGTTCCACTGCGACGGCCTGCTGTCGCTGGGCGCCACCGACGTGCCCCTGCAGCGGTGGGGGGCCCAGGTGAACGTCACCCACCCGTGCGACGTCTACACCTGCGCTGACGGCAGCCTCTACCTGGCCGTCGCCCTCGACAGCCACTGGCGCCGCCTGTGCGAGGTCATCGGCCGGGGCGACCTGGCCCGGGCCCCGGGCTTCGGCCGCAACGGCGAACGGCTCGACAACCGGGAGGCGGTGAACGCCGTGATCGACGAGTGGTGCGCCCCGCTGCCGGTGGACGAGGCCGTGGACCGGCTGCTGGCCGCCGGGCTGGTGGTGGCCCGGCTCAACACCTTCGCCGAGGCGGCCCGGGAACCGCATGTGCTGGAGCGGGGCATGTTGCAGACCGTCACCCTGAGCGACGGGTCGGAGGCCCCGCTCACCGGCCCGGCGGCCAAGTTCTCCCGGACCCCCACCCGCGTGCGGTGGGCCGCCCCGGTGCCCGGAGCCCACAACGCCGACGTGCTGGGCGAGTTGGGCTACGAAGCCGAGCGTCTCGACGAGCTACGGGCCGGCGGCGTGATCTGATCGGGATCCGGAGTCCGGAACCGCCACCTGTGACGGTTCCGGACACCAGATCGGAATGGTTCAGCCCCGGCCGTGGCGGAGGAGCTTGCCCGGGGTGGCGCCGGTGCAGGCACCGTCTTCGAAGGTCACCTCGCCGTTGACGATGATGTCCTTGTAGCCCTTGGCCCGCTGGACCCGGCGCCATTCGCCGCCGGGGAAGTCATACGCGACCTCGCCCAGCCAGCTCGGGTCCATGTCGAGCTCTTCCATGTCGTAGACGACGACGTCGGCCGCTGCGCCCTCCCGCAGCGCCCCCCGGTCCTTGAACCCGGCGGCGTGGGCGGCCAGCGTCGACATCCGGAAGTGGGCCTCCTCGAGCGGCACCACGCCCTCGTCGCGCACCAGCCACCGCAGCAGGTCGGTGGTCCAGGAGCCGCCGTTGAAGAACTTGGTGTGGGCGCCGCCGTCGGACACGCCGGGCAGGGTGTACTGCGACGAGGTGAGCAGCTCGCCGTTGAAGGGGGCGTTGAACTCCTTCTCGGCCATCAGGAACTCGACGTTCAGATCACCGGCCAGCGACAGGTCGATCATCACCTCGATGTGGTGCTTGCCCTCCTCGGCCGCGATCTGCTCCAGGGTCTTGCCCACGTACTTCTGCAGGTCCTGCTGGCGGTTGACGCCCTGCACCACCAGCTTCTCGGGGGCGCCCGACACACCGGCCTGGATCACCTTGAGCTTGCGGTCGGCCGCCTCGGCCTCTTCGATCACGGCCCGGCGCAGCTCGGGATCCTGCATCTTGGCGATCCGCTCCTCCTTCGTGCCGGTGGTGATGGCCCGCCACGCCGGGGAGGCGTCGTACAGGTTCCAGTGCTCCAGGGTGAACGCCGTGCCGGCCCGCAGGGTGGCCGTCTGGCCGTAGATCGGCAGGCCCTGGTTCCAGCACTTCTCGATCCAGCGCAGGCTGCGGCGGTGGACCTCGGGGTCGCGCCGGGCGGCGATGATGGCGTTGTGAAGGATCGGCCGCTTGGCCACCGCCGCCAGCTTCTCCAGGAAGGCCAGGTCAGCCTTGATGTCGCCCGTGGCCTGGGTGATCTGGATGAAGCCTTCGTCGCGCTCGGCCAGCACCTCGGCCAGGGCCAGGATGTCGTCGTCGCACATGGTGTCGGTGACCATGGGCGAGCCGTCGTAGTCGGCCTGGGTGGAGTGCTCGCCCAGGCGCTGGATGGAGAAGCCGCACAGGCCGGCGTCCATGCCCTCGTGGAGCAGCCGCTGCATGTCCTTGCGCTCGGCCGGGGTGGCGGGGCGGGTCTTCGCCGCCTCCAGGCCCATCACGTAGATCATCAGCGAGGCGGTGGGCATGTACTGGATGACGTTCACGCCCAGCGGGGAGCGGTCGAGCGAGTCGAGGTACTCGGGGATGGTCTCCCAGTCCCACGTCATGCCCTGCTTCATCGACTCATACGGGATGGCCTCGGTGCGGGTCATCATCAGCATCGAACGCTCGCGGAAGTCGGGCTTCACCGGGGCGAAGCCGAACCCGCAGTTGCCGAGCACGAGCGAGGTGACGCCGTGCCAGCCCGACGTGGTGCAGTAGGGGTCCCACCGGACCTGGGCGTCGTAGTGGGTGTGGAGGTCGATGAAGCCGGGGGCCACGATGAGCCCGTCGGCGTCGATGACGCGCTCGGCGCCGCCCTCGACCCGGCCGCCGATCTTGGCGATCTTGCCGTCCTTGATCCAGACGTCGCCCCGGTAGCGGGGCACGCGGGTGCCGTCGACGACGGTGCCGCCCTTGATGTGGATGTCATATGAAGCCATGCGCTGGATCCCCCTGGTGCTGCTGGCGTTGTGGCTCCGATAGTACTACCGGGGGGTGACAGCGGCCCAAGACGATCGGTGATCAGCCCTCGGGAGCGGTGATCGGCTGGGTGTCGCCGCAGCTCACGCCGTTGAGCCGTTGGATGGCGGCGTCGTCGAGCCCCCGGGTGTAGGTGCCCGAGGTGACCGCTCCGTTGCGGGCCTGGTTCCCCCGTACCTCCACCACGGTGGACGTCCAGGGCACCGTGTCGCCGTCGGGCTCCCCGGCGTCGAGGCCCACCAGCTCCCGGCGGCCGGCCACCGGGGCGCAGCCCACGCCGGTGCCGATGTCGGTGAAGCCGAGGGAGAAGGTGTAGGGCTGGCCGCTCTTGTTGAGGGCATCGGCCAGCGAGCAGTCGATCACGGTCCACAGCCGCACCGTTCGGCCGTCGTTCGCCAGGATCAGGGGCGGGGTGTCGGGGTTGACGTCGAGCACCAGGATCGAGCGGGTGACGGGGCTGGCCGAGGTGAAGGCCCGCTCGAAGCCGCCGCCGGCGGCGGTGGCGATCCCCACCCGGACCGCCCCCGACGGCTCGGTGACGATCCAGCCCGTGTCGGGCCGGCCGTCGCCGTCGACGTCGACCACCTGGGCCCGGGCGGCGCCGGCCGGCACGGCGGCCGAGCCCCCGGTGCAGCCTCCGCCGGAGCCGGCCGGGGGCGCCGTGGCCACCGCGGTGGACGCGGTGGAGGTGGGGTTGGTGGACGGGGTGGTGGGGCTCGACGGCGGCGCGGTGGGGGACGAGCCGGCGCTGGCATCGGAGGTGGCGGCGGCGCTGGTGGGGGTGGTCGCTTCCCCGGTGGCCTGGCCCTCGCCACCGCTGCAGCCGGCGGCGACGAGGGCCAGCGTCAAGGCCAGAGCGGCCAGGCCTCGGGTGCGGATCGACATGGGGTGGTCCCTCCTCGGCCCGAACGGTACCGGGCCCGGCCCGCTCGATCCGCGACCCGGATCGAAGTGGGTACGCGATGCGAGCGGTGGGCGCACAGTTCGCGCCACGCTACGAACCGTGTCGCGGATCGAGCGGCCCGGCCGGCGGGGTGCTCAGGCGGGGCGGCGGTTGCTGCTGGCGTTGATGCGGACCTCGTGGAAGGGGACGTCGTTGTCGACCGAGGGCTCTTTGGGCAGGCCCAGCATGCGCTCGCCCAGGATGTTCTTCTGGATCTCGTCGGTGCCGCCGGCGATCGACTGGGCCGGGGTCGAGATGAGCACCTCGGCGATCATGCCTCCGGCCGGCGTGTCGGGCCCGGTGAGCATGCCCTCGGCCCCGGCGATCGCCGTGTGCAGGGCGTTGCACCGGCGGGCCACGACGCTGGACGACAGCTTGCCCAGCGACCCTTCCGGCCCGGGGGCACGCCCGGCGGCCCGGGCCGCCCGGGCCCGCTCCGCCGTCCACCGGGTGGCCCGGCGGAAGGCGAAGAGACCGGCCATGTCCTGGCGGACCAGCGGGTCGGCGATCCGGCCGGTGGCCTCGGCCCGAGGCGTCACCAGGTCGGCCCGGCCCGCCCGCTGCGGGTACCAGGAGTAGGTGGCGTTGTAGGCGGCGGCCTCCGTTGCCGCCTCGATCCGGGTGCGGCCCTCGGGCGGTTTGCGGGGGCCGCCCCGGCCACGCGGGGCGGTGAGGTTCCGCTCGTGCATCAGCGTGGTGATGGCCACGGGCCAGCCCAGGTCCACGTCGCCAACCACGGCCGAGGCCGGTACCCGGGCGTCGGTGAGGAACACCTCGTTGAAGCTGGCGTGGCCGTTCATCTGGCGCAGCGGCCGCACCTCCACCCCGGGCTGGCGCATGTCGATCACGAAGTAGGTGATGCCCCGGTGCTTGGGGACGTCCCAGTTCGTGCGGGCCAGCAGGATCCCGTAGTGGGCCTTGTGGGCGCCGGTGTTCCACACCTTCTGGCCGTTGACGATCCACTCCTCGCCGTCGAGCACGGCCCGGGTGGTGAGCCCGGCCAGGTCGGAGCCGCTGCCCGGCTCGGAGAACAGCTGGCACCAGCGGTGCTCGCCGGTGAGGATCGGGCGCAGGTGGGCCGCCTTCAGCTCGTCGGACCCGTGGGCCAGGAGGGTGGCGGCGGCCAGGCTCATCCCGCCCCCGGCGGCCACCCCCACCGCGCCCACGCGGCGCATCTCCTCGGTGACGACGGCGGCGTCGGTGTTCGACAGCCCCTTGCCGTACCACTCGACGGGCCAGGTAGGGCAGCCCCAGCCCGAGTCGACGAGCAGCGGCCGCCACTCGGCCAGCGGCCGTTCGGGGTCCCAGTTGGCATCCAGCCAGGCCCGCACGTCGCGGCGGATGGCGGCCTGGGCTGCGGTATCTGCCATCGGTCAGTCCCCCTAGGATCCCGCCGGCCCCGCACCGGCCACGGCCAACCTACTCCCGGCCCGCTCCGTGTGGGAACTCTGACACCCGGTGCCGGATCCGGGCCGCTGGCGTCAGAGCTCGCCGGTTGATGGAGTTACAGGGCGCGGATCTCGGGCAGGAGGCGGGAGCAGGTGGCGAAGAACTCGTCGCGCTGGGCCTCGCTGCCCGGGAGGCAGCCCAGGATCATGTGGTCGACGCCGGCTTCGGCGTACCGCCGCACCCCGGCAAGGATCGACTCGTCGTCGCCCAGCAGGTACCGGGCCTTCACGCTCTCGGGCGACAGGCCGCTCAGCTTCAGGCTGGTGAGCCCGCGATCGACGGCGGCGTCGACGTCGACGGCCGGGATCGTGGTGGCCAGCACCCCGATCGTCAGGCTGCCGGCCGGGCGGCCGGCCTCCGCCAGCAACTCGTCGAGCCGCTGGCGCCGGCTGGCCACCTGCTCCGGGCTCACCAGGTACGGGGTGTAGCCCGCGGCGAACCGTACGGCCCGGCGCATCGCCGCCTCCGAGCGGCCGCCCACCCACACCGTGGGCGCCGGCCGGGGCACCGGCTCCAGCGTGAACCCGTCGAAGCGGGCCCACCGGCCCTCATAGGTGAGCGGCTCACCGGTCCACAGCCGGGTGATGATCTCCAGCGCCTCGTCGGTGAAGCGGCCCCGGGTACCGATGTCGGCCCCGGTGGCGTGGAACTCGCCGGGGAACTCGCCGCCCACCCCGAACCCGGCGATCACCCGGCCCGGCGCCGCCCGGGCGATCGTGGCCAGCGCCTTGGCCATCACCGCCCCCGAGCGGTACGGGGCCACCAGCAGGTTCAGCCCGATCGTGATCCGCTCGGTGGCGCCGGCGTAGAGCCCGAGGGCGGCCAACCCGTCGATCAGGTGGCCGACGTGGTCGCCACACCACACCGAGTCGAACCCGGCTTCCTCGGCCCGACGGGCGAACGCCTTGGGGCCGACGTCATCGCCCTGGAACTGCACTCCCACCTGCACAGCCGGCGACCCTAGCAGGACGTTGCCCGCCCCACGAACGGCCGGATCTGATGTCCGGGATCGTCATGGGTGACGGCCTGGGACACCAGATGCCGAGATCTGCGATCTGGTGTCCGGCACCGTCGCCGGTGACGGCCCGGGACACCAGATCGTGGGGCGTCAGCTGACGCCGGTGAGCTCACCCTCGGGGGTGAGGCGGCCGTTGGAGCGATTGATCTCCAGCGCCTGCTCGCCCTCCGGGGTGCCGACGGGATAGAAGCACCGGTACACGTGGTCCCGATCCACCGCCGGGGTCAGCTCCGGCTCCTCCTCCAGGCACCGGGGCTGGGCGTAGCGGCAGCGGGGAGCGAACCGGCAGCCGCGGATCGGCTCCACCATGGTGGGCGGGCGGCCCGGGATGATGGCCAGCTTGGTGTGGCTCGGGTACTCCACCTTGGGGATCGAGCGGAACAGGGCCTCGGTGTAGGGCATCTTCATGTCCCGGAACAGCACCGGGGTGCGGGCCCGCTCCATGATCCGCCCGGCGTACATCACGATCACCTCCTGGGTGCGGCCGGCCACCACCCCCAGGTCGTGGGTGATCAGCACCAGCGGCATGTGCCGCTCGCTCTGCTGATCCGACAGCAGGTCGAGGATCTGGGCCTGCACCGTCACGTCGAGCGCGGTGGTGGGCTCGTCGGCGATCAGCAGCTTCGGCCCGCACGACAGGGCGATGGCGATCACCACCCGCTGGCGCATGCCGCCCGACAGCTGATGGGGGTACTCGTCGAGCCGGGTCTGGGGCGACGGGATACCCACCGAGCGCAGCAGTTGGAGGGCTGTGGCCCGGGCCTCCTTGCGGGACACCTTGTGGTGGATGCGCAGGCCCTCCGCCACCTGGTCGCCGATCCGCATCACCGGGTTGAGCGAACCCAGCGGGTCCTGGAACACCATGGCCACCTCGGGCCCCCACATGGCCCGCAGCTCCTTGGGAGACAGGGCCATCATGTCGATCCCGTTGATCGACACCTCGCCGCTGGTGGTGACGTTGCTCTTGGGCAGCAGCCGCATGATCGAGCGGGCGGTCACGCTCTTGCCCGACCCCGACTCGCCCACGATGCCGAGCGCCGTGCCCCGCCGCAGGGTGAACGACACGTCGTCGACGGCGGTGAGGGGCCCCCGGGGTGTGGCGAAGGTGGTGGTGAGGTTCTTCACCACCAGGACCGGGGCGTGGTCGTCGGGGGTGTCGCCATTGGTGTCGGTCACTGTGCGGCCTCTCCGACCAGGGGGAAGTGGCAGGCCACGAACTGCTCGGGCGCCACCTCGCGGATCTCGGGCTCCTCCGACGCGCACCGCTCCTGGGCCAGGGGGCACCGGGTGCGGAACCGGCACCCGCTGGGCGGGTCCACCGGGGAGGGCAGGTCGGCCGCCACCTGGGTGACGTGGGCCTCGATCAGGGGATCGGGGTGGGGGATGGCCGACAGCAGGAGCTGGGAGTAGGGGTGGGCCGGGTTGGCGAACAGCTCGTCGGGCCGGGCCACCTCGCAGATCTTGCCCAGGTACATCACCGCCACCCGGTCGCTGACGTTCTTCACCACCGCCAGGTCGTGGGCGATGAACACCAGCGTGAGCCCGTAGCGGGCCTTCATCTCCTCCAGCAGGTTCAGGATCTGAGCCTGGACCGACACGTCGAGGGCCGACACCGGCTCGTCGCAGATGATGACCTTGGGGTCGAGGATCAGGGCCCGGGCGATCGACAGGCGCTGGGCCTGGCCGCCGGAGAACTCGTACGGCTTGCGGTCGAGCGCCGTATCGGGGTTGATGCCGACGGTCTCCAGCATCTCCCGCACCTTCGGCTCGGCCCGGGCCCGCAATTCGTCGGCCCGCAGCGCGGCCTGCTTGCGGACCAGGCGGAACAGCACGACGTCGATGACGGCCGACAGCACGAACACGCCGAGCTTGGGCACGCCGTCGAGCCCGGCCAGGTAGAAGGCCTGGAGGACGACCACCGCCAGGAGGGCGGCGGCGATCCCGGACGCCCCGGCCCGCGACGGCTTGAGCAGCGACGAGACGAACCAGATCACGACGATCGCAGCGATGGCGATCAGGTGGAAGCGCAGCACCCACGCCGGCCGGCCGGCGAAGCTGTTCCACGTGCGCCATACCATGAACACCGAGGTGGCGGTGGCGAAGGCGGCCGCCCCCAGGCCCACTGCGGGTGACACGTTGCCCAGCACCTTGGACACCACCCCGAAGGGCACGATGAAGGCCAACCCGAGCCAGAGCAGGCCCATCGCCAGCAGCACCGCCCCGATGGCGACCAGGGCGGCCAACACGGGGAACCCGATGATCTGGGCCGGGAGCTGGGTCCAACCCAACGCGCCCTCCCAGGCCCGCTGCTCCACCGCCTCGCTCAGGATCCACAGCACCAGGGCTGCGAAGGCCAGCGGCATGAGGTAGCGCAGGGGCTTGGTGATGATTGCGGCCACCCGCTGGAACAGGCGCCCGTACCGTTCGAACAGCACCGAGGTGGCCGGGCGGCCCTCCTCTTCCTCCCACCACACCACCAGCGGTTCGGCGATGATGTCGCGCACCGTGCGCCGGGGGTTCAGGGCCGAGATCGGGTCCTGGAAGATCATCTGCAGCACCGGGCGGGTGCGGCGCAGGGCTTCGTCGTCGAGCGAGGTGAGCTCCACCTGGTCGAGCTTGATCGAGCCCGACGTGGGCTTGGGGATGGCCATGATGGCCTTGCCGGTGGTGGACTTCCCGCAGCCCGACTCGCCCACCAGGCCGAGGGTCTCACCCTCCACCAGGTCGATCGAGATGCCGCTGACGGCGTGGACCTTGGCCCCCGTGCTGCCGATGGGGAACTCGACCACCAGGTCTTCGGCCCGGAGCAGGGTGCGCTCGGGGTCCCGCAGATGGGCCTTGCCGGTTCCAGCCATCAGAGCACCGACTCCCGGGGTTCGAAGCGCTCCTGCAGGCGGTCGCCCACGTAGTTGAGCGACAGGACGGTGAAGAACATGGCCAGCGCCGGGAACAGCGTGATGTGGGCGGCCACGTCGAGGTCGGTGCGGCCCTTGTTGATCATGTCGCCCCAGGTGGGGGTGGGCGGGGGCACCGACAGGCCGAGGAACGACACCGCCCCTTCCACCACGATCAGGTTGGCCATCACGATCAGGGCGTAGCTGACGAGGGCGGGGGCCACGTTGGGGAGCACCTCCCGCAACATGATCCGCCCGTTGCGGGCCCCCATGGTGCGGGCGGCCAGCACGAACTCCCGCTCCGACCACACGAGGGTGGAGGCCCGTACCACCCGGGCGATGGGGGCGATCGACAGCAGGACGAACACCAGGATCAGGATGAAGATCCGGCGCTCGGCGTCGGGGTCGAGGAACAGGATCAGCGAAAGGGCCAGCAGCAGGGGCGGGATCACCAGCGTGGCGTCGGTGAAGGCGGTGATGATCGTGTCCACCCGGCGCCGGTAGTAGCCGGCGGCCAGCCCGATCGAGCCCCCGATGAGCAGGGCGAAGGTGGCACCGACGAAGGCCACGATCAGGCTCACCTGGGCCCCGTAGATGATGCGGGAGAAGATGTCGTGGCCGGCGCCGTCGTTGCCCAGCCAGTAGGTGAGCGTGGGGCCGTCCTTGTTCGTGCCCTTGAACGTCTTGGCGTAGTCCTTCAACGGCAGCACCGGGGCGAAGATGGCGGCCAGGGTGAGGAGGGACAGGTAGACCACGGCCACCCAGAACAGCGGTCCCAGCTTCTTGCGGCGCCGGGCGCCGGGGATGCCGGCGCCACCGCCGGCCTGGGCCGCTTCGGCCGCCTCCACCGCCGACGGGCCGTCCGTCTGCGTCAAGACGTCGCCCACAGGAATCTGGCTAACCATTGCCGCCTCCCAGTCCCCCGCCGGTGGTTCGCAGGCGGGGATCGAGTGCCAGGTACAGGAAATCGACCATCACCAGCGTGAGGATGTAGAGCGTGGCGATCACCAGGGTGCCGCCCTGCACCGAGATGTAGTCGCGCCGGGTGATCGACTCGAGCATGAAGCTCCCGATGCCCGGGAGGGTGAAGATCACCTCGGTGATGATGGCCCCGCCGATCAGGGCCCCCACGCTGAAGCCCATCACGGTGAGCAGGGTGAACATCGAGGGACGCAGCGCGTGGCGCCACAGGATCCGGTTGGTCGACAGCCCCTTGGACCGGGCCAGGTCGATGAACGGGAGGCGCAGGGTGCCGATCATGTCGGACCGCAGCAGCCGCATGAACACCGCGGATTGGCCCAGCGCCAGCGACAGGGCGGGCAGCAGCATGCGCTTGAAGTGCTCCACCGGATCCTCGCCGAACTCCACGTAGCCGGCGCCGGGCAGGATCTTGAGGCCGAGCCGGGTGCCGAACACGCTCAGGCCGCCGATCGCCAGGAACAGCACCAGGTTGACGGCGATCACGAAGTTGGGGACGGCGAAGAAGCCGAGCATCACCGTGTTGATCACACGGTCGGGGCGCTTGCCCTGCTTGTAGGCGGCGTAGACGCCGAGGGGGAAGGCGAGGAGCGAGGCCAGGATCACCGAGTAGGCCATCAGCTGCAGCGATGGCGTGATCGACTGGCCGATGCCTTCGGCCACGGGCTGGCGGCGCTGTACCGAGGTGCCGAGGTCGCCCATCACCAGGTCGCCCAGCCAATCGCCGTAGCGGTTGAAGAACGGCTGGTCGAGGCCCAGCTCGTTGCGGACCTGCTCCACCGCGTCGGGCGTGGCCGAGGGGCCGAGGATGTTGATGGCGGGGTCGCCCGGCAGCGAGGCCATCAGGCCGAACACCAGGAACGACACCACGAGCATGATGGGCACGACGCCCATGATCCGGCGCAGGGCGTAGCGGCCGTTGGTGAGGAAGGCGGCGGCCGTGCCCACGATCAGCACGGCGGCGAAGATCCAGCGGATCCGGGGCCCGGCCACGAAGCCCCACAGCACGATCAGGACCAGCAACGGCACGGCGAGTCGGCTCGGTCGTTCCGTCAGCTTTCGAACCATCTCGTACCCCCTGGTCGTGTCGTAGGAAGAAAGGGCCGGTGCGGTGGCGCCACCCGGGTGGGGGAGCGCCGCCGCACCGGCCGTCAGCTCAGATCAGCCCTGGCAGTTGCCGTCGGTGCACCAGATCTGGGCCAGGTTGTGCTTGCCGGCGATGATCGGCATGGTCGTGGCGTCGCTGCCGGGGAACGTCAGGTCGGTGATGTTGTTGACGTTGGGGTTGGCGATGACGCCCCACAGCGTCCAGTACAGCCAGAAGTTCCACACGTTCTTGCCGAACTGCTGGCTGACGGTCTCGGCCGCCGCCTTGCGGGCCGCCTCGTCGGGGTTGGTGCGGATGGTGGCGTAGGCCTTGTCCATCTCCGCGTCCTGGAAGCGGCCGAAGTTCAGCGCCAGCTCCGGCTTCTGGGGATCGATGGGGCTGGCCGTGGCCGAGTTCCACCAGTACCACTGCTCGGTGGGGTCGACGCCGGCGTGGTTGCGCCAGCCCTGGGCCTGGAACGTGCCGGCCAGGGCGAGGCCGATGTACTGGCCCTGCTCGATCGGGGCGATCGTGGCCTTCACCTCGTCGCCGAAGGCATCGGTCCACATCGAGGCCACCAGGGTGTTCGTCTCCACGTTGAAGGCGTCGTTGGTGGTGTTGAAGGCGAACTCGATGGTGTCGGTGCCGGCCTCGGTCTTGCAGTTCTCCCACTCGGCCTGGGCGGCGTCGAGGTCGAAGGCCGGGTAGCCGGTGTCCTCGAGGTAGCCCATCGACCCCGGGGGGAACGGGCCGTTGGCCGGGCGGACCAGGCCCGCCTGGCGCTCGTCGGCCACCCGCTGGACGTCGATGGCGGCGGCCAGCGCCTTGCGGCAGCTGAGGATGTTGATCGGGCTGTCGGCATTGAGCCCGCCCGGGTCCATCGGCAGGTTCGGCACGCCCCGCACCGCGGCCAGCGTCGGGTTCTCGCCGGCGCCGACGTTCAGCAGGATGTAGCTCGTCTCGCCGTAGGCATCGGCCTTGAGCAGGGTGAAGGCGTCGTCACCCTCGTACTTGGACACCTCGTCGGCGTTGGCCGTGTGGATGATGTCGAACTCGCCCGACTTGAGGCCGTTGGACCGGCCCTGGATGTCCACCGCCACCACGAACTGCACCTCGTCGAGGTAGGGCAGGCCCTCGTTGGTGACCGAGTTGGGGCCGTCGCCCCGCCAGTAGTCCTCGTTGCGGACGGCGACGAAGGCGTTGCCGTTGCCCGGGGTGT
>Ga0268299_1002914_pt1 | contig 17851 bp, 12 predicted proteins | sample NOBtaG_FD_193484 | JGI IMG/M metagenome (GOLD analysis project Ga0268299, IMG submission 193484) | Activated sludge microbial communities from bioreactor in Nijmegen, Gelderland, Netherland - NOB reactor | ecosystem: Engineered > Bioreactor > Aerobic > Activated sludge | place: Netherlands...
CGTCCCACGCCGTCTGGAACCCGTTCAGGCTGCTCTGATGATTCGCGTAGTCGAGCGACTCACCCCACAGGTTGGCCAGGTGGAATCCCTGATACAGCGGCGGGACCGGGACGCGGATGTCGACGATCAGCGCCTCGTCGTCGCCGAGCTCGTAGACGCCGCCCGCGTAGACGTTGGTGCTCTGGCCGCCGCCGGTCGCGAGCGTCGCGGCGTTCGGTGCGTTGAAGTCGTTCCGCGGCATGAACTGCTTGCCGTCGCCGTTCATGTCGGCGTGGGTTTCGAGGACGACGGCGTAGAACTCGTTCCAGAACTTCATCTGGTTCTCGACGATGACGGCCATGCGCCGGAGCTCGGCGGCGGCGCGCACCGGGTCGAGCGGCGCGGGGGCTCCGAACGCGTCCTCGTCGAGCGGCTCGATCTCGAGATCGAGCGCCTCCTCGTGCTCCCAGTCGTGAAACAGCTCGCGCAACGTCAGATGCCGCGCCACGTGGACGCGCTCGACACCGCCAGGCTCGCGCGCGGGGCGCACCTTCCGTGACGCGACGAAGTTGCCGGCGTGGCCGGCGGGGCGCTCGGGCGCGACCAGGATCTCGAACGACCCGTCCGGCTCCCATTGGAGCGTCGACGAGTCGAGCATGCCCGTGCCGGCGCGCGCGCCCGGGCGGAGCTCCGCGATGCTGCCGCTGTCGCCGGCGTACCCGGTGCCGGCTTCGAGGATCACGTAGTGCGGGCGCGTGCTGCGCGCGCGGCCGCGGATGAGGTAGCGGTGATTCCCGTCGATCTCGGCGTTCAGATAGAGCGCGTCGGCGTTGTCGATCGTCGAGCGGCTGATCGGCTGGATGGCGCGGCGGAAGTGCGGCCGGAGCGGATCCTGGTGGAAGGCGCGCTCGTAGGCGCCGTGCACCCACCCGAGCAGATAGCGATACCCCTCGGCGAGCACGCGCTCGGTCGGCGGCGGGGCGTGCAGCTTGGCGTCCTCGATGGCATCGCGCGCGCGGCCGAGCGCCGCGAGCAGCTCGTCCCACGCGCGACGGAGCTCCGCCGACGCGTCACCCGGTCCCGGCATTGGCGCTCCCCTTCCCGTCCGGACCCGGCGTCCCGGCCGTCCGCCATCCGAACGTCGCGTAGAGGTCGGCGAGCTCGCCCTCGATGACGTCGCGTGCGAGGCCGAACTCCTCGAGGCTGTACTCGTGCTTCGACTCGCGCGTGCGGCCGCGTCCTTCCTGGAGCGCGAGCGCGCGCTCGAGCTCCGGCGACGGCGTGAAGCCGAGCCGCGCGTAGACCTCGTGGACGGTCGCGGCCGGCGTCGTGACGAGGTCGCGGTAGTCGACGATCGCGTGCGGCGTCTCCGGATGCCGTCGCAGCACCGCCAACGGGTGGCGGTAGGTGTGGAACGACTGATCGGCGAGGAGCTTCAGCGAACGCTGCATCCGCGCGGCGTCCCAGCGCCGGCGCGCCCAGCCGGTCTGCATCAGCTTCAAGAGGCTCGGGATCGTCTCGCCGGGGTTGCGCATGCAGACGACGATGCGCGCGTCGGGAAACGTCTCGATCAGCGTCTCGACGCGTCCCGAGAAGATCGGGTTCTTGCTGAGATGGATCTTGTCGGCACCGTTCAAGTAGAGCTGCCGGCGCACGCACTCGGCGTAGAAGCGCATCATGCGGCGGCGCTTCGCCGGCGGCATGTCGTCGACGTGGTAGAAGTCGAGCTCGCCCAGGTAGGGCAGCAGCACGATCCAGTACCCGGACGCGCACGAGTACGTGAGGAGGAAGTCGTCCTCCTCCGGCATCGTGAGGCCCATCGGGTGGATGTGCCGCATCGGCCCGAACGTCTTTTCCTCCCAGGCCTGGACCCGGGTCGCGATCCGGCCGCCGAGGCGCCGGTCGAGCGCGATCAGCGCCCGGATGACCTTCTTCTGGAGGAGCGACGGGAAGAAGAGCTCCCAATAGAGGAATACGCTGAAGCGTCCGGTGTCCTCGCTCAGCAGGCGGTGGAGGAGCGTCGTGCCGCTGCGGGCGTGCCCGACCACGAATACCGGGGTCCGGACCTCGACGTTCCGCAGCCCCGGGAACAGCAACCCGTCGAGGAAGAAGCAGACGGCGTGGAAGCTCGCGACCAGCGGGACGGTCACGAGCAATCGCACGAGCAGCTTCCGCCGCGTGCGCTGATGCGGCTCGCGCCACGCGAGGCCGACCATCCGCCGCCAGGTCGCGAAGTCGAAGTACATGCGCATCGTCCGGGTCGGGCTTGTAGCGAGCCGGACGTCAGGACGCCACCGAGACAACCGCTGACGCGACGAGACCTTCGGAGCCACTTTCGCCTTGACTTCGCCCAGGCGCTTCACTAATTGTTCGCCTGCCCCGAGAGCTGGATTGCCCGACACCTCCTCCTGACCCACCACTCGACCCTGATAGGGCCCGCGCGCGTCGCCCCCACCCCCGGCGGCGCGCGCGAGTCCGGCTCATGCTGCCTCTTTAGGCGGCAACCCCATCCACGAAGGACGAGAAGCGCGGAGAAATCCGCGCGCCCGCGGTGGCACGGAAGGCGCTAAGTCGGCGAACGCTACGGCTGCGCCTACTCGACCATGGCCCTACACGTCGCTCTCCACCATCGAACCACCTACCGCTACGACCGGCTGATCACGCTCGGGCCGCAGACGGTTCGGCTACGGCCGGCGCCACATACGCGAACGCCGATCCTCGCCTACTCGCTCGTCGTCACGCCGCCCGACCACTTCCTCAACTGGCTCCAGGATCCGCAGAGCAATTACCTGGCGCGCGCGGTCTTCCATAAGCCGACGCGCCATTTCGAGGTGACGGTCGACCTGATCGCCGACATGACGGTGATCAACCCGTTCGACTTCTTTCTGGAGCCGGCCGTCGAGCAGTACCCCTTCGAGTACGAGCCCGGGCTCGCGCAGGCCTTGCGCCCCTATCGCGAGACGGCCGCCCTCGGGCCGCGGCTCCGGTCGTGGCTCCAGAGCGTCGGGAAGCCAACCGGCCGCACGATCGACGTGCTGGTGGCGCTGAACCAGCGCCTCCATTCCGAGATCGGGTACGTCATCCGCATGGAGCCGGGGGTGCAGACGCCCGACGAGACGCTCGCGCTCGAGCTCGGCTCGTGCCGCGACACCGGTTGGCTGCTCGTGCAGATCCTCCGCCACCTCGGGTTCGCCGCGCGCTTCGTCTCCGGCTACCTGATCCAGTTGAAACCCGACGTGAAGTCGCTCGACGGGCCGTCCGGCGCCGCGCAGGACTTCACCGATCTCCACGCGTGGGCCGAGGTCTACCTGCCGGGCGCGGGCTGGGTCGGGCTCGACCCGACCTCGGGCCTCCTCGCGGGTGAAGGCCACATCCCGCTCGCGTCGACCGCCGAGCCCTCGAGCGCGGCGCCGATCGACGGCGCCCTCGACCAGTGCGAAACCGAGTTCGAGTTCGCGATGACGGTGACGCGCGTCCGCGAGGACCCGCGCGTCACCCTGCCCTACAGCGAGGAGCAATGGGCCGCGATCGACGCGCTCGGGCGCGACGTCGACGCGCGCCTCGCCGCCGGCGACGTACGGCTCACGATGGGCGGCGAGCCGACGTTCGTGTCGATCGACGACCGCGACGGCGAAGAGTGGAACTTCACCGCACTCGGTCCCGGCAAGCGCCGGCTCGCGGGCGCCCTCACACGCCGTCTCCGCGACCGCTTCGCACCGACCGGGCTCCTGCACTTCGGCCAGGGCAAGTGGTACCCGGGCGAGTCGCTGCCGCGCTGGGCGCTCGGCTGCTATTGGCGCCTCGACGGCGAGCCCGTCTGGGAAGAGCCCTCGCTCGTCGCCGACGACGACACCGACTACGGCGTCGGCGCGGCGGACGCGGACCGTTTCATGGCGACGCTCGCGCGCCGACTCGGCGTCGATCCCGCGCACGCGATCGCCGGCTTCGAGGACGTCTGGTACTACCTCTGGCGCGAACGGCGGCTGCCGGTGAACGTCGATCCGTTCGACTCGCGCCTCGAGAACCCGGAAGAGCGCGCACGTCTGGCTCGCGTCTTCGAACAGGGGCTTCAGACCGTGATCGGCTACGCGCTGCCGCTCGCGCCGACGGGCACGAACGGCGGCGGCCCGCGCTGGCGGAGCGGCCGTTGGTTCCTCCGACCGGAGCGCATGTACCTGATGCCCGGCGACTCGCCGATGGGCTACCGCCTTCCGCTCGACTCGCTCGCATGGGTGGCGCCCGAGGACTTTCCGTACCTGGTCGACGTCGACCCGTTCGCGCCGCGCGCGCCGTTGCCGCATCGCCTGGCGGCGCGAATCGCTCAGCAGCCGCGCGCCTTCGACGCCCCGCCATCCGTCCATCCCGCGCCCACGGATCTGCTCGCCGACTACGGGCGTGAGCTTCCCGCGCGCCGCGGCCTCGGTACGCCGGCGCCGCGCGCGCCGCTCGCGGACCTGCCGCCCGGCCCGTGGGAATCCGCCGTCGACACCATTCGCACGGCGGTCTGCGTCGAGCCGCGCGACGGAAAGCTGCACGTGTTCATGCCGCCGCTCGGGGGCCTCGCCGACTATCTCGACCTCGTCGCGGCGGTCGAGGAGACGGCGCGCGAGCTCGGCATCCCGGTGCTCGTCGAGGGCTACCATCCGCCGAACGACCCGCGCATGCGGAAGCTCGAGGTCACGCCCGATCCGGGCGTCATCGAGGTCAACGTCCATCCGGCGACGAGCTGGGACGAGCTCACCCGCAACACCGACATCCTCTACGAGGAAGCGCATCTCTGCCGGCTCGGCACCGAGAAGTTCATGCTCGACGGCCGCCACACCGGCACGGGCGGCGGCAACCACCTCACGCTCGGCGGGGCTACCGCGAGCGACAGCCCTCTGCTCCGCCGTCCGGATCTGCTGCGGAGCCTCCTCGCGTACTGGCACAACCACCCGAGCCTCTCGTTCGCCTTTTCCGGACTCTTCATCGGGCCGACCAGCCAGGCGCCCCGGGTGGACGAAGCGCGGAACGACCAGCTCCACGAGTTGGAGACCGCCTTCCGCCAGGTCCCGGAGTATCGCGACGTGCCGCCGTGGCTCGTCGACCGTCTCTTCCGCAACCTGCTCGTCGACGTCACCGGCAACACGCACCGCACCGAGTTCTGCATCGACAAGCTCTACTCGCCCGACTCCGCGCGCGGGCGGCTCGGCATCCTCGAGCTCCGGAGCTTCGAGATGCCGCCGCACGCGCGCATGAGCCTGGTGCAACAGCTCCTCGTGCGCGCGCTCGTCGCGCGCTTCTGGGACGCGCCGTACACGACGAAGCTCGTCCGCTGGGGCACCGAGCTGCACGATCGCTTCATGCTGCCGCACTTCGTCGCCGAGGACCTCGAAGACGTGCGAGCCGAGCTCGAGCAGGCAGGCTTCGCGTTCGGCGCCGACTGGCTCGCGCCGCACCTCGAGTTCCGCTTCCCGGTGATCGGGTCGATCGCGCAGCGCGGGGTCGCGCTCGAGCTCCGACACGCGCTCGAGCCGTGGCACGTCCTCGGCGAGGAGGGCGCGCCCGGCGGCACGGTCCGGAGCGTCGACTCGTCGCTCGAACGGCTCCAGGTGAAGCTGCGCGGCATGGTCGACGGCCGCCACGTCCTCACCTGCAACGGCCACACGGTGCCGCTGCACCCGACCGGCACGAACGGCGAGTACGTGGCGGGCGTCCGGTACCGCGCCTGGTGCCCGCCGTCGGCGCTCCATCCGACGATCGGCATCCACACGCCCCTCGTCTTCGACCTCGTCGACACCTGGAATCGCCGCTCGATCGGCGGCTGCACGCACCACGTCGTGCACCCCGGCGGACGGAGCTACGACACCTTCCCGGTGAACGCGTACGAGGCCGAAGGCCGCCGGGTGGCGCGCTTCTTCGCGATCGGGCATACGCCGGGGACGATGGATCCCCGCCCCGCCGACCGCGATCCCGAGTTCCCCTTCACCCTCGACCTGCGGCGGGCCTGATTCCCGCGAGGGGCCGATGAGCACGACGTCGCCGTCCGCCGACCCGCGCGCCGATGCGGATCGCCGTCTCGCCTACACGCCGACCGCGGACGTGTGGGACGAGATGCTGGTGGCGCCCGGCGAGCCGCGGCCGCACTGGCGTCCGCTCGTGCGCTGGCTCCGCGGCCAGGGCCAGAACGAGATGGCGCGCCGCTGGGAGCTCGGCCGGCGGCTGATCCACGAGAACGGCGTCACGTACAACGTCTACGGCGACCCGCGGGGCATGCACCGGCCGTGGGAGCTCGACGCCCTCCCCCTCGTCGTGTCGTCGAGCGAATGGAGCCGGCTCGAGCACGCGCTCGCCCAGCGTGCGCACCTCCTGAACCTCGTCCTGCTCGATCTCTACGGGCCGCAGCAGCTCGTGCGCGACGGCCTCTTGCCGGCCGAGCTCGTCTACGCGAACCCGGCGTTCCTCCGGCCGTGTCACGGCGTCGCGTTTCCGGGCGACGTCGCGCTGCACGTCTACGCCGCCGATCTCGCGCGCGCCGCCGACGGCCGGTTCTGGGTCATCGCCGACCGGACGCAGGCGCCGTCGGGCGCGGGCTACGCGCTCGAGAACCGCATCGTCGTGTCACGCACGATGCCCGAGATCTTCCGCGAGTGCCGCGTGCAGCGCCTCGCCGCGTTCTTCGGGACGCTGCGCGACGGCCTCCGCGGGCTCGCCCTGCGCCACCGCGAGAACCCGCGGATCGTGCTGCTGACGCCGGGTCCCTACAACGAGACCTACTTCGAGCACGCGTACCTCGCGCGCTACCTCGGCTTCACGCTGGTCGAGGGCGCGGATCTCACCGTGCGCGACAGCGTCGTCTACTTGAAGACGCTCGGCGGGCTCGAGCCGGTCGACGTGATCCTGCGCCGCCTCGACGACGCGTTCTGCGATCCGCTGAGCCTGCGCTCCGACTCCTCGCTCGGGGTCGCCGGCCTCATGCAGGCCGTGCGCGCGAAGAACGTCGTCGTCGCGAACGGGCTCGGGAGCGGCGTCGTCGAGACGGCGGCGTTGATGGCGTTCCTGCCGAGCCTCTGCAAGCACCTGCTCGGCGAAGAGCTCGCGATGCCCTCGGTCGCGACCTGGTGGTGCGGGCACGAGGACGCGTTCGACTACGTGGTCGAGCACCTCGAGAGCCTGGTGATCAAGCCCGCCTTCCCGATCTTCGGCCACGAGCCGATTTTCGGCAGCGCCCTCTCCGCGCACGCCCGGCGCGCCCTCCTCGATCGCGTGCGCGCCCGGCCGCACGAGTACGTCGCGCAGGAGCAGGTCGCGCTCTCGACGGCGCCCATCTGGACCCAGGACGGCATGCAGCCGCGCCACGTCGTGCTGCGCGCGTTCGGCGTCGCGAACGGCGACGCGTATCGCGTGATGCCGGGCGGCCTCGCCCGCGTCGCGACCTCGCGGGAGTCGCTCGTGGTCTCCATGCAGCGCGGCGGCGGCAGCAAGGACACCTGGGTCGGCGCGGAGGGCCCGGTGAGCTCGATGAGCCTCCTGAAGCCCGCGGGCGCGGAGATCGAGCTCACGCGCGGCGGCAGCGAGCTGCCGAGCCGCGTCGCCGACAACCTCTTCTGGCTCGGGCGCTACGTCGAGCGCGCCGAGGGCACCGTACGACTCTTGCGCGCGGTGCTGGCGCGCCTCGCCGACGAGGCGAGCGGCAGCGTCGTCCCGGAGCTCCCCATCCTCCTCGCCGCGCTCGCGGCGCACGCGGGGCTCGACGGCGACCTGATGACGCCCGACCTCGAGGCCGACCCCGCGATGCGCGAGCGCGCCGTGCTCGACTTCCTCCGCGCCCACGCGCCGCCGCGCGCGCTCCGACCGACGCTCGAATCCGCGCAGCGCCTGGCGTCGATCTCGCGCGACCAGATCTCGCTCGACACGTGGCGCGTCCTGAACCAGCTCGAGGACTACCTGCCGGCGCGCGACGCGATCCGCTCGCTCACGCTCGGCGACGCGACCGAGCGCATGAACCAGCTCGTGCTCGCGATGGCCGCGTTCAACGGCCTCAGCCTCGAGAACATGACGCGCGGCCAGGGCTGGCGCTTCACCGACATCGGCCGCCGGCTCGAGCGTTCGCTCTTCCTGATCACGCTCTTCCAGCACACGATGGTCGTGCCGTGCGCCGACGAGACGCGCCTCCTGGAAGCGCTCCTGGAGACGGCCGACAGCGCGATCACGTACCGGCGCCGCTATCTCGGGACCGTCCAGCCGGCGCCGGTGCTCGACCTGCTCGCGACCGACGAGACGAATCCGCGCGCGCTCGTCTACCAGATCCGCGCGCTCGCGGAGCACGTCGAACGTCTGCCGCGGGCGGGTGGCGAGGCGCTCCGCACCGCTGAAGAGCGCACCGCGATCGCGGCGCTCGCGCGGCTTCGCATGGCCGTGCCGGCGGAGCTCGCGGCCGTCGGCCTCCATGGCGAGCGTGTGGCGCTCGCGGACGTCCTCGGCCAGCTCGGCGACGAGCTCGTCGCGCTCTCGAACACGATCACCGAGAACTACCTGAGCCACGCGGCGGCGACCCGCGCCTTGCCGGCTTGGAGCACCGGCGGAGGGAACGCGTGAACTACCGCGTCCGCCACTCGACCCGCTACTCGTACTCGCAGCCGGTCGCGATCGCGCACAACGAGGTGCGCCTCACCCCGCGAACCGGCGGCGCGCAACAAGCCCGCCGCACCCAGCTCGTGATCGATCCCGCGCCGTCGGTCCTGAGTCCGCAGCAGGACTTCTTCGGCAACACCATCCACTTCTTCACCCTGCAATCGCCGCACTCCGAGATGACCGTCACCGCCGTGAGCGACGTCACGCTGCGCACCGAGCGTCCGCCGGCGCCCGACGAGACGCCACCCTGGCAAGACGTTCGCGACGCGCTCCCGCACGACCTCACGCCGGTGGGACTCGACGCGTACCAGTTCGTGTTCGAGTCACCGTACGTGCGATGGGACGAGGCGACGGCCGCGTACGCCGCGCCGTCCTTCCCGGCGGGCCGCCCGCTCCTCGCCGGCGCGCTCGATCTCACGCACCGGATCCACGAGGACTTCGAGTACGCGCCCGGCGCGACCTCCGTCGCGACGACCGTCGCCGACGTGTTGAAGGACCGCCGCGGCGTCTGCCAGGACTTCACGCACCTGGAGATCGCCTGCCTCCGCTCGCTCGGGCTCGCCGCGCGCTACGTGAGCGGGTACGTCCTGAACCTCGCGGGCCAGCGCGGCGAGCGCATGGTCGGCGCCGACGCCTCGCATGCGTGGCTCGCGGTCTACGATCCCGAGCACGGCTGGATCGACCTCGATCCGACCAACGACAAGATTCCGACCGACCAGCACGTCACGGTCGCGTGGGGCCGCGATTACGGCGACGTCAGTCCGGTGAAGGGCGTGATCCTGGGCGGCGGGAAGCACACGGTCGCCGTCGCGGTCGAGGTCACCCCCGTCGCCTGACGCGGCTCGCCTCGATTTGCAGCGCGCCTTGTAAAAGCTCGCGCCGGCGCGGTGCGCCAGCGCCCGCCGCGGACGACTGCGTAGTCGAAACGCGGCCTTCCCACGGTCCGCTGGACGGCATGGCTCATGCTCCTAGGGCGGAGAACGCGCTCACCGAGCGCACACACAGGAGGGCCTACCGATGGCAGACAACAGCTCGTCCAGCGTCGCGATCGTCGCGATCGTCCTACTCATGCTCGTCGCCGGTTTCTTCTTCTTCACCCGGGTCGACGGCGGGGGCGGCCCCGCGAAGACGGTCAACGTCGACCTGAACGTCCCGAAGCCCGAGATTCCGAAGCCGGCCAACTAGCGTCCCTCGCCCCGGCCGCGCCCCGTGCTCGGCCGGGGTGATCCCGTTTGCCTGCGCGAGGCGTGCGACTTAGACGTCGGCCGCATGCCGGAATCGTCGCGCTTCGAGTCGCGGTTCGATTGGATCCGGAGAATGGGCGTCCACGAGGCGTACCATCTCCATCCGATCAATCGGGTGATCCATTGGATCTGCATCCCGATCGAGCTCGCGGCCGTCGTGAAGCTGCTCGCACTGGTGCCGTCTCGGGTCGATCTCGGCTTCGTCGCCGTCGTGCTCGTGGGCATCCTCTACGGGCTCGCCGATACCGTCGCCGGCGCGTGCATGACGCTCCTCCTCCTCGTGCTGCATACGATCGTCGTGCCGCTCACGACGGGGTGGGCCGTCCTCGATGCCGTCTTCGCCGCCACCGTATTCATCGCGGCGTTCGCGATCCAGACGCGCGTCGGGCACGGCATCTTCGAGCGCGGCATCGACGACACGGAGATGAACCTCGCGGAGTTCGCGCGGACGAAGAACCCGATCCCGCTCCTGCTCGTGTTCGCGTACCACGGGCTCGAGCTGCTGTTCGCCGCTGGCTACCGGCCGGCGATCAACGCCCGCGTCCAAGAGCATCGGCGCGGCGAGCTCGACCGCATCCCGAACGACCCGCGTCGTTGAAGCCGGGCCGGGCCGTCAGGCCGCGAACAGGCTACGGCCGCTGAGCTCGGGCGAGGGCATCTCGCCGAGCAGATCCACGATCGTCGGGACGACGTCGAACGAGCTGCGGACGCCACCGTCCCCGGCGGGTATCCCGTCGCCGGCGAGGTACGCGACGCCGTACGGCCCGGTGTGACCACCCGTGCGACGGTACGGCAGCGGCCCGATGCGGCCGTGCCTCGGGTGATCGAACCCGAGCGACGCTCCGCGCCACACGACGACGAGGTCGGCTTCGGAAGGCCCGAGCGCCAGCGGATCCCGACCACCCGTGCGCTCGACGTGATCGACCACGGGCTCGCCCGTCCGCGCGTCACGACACGCGCGCACGAGCGCTTCCACCTCGTCGCACATCGCAGCGTAGTCGCGGGGAGAGACGCTCCCCGCTCGCTCGCGCCCCGCGAGGTTGATGCGTACGCGGCCGTCGTAGAAGGACGGCAGCGCGAACGCGCGCATGCGGTGCCAGTGCGGCTGATAGAGCCCGGTCGGCATCCAGTCGAGCGTGAGCCGCAGCGCACCCTCCGTCGTGACGCTCGGCCCGACGCCGTTCGGCCGGAGATGGCGCTTCACGCTCTCGGGTAGGACCCGCGCCGCGACCCGGCGCGCGGTATCGAGCGGCTCCGGGTATTGGGTGATCGCGGTCTTCACCGCCTGGGACCAGTCTTCGTCGGGACCGAGCATCGGCAGCCCTTCGGGCGCGTGCGTCCAGTGCCGCGGAATGCGCAGCAACGGCCGCCCGAACGCATGACGGTAGAGCAGCTCGGAGAGCAGCATCATGCTCGCGACGTCGGAGCGGTTCGGCCCCATGCCGTTCATCGCGAACGCGACGACCGTCGCGTCCGGACACGCGGCCACGAGCTCGCCGACGAGGGTGTCGGTCGCCCGATAGATCGCGCGCAGGCGCTCGCGCGCCGGCGCGGCGGACGGCAACGCGTGGAGCGGGTGCTCGGCATCGACGCCGTGCCAGAACGCCTCCACCGCGGAGTGCAGCTCGCCGGCGACGACGAACGCGAGGTCCCAGTCGGGACAGCGTTCGGCGACGAGCCAGCGCGCCGCGGCGGTCCGCGCCTCCGTGGCGCGCACCAGCGCGTCGCCGAGGCGGCGCGCCCGCTCGGCGTTCGGCCAGACGATGTCGTACATGCTCTCGCGGGCCGGGTACGCGCCGAAGCGCGCGACCAGCTCGTCGATCAGCGCGTCGGGCCGCGACCCCGCCGCGACGCCGGGATCGTGCGCGCCCCAGTTCATCACTCCCCGAACCTGCGGGGCGAGGCGCAGATCGAAGTACGGCGGGTCGAAAATCACCGTCCGGGCAGCGAGCGTCGCGGGAAACGGCCGTTGCGCCGCCCCGTCGTGCCAGACCTCGTAGGTCCGCGTGTCGAGATCGACGGCGGACGCGCGGCCGGCGTCCTCGGGTGAGCGTCCGGAGCTCGCGTGCTCCCACGCGAGGCCGGTGCGGGTTGCCGCGCCGTGATCCAGGAGGAACCGTGCGCTCCGGGCCTTCAAGGCGGCGAGCGCCGGCAGCTCGCCCGCCGCCATCATGGGGTCGCCGAGCGATTGCTCGTAGCCGTCGAGGCCGATTGCTAAGACTCGTTTCTGTCGCATGGAGCTCGTCTCGAATCCGCGGTGCCGCTCGTTCTACCCCGAGCGAGCATGAGTCGCGAAATCGCGACCAGCATCGTGCTCCCGACGTACGACCGCGCGGCTCTCCTGCCGCGCGCGATCGCGAGCGTGCTGGCGCAGACCGACGGCGATTTCGAGCTGATCGTGGTCGACGACGGGTCGCGCGACGACACCGCCGCCGTCGTGGCGGCGATCCCCGACCCGCGCATCCGCTATGTCCGCCTCCCCGTGAACCGCGGCCTGCCCGCCGCTCGGAACGCGGGCCTCGCGGTCGCGCGCGGGGCGTTCGTCGCGTTCCAGGACTCGGACGACGAGTGGGTTCCCGACAAGCTGGCGCGCCAGCGCGCCGTCCTCCAGCGCCATCCGAAGGTCGACGTCGTCTACGGCGACATGGATCGGGTCGCGCCCGACGGCACCGTCCGCCGCCACCGCTCGCCCGCGATCGTGCGCGGCCGGCTCGTCGATCCGGCGACGGGCTTCTGGCAGAGCTACCTCCTCGCCATGCAACCCGTGCTGATGCGGCGCCACTGCCTCGACGCCGAGCGCTTCGACGAAAGCCTGATCCGCTTCGAGGACCTCGACCTGCACCTGCGGGTGGCGCGCGACGCGACGTATCTGCACGTGCCGGAGCCGGTCGTGCGCTACCACGCGACCGACGGGCTCACGGCGGACTTCGACGCGGAGCTGCGCGGACGGCGGCAGCTCCTCCGGAAATGGAGCGGCGCGCTGCTCGCGAGCGATCCGCGCTTCCTTCTCGTCGAGCCGTTCCGGATTCTGCTCCGACGCTCGCTGATGCCGATCGTCGAGCGTCACCTCGCGCCGACATGACCACGCAGCCTCGCATCCCCGCGGTGACCGGCACGGACCGGCGGCCGTGGCTCTCGGTGATGATCCCGACCTGGCAGCCCGATCTCGGGTTCTTGCGGCAGGCCGTCGAGAGCGTGCTCGCCGCGCGCCCGACCGACGCCGACGTCGAGGTGGTGCTCGTCGACGACGCCTCGCCGGACTTCGACGCCGACGCATTCGCGCGCGGGTTCCCGTCCGTCATGATCCGCGTGCTCCGCGCCGCCGAGCATCGCGGGCTCGCCGCCAACTGGAACGCCTGCCTCACGGCGGCCCGCGGCCACTTCGTCCACCTGCTTCACCAGGACGACTTCGTGTTGCCGGGATTCTACGCGGCGCTCCGCCGCGGCCTCGACGCCGACGCGACCGTCGGTGCCGCGTACACCGCGAGCCTGCTCTGCGGCGCCGACGGCCGCGGGTGGGCACCGCGTCTCGTACCGATGACCGCACCGGGCGTCCTCGCCGACTGGCCCCGCCACGTGTTCGCCCGCCTCAGCATTCAGTGCTCGGCGATCGTCGTCCGCCGCGCGGTGTACGAGACGCTCGGCGGCTTCGACGGCGCATACCGCTACGCCCTCGACTGGGACATGTGGCGTCGGATCGCCGTTCGCCATCCCCTCTGGTTCCACCCCGACGCGCTCGCGGCGTATCGCATGCACCCGCGCTCGGAGAGCGCGCGCCAGCAGGCGACGGGCGATCACCTCGTCGAGATCTTCCGGAGCATCGAGCGTTCGGCGTCGTGGCTGCCTCCGGCGATGGCGCCACGCGTGCTCCGCGCGGCGCGGTTCCACTACGCGACGTACGCGGTCGAGAGCGCGCTCGCGGTCCGGCGCGCCACCGGACGGGTCGCCGACGCACGCCGCCATCTCGCGATCGCGCGGAACGCGACGAGTGTAGGCACAATGGCGGCCGCGATAGTCACGGTCGCGGCTCGGGGGCTCCTCCGATCGGTCGGCGACCGACCGTCACAGGTTGGCGGCGAGCGTCCTCACCAGCGCAGTCGGAATGAACCAGCCGAATAGCCGCCTCGGCGCCCCCCAAAGGCATCGCTATGCGACCGTCTCAGCCAGGGACGTCAGCGGGGTCGAGGAGACCGTGACGGCGCCAGCCGTCGGTCAGGAGCCACGTTCTGGCACGCGCGACGGGTCGGAGATGGGCAGCAGCCGAACGCGCGATCGTGTTCGGTACCGCAGTGCTCGCGAGCTTCCAGCCGTCGAACCAGCGCGCCGATGAGGCAGGATCGAGGCGAATGGCACTGCCCAGCCTGGCGCGCGCCGCGCCGACGTGCCGGCGAGCGTTGAGCAGCACGTAGCGAAGCGCGTTGCGTACCTCGCGCGGCGTACGAAGGAGCCGGAAGTGGTAGCGCTCGGCCAAAACCCGACCCGTGCGCTCGGCAACTCGGTTGACGGCGCGTGCGAGTCGCGCGCCGACCGCCATCATGCCGCGGCCGAGAGTCGCGTGGTCGCTGGCTTCCACGATCAGGTGCGCGTGATTGCTCTGGAGAGAATAGTGGACGAGCCGAAATCCAGAACGTTCGCATCCAGCCGCGAACGTCCGTTCGATCTCGCGCACGATCGGCACCGTGCGCAGCGATGGAACGTCGGACCGCAGACGAAGAGTCACGTGAGCCGGCACGGGTCTTCCGAATCGATCACGCGAGACGTGTCGTATCGCCGGCCGGTCGCCAGGCCTGCGTCCAGCTCCATCGCGACGACCACCCCAGCGCGGGCGATCACGGAGCAGCAACGCCATCTGCGGTTTGCGTTGCACGATCTTGAAATAGGCGACGTTCGGATTCTTGTCACAAGAATGGTTCGAACCCGACAATCGCTGACGGATGAACGAAGCGGCTTTGCCCGATGAAGCCCGCGGTCCAGCCGTCGCCGAGACAAACGCGGCACTGCGCGCGGTTGTTGCGACGGCAGTCGCACTACACTCGCCGCACTCGGTGAAGTCAAATTCCATCCCGAGCGAGCCCGAGCAGGGACCGTGAGCGCATTGTGTCGCGATCGGCGTCAGGCCGGGCGTAGGCACTTCTCGCACGCCACCAGTGGTCACGGCCCTTTGGGGTACATGCCGGCCGACCGTCCCGCCGCTAGTCCGAGCCTTCGACCGCTGACGCTCAGGCGCCGCCGGCGGAGCGGAGCGGCATCGCCTCTTCCGGCGCGGGCGCCGCCGCCGCCGTCGGCTCGACGAGCACCGGGATCGCGAGCTCGACGACCGTGCCGCCGGTCGGGCCGGGCGTCACCCGGCACTCGCCGTGGAGAAGCGCGAGGCAGGCCCGCACCAGGCTCAAGCCGAGCCCGACGCCTTCGTGGCGGCGCGTGTGGCTGTCGTCGCCCTGCTGGAAGAGCTCGAAGATCCGCCCGAGCTGCGCCGGCGCGATGCCGATGCCGCTGTCGATGACGCGGATGCGGGCGCCGCTCCTGCCGGGAAGACGCTGCACCTCGACGCGGATCTCGCCGCGCTCGGTGAACTTGAAGGCGTTGCCGAGGACGTGGAAGAGGACGCGCTTCACGAGCGCCGCGTCGGTTGCGAGCGTCGCCGCGTCGGGCGCGATCGCGACGACGAGCGTCGGCCCATCGGGCGTGCCGTGACGCGGCATCGACTCCGCGACCTCGCGGAGGATCTCGGCGAAGTCGACCTCTGTCCGGGCCGGCGCGATCCGCACCGTCTCGGCGTCGACGAAGAAGAGCATGTCCTCGACGAGCTGGTGCAGATGCCGGCCGTTCGAGAAGATCCGATCGAGGTATTGCTCTTGCTGCTCGTTGATCGGGCCGACGGCGCCCTCGCGCAGCAGCGAGCCGAAGCCGAGGATCACCGCGAGCGGCGTCCGAAGCTCGTGGGACATGAGCGCCAGGAACGTGTTCTTGGCGCGGTTCGAGCGGATGAGCGACGTCGCGAGGTCGCCGATGCGCTGCGACTGCGCCCGCAACGTCTCCTCGTGCTGCTCGACCTGGGAGCGCGTGTCGCCGAGCTCGCTCTCGAGGCCGCGCTGGATCGCGGTCATCGAGAAGCGCATGTGCGCGATCGTCACGACCTGGCCGAGGATCTCGCCGACGAGTTGGAGGGCGCCCTGGCTCACGAGATCCCAGACGATCGGCACGACCTGGAGGCAGAGCACGGCGCCGATGCAGTCGCCGCCGACGACGAGCGGGAAGCCGACGACCGATCCGGTCAGACCGTCCGGCAGCGGCCGGCGCTGCCCGACGCCCTCGCCGCCCCAGCGGACGAGCGCGCGCTGCTCCATCACCTCGGACGCGAGCGCGGGGAGCATCGCCGGCAAGGACTCGACGGCATCGCCGAAGCGCTCGCTCTGACTGTAGCTGCCGGCGACGGTGAGCGGCTCGTACGGGCGGCCGGTCAGGACCAGCACGCGCTCGTGGCCGAGCCCGTTCACGAGGCATTCGGCGAGCTGGGTCGCGAGCGCTTCGAACGTGGGCGCGTTCTGCCCGCAGTGGGTGAGGTCACGGATCAGCGAGAGGTGCATCAGGAGCGTGTCGTACTGCTCCTGGGCGTCGCCGACCGCTTCGCGGAAGAGCTGGCTCATGTCAGTCGGCTCCGTAGAACACGCGCAGGTCGTCCTTCTGTCCCTGGAGCTGCGCGGCGATCTCGACGCAGGCACCGAAGCCGAGCCCCGGGATGCCGGAGAGCACGCTCTCCGCTTCCGGCGCGAGCAGGCCCTGCTCGAGGTCCGTCCAATGGACGAGACGATTGGCGAGGTTGATGATGACCGGTCCCGAGAGCGGCGCACCGTCGGGCAAGTCGTCGTGGTGCGCGCCGGCCGCTTCGACGATCGCGGGCGGCAGCGCCCACGCCTCGCCGAGCCAGGCACCCGCGCGCGCGTGGTCGACGCCGAACGCCTCGCGCTCGCGCACGTACAGGGGCGTCTCGTCCCCGGCGGCCGCCAGGCGGTCGTAGACGGCCTCGAAACGAATGCGGAGGATCACTTTGCCGATGTCGTGCAGGAGCCCGGCGGTGAAGAGCTCTTCCGGATCGGCCCCGCGCGTGCGCTGCGCAATCAAACGCGCGGCCGCGCCGACGAGCGCCGAGTGCTCCCACAGCGCCGCCATGCCGGGACCGCCGCGCCCGCGCATCGTCTCGAGGATCTTGATGCCGAGGGCGAGGTTCTTCACGGTCGAGAAGCCGAGCAGCATAACCGCGCGCGACAACGTCCCGACCTCGCGTGCGCACGCGAAGAAGCCGCTGTTCGCGAGCCGCAGCACGCGGCCGGCGAGCGCCTGATCGCGCTGCATGAGGTCGACGAGATCTTTGGCGGACGCGCGCTCGCCGTCGACGACGCGCAAGATGCGGAGCAGCAGCACGGGAATCGTCGGAACGTCCCGCGCGTTGACGATCTCCGCGCGTAGCCGCCCCAGATTGGGCGTCCCCGTCGTGCTCATGCGCGCATCCCCGCCCTGCTATCGGATGAGGACCTCGATAACTTGAGATCGGGAGTGCGGCCGCACGCGCCTTGCTGTGCCATGTCGGGACGCGTGCGGCGCGGTGCCCGACGTACGTCGTATTTTCGCGACGTTGCGGTCCCGGGAGGGGTCGCATAGAAGGCACGCAGTGGAGCGCCTGCTCATCACCGGCATCGCCGGGGGTCAGGGTCGGTTGGTCGCGAAGCGCGTGGCCGACAGCTTCGCGGTGAGCGGCGTCGACCGCGCGCCCTGGGAGGGCCATCCGGACTACATCACGGTCCACACGATGGACCTCCGGAAGAAGAAGTTCGAGGACATCTTCCGGCGCGAGCGTCCCTCCGCCGTCGTGCACCTCGCCTTCGTCCGACATTTTCGCGCGGACCCCATGGTGCGCCACGAGATCAACGTCGCGGGGACGAAGCGGCTCCTCGAGTGCTGCGCCACCTACGGCGTGAAGAAGCTCGTCGTGCTGTCGAGCTCGTACGTCTACGGCG
>Ga0268299_1002915_pt1 | contig 17838 bp, 17 predicted proteins | sample NOBtaG_FD_193484 | JGI IMG/M metagenome (GOLD analysis project Ga0268299, IMG submission 193484) | Activated sludge microbial communities from bioreactor in Nijmegen, Gelderland, Netherland - NOB reactor | ecosystem: Engineered > Bioreactor > Aerobic > Activated sludge | place: Netherlands...
AGTCGGCCCAGCCGTACTCGGGCACGACTCGCTGGTACTCGGCGACGTCGGGATAGCCGTAGTTGCGGACCCAACTGTTGAGATCGCTGTTCACCGCGACCTCGCGCCTGAACTGCCTCAGGTTGAGTGCGATCGGCTTGCCGACCTCGGTGATGTAGGGCCGGTACTCCGGGGTGTCCAAAGCCATCTCCGCCTTCGCCACCCCCGCCGAGGCCGCGACGATCGCCGCCGCCAACGCGATCCGCTTCGCAAGTCTGGTCATGCCACTCCTCCTATCGCCATTCGCAAGCCAAGACGGTGCCACCAGGTCTCACATGGCCGAACATGCGTCGTGCTCCCCGCCCATCGCGTCTGCCATGCCAGGTGCGGGACGTCATCGTTCCCAGACGAGACATCCCCGGCAGAACGTTGCCACTACCTCGAGATCGGCGTCGAGCACGACGACATCCGCTATACACCCGGGCTGGAGGCGTCCACAAGCGGACTCGCGGACGACCGCCGCGGCCGCCGTCGAGGCGGCGCGCAGGACGCGTTCGAGCGATGCCCCCGGCGCCCATGCGCGCGTGTTCCGCACCGCCGCGTCGAGCCGCAGGCAACTGCCGGCCAACTGCCCGCCCTCGCGCAGCCGCACCGCGCCGCCCTCGATGCGGCAGGGCACGCCGAACAGCTCGCAGTCGCCGTCCGGCAGACCGAGCGCTGCGACCGCGTCGCTCACCAGCACCGCCTTGTCGAGCGGCTTGCACCGCAGCGCGAGGTCGACGACGCGGGGCGCGAGGTGGTGGCCGTCGGCGATCAGCTCGACGGAGACGGCGTCCTCGGTGAGCGCCACCCCGGGCACGCCCGGCTCGCGATGGTGGAGCTCGCGCATGGCGTTGAACAGGTGGGTGACGTGCCCGGCACCGGCGGCGATCGCCGCCTTCATCTGTGCTTCGGTGGCGTTCGAGTGACCCACCGACACCGCGATGCCGCGCGCCACCGCATGCCGCAACAGATCCATCGCACCGTCGACCTCGGGCGCGAGCGTGATCAGACGCACGCGGCCGCCGCTGCGACCGTCGAGCTCGTCGAGCTGCGCCGGCGTCAGCGCCCGCATGTGCGGTACCGCCTGCGCCCCGGCACGCAGCGGGTTGAGGCACGGTCCCTCGAGATGCACCCCGAGGATGCGGGCGCCGGGCTCGTCGCCGGAGACGCGCGCGACCGCCTCCAGCGCACGCGCCATTGCCGCGAGCGGGATGGTCGCGAGCGTCGCCAGGAAGCCGGTCACGCCGAAGCGCGCCAGCGTCGCCGAGATGCGTCGCAGTCCTTCGTCCTCGCCGGCTTCGCACATCGCGCCGTCGGCGCCGTGGACGTGCACGTCGATGAACCCCGGCGCGACGATCCGATCGCGCGCATCGAAGCGCCGGGCGCCGGCGTCGGCGAGCCCGCGGCCGATCTGCGCGATCGCGCCGCGCTCGAGGAGGACGTCGGCGTCGTCGCGCCAGCCTTCCGGCGTCAGCACGCGCCCGCCGCGCAGCAGGGTTCTCTCCATCGTCTCCTCGCTCGACCCGTCAGAGGTGGCGGATGCGGGCACGGAAGCGGTCCATCTCCGCCCACACCCTCTCGGCCGAGGCTCCCTCGACGTTGCCGCTCGGCAGGTTCACCACCTCGGCACCCGCCGCGAGCAGCACTTCCATCGCGCGCAGGACGAGGCACTGGAGCAGGGCCGCGCCCACCACGGTCGACACCGCACCGACCGGATGCGCGACGCCTTCCAGCCGCAGCGCCGCGTCGCCGTGGGGAACGCCGGTGTCGAGGACGACGTCCGCCACCTCGAACAGCCGCACGGTCGCCGGCGGGCGCGGCGGCTCGGCGCGCGAATGCGCCAGACTGGTCACGGCGATCACGCTCAAGCCGCACTCCTTCATCCGCTGCGCCATCTCCACCGGCGCCGGATTACGGCCCGAGTTGGAGATCACCACGCCGCAGTCGCCGGCGCGCAGGTCGTAGCGCGCGGCGATCTCGGCGGCGCTGCCGGAGCGGCGCTCGGTGGCGGTGCTGCGCAGCGCGCCGCCGCTCAGCACCGCGGCGGCATCGAGCATCGCGTCGACCGGCACCAGCCCGCCGGCGCGGTAGAAGACCTCCTCCGCCAGCATGTGCGAGTGGCCGGTGCCGAAGAGGTGCAGCACGCCATCGCGCCGCAGGCTCTCCGCCACCAGCGCCGCGGCGCGCTCGAGCGGCTGGCGCTGCTCGCCGCCGATCCGCCGCAGCAATTGCACGGCGCGCTCCAGGTAGGTGTCGACGATCGAGGCCTCAGCCATGCGCCAGCTCCGTCGCGGCGCGCTCGATCGCCGCCGCCGACTCCGGCTCGAGCGCCGCCACCAGCGACTCGTACTCGCCCTCGGCGGCGTGGCACGGCGACACCAGGTAGCCGAGATAGTCGTTGGCGTACCCGATCACCAGCGCATCCTCTGCGCGCGCCAGGCCGGAGAAGGCTTCGCCCGGCACCGCCACCAGGCGCGCCGACCCCAGCGCCAGGCCCTGGACCTCGGCGTGGCTCGGCACGCGGCCGAGCAGACCCTCGACCCCGCCGTTGCGCGCCAGCCAGAGCTGGGCGAGTGCGCCCTCCAGACGCGACCTGGCCAGGCGCAGCGCACCCGGGTCGCCCTCTGCCCGCTCGACCTCGCCCTGCGCCGCCGCGATCCGCGCCGCCGCCTGCGCTTCGTCGGCGAGGGCGCGGGGTCGCACCGCGACCCGGCGCAGCGCGGCGCTCGCCTCGTCGCCGCGCACCGGCGCCGCTCCGGCACAGGCCGCGCGGATGCCGTCCGCCAGCAGAGCGCCGAGCCGCCCCACCTCGTCAGCCGTCTGCGCCCGCCGGGTGAAGCGCGTGCTGACGTCGGCGGCGGCGCCGTTGAAGAGGACCGCAGTGCCGCCGAGAGCGGCCTCGGCCGCGTCGACCGCCGCGCCGAACAGATCGCGCGAGTAACACACGTTCTCGGGCGGCAGCACCGTCGGATGGCAGCCGAAGGCGGCGACCACGCCGGCGAGCGAGCCGTCGCGCCGGCATGCGGCGAGCGCGCGCACCCGTCGATCGATCGCTTCGGCCGGCGCGCGGCGGCTGGCCGAGACGCCCTCCACCTCGGCGCCGCCGAATCGCAACTCGACCTCCTCCGCCCCAGCGCGCGCCGCCAGCGTCGCCTCGACGAGGCGTTGCGCGACTCGTTCCTCGTAGGCGGAGATCGCCTGCCGGGGATCTCCGTTGCCGCCCCCCGCAGCCCGCGGCAGCGAGGAGGCAGCGGTCGCGGGCGGCGACCCCCATCCCGCACCGCCGAACGCCGCCGGCCCGGCATGCGTGTGCGTCGCCGCGACCAGCACCCGTTCGCGCTCGGTCGCGAGCGCCGCGGCCAGCCGACCGCGCAGCCCACCGGCCCACGGTTCCGACACCAGCAAGGCATCGAGCGCGACCAGCACCAGCGGGCGCCGCTCGCCCAGCACGGCGACGCGGCCGCAGAGCGGATCCAGCACCCCCACCGCGACGCCGGCGCGCGCCGCGTAGCCCGCCATCGGCAGAGCGAGCGGCGGGGTGACGTCGACACGGGCGAAGCCGGCGCGCGTCCTCATGCCGCCGTCCAGAGCGCTTCGCGCCACGAGTCCAGCAACGGCTCGGCCTCGCCCTCGTCGCACGCCGCCAGTGCCAGCCGCAGCGCGCCGCCCAGTGGCGGCAGGAAGGGCGGCGCCAGTTGCGCTTCCGGCAGCGCCGCGCGCACCGCCGCCGCGAACGGCTCGAGCACGAGCTCGCCGGCCTCGAACACCGAGCCGGTCCACGAAACCCGCGGCCGCTGCAGCGCGAGCGCGCGCGCCGCCGTGACCGTGCCGAGCGCCAGCTCGGCGGCGGCCGAGCGCAGGATCGCGCTCGCCGTCTCGTCGCCGGCGCGGGCGCAGGCGGCGACCTCTACCGCCAGCGCCGCCACCCGTTCGCGCCCGAAGTCGCCGCCGTAGATCCGCAGCGCCAGCTCGATCGGCGTCGACGAGCCGCTGCGCGCGAGCAGCGCGCTCACCAGCGCGGTCGGCGCGGCGCGGCCGTCGGTGGCCCGCGCCACCGCCAGCAGCGCGCTGCGTGCGATGTCGTAGGCGCTGCCCTCGTCGCCCATGAGATGCCCCCATCCGCCCACCTGCCGGGTCTCGCCGGCGGCATTGCGCGCGAAGCAGACCGAGCCGGTGCCGGCGCTGCAGACGACGCCGACGGGGGTGCGCAACGCGCCCCACAGCGCCGCGACCATGTCGCCAGTCGCGCGCACGCGCGCGGCCCCCGGCAGCAGCTCGGCCAGCAGCGCCTCGACCACCTCGCGCCCCTCGCCGTTGGGCCCGACTCCGGCGCTGCCCGCGACCGCCGCATCGATGCGCCGCGCGCCGGCCGCGCGCACCGCCGCGCCCAGCGCGGTCGCCACCGAATCGCGCGCCAACTCCCAGCCCGACAGGATGTGGTTTGCCGGCCCGCCATGGCCCGCGCCCAGGATCGCGCCGGCGCTGCTGGCGACGACGCAGCGGGTGCGGGTTCCGCCGGCATCGAGGGCGACGAGCACGCGCTCGGACATGGCGAGAGCGCTAACACGCCCGCCGCGCGCGTCGCAACGGCGGGCACCGCCCTACTCGCAGCCGCGCCACACTGCTAAGACGGCGGCGATGAAGTCGAACATGCGCCTCGGAGACTTCCTCGTCGCCTACCTCCGCAGGCTCGGCGTCGAGGTGATCTTCGGCATCCCCGGCGATCTCGTCCTCAAGCTCTTCTTCCAGCTCGGGCGGCGCCACGGCATGCGGATCGTGACGTTCGCGCACGAGCCGGGCGTGGGTTTCGCGGTCGACGGCTACGCGCGCGCCACCGGCCGCATCGGCGTCGCCTGCGTCACCTACGGCGCCGGCGGTCACAACATGGTCAACGCCGTCGCCGGCTCGTTCTCGGAGCGCGTGCCGATCCTCGTGATCAGCGGCGGACCGGGCGAGGAGGAGCGTCGCCTCGGCACGCTGATCCACCACCAGGCGAAGGAGATCGAGTCGCAGTTCCACATCTACAACGAGGTGACCTGCGCCGCGAAGGTGATCCAGGACCCCGCCACCGCCGCCGCCGACATCGACGAGGTCGTCCGCACGATGTGGGCCGAGCAGCGCCCGGGCTACGTCGAGATCCACCGCGACATGGTCGACTGCCGCATCCCCGTGGCGAGGGCGATCCAGGAGTGGGACGGCAGCCTGTCGTTCCCGCGCGGCGACCAGCGCAAGCTGCGCGAGGCGGTGGCCGAGACGGCCGCGCGCTGGAACGCCAGCCGGCGGCCGGTGACGGTGCTCGGCATCGAGACGCACCGCTACCGCCTGGCGAACGAGGTGGTGACGCTGGCCGAGAAGATGGGCGGCCCGGTGCTGACGTCGGTGCTCGCCAAGGGCGCGTTTCCGATGGACCACCCGCAGCACATGGGCGTGCACATCGGCGCGATCAGCCCCAAGCCGATCTGCGACCGCATCCACCGCGCCGACCTGGTGCTCAACCTGGGCGCCCAGCAGACCGACATCGACCTCGGCAGCCGGCCGCCCGACTACAACAAGGACCGCTCGATCTGGGCCGCCGGCAACCGCGTCGACATCAGCTTCCACACCTACACCGACGTCAGCCTGCGCGAGTTCGTCCGCCAGCTCCTGCGCGCGCCGCTGCGCCGCAAGCGCGAGGCGGTCCGCTACGCCGACAACCTGCGGCCGCAGGCCAAGGGCGGGGGGCGGACCGTGCGCGTCCTGGACGTGCTGTGGGAGGTCAACCGCTTCCTCGCCCGCCACCCCGGAACGATGGTCGTCGCCGAGTCCGGCGACATGCTGTTCGCCGGCCTCGACGTGCGCGTGCCCGGGCGCGGCAACTACTTCTCGCAGGGCTACTACGCCTCGATGGGCTTCGGCGTGCCGGCGGCCCTGGGCGCGCAGATCGGCACCGGCCGCCGCCCGCTGTTGCTATGCGGCGACGGCGCCTTTCAGATGACCGGCCCCGAGATCTCGCAGGCGCCGCGCCACGGCTGCAACCCGATCGTGCTGTTGATGAACAACGGCGGCTGGCAGATCTTCCGCCCGGTGACCGAGCGGCGCGACCTGCTCGGCGTCCCGCCCTGGCCCTACGCCGCGCTGGCGGAGTGCTGGGGCGGCTGGAGCCGCAAGGTGGAGACCGTCGCCGAGCTGCGCGCGGCGCTGCTGGAGGCGGCGGCCCAGCCGCGCTTCGCGCTGGTGGAGGTGATGGTGCCACCCCAGGACCTGTCGCCCGTGTCGCGCAAGTACATCGGGGCCTCGGCCCGCCACGCCGACGGAGGTCGATCATGAAGCGAGACGATTCCCGGCCGCCGCGGCGGCCGCGCGACGGCGAGCGCGAGTCGCGCCCGCGCCGCGAGACCTCCAGCCCGGGAGCCCCGCGCTTCGGTCCGCCGAGCGGCAAGACGCCGGTCGAGCGCGCCCGCCTCGGCCCGCCGCGCCCGCGCCGCGACGCCGGCGACGCCGGCGGGCCGCGCCGCAGTCCCGCGCGCGACGACAGGCGTGGGCGCGGCGAGGTCGAGCAGCGGGCCGACCGCCAACGCGACGAGCGCCGCCCCTTCCGCCCGGGCGGCCCTCGCAGCAGCGCAGCGCCCCGCCGCGACGACGCGCCGCGGCCCTACCGCCGCCGCGACGACCAACGCGCGACCCGCGGCACGGAGAGAGAGCGGCGCGACGGCGCACCGCGACCCTACCGCCCCCGCGACGACCAGCGCGCCACCGGCGGCGCGGCGAGGGAGCGGCGCGACGGCGCACCGCGACCCTACCGCACGCGCGACGACCAGCGCGCCACCGGCGGCGCGGCGAGGGAGCGGCGCGACGGCGCACCGCGACCCTACCGCACGCGCGACGACCAGCGCGCCACCGGCGGCGCGGCGAGGGAGCGGCGCGACGGCGCACCGCGACCCTACCGCACGCGCGACGACCAGCGCGCCACCGGCGGCGCCGCGAGAGAGCGGCGCCTCGAGGGCCGCGCGCTGGGCGCCGAAAGGGAGCGGCGCGACGAGGAGCAGCCCGACGCCGGGCCGCGGCGGCGACGCCCGCTGTCGAGCGCTGCCCGTCCGACCCTCGCACGCGACGAGCGCGAACGCAGACCATGGAGGACGCGCGACGAGGAGCGCCGAGCGTACCCGCCGCGCGCCCGCGAACGAAGCGACGACGCGGGCCCGCCGCGCCGCGGCGCCGCCGCGCGACGCGACCAGATCCACCGCAGCGAAGCCCCGCCGCTGGCCGAGCGGCCGCCCGAGTTGGGCGTGCTCTACGGCGAGCCGTACGCGCCGTTCGTCGGGCCGATCGTCGCCGACCTCACCCACGCCGTCGAGGATCTGGGCTACGAGATCCGGCGCGTCGCCGTCGAGACGATCGAGCAGCACCGCGCCGCCTGCGCGCGCGTCGACCGCCTCTACCTGCTGCCCTTCGACCTGCCGGCCGGCCACGACGACGCGCGCTCCTTCGTGCGCGCCTTCTTCCCGCGCGCCGAGGTGATCAACCCCCCCGACGTGCACGACCTCTGCTGGGACAAGCTGCGCGCCAACCAGCGACTGCTCACCCGCGGCGTGCCGGTGCCGGAGACGCTGTTCACGGAATCGCCCGACGAGGTGCGCGAGTTCGTCGCCGAGCACCGCTTCGCCATCCTGAAGGAGCGGCAGTCGTGCGGCGGCCAGGGCCACGTCGTCCTGTGCGACAGCAGCGACGTGCTCGTGGGCGAGGCCGGCCGGCGCCGCTTCGTGGTGGAGATGGGCGGCGAGCCGGGCGAGCCGCGCCGCCTGCGCGAAGGCGTGTTCAGCTACCCGCCGCCGTACTTCGTCCAGCGCCTGGTGGGAGATGCCGGCGCGCGCGGCGTGTTCACGCCCGGGCGCGTGCTGCGCGCCTACGTCGTCGACCAGCGCATCGCCTTCTGGACGGAGCGCTACCGCGATCGCTACCAGCGGCCCGCCGACTGGATCGTCAACGTCGCGCTCGGCGCGAAGGTGCGCTTCGTGCTCGAGACCAGCGAGGAGCTGCGCAAGCTGGCCCTGCGCGCCGCCGACGTCCTCGGGATGCGCGTTGGCGCGATCGACATCGTGCGCGCCGGCGGCGGCGCCTTCGTCCTCGAGGGCGACACCGACGGGCGGCACATGTACATCGATCGCGGCTTCAAGCTCGTGCCGGAGTTCCGCGGCGCCTTCGATCTCGACCGCCTGATCGCCGCCCTGCTCGCCAACGAGGAGATCCCCGCCCTGGCCGCGCCGATGTGAGCGGCCTCGCCGGTCGCGTCGGTGCCGCCCTCAGGGCAGCCCGACGAGTTGGATCGAGGTGACGGCCCGGTAGCGGCGGTTGACGTTCAGCAGCAGCACCGTCAGCCGCTCGAGCGCAGCGGCGCTCGACAGCGGGCCGGCGTCGACGGCGCGCACACCGGGCAGACGCGCCGCGAGCGCCAGCGTGGCTTCCTTGGCGTCGCGATCGTCGCCGCAGACGAGAACGTCGCCCTCGAGGTCGTGGTCGAGACGCTGGAGGTGCTCGGCGGAGAGATTCTTGAAGCCGGCTGCGACGCGTGCCGCCGGCACGAGCCGCGCGACCATCTCGGCGATCGAGGGATCGGCGAGCGGCACGGACTCGAACACCCCGCCGGCGAAGCGCAGCGGCACCATCACGTCGATCACGATCTTGCCCGCCAACGCGCCGGCGTGCTGGACGAGGAACGGCTCCGCGCCCGCGTGCGGCAGCGCCAGCACCACGCGCTCGGCAGCGGCGGCGGCGGCGGCGTTCTCGCGTCCGCTCACCTGCGCCTGCGGCAGCGCCGCGCACACGCGCGCCGCGGCGGCCGCCGCGCGCGCCTCGTCGCGCGAGCCGATGACCACCGCCTCGCCCGCCTGCGCGAAGCGCAGCGCCAGGCCAACCCCCTCCGGCCCGGTGCCTCCCAGTACGGCGATCGTACCCACGGCTCGCCGCTAGCACGGCCGCGCGGCGCGAGAAACCCCCGAAAATCCGCCTTGACGCCCCCGCTCCGGCGCAGCTATCAGAGGTTCGCTGGGCAGCGAGCATGGCCATCAGACCAGTGGAATGGCGCAACGGCGCCGTCGTCCTTCTCGATCAGCGGCTGCTGCCGACGCGCGAGGTGTATCGCGTCTGCCGCGACTACCGCGAGGTGGTGCAGGGCATCAAGGACATGGTGGTGCGCGGCGCTCCCGCGATCGGAGTGGCGGCCGCGATGGGCATCGCGCTGGCGGCCCAGAAGATGCGCGACGCCGATCTGCAGCGCGGCTTCGATCGCGTCTGCCGCCTCTTCGCCAACAGCCGCCCCACCGCGGTGAACCTCACCTGGGCCGTCGACCGCATGCGCCGCGCCTACGGCCGCCACCGCGGCCGGCCGGCGGAGATCGTGCGCGAGGTGCTGCGCCAGGAGGCCATCGCGATCCACGACGAGGACATCCTGGCGAACCGGGCGATGGGCGCGCACGGCGCCAAGCTGATCCCCAAGAACGCGACCGTACTCACCCACTGCAACGCCGGCGCGCTGGCGACGGCCGGCTACGGCACCGCCCTCGGCATCATCCGCGCCGCCCACGAGAGCGGCCGCCGGATCAGCGTGCTGGCGACCGAGACCCGCCCCTTCCTCCAGGGCGCTCGTCTGACCGCCTGGGAGCTGAAGAAGGATCGCATCCCGGTGACGGTGATCACCGACGGCGCCGCCGGTTCGTTGATGCAGCAGGGCAGGATCGACTGCGTCGTCGTCGGCACCGACCGCACCGCCGCCAACGGCGACGTCGCCAACAAGATCGGCACCTACACCCACGCCGTGCTGGCGCAGCGCCACGGCATTCCCTTCTACGTCGCGGCGCCGATCTCCTCCATCGACCTGACGTGCCGCAGCGGGCGCGACATTCCGATCGAGGAGCGCTCGATGCGCGAGGTGACGCACCTGGGCGAGCAGCAGCTCACGCCCACCGGCGTGCGCGTCCTCAACCCGGCGTTCGACGTCACCCCGCACCAGCTCGTCACCGCCATCGTCACCGAGAACGGCATCGCCGAGGCCCCCTTCGGCCGCTCGCTGGCGCGCCTGGTGCGCGGCGGCCAGCCTGCGCCGCGGGCGCGCGCCTCCGCCGAGACCTGACCGACGCGCGACGGCCAGCGCGCTCAGGCGAAGAACTGCTCGATGTTGCCGGTCTCGACCGAGAGACGGAGCGCCTGGCGAGCGCGGTAGACCTCGAACGTCAACTGGTCCCCGGGGGCGTGGCGCCAGAGCAGCGAGTAGAGCTCGGCGCGCGAAGCGACCGGCGTGCCGTTGACCGCGATCAGCACGTCGCCCTGCTGCAGTCCCGCCCGCTCGGCCGGGCCACCGGGGAAGACGCCGGCGACGACGACGTGCGACCGCAGGGCGTAGCAGTAGAAGCCGACCCAGGCGCGCACCGGCGCGCCGGTGCGACGCCCGTGGCGCAGCAGATCCTGGCTGTGGTCGAGGAAGCATTCGCTCGGCACCGCCAGGGTGAGCCGGCCGATCTGGCCGAGGTCGAGGGAGACGACGCCGATCGCCCGGCCGAGACTGTCGAACAGCGGCGCGCCGCCGACCCCGGGATTGATCGCGGTGGTGAACAGCGCGCGCTCGAGGCGGTACTCCCAGTAGGCGTCGAACGGTTCGATCGCCGTGATGCAGCCGTTGTTGCCGCGGCGCTGCTCGCCGCCGACGCTGGCAATGACGAACACCTCCTGACCCGGAACGGCGTCCGCCGAGGAATGAAGCTCGACCGAGGCGAAGGGCCCGTTGTCCTCCAGCGCCAGCACCGCCAGCCCCGAGGCGAAGTCCAGCGCGATCACGCGCGCGGCGTGCGTCTCGCCCGTGATCATCGTCGCCTCGATCGACTCGGCGCCGATGACGACGTAGTTGACCGTGATCAGCAGGCCCGAGGGGTGGAAGACGGTGGCGCTGCCGTACCGCTCGGTGCCGAGGATCGCGGCCGAGGGATGCGACTCGGGCACCTGCGCGCGCAGCCCGACGGTCGCCGGAACGACGCGATCGATGAGCTTGACGGAAGCGTTCACCCGGTTCCTCCTCTGACCGACCCGGACGGCCGGCAGTCTACCCCAGCCGCGGGCGATTGGAATAGTCGCGCGGCGCGGCCAATTCGCGCTGCGTTGCGCCACCGGCGGACGGCGGCTAGGGATCGCCCAGGCGTTCCATGACTGCGCTCGCACTGCCCCTCGAGCTGCGCCCCGTCGAACTGTTGCAGCGGCTGCCCCGCCGCGCCGGAACGTTCCTGCTCGACGGCGGCGGCGCGGACTCGTGGGGCTCGGGCGAGGCGCTGCTGGGCTGCGAGCCGGTCTTCGTGACGACGACCGCGGCCGGCGGCGATCCCTTTGCCGTGCCCGAAGCGCTGTTGCGCGACTCCGCCCTCGCCGGCGTCGCGGTGGCGCTGGCGTACGACCTCGCGCGCGCCGTCGAGCGACTGGCAGCGGGTCCGCCCGACGACCTCGCCCTGCCCCGCCTGCACGCCAGCGCCCATCCCTGGGTGCTCGCCTACTGCTGGCGCCAGCGGCACTACGAGTTGCGCGCCCCGGCGCTCTCGCGCCCTGCCCTGCAGGCCGTCGCCGACCGCCTCCTCCGCCTCGCCGACGCGCCGCCCTCGGCGGTCGCGGGCGGCGGCGCACCGCTCTGCCCGCGCTCGAGCTTCTCGCGCGCCGGTTATCTCGCCGCGGTGCAGCGGGTGCAGGAGTACATCGCCGCCGGCGACGTCTACCAGGTCAACCTGTCGCAGCGCTTCCGTGCGCCGCTCGACGCGCCGCCGGCGGCGCTGTTCGCGCGCATGGCGACGCGCCACCCGGCGCCCTGGGCGGCCTACCTCGACGGCGGGCCCTTTGCGCTCCTCTCGAGCTCGCCCGAGTGCTTCCTGCAGCGCCGCGGCGCGCGCGTCTCGACCTTCCCCATCAAGGGGACCCGGCCGCGCGGGGACGACGAGGCGCGCGACAAAGCGATGGCGAGCGACCTGCTTTCCAGTGTAAAGGACGGCGCGGAGCACCTGATGATCGTCGACCTCGAGCGCAACGACCTCGGGCGCGTCTGTCGCTACGGCAGCGTCGGCGTGCCGCGCTTCGCCGCGCTCCGCACCTTCCCGTCGCTGCACCACCTCGAGTCGGAGGTGTGCGGCGAGTTGCGCCCCGAGACCTCGCTCGCCGAGCTGCTGCGCGCGACCTTCCCCGGCGGCTCGATCACCGGCGCTCCCAAGGTGCGCGCGATGCAGATCGTCGACGAGATCGAGCCGGTGGCGCGCGGCTTCTACACCGGCTGCCTCGGCTTCGTCGAAGCCGGCGGCGACGCGCGCTTCAACATCGCCATCCGCACCGCCGTCGCGACCGAGCGGGAGGTCAGCTACCACGCCGGCGGCGGCATCGTCGCCGACTCGATGCCGGCGGACGAGTACGACGAGACCCTGCTGAAGGCGCGCGCCTTCCTCGAGGCGCTGCGCGCGCACGATTGATGGCGGGCGAACCCTACGTCCACCTCGACGGACGACTGATCCCGGCCGCCCGCGCGCGCATCAGCGCGCTCGACCGCGGCCTGCTCTACGGCGACGGCCTGTTCGAAACCGTGCGCATCTACCGCGGCGTCCCGTTCGCCCTCGACGACCATCTCGCCCGCCTCGACAATTCGAGCCACCTGCTCGGCATCGACCTGCCCCGCATCGACTGGCGCGCCCGCGTCGCCGCCCTGCTGCAGCGCAACGGCCTGGCGCGCAGCGACGGCCGGGTCCGCATCACCGTCACCCGCGGCGTCGGCAAGCTGGGGCTGCTCCCCCCGGCCGACGCGGTACCGACCGTGCTGATCACCGCCGAGGAGCTCGGCATTCCGGTCCGCAAGCTGCAACGGTCGGGCGTCAAGGCGGTACTGCTGCCCTTCGGCCGCGAGGGCTTCCTGGCCGAGCACAAGACGCTCGACTACCTGCCCGGCGTCCTCGGCCGCTCCCTGGCGGCCCGGCACCATGCCTACGAGGGCCTCTACGTCACCGGCACCGGCCGGGTGACCGAGGGGACCACCAGCAACCTGTTCGTGGTCCGCGGCGGCCGGCTCGCGACCCCGCCGATCCGCGGCATCCTGCCGGGGGTGACGCGCGCCCACGTGATCGAGCTGGCCGAGGCCGCCGGCATCCCGGTGGCCCACCAGACCCTCACCATTCGCTCGCTCGCCGGCATCGAGGAGGCCTTCCTCACCTCCTCGTCGGTGGAAGTGCTGCCGTTGGTGGCGATCGACGACCGGCCGGTGGGCGGCGGCCACGTCGGACCCGTCACCCGCCGCCTCCAGCGCCTCTATCAGGCGTACGTCGCCCAACGCCTGAGCGAGTAACGGCCTCGAACCCCGGGGGTGACGAATTTTGTCCCCCCATTGGCCCGCACTCACCAAAACGCTGGCGGTCAGTCATCTGGCAGGGGCCTTGCTTGGTCCTGGTCAAGAATGTGTCCGGTCGAGGTCGGCCGGCGGAACTCAGCGACCAGGAGCTTGGAAGATGACGATGCACCGCCACAGCGAACCCGGGCAGATGGAAACCCTCCTGCAGGACGTCTTCGGACCGGACCTGGTCCTGCCCGAGCAGTTCTTTCCCGAGCACCCGGGGGCCTCGTCGCTCTCGGGCGAGCGCGCCCTGATGTGGGCGGTCCTGGTCGACGGCGTCGAGTCCTTCCGGCGCACGGCCCACAGCCGCCTGCTGCGCGACCGCGAGGAGTACGTCGAAACGATGGAGTGGCTGTGCGCCACCGACTGGGAGTCGGTCTTCTCCTTCGTCAATCTCTGCGAGACGTTCGGTTTCGATCCGCAGCCGCTGCGCCGCGCCCTGCTGGCGTGGGAGGCGGCCGGCGCCGCGGTCGGGCCCAAGCAACGTTTCCGTCCGGTCGCGCTGCGCGCGGCCTGACGGTGCGGCCGGCCGCGGCCGGCTGCTGCGCCAGGTCCCCGGGACCCGCGTCGTCCGCACGCACGCGCCCCCAGCCGCGAGGCTCCCTTCGGGCAGGCTCGCCGGCTCGAGCGCGACCGCTCGGCGACCCGGGATTCCGGGGCCTGGCCTTTTCTTGACTTGGCAGGCGCCCTTCCCTATCGTTCGCCGTCCTTCCCCATCCGCACCACCCCGACCCGGCGATGTTCGAGGCGCTCTCCGACAAGTTCGACAAGACGATCCGTAATCTTCGCGGCATCGGCAAGATCACGGATCGCAACATCGAGGATGCGCTGCGCGAGGTCCGCCTCGCGCTGCTCGAAGCGGACGTCCACTTCGAGGTGGTGAAGACCTTCATCGACGAGGTCCGCGTCAAGGCGCTCGGCCAGGAGGTCCTGCGCAGCCTCACCCCCGAGCAGCACTTCATCAAGATCGTCAACGACGAGCTGCGGCACATCATGGGGGACGGCGCGGTCGAACTCGACCTGGCGGCGGCGCCGCCGGTCGTGCTGATGGTCGTCGGCCTGCAGGGCTCCGGCAAGACGACCTCGGTCGCGAAGCTGGCGCAGTACCTGAAGAAGCAGAAGCGGCGCAATCCGTATCTGGTGCCCGCCGACGTCTACCGCCCGGCGGCGATCCAGCAGCTCCAGACGCTCGGGCAGCAGATCGGCGTGCCGGTGCACGCCTCGGACGCGGGAGCCGATCCGGTCGCCCTCTGCCAGGACGCCCTCCGCTACGCGCGCGACCACGCCCACGACCTCCTGATCATCGACACCGCCGGCCGGCTGCACATCGACGAGGAGTTGATGAGCGAGCTGGAGCGCATCAAGGCGGCCGTGCCGCCGCACCAGACGTTGCTGGTGGTCGATGCGATGGTCGGTCAGGACGCGGTCAACGTCGCCAACGGCTTCCACGGCCGCCTCGGCATCAGCGGCGTGGTGCTCACCAAGCTCGACGGCGACGCCCGCGGCGGCGCCGCGCTCTCGGTGCGCGCCGCCACCGGCCGCCCGATCCTGTTCAGCGGCACCGGCGAGAAGACCGACGCCCTCGAGGTCTTCCACCCCGATCGGATGGCCACGCGCATCCTCGGGATGGGCGACGTGCTCACCCTGATCGAGCGCGCCCAGGAGGCCTACGACCGCGACGAGGCGGTGCGCATGCAGCAGAAGCTGCGGCGCAACGAGTTCACCCTCGAGGACTTCCGCGACCAGCTCCGCGCGGTCAAGAAGATGGGCTCGATGGGCGACCTGCTGTCGATGATCCCCGGCATGAAGAAGCTCACCAAGGGCGTCGACATGGCCGAGGCCGAGAGCGAGCTGAAGCGGGTCGAGGCCATCATCAACTCGATGACCAAGCAGGAGCGGCACGACCACACGATCCTGAACGGCAGCCGCCGCAAGCGGATCGCCACCGGCAGCGGCACCACCGTCGCCGAGGTGAACCGCTTCCTCAAGCAGTACCAGGACGCCAAGAAGCTCATGAAGAAGATGAGCAAATTCGCCGGCCGCGGCATGCCCACCGGCCTGCCCTTTTGAATTGCCGGACCCTTCGAAGAGGAGTAGAGAAACCCCATGCCCGTCGTCATCCGACTCTCCCGCCACGGAGCCAAGAAGAACCCGATCTATCGCATCGTCGTCGCCGACAAGCGCGCGCCGCGCGACGGCCGCCGCATCGAGCAGGTCGGCACCTACGACCCCAACCACTCGCCCGCCAAGATCGCCTTCAACGAGGCGAAGCTGGCGAGCTGGCTCGAGCGCGGCGCCCAGCCGTCGCTGACGGTGTCGCAGCTCATGAAGCAGAGCGGCCTGCCCAAGGCCCAGACGGCGGAGGCACCCGAGCAGACGTCATGAAGGAGCTGCTTCAGTTCCTGGCGCAGTCGCTCGTCAATCATCCCGACCAGGTCGAGGTTCGGGAGACGCAGAGCGACAACGCCTCGGTGCTGGAGCTGAAGGTGGCCAAGGAAGACCTCGGCCGCATCATCGGCAAGCAGGGCCGCACGGCGAAGTCGATCCGCACCATCCTCAACGCCGCGGCCTCCCGCACGAACCGCCGGGTCGTGCTCGACATCCTCGAAGAGAAGTAGGCGCGGAATCCGTGTCGGATTCCGCCCGCATGGTCGCGCTGGGGAAGATCGTCAACACCCACGGCATCCGTGGCGAGGTTCGCGTCCTCCCCTACAACCCCGACACCGGCGCGCTGCACGGCGGCGCGCGTGTGACCCTGCGCCGGCCGAACGGCGTGCGCGAGGCGGCGCTGCGGTCGGTGCGGCCGAACAAGAACGTCCTGCTGGTCGCGCTCGAGGGCGTCGACAGCATGAACGCCGCCGAGGAACTGGTCGGCTACGAGATCGAGGTGCCCGAGGCCTCGCTGCCGGCCCCCGCCGAGGGCCAGGCCTACCACTTCCAGCTCGTCGGCCTCGAGGTGGTCACCAGCGACGGCACGCCCGTCGGCGTGGTCGACGAGGTCTTCACCACCGCCGCGAACGACGTCTGCGTCGTGCGAGACGGCGAGCGCGAGCACCTGATCCCCTACGTCGACGCGGTCATCGAGTCGCTCGACCTCGACGCCCGCCGCCTCGTCATCCGCCCCCTTCCCGGCCTGCTCGACTGAAGCCGGCGATCCCCCTTTTCGCATTGCGGCGAAAAGGGGATTATCCCGTCCTCGTGCGCATCGACGTCATCACCCTGTTTCCGGACTTCTTCCGCTCGCCGTTCGACACCACCATGCTGCGCAAGGGGCGCGAGCGCGGCGCGCTCGATTTCCGCCTGCTCGACATCCGCGAGCACGCCACCGACAAGCACCGCATCACCGACGACACCCCCTACGGCGGCGGCGCCGGCATGGTGATGAAGGTCGAGCCCCTGGTCGGCGCGATCGAGGCGGCGATGGCCCTCGAGCCGCAGCCCCACCGCGTGCTGCTCTGCCCGCAGGGCCGGCCGTTCACCGCCGCCGTGGCGCGCGAGCTGGCGCGGAAGCCGGCGCTGGCGCTGATCGCCGGACGCTACGAGGGCGTTGACGAGCGCGTCCGCGCCTACGTCGACGACGAGATCTCGATCGGCGACTTCGTCCTCTCGGGCGGCGAGGTCGCCGCCCTCGTCGTCGTCGACGCCGTCGCGCGCCTGGTGCCGGGCGTGCTCGGCAACGAGGCCTCGGCCGCCGACGAGTCCTTCAGCCACGGCCTGCTCGAATACCCGCAGTACACCCGCCCGCCGGAGTTCCGCGGCCAGGCCGTGCCCGAGGTGCTGCTGTCCGGCAACCACCAGGAGATCGAGCGCTGGCGCCGCGCCGAGGCGATCCGCCGCACCGCCGAGCGACGCCCCGACCTGCTCGCCCAGGCCGACCTGAGCGACGCCGAACGCGCCGCCCTCCGCCGGCGGGAACGGCAGGGCGATGGCTGACCTCTACCTCGCGCTCCTGCACCACCCCGTGCTCGACAAGAATGGCCAGGTGGTCACCAGCGCTCTCACCAACATGGACGTGCACGACATCGCCCGCTCCTCCCGCACCTACGGGGTGCGCCGCTTCTTCGTCGTCCACCCGGTGCGCAGCTTGCAGTTGCTGGCGAAGAAGATCATGGAGCACTGGGAGACCGGCTTCGGCAGCACCTACAACCTGACCCGCAAGGACGCCCTCCGGCTGGTCGCCCTCGAGGCCGACCTCGACGGCGTCCTGATCGCCATCGAGCGCGAGACCGGGCAGCGGCCGGTGATCGTCGCCACCTCCGCGCGCGCCGGCGAGAACCGCACCGGTTTCGCCCAGTTGCGCGCCCGGATCGCGTCCGAGTCGACCCCCTTCCTGGTGCTGCTGGGAACCGGCTGGGGCCTGGTCCCCGAGATCCTGGCGCGCGCCGACGTACTGCTCGCGCCGATCGTCGGGCCGACCGACTACAACCACCTCTCGGTGCGCTCGG
>Ga0268299_1002916_pt1 | contig 17832 bp, 8 predicted proteins | sample NOBtaG_FD_193484 | JGI IMG/M metagenome (GOLD analysis project Ga0268299, IMG submission 193484) | Activated sludge microbial communities from bioreactor in Nijmegen, Gelderland, Netherland - NOB reactor | ecosystem: Engineered > Bioreactor > Aerobic > Activated sludge | place: Netherlands...
TGGGTGGTCAGTTTGCTCCGGATTCCCTGGTCAATTTGCTCCGGATTGAGGTGGTCAAGTTCATCGGATTCTCCACCAAGAGGTCAGTGGCAATCAATTCCAATGCTTGCCCAAGCTGGACATGCAACGAAAAGTCAGTATTACGTAATCACCACACCTACAGGAAAAAAATTAAACCCGCCACCAGGTAATTGCTGGAGATACACGGAAGTCCGATTTCAAGAAGAGCTAAAAAAAGGAAATATTTTCTTCACAAAAAATGGAGATGGTGTTCCTCGAATTAAGAATTTTTTGAAAGACAACACAGGGCTAACACCGGAAACACTTTGGTTTGCCAGTGAAGTAGAAACAAATGATAAGGCGAAAAAACATAATGTCTCACTACTCGAAGATAGTCAAGGTAATGTTTTTGAAACACCTAAACCTGAGCAACTCTTAGAAAGAATTATTCATATCTCAACCGCTCCTGGTCAGATTGTTCTCGATTGTTTTGGTGGTTCTGGCACAACGTTCTCTACTGCTTTGAAAATGAACAGAAGGTTCATTGGGGTTGAAATTGGCGATCATGCTGAAACACAAATTATTCCACGTTTGATAAAAGTAATTTCCGGCAAAGATAAAGGTGGAGTTACTGAAAACACAAAATACCAAGGTGGAGGATCGTTCAAATATTACAAGTTAGGACCGTCAATTATTTCGCGCTCAAAGGATGGTGATGATTTTAATTGGCAGCTTGGAAAAAAATTTATTGAAGAGTCGATGTTGCTTTCTTACGACTACATAATTGATAATGAAATAAATTTGCAGGCTGACCAATTATTTCAAGCCGAGAAGAATCGACCGACAATTGGGGTACAACAAATCGGCTCAAAGAACCGAGTGGCTATCATTTCAGTAAATGAACCAAATGGCAAACTAAGTACTATTTCTTATGAAGAGATTTCCGCCCTCTATAAAGCTGTTAAACAAAAGTTCTCTCCAGAATACATAAACATATTCACCAATCGCGGTGTTGAAATGGCTTATGATTCAAAGCCGGATGATTTGGAGATTATCAAAATCCCACATGCAATTTTTGCTGAATTAGAAAAATAAGCAATGGCCAAGGCAAAGCAACAACAGTCGTATTTTCAGGAACACAGTAAGCTTCTTCAACGAGTGATTGAAGACTACAAGGCCAATAGCGCAACCATTAATCTATTTGCAACGAATGACTATGCCGTTTTCAATACCATTGAAAGTGGTATTACCAAGCATTCGTTGCGTAAGTACCAAATGGAAGCGTTGTACATATTAGATTACTTGTTACGTTGTAACGACAACAAAGCTGAAAAGAAACATCTTCTAGAGGAGATTGATAAGGACACAAAGGCAAAGGCACCCTTCTTAAGTTATGAGATGGCAACTGGTTCTGGAAAGACGATGCTTATGGGTGCTTGCACATATTTCCTTAACCAGAAATTCAACATTAAAAACTTTCTGATAATTACTCCCGCTTCAACGGATATTTATCAAAAGACAATAAGAAACTTTGGAATTGGTGGATATGAATCTGTATGGGCAGAGGACACTCCGTTCACATTCAACCTCATTACAGGAGATAACTATACTCAAAATCTATTCTTCGATAAATCAAAGGATGCCAATATTTTTATTTTCAATATCACCAAGTTCGGCACAAATGCTACAAACACAGAAAAAACTTGGGAGAGTGCTGTCTGGCAAGATAAAGATGGCAACAACATAAGCATTCGTGAATTTCTGAAAGGTGAAAAGCTAGTTATCATAACGGATGAAGCTCACCATCATCAAACTCCTGCTGCAAAACGGGTAATTAACAATTTTCATCCCACAGCCGTGTTAGAATTCACAGCAACGGCTGTTGAAGCCGAACGTGGCCAGGATAAAAAGAATCAACAAATTGTTTACAAATACGACATTAGGCGATTCCTGGAAGACGGGCATGGCAAACTCGTTCGGGCTGTTGCTCTGGCAAATGAAATCAGAAAGACCAAGGAGGAAATTCTTCAATCAGAGAAGTTAAAGTTGATCACACTTTTCTTCATTCACTTGCTTAAAAAGAAAGCCGTTCTATTAGACCCTAAATGCAGAGCTTTGAAGCCCCTTGCCTTTATTAAGGTAAAGGAAGATACGATCTATACGAAAAAGGTTTTTGATTATATCCGTCAGGACTTAGCTAATGACTTGGATAACATTAATATCATCATCGATAAGATTAAAGCCCAGGATTTAGAAATTACCACTCTGCTCACTGAACTCTACAATGATTCTTATCAAGGTAATTTAGAAGCACTGAGGTCAGATATTCAAAAAGTTGCATCAACCACAATATTCTACTACGGAAATAGCGACAAGGAAACAGAGCGAAAGTTTCAGAATATCCGAAAGAATGAAGTGGAGGTTGTTGTTTATATGCAACGCCTCGATGAAGGTATTGATTTACCGAACATCTACACAATGGCGGTCATCAATGATACCGAAACAAACTTCAAAACATCGGTTAAGCAAATAATTGGTCGCGGGGTCAGGTTGAATAAAGACGTCAGAGAGTTTGATGACGAAGAGAACGCTTTGTTGCAGCAATCTGAAAAGTTACATATTGTATGTGACCAGGGGAAAAATTTTGAAGAGGTAATTACTGCGATACAACAGGAGTTTGGCCTGAATAACAAGTATCTTAGTTATGATAAGCCGAAACGCCCAACAACAAATCGAGCAAAATCGGAATTGCTGAAAGGAAAATACCTTCCTCACATAAAAGCGGATTTTAAGGCGAAGGAAGGTGTGAGCCTTATCAATTTAATTAATGACACTGAAACGATCGTTTCCAAATATACTGAGGATAACTGTTTTGCAGGAGAGAATGATGAGGTAAAGAGTTTCATAAAATACAGGCCAGACTCTTTCTTTTTGGAGGTGGATATTTTTGCAGATAAAAAAGAGTATCACAAACAGCTTCAACAAAGCGGTGGGATTGCAACGACATTATCCATTAGCGATAAAGAACTTAAAGCAATCTACGGGCACGTCCAAAAAAACTTGCACTGCCTTCCTGATTCTGAGACCGTGAGAAAGTCCTTTAAGTCCTACATTGATAAGTTCAACCAACTCGGACTTAAATATTACCGCTTAGATGATGCCGATGATAAATTAGCGATTAACCTTTTTGTTAGCTCATTTAGCTTCTTTTATAGAAATCACATTGAGAAGAATTACTTCAGGCTTGACTTCAAGCAAATAAATGAAGGTGATAGCTGGAATTTGATGAAGCGGTTTGAAGATTATGAACTGCGTATTCCAGATGATCAGGTAGAAAATAAAAAACGGCTTCAGGTAAAGGATAAAGCTAAACTCATTGAACTAATAGATTCAAACTATCACTTCTTTGGATATGAAAAGTCGATCTATGATTATGAGAAATTTGACTCTTACACTGAAATGCAATTAGCAGAGTATGCGGATCAGGTTTTGAAGAAGATTGAAGTTGAGAAGAAGCCGTTTTGGGTTCGTAATCAGCGAAACGTTTACTTCACCTACGGATCAAAGAAATACTATCCCGATTTTATTTTATTCAAAGACGACTTTATTTATGTGATTGAAACTAAGGGAGAAATATTTTCCGATACCAAGAAGAATACTTTGCTTAAGAAACTCGATGAAGTTCCTGGTGATTCGGTTGTGAAGGGCTTTAAGGGACTTCTGATATTTTCCGCGCAATTGGAGGAAATGGGCGAAGACCTGGTTGGCTTTGATGAGTTTGTCAATGAGTCTGAGGAAATTCTGAGAAGGCACCAATCTAAAGCCGACTTGATTCAAGACCCTCCTGCCGATGAGAAGTACAAAAAGTATATTCCTGTTTATTCTCCAATCAAAGCATACAAGTGGTTCATTAAAAAGCAAAAGACACCCAAGCCTGATGGCTGGTTAGAAGTAAAAGTCAATTCTAATGGTTATCCGGAAACTGTGTTTGCGACACAAGCGAAAGGAGATGCACTAAATTCAAGGTATAAACACAATGACTGGATTTATTTTAACTATTCAGAAGATATCTCCGAGTCCGTAAACAAACTGTCAGTGGTTTACAATGAAAAAATCGAAGATGAATATGACTCAGGCTGCACAATTAGAGTTTTAGAGGTGGTTGAAAAAAAATCTAAAACAAGTTTATTTACAGAAAAAGAAATACACTTGAAACCTCTGAACGGTTCCGCTGAACCGATAATCATAAAAAATATTACTTCAGGCCAGGAAGTCGAGGTAATTGGTGTTGAGTATTCTCTTTAACCCTTTAAACTTCGGAGTGGTTGTTATCGTTAAATTCAGTAGATTATCTTTTGTTACAAATAATAGTTCCCGGAGGCCCCTGAAGCGATTCAAGCCTCCGGGCTTTTTTATCCCCGCCAAGGCAACGGTCGAGCAAATCACACAATATTTTTCTGTGAGAAAAGAATCTCTCGCGTCATAAATTCAAGCGTTCTTTCGAGGTTGCCTATCTTTATTGAATGGAAGAACAAACTATCATATTCGGAGTTCCGGTTCCATCCACCGATCCTGTGTTTTTAACTTTTGTGGTCATACATATTCTCATTTCGTTGGTATGTGTCGTAAGTGGAGTGCTGGCAATGCTGACCCAAAAGGCATCCCGAAGACATCCTATATTCGGCAAAATCTATTTTTGGAGCATGCTTTCTGCTTTTGTCACGGTGGTTATTCTGTCAGTTATGCGATGGCCTCACAATATTCATCTATTGTCGATAGGGACTCTTTCCATAATTTTCACCTATGCAGGCAGAAGGATGGCCCGAAACAAATTGTCAAGCTGGACACGTCTCCATACAATCTGCATGGGTGCCTCTTATATATTACTGCTTACAGGTTTTTATGTCGACAATGGAAAGAACCTTCCATTTTGGCGTTTGTTTCCTCAATGGTTCTTCTGGGTTTTTCCTGCCGTGATCGGGATACCAATTATTCTGTACGTTTTGAAAAAGCACCCGTTGAATCAGGTGAAATGATTAATTGCAGCAGCTAACACCCTTTTGTATTGGAGGGCATTTAACTGTACCATAAGAACAAAACACGCAACAGTCACCAGCCATTGGCTTAAGTACTGCATGACAATTTTCGCAATCATAAAAGTATTGACACGCATCGGTCGGCATGACTTCTTCTTTTTTGTGGCCGCAATTCGGACAGGTAATTGTTGAAATAAGAATTATCTCAGTTGTCATCTTTACTTTTTTCAGTTATCAATAATTTGTTGCTAAAGGGATCTATCACCTCGAAACAAGGAGCATTCCAGAAAGCTTGTTCCAAGCCAGGTCGGTTATATTTGTACTCCTTTGCAGAAATCTCTTTGTGCAGGGAGCGAACATCATCTATGGTAATGAAGGCCTTAGAACCAGGAGCACAATCACCGTGATGTTCAGAAAGATGAAGAACAATGCCATCTCTGGAGACCTGCATGTAGATCGGTGAATTCTCATCAAACTTATGCTCCCAGTCAATTTTGAACCCTAGCCAATCAATATAAAATTCAACTGCTTTCTGATAGTCGAAAATTCGAAAAATTGGAACTACGCTGGTTGGCATAACTATAAAGAACTTGTTATCTCTGCTAGCCTTTTAGTTAAATCACTTCCGCAGAAATACTTTGTTTGGTCAGCCCACGGATGTATAGAGGAGCTAAGTTGATGGGCGTACTCAAATGGTCTTGGAATTGAATTGCCCCATTCAACGTCTTTGTCATAGAACATATAGATGTCCCATGCTTTCTCACCTTTTGGATTCAATCTCCGGGCAACCATGTCACCAAATTTATTTTCACCATCGAAGTATTGAACAACAGAAGCGTTCTGAAACAAGGAAGCTGCCTTGTAAGCATTCTCTTTATCATCCGTCTTTAACATATTTGTCCAGACTATGATAACACTGATATTCTTTTCGGCCATTTGTTCAATCACAGCCTTTTGTATGGACTGCGCACCCTGTAAGCACCAGCCGCAAGTTGAAGATAGGATTGCAACGAACCTTACGTTGCTTGATTGTTTATTGAATGCGCTCTTAAGCTCATTAATATTTGAAAGAACTTTCAGGTTTTTACTTTTTTCATCGGGTACATTCACCACAGGCATTCCAGTGCTACAAGACCCAGGTGTGCCGGATGAACCCTTCGTACAACAGTTGCCCTTGGATTTTCCCTGAATCAGCCCTGCATTTGCATTGACTGTATATCCGGTACTATTAATGGCGGCAATTATTTTTGATTCGTCAACCTTTTTTGGGTCATATTCGACTGTGGCTGACTTCTTTTCATAGGAAGCTTTGACGGAGGAAATTCCTGAAAGCTTTTTAACCTCGGTTTCTATATGAGCCTCACAGCTCGTACAAGTCATTCCGTCAACAGCCAAAATAATTTTCTTATTCTTCTCCTGCTGAGTAGTTGCAGTAATATCGCCCCCGTTGCCATTCTGAAATAAGTATTTGGAGTAAGAAGGAAATGAGAGGAGCAGAAGCGATACAACAGTTACTATCCCAAGAAATTTCTTCGTGTGAAAGAAAGAAGTCTTTTCCTCACATCCACAGTCATCCTTCTTTGTGGTAATTGTTCTATACCAGGCAAAGCCCAGCAGAAGAAAAGTCCCCCCTACAAAAAACGGACGGAACGGTTCGAGCCATGAAACTGACGACATCAAACTGCTTGAGCCACCAATAACACCAACAAATGGAACAATGCAGCAGAGTGAGGCACCCGCTGAAGTCAAAACCGTTAACATCACAGAAGCTTTCATAACATTTCTAAAACTTTATTGTTGTTGATCAATTTGAACACGGGCTTTAAGATTTCGGAATACTCAGAACTTATAGAATAAAAGATCGTTTGTCCGGTTTTCTTGTAAGTAATGATTTTGGAGTCCTTCAACTTTCGTAAGTGCTGCGAAACCGGAGAAATGTTCATTCCCAAAATATCACTCAGGTCGCAGGGACATAGTTGACCTTCTTCTTGCAATAGATAAAGAATTTTAATACGAACGTCATTACCAACGAGACTAAAAGCGTTAGCCAGGAGGGAAAGTGATTCATCTACCTCCTTCACCTTTTCCCTGCATTCCTTGATTTGATTCACATCCGCAAGTACACGTATACATGTGTTATTCATATAGCATTTTAGAAAACGCTAAAATACTAAAATAATGGCAGAAAGAGGAAATTGAACTGACCAAATCGGGACTTTTGCTTCAAATTTGCCTGAATTGCAACCCTATTGCATGGCTTTTTCGTTTATTTTTGTGCCATGAGAGTGATACGCTTTCTTTTCGCCATGTATGTTCTTGCGTTGTCGGTTTACCCGTGCAGCGATAAAGAAACGTGTGCGGATGAGCGCAAGGCTGGTATTGTCCTGATTGACAATAGTAATCATGCTCACTCTGGTTCTGAACAAGACGTATGTACTCCTTTTTGCATTTGCGCTTGTTGCGCAGCACACATTCAAATGAGTCCTGGCTCAAGCATCACTCTTGCCATACCTGTGCACAATACTAAATTGTCCACCCTTTACTTTGAAAAACCTTTGCTTACCAGTGCAAAGGCCATTTGGCAGCCGCCTAAACTTGCTTAATATCTCTCTAGGTGAATGACTTCCCGTCATTCTGATAATCTGATTTCTACATTTTAAAAGTTTGCGCTATGCGCAAGAAAAAGCATCGTTCATCATTCCGAACGACAATGGACATTTTAGGATATGTGATGGCCGTGCTTCTAGGGCTTGGATTAATTGGTTTAATCCGGCATATCATACTTCATCATTTTTAATAACAATTATGTTAGACAAGATCATTCATTATTCCATAAAACATAAGCTGGTCATCGGTTTTCTTACACTAGCTCTGATTGCATGGGGATCATATTCACTCACGCAATTACCAATTGACGCAGTGCCTGACATTACAAATAATCAGGTTCAGGTAATCACGCAAGCTCCAACCCTGGGCGCACAGGAGGTTGAGCAGTTTATAACTGCTCCCATTGAATTAGCGTTGAGCAATATTGCCAATGTTATTGAAAAGCGTTCAATCTCTCGTTCTGGAATTTCAGTAATCACAATTGTATTCCGAGATAACGTTGATATTTATTGGGCAAGGCAGCAAGTGGGCGAAAAGCTTAAAGAGGCAGAAGCCCAAATTCCAAAAGGCCTTGGTGAACCTTCTTTAGCTCCGATAACCACTGGCCTCGGTGAAATCTATCACTATGTAATTCATGCAAAGCCTGGCTTTGAAGAGAAGTATTCAGCGACTGAGTTGCGAACTATCCAGGATTGGATTGTGCGAAGACAACTTGCCGGAACAGAAGGACTTGCCGAAGTAAGTGGCTGGGGAGGATTTGTCAAGCAATATGAAATTGCCTTAGACAATGATAAACTCAATGCGCTGAACATTTCCATTCCTGAAATCTATGAGGCATTGGAGAAGAACAATGAGAACACCGGAGGCAGCTACATTGAACAACGCAGTAGTGCCTATTTTATCAGAGGACTTGGACAAGTCAAAACCCTTCAGGACATCGAGAAAATTGTCATTAAAAATGTAAACGAAATCCCCATCCTGATACGCGATGTTGCCAAGGTACAATTTGGAAGTGCCATGCGCTATGGAGCAGTAACCCGCAATGGTGAAGGGGAAGTGGTTGCGGGTATCACGCTCATGCTGAAGGGAGAGAATTTTAACAACGTCATCAAGAATGTGAAAGAGCGGATGATACAAATTCAAAAATCTCTTCCTGAAGGCGTAGTAATTGAACCGTTCATTGACCGCACAGAACTTGTCGGCAGAGCCATCGGAACCGTTGAGAAGAACTTGATAGAAGGAGGTTTGATCGTAGTTTTTATTCTTGTCTTACTGTTAGGTAATCTTCGTGCAGGTCTGGTAGTAGCCTCTGTTATTCCTTTAGCCATGCTCTTTGCAATTTCGATGATGAACCTATTTGGAGTATCAGGCAACCTGATGAGTCTGGGAGCCATTGATTTCGGATTAATTGTAGATGGCGCGGTGATCATCGTAGAAAGCATTGTCCATCGCATTGTGATAAATAAATCTCTTTATCCCGGAGTTGACAAATTGTCTTCACAACAAATGGATGAAGAAGTTTATTCGGCTGCGTCTAAAATCCGGAACAGCGCAGCATTCGGAGAAATCATTATTCTGATCGTTTACCTTCCCCTGTTTGCCTTGATTGGCATCGAAGGAAAAATGTTCAAACCAATGGCACAAACAGTAGCCTTTGCTATTCTGGGTGCCTTCATTCTTTCCCTTACCTATATACCGATGATGAGCGCGCTTTTCCTAAGTCGCAAGACGGAACACAAGAGAAATATTTCCGATAGATTGATGAGCTTCTTTCATAAAATCTATGAGCCAGTACTGGCCGGGGCATTGCGCTTTAAAACAGTTACCATAAGCTTATCCGTTCTTCTATTTGGTTTTGCCCTATGGCTCTTCAGCACGATGGGAGGTGAATTTATTCCTACTCTTGAAGAGGGAGACCTTACGGTGGAGATCAGTATGATGCAGGGAACATCATTATCACAAACAGTAAAAACATTTTCAAAGGCCGAAGAGATTTTGAAGAAGGAGTTTCCCGAAATAAAACAGGCCGTTACGCGGATTGGAAGCGCAGAAATTCCCACCGACCCGATGCCGATTGAACGGGCAGACATGATGCTTTCCATGAAACCCAAAGAAGAGTGGCGGGTTGACAGCCGTGAAGAAATGCAGGAATTGATTGAGGAGGCACTTTCTGTTTTGCCAGGGGTAAATGTTGAAGTAACACAGCCCATGCAAATGCGATTCAATGAACTAATGACAGGCATTCGTCAGGATGTCGCCATTAAGATTTATGGAGATGATCTGGATGTGCTTACCGCAGAGGCTGGAAGAATATCCGAACTCATTGCACCCGTTGAAGGTGTTAGCGAACCCATTGTTGAACGTGTTACAGGACTTCCTCAAATCATTGTTGAGTACAATAGAGATAAGATGGCGCAGTATGGACTCACCATTTCTGACATCAACATGATTTTGAAAACTGCCTTTGCTGGTAATGTGGCAGGCGTTGTCTTTGAAGGAGAAAAGCGTTTTGATCTTGTTGTTCGCTTGCAACGAGAGCTTCGCGAAGATATAACCAACATAGAGAACTTATTCGTGCCGCTCCCCTCTGGCAACAAAGTACCATTAAGCCAGGTTGCTGATATTTCCATCAAAGATGCTCCCGGCCAGGTAAGCAGGGAAAATGGTAAGCGCAGAATTTTTGTAGGCTTCAATGTACGAGGCAGGGATGTGGAGAGTACAGTAGAAGAAATTGAGACAATCCTGAATGAAAAACTGGATTTGCCACCCGGCTACTATACAACGTATGGTGGTCAGTTTCAAAATTTGAGAGAGGCTAATGAACGACTTTCAGTGGCAGTTCCTGTTGCGTTACTTTTGATACTCGTGCTTCTATATTTCACCTTTCATTCGTTCAAACAAACTCTTCTCATTTTCACTGCCATTCCTCTCTCGGCAATCGGTGGCGTGTTTGCACTTTGGATTCGCGATATGCCATTCAGTATTTCAGCAGGCATCGGCTTTATCGCTTTGTTTGGTGTAGCCGTGCTAAACGGGATTGTATTGATAGGTTATTTCAATCAGCTTAAACAGGAAGGCATTACCGATATTATCGAACGGGTGAGGAAAGGTACAAGCGATCGTTTGCGGCCTGTGATTATGACTGCTTCTGTGGCCTCACTTGGATTTCTTCCGATGGCACTTTCTACCAGCGCAGGAGCAGAAGTTCAGAAGCCATTAGCTACAGTAGTGATTGGTGGACTCGTATCTGCAACGCTACTTACACTTCTTGTTCTGCCAGTACTATACATTTTATTTTCAGGTGATGTAAAATCAAAAATGCCTATGAACTCAACACTTGGGTCAATTCTATTCGTTATGCTGTTATCTATCCCTGGCTTAACTCATGCGCAAGATGCAAAACCAATATCAATTGAAGAGTGCATTAACCGGGCTTTAAAAGACAACCTCAAATCGAAGATCTCGAATCTGGAGATACTTCAAAGCAAGTCTCTTCAAAAAACAGGTTGGGATATTGATAAAACAAATGTGCTTCTCACCCAAGACCCCACGAGTGGAGGAAATATTGACAATAGCCTGGGTATAACGCAGACGATTTCATTTCCGACTGTGTACACATCGCAAACTAAAGTATTGAAACAACAAACCGCTTTAAGTGAAAAATCAGCAGAGGTTGCACGACTTGAGTTGATCAAGGAAGTGCGGCTGGCTTATTATCATCTTGTGTATGGAATGGAACGGCTTAAACTTCTCGCGTATCAGGATAGCATCTATTCAAATTTTGCAGACCGCGCAACGATTCGTTATCAGACTGGAGAAACTTCTAATCTTGAAAGGCTTTCTGCTATAAACCGTTTCAAGGAGGTACAACTTTTAAAGCAACAGGCCGAGACAGACCTTCTCATATACCAGCAGGAATTACAAAAGCTTTTGAACACCAGCGATGTGATTGTGCCAGTTGATGCAAGCTTACGAAAACTCACCTCTGACGTCTTACCAGATACGTCTGCTATTAACCATAGTCCTGTCCTGAATTTTCAACGCCAAAAAATTAACGTGGCGGCATCTCAACTTAAATTTGAAAGGAACAGGTACTTGCCCGACCTGACATTTGGGATTAACCGTCAAGTTGTTGTTAGCGGTTACAATCCTGCTGATATTTCCCGCTCTTATTTTCCTGGAACACGAAGCGGTGGTTTCGAGGTTGGGCTGGCTATTCCTCTTTTCTTTAACGGGCAACAAGGCCGAGTTCAGGCGGCAAAAATCAGTCAGGAAGTATCGGAGGCTGAACTTCAGAACACGAACAATATCCTAAAGGCCACATATAGTCAGCAAGTGAAACAGTTACAGAAGTTGCAAAGTACAGTCTCATATTTTGAGACGAGCGGCTTGCAGCAGGCAGAGGAATTGTTAAGCATTTCTGCATTTGCCTACAGTAAAGGAGAAATAGGGTATGTAGAATTCATCCAGAATACTTCACAGGCTGTACAAAGTAAACTTTTGTACATAGAGACAATAAACACCTACAACCAAACCATTATTAACATTGATTATTTAACTGGTTCGGCAAACCAATAATGCTGGATTAGATAACGATAAAAAATTAACAGACTATGAAAACATTAAAAGTATATACCTTTTTTCTGCTCCTTCTTATGATCGCGGCTTGCAATAATGAGAAAGCTGGAACGGAAGAACAATCAGAACATCACGATGAAAACCAGTCGGATATCATTGAGCTAACCCAAGAGCAAATTGAGGCAGTAGGTATCGAGATAGACACTATCGAGGAAAAAAATCTGAGAGCCATTATAAAAGCGAGCGGAATACTGGAAGTACCTCCTCAAAACAGAGCTGACATTTCAGTTCTTATGGGCGGATCAGTAAAACAAATTTTTGTTCTTGAGGGAAGCTACGTTAAGAAAGGCCAGGTTCTACTCACTATCGAAAATCTTGAATTCATCAAAATGCAACAAGAATATCTCACCGTTCAAAGTAACTTTAGCTACATCGAGAAAGAATTTCAGAGGCAAAAGGAACTCAATGAAAGGAATGCTGGAACCGGTAAAGTTTTTCAGCAAGCCGAAGCAAACTACATTGCGGAGAAAACAAAGCTTCAATCATTGGGCAAACAATTGCAGCAACTTAATGTGAATGTCAATCAGCTTTCTTCTGATAATATAATTTCTAATCTATTGGTAGTTGCACCGATTAGCGGAGTAGTTGCCCACATTGATGTGAACCTGGGCACATTCGTGGAGCCTGGGAAAGTGATTATGGACATTGTTGATAACTCGCAAATTCATTGTGACCTTCAGGTATATGAGAAAGACTTGTTCAAAGTGAAGGTTGGTCAGAAGGTAAACTTCATGCTTACCAATCAAAACAACCAGCAGATACAGGGTGAGATTTATGGTGTCAACCAATCTTTTGAAGGCGAAAGCAAAGCAGTGTTGGCTCATGCCGTAGTGAAAAATGTGAAAGGCCTGAAGCTCTTTCCGGGAATGTATGTTTCAGCATCTATTGATGTTGGAGAACAAACCACGCAAGCAGTCCCTGTAGATGCAGTAGTGAAATCAGAGGGAAAGAACTACATTTTTATCCTTTCAGATGAACCAGCGGAACAACATAAGGAGGAGGAAGGAGAAGCTGGAAATGAAGCAGAGATGATTCACTTCAAAAAGGTGGAAGTAGTGACTGGCATAACTGATTTAGGCTATATTGAAATCAGACCTTTAGAAGAATTGCCACAACTAACATTGGTGGTTTCCAAAGGAGCATTTTATATTTTGTCAAAATCACAGGGCGCCACTGAACACGATCATTAGACTAATGGTTGAAAAATGAAATTCTACTGGAATATGCCTGATGGTTTGAAAGTTCATTATCGTCAGGAACTTACAAACTACAAAAGTGAATTGGCAATTGGGAATTTGGAGGTAGCCTGGCGACACCTGGAACGTGCGCACATCCTTGGTCAGGCTTGGCCGAAAGAGCACACACATGTTCATTGGGTGATGATGAAGTTTGGTTTCAGGATTAAGAATACAAAGGAAATTCTTGGCCAGATACCACGACTACTGATTGGAGGAGTTAAATCCTTCGTGGGAGAAATCCCCGTTGGAAATACGGGAGGTGCCAATGTGCCTCCATTAAAACCAATGGAAATTCCGGATGATATTAAAAGTATTCTTCAGCAATTCAAGTAATTAACCTGCAATGATCAACACCGATCCAAATCACAAACACACGTATGATGAACACGGCAATATGACGTGCTGTTCATTAGAGGAAAAAGTTTATAAAAAAGCGCATGCCGAGGGCTTGTTAAACCCGATCCACGACACGCACGAAGAACATGATCATGCAAGTCAGGAGCAAGAACCTGTTGTATGGAAACAATACTTACCTGCGGGTATAAGTTTTACGTTGTTGATGCTTGGGCTAGTCATAGATAATTTTACAAACCTAAGCTTCTTTCAAGAATATATTCGATTTGCATGGTATGCGTTGGCATACCTGCCAGTCGGCTGGCCAGTAATGAAAGATGCTTTCATTGCAATTAAAAAGGGCGAAGTTTTCACCGAGTTCCTTTTAATGTCCATCGCAACCCTGGGAGCATTCTACATTAGTGAATATCCAGAAGGTGTGGCGGTAATGTTATTTTACGCGGTAGGTGAACTGTTTCAGAGTGCAGCAGTTAACAGGGCAAAAAGAAACATTAAAGCCTTGCTCGACATCCGTCCCGATACAGCTTCTGTAAAACGAGATGGTCAATACCAATTAGTAAAACCCGAAACAGTCCAGATCGGAGAAACCATTCAGGTAAAGGCAGGTGAGAAAGTTCCGTTAGATGGAAAAATGGTGAGCGACAAAAGTAGCTTCAATACATCAGCACTCACAGGCGAAAGCAAACCGAGAACAATTGAAGGAGGAGAGCAAGTGTTAGCGGGTATGCTCAATCTTGATAAGGTCATTGAATTAGAAGTTACTAAAAAATTTAATGACAGTTCCATTGCCAGAATTTTGGAACTCGTACAAAATGCTACCTCGCGCAAAGCACAAACCGAATTATTCATCCGCAAATTTGCCAAAGTATATACGCCTATTGTTTCTGCTCTCGCAGTGGCACTTACCTTTCTTCCTTATTTTTTTGTAGAGGATTATATTTTCAACGAGTGGCTCTACAGGTCATTAATATTTCTGGTGGTGTCCTGCCCATGTGCCTTAGTCATTTCTATTCCGCTGGGTTACTTCGGTGGTATCGGTGCAGCATCACGCAACGGAATTTTGTTCAAAGGTTCTAATTACTTAGACCTGATGACGAAAGTAAATACTGTTGTTATGGATAAAACTGGAACACTCACCAAAGGAGTCTTCAAAGTTCAACAAGTAGTAACAGAGTTAAATAAGGATGAGTTTGTTCAGCTTGTAGCATCATTGGAAAGTAACTCAACGCATCCAATCGCAAAAGCCATTACAGCCTATGCTGAATACACTTCGCTTCAGGCAACAAACGCGGAAGAAATTTCGGGACATGGACTAAAAGGAGAAGTAAAAGGTAAGCAAGTATTAGCCGGAAATACAAAGTTGTTAAAGAAGTTCAACATCGTGTATGATAAATCAGTGGATGAGATTGTAGATACGATTGTAGTAACGGCCATTGACGGAAAATATGCTGGCTACATAACCATTGCCGATGAAATTAAGGAAGACGCACACGAAGCCGTTCAGGCTATGCACGCTAACGGTATTAAGCAAACCGTTATGTTGTCAGGTGATAAAAATTCAATCACACAGCAAGTAGCAAAAGCAGTCGGTATTGTTACAGCCTTTGGTGATTTACTACCAGAGCAAAAAGTATTGAAAGTAGAAGAACTAAAAACAGATAAAGCAAAAGTGATTGCCTTTGTTGGTGATGGCATCAATGATGCTCCCGTTTTAGCATTGAGTGATGTAGGGATAGCAATGGGCGGATTGGGAAGTGATGCGGCCATTGAAACAGCAGACGTTGTAATTCAAACTGATCAGCCTTCTAAGATCGTAACAGCAATCCAAATCGGTAATGCAACAAAAAAAATTGTCTGGCAGAATATCGGTTTGGCATTCGGAGTAAAAGTAATTGTACTTGTTTTAGGAGCCGGAGGTTTGGCTACTATGTGGGAGGCCGTATTTGCGGACGTGGGTGTTGCGTTGCTTGCTATATTAAATGCAGTCAGGATTCAGCGGATGCGATTTTAAGAGACTGAATTAGTACAGACAAACTAATATCGTATTTTAGTACACTCCAAAAACAAGAATGTTTGGATCATTTCTTCAGTTAAGCCTTCGTAATCTGTTTCGCAAAAACAGGCTGTTCACATTAATTAATGTGAGTGGACTGGCAATTGGGTTGGCCTGCGTTTTCCTTATTGCGATTTTCATTTACGATGAGTATACCTTTGACGCGTATCACAAAAATGCTGATCGCATCCATCGTATTGTTCTGGACTTTTCGGAAGAAGGCAACACGGTAAATTGGGCGCGAACGAGTGCCCCGATTGGCCAATACCTGAAAGGTGCATATCCTGAAGTTGAACAGGTCGTTCGGTTGCGAAAGAATCCGGGGACTGACCTTTTGAGTCACGATGGGATGAAGTTTTATGAAGAAAGAATATTCTTTGCCGATAGTACACTGTTTGATGTTTTTGATATTGCACTTTCGCGTGGAGACGCCACGTCAGCATTAAGAGATAAAAATTCAATCGTTATTACTGACGCCATTGCCAAAAAATATTTTAACAATGATGATCCGATTGGAAAGTCACTTAGACTCAACAATACGCTAGACCTGAAGATCACTGGCATTATAAACGAGATGCCTGCCAACTCACACTTTGTAGCGGATGCCTTCGTTACTTTTTCTTCTCTTGATGAACTGTTGGGAGAAAAGCGACTTAATCATTGGGGATGGATGGATCATTATACATACGTCTTGCTGGCACCGGGATCAACCGCGGAGCAGCTTCAACCAAAATTTCCCGACTTCATAAAAAAGAATGCACCCGAATGGGTACCGGAGAAAGAAAAACTTTTCCTTCAACCATTGAAATCCATTCACCTGCATTCTGACCGAAAGGACGAAATAACTCCAAACAGTCGTGAGAGCTACTCTCATGTACTAGGCACCATCGCGTTATTTATTTTACTGATGGCTTGTGCCAACTTTATTAACTTATCCACCGCCACATTAACGACCCGCTTCAAGGAAATTTCTGTGCAGAAGGTTCTGGGTGCAAGTAAATTTCATCTGTCTGTTTACTTCTGGATTGAGTCAATTCTGATTTGTGTTATAGCACTATTCATGGCCTTTGTCCTAGCTTTTATTGTCGAGCCTTATTTCAATCTTTCTACCGGAAAGCAAATTTCAGTGTTAGGTAGCCCTTGGTTGATCGCACCAGCCCTCATGCTCACCGCGATCATTGGTTTTCTTTCGGGTATCATTCCAACGATTCAAACCGGAAGGCTAAACATATTAACTGTGATGAAGCCTCAGCATAATGTGATGAGTAAATCGTCTATCCGGACAATACTGATCACTTTTCAATTTTGTATTTCCATCTTGCTGATTGCAGCGACCTGGATTGTGTCAAATCAATTTAGTTTTCTGAAATCTTCGAGGTTTGGATTCGCAAGTGAAACGGTGATGGTGATTCCCGTAAAGGACAGATCACAGAACGAAAAGCATACAACATTTGTAAATGACATTAAACAGTTACCCGGTGTATTAGATGCGAGCTACTCATCCAGTATACCAGCCATTAACAATGCCTACACATATACTTACACCTTTACTGGCTCTGAGGCAGGTGAGCAAACGATGGCTGTCTTCCTGGTTGATGAGAATTTCTTTAGTCTCTACAAGGTGAATTTAAAGGAGGGTCGATTGCCAGATTTACAACGAAAGGACACACTTGCTGATGTGATACTGAACGAAAGCGCGATAAAGCAGCTTCAACTGAAAGACCCCATAGGCCAGCTCGTGACCGGACAGGTAAAAGGCCGAATAGTTGGCGTGGTTAAAGACTTCAACTTTGCGACACTCCATTCACCCATTCAACCTGTGATCATGTATGCGTATCACCAGAACTTTCGGTTTGTTTCGGTGAAACTTAATGCAGGTGACAACAAAGCGCAATTGATGTCTCTT
>Ga0268299_1002917_pt1 | contig 17817 bp, 15 predicted proteins | sample NOBtaG_FD_193484 | JGI IMG/M metagenome (GOLD analysis project Ga0268299, IMG submission 193484) | Activated sludge microbial communities from bioreactor in Nijmegen, Gelderland, Netherland - NOB reactor | ecosystem: Engineered > Bioreactor > Aerobic > Activated sludge | place: Netherlands...
ATCGTGCCCCTGTTCGCGTCGGAGTACCTGTTCCGCGCGATCCTCATCCCGTTCCTGATCCTGTCGCTGGCCGCGCTGGGCCTGAACATCCTGGTCGGCTACTGCGGGCAGATCTCGCTGGGCACCGGGGCCTTCATGGCGATCGGCGCCTACGCGGCCTACAACTTCCAGGTGCGCATCGAGGGCATGCCGCTGATCGCCTCGCTGCTGCTGGGCGGCCTGTTCGCGACCATCGTGGGCGTGCTGTTCGGCATCCCCTCGCTGCGCATCAAGGGCCTGTACCTCGCGGTGGCGACGCTGGCGGCGCAGTTCTTCACCGACTGGGCCTTCCTGCGCATCAAGTGGTTCACCAACAACACCGCCTCGGGCTCGGTCAGCGTGGCCGACCTGCGGGTGTTCGGCATGCCGATCGAGACCCCGGTGCAGAAGTACCTGTTCTGCCTGGCCTTCGTCGTCGTGTTCGCGATCCTGGCGAAGAACCTGGTGCGCAGCCACATCGGCCGCGAGTGGATGGCGATCCGCGACATGGACGTGGCCGCCGCCGTCATCGGCATCCGCCCGGTCTACGCCAAGCTGACGGCCTTCGCGGTGTCGAGCTTCATCGTCGGCGTGGCCGGCGCGCTGTGGGGCTTCGTGCACCTCGGGTCCTGGGAGCCGGCAGCCTTCAGCATCGACCGCAGCTTCCAGCTGCTGTTCATGGTGATCATCGGCGGCCTGGGCTCGATCATGGGCAGCTTCTTCGGCGCCGCCTTCATCGTGGTGCTGCCGATCGTGCTGGACGCCCTGCCCTACTGGTTCGGGATCCCGATCGACACGGCGCTGGCCGCGCACCTGACCTTCATGATCTTCGGCGCACTGATCGTGTTCTTCCTGATCGTCGAGCCGCACGGGCTGGCCCGCCTGTGGTCCATCGGCAAGGAAAAGCTGCGGCTGTGGCCGTTCCCGCACTGACCCTGTATTCCAAGCGCACGACGATGCGTTGTTGTTCCCACGTTCCGACCCGGCACTGACGAGTGCTCATTCACCTCTGGAGGCAGACATGAAGTTCAAGTCCCTGGCCATGGCCGTCGCGATCAGCGCGGCCGGCCTCAGCAGCCTGGCCACAGCGCCAGACGCCTTCGCCCAGGCGAAGGAGCAGTTCTTCCCGGTGCTGGTCTACCGCACCGGCGCCTACGCGCCCAACGGCACGCCCTTCGCCAACGGCTACGTCGACTACCTGAAGCTGGTCAACGCGCAGGGCGGCATCAACGGGGTGAAGATCACCTACGAGGAGTGCGAGACCGGCTACGCCACCGACAAGGGCGTCGAGTGCTACGAGCGTCTCAAGGGCAAGGGCGCGACGGTGTTCCAGCCGCTGTCCACCGGCATCACCTTCGCGCTGACCGAGAAGGCGCCGGCCGACAAGATCCCGCTGATCACCGCCGGCTACGGCCGCAGCGAATCGGCCGACGGCCAGGTCTTCAAGTGGAACTTCCCGCTGCTCGGCACCTACTGGGTCGCGGCCGACGTGCTGGTCCAGCACATCGCCAAGAAGGAAGGCGGCTTCGACAAGCTCAAGGGCAAGAAGATCACGCTGGTCTACCACGACAGCCCCTATGGCAAGGAACCGATCCCGATGCTGACGGAGCGCAGCAAGATCCACGGCTTCGACTTCAACGCGATCCCGGTCACGCACCCGGGCGTGGAACAGAAGGCGGCCTGGCTGCAGATCCGCCAGAACCGTCCCGACTACGTCCTGCTGTGGGGCTGGGGCGTGATGAACTCCACCGCGCTGAAGGAGGCGGTCGCGACGGGCTTCCCGCGCGACAAGATGTACGGCGTCTGGTGGGCCGGTGCGGAGCCGGACGTCAAGGACGTCGGCGATGGAGCCAAGGGCTACAACGCCGTGACCATCCAGCACGGCCAGGAGTACGGCGCCAAGGTCGTGAAGGACGTGCTCGCCACGCTGCACGGCAAGGGCCAGGGCACGGGCCCGAAGGAAGAGGTCGGCCAGGTGCTGTACATGCGCGGCCTGATCAGCGCGATGCTCGGCGTCGAAGGCGTCAAGCGCGCCCAGGAGCGCTACGGCAAGGGCAAGGTCATGACCGGCGAGCAGGCACGCTGGGGCTACGAGAACCTCGCGCTCGACCAGAAGAAGCTCGACGCGCTGGGCTTCGCCGGCGTGATGCGGCCGGTGTCGACCAGCTGCGCCGACCACATGGGCGCCAACTGGGCGCGCGTGCACACCTGGGACGGCTCCAAGTGGGTCTTCACCTCCGACTGGCTGCAGGGCGACGAGCAGATCATCAAGCCAATGGTCAAGGCGGCGGCGGACAAGTACGCGACCGAGAAGAAGCTCACGCGTCGCACGCCTGAAGACTGCCAGACTTGACCCACCCCCGAGCGGCTGACGCCGCTCCCCCTCGAGGGGGCCGCACCAGCGGACCGGCAAAGCCGGCTCCGCGGTGCGTGCTGGAAGGATTTCGAGGTACCGAATGAGTGCTCCGCTACTTAACGTCAACGGCATCGAGGTCATCTACAACCACGTGATCCTGGTGCTGAAGGGCGTGTCGCTGCAGGTGCCCGAGGGCCGCGTGGTGGCGCTGCTGGGCGGCAACGGTGCGGGCAAGACGACGACGCTGCGTGCCGTCAGCAACCTGTTGCGCGGCGAGCGCGGCGAGGTGACCAAGGGCTCGATCGAGCTGCGCGGCGAGCGCATCGAGTCGCTGTCGACCTCCGAGATGGTCAACCGCGGCGTGATCCAGGTGATGGAGGGCCGGCATTGCTTCGCCCACCTCACCATCGAGGAGAACCTGCTGACCGGCGCCTACACGCGCAAGGACGGCAAGGCCGCCGTGGCGCAGACGCTCGAGAAGGTCTACAACTACTTTCCTCGCCTGAAGCAGCGGCGCACCAGCCAGGCCGCCTACACCTCCGGCGGCGAGCAGCAGATGTGCGCGATCGGCCGTGCGCTGATGGCCAATCCGAAGATGGTGCTGCTGGACGAGCCCTCGATGGGCCTGGCGCCGCAGATCGTCGAGGAGGTGTTCGAGATCGTGAAGGACCTCAACACCCGCGAGAAGGTCACCTTCCTGCTGGCCGAGCAGAACACCAACATGGCGCTGCGCTATGCCGACTACGGCTACATCCTCGAGAACGGCCGCATCGTGATGGACGGCGAGGCGAGTTCGCTGCGCGAGAACGAGGACGTGAAGGAGTTCTACCTCGGCATGGGCGGCGGCGATCGCAAGAGCTTCCGCGACGTCAAGAGCTACAAGCGGCGCAAGCGGTGGCTGGCCTGAGGAAGCGATGAGCGACGACCTCGGTTTTGCACCGCCGCCGTTCAAGGCCGACGAGGCCCTGGCGATGCTCAAGCGCCACCTGCGCGACATGCGCCTGCTCGAGCGTGCCGGGCGCTTCGAGTGGAAGGGCGATCCGCTGGTCGAGCTGACGATCGAGGAGGGCGTGATCCGCGCCCGCACCGTCAAGCGACCGGCGCGCTCGCCCGATTGGACCGTGAAGCTGCTGAAGAGCGCCGCCGACGTGCGCCACTACACCGAGGAATTCAAGCGCCAGTTCGCGCGCTGGAGCGACAGCGATGACTGAGTTCTTCGACGCGCTGGAGACGCGCGACCCCGCGCGGCGCGAGCAGGCGCTGATGGCCGCGTTGCCGGCGCAGGTGGCGCAGGCGCAGCGCTCGAGCCCGGCCTTCGCCGAGATCCTGCGGGGCGTCGATGCCGCCGCGGTCACCGGTCGCGGCGCGCTGGCCGCGCTGCCCGTGACGCGCAAGCACGAGCTGCTGGAGCGCCAGCAGGCCGCACGCGCCGATCGCCGTGCACCACGCGATCCCTTCGGCGGCTTCTCGGCGATCGGCTGGCAGGGCCTCGTGCGTGCGCAGGGCGCGCGCCGCGTGTTCCAGTCGCCCGGCCCGATCTACGAGCCCGAGGGACTGGCGCCCGACTACTGGCGCGTCGCGCGCGCGCTGTTCGCGACAGGCTTCCGCGCCGGCCACCTGGTGCACAACAGCTTCAGCTACCACCTGACCCCGGCCGGCTCGATGATGGAGACCGGCCTGCACGCGCTGGGCTGCACCGTCTTCCCGGGCGGCATCGGCAACACCGAGCTGCAGCTGCAGGCCCTGGCCGAGCTGGGCTCGCACGGCTACGTCGGCACGCCGAGCTTCCTGAAGATCCTGCTCGACAAGGCCGCGGAGACCGGCGTCACCCTGCCCTCGCTGACCAGGGCCCTGGTGTCCGGCGAGGCCTTCCCGCCCTCGCTGCGCGACCTGCTGCGCACGCGCGGCGTCGACGCCTACCAGTGCTACGCCACCGCCGACCTCGGCCTCATCGCCTACGAGACCGCGGCCCGCGAAGGGCTGGTGCTGGACGAGGGCGTGATCGTCGAGATCGTCCGTCCGGGCACCGGCGACCCGGTGGGCGACGGCGAGGTCGGCGAGCTGGTCGTGACCACGCTGAACCCCGACTACCCGCTGATCCGCTTCGGCACCGGCGACCTCTCGGCCGTGCTGCCCGGCCACTGCCCGACCGGGCGCACGGCCCCGCGCATCAAGGGCTGGATGGGGCGCGCCGACCAGACCACCAAGGTGCGCGGCATGTTCGTCCATCCGTCCCAGGTGGCCGAGGTCGTGCGCCGCCACCCCGAGCTGGGCAGGGCGCGGCTGGTGGTCAGCGGCGAGATGGCGAACGACCGCATGACCCTGAAGGCCGAGGCGCCGACCGCGGCCGAGGGTCTCGCCGCACGCATCGCCGAGAGCCTGCGCGACGTGACCAAGATGCGCGGCGAGGTCGAACTGCTGGCGCCCGGCACGCTGCCCAACGACGGCAAGGTGATCGAGGACGCGCGGCGCTACGAATAGCGCGCCGCGTCAGAACAGCTCGCCCTGCGGCGTGGCCGACGCAGTGACGCGCGGCCGGCGCTTCGTGGGCTTCAGGCCGCTGCGACGCGAGCCGTGCCGCTGCTGGATCGCATCGGCCTCGGCGCGCGCCGGCGCCGTGCCGCGCAGCCCGTAGAGCGCCGCCTTGGCGGCGGCCAGGGCGAGGCGCTCGTCGACGATCGGCGGCGGATAGGCCGGGCTGCCGATCTCGGGCACCCAGCGCCGCAGGTGCACGCCGGCCGGATCGTGATCGCGCGCCTGCTTGGCGGGCGAGTAGATCCGCAGCGTGTTGATGCCGGTGGTGCCGGACTGCATCTGCATCTGGCACCAGTGGATGCCCGGCTCGTAGTCGAGGAACTGCCGCGCCAGGAAGAGCCCCGGCTCGCGCCAGTGCAGCCACAGGTGGTAGGCCGCGAAGCTCACCAGCATCGCGCGCATGCGGAAGTTGAGCCAGCCGGTGGCGCGCAGCTGGCGCATGCAGGCGTCGACCATCGGGTAGCCGGTGCGGCCCTCGCACCAGGCCTGCAGGCGCTCGCGGTCCGGCACGGTGTCGCGCAGGCCGTCGCAGGCGCGGGCCAGGTTGCGGAACTCGATCTGCGGCTCGTCCTCCAGCTTCTGCATGAAGTGGCAATGCCAGCGCAGGCGACCCGAGAAAGCGCGCAGCGACTGTGTCAGCTCGCGATCGGCGCTGCCGCGGATCGCGGCCTCGGTGGCCTGGTGCACGCTGCGCATCGAGATCGTGCCGAAGGCCAGGTGCTCGCTCAGGCGGCTGCAGGCCCCGGGCGCGGTGAGCGGGCTCGACAGGGCGCGGCGGTAGTCGCGTCCGCGGCCGGCCAGGAAGCCGTCCAGCGTCGTCCAGGCCGCGCGTTCGCCGGCCGGCACCGGCGGCACCGCGGGCTCCGCGAGCCCGAGCCCGCGCAGCGTCGGCAGCGGCTCGCCGCCCAGCCCGGCGAGGCCCGCGAAGCCGCCGACGACCGGTGCCTGCGGTGCCTCCATGCGCCGCAGCCAGGCGGCCGCCCAGCCGGTGCGCGATCGCAATCGGCGCACCACGCCGGTCTGGGGGAACTCGGCCCAGGCCACGCCCTGCTCGCGGCACCAGGCGGCGACGGCGCGATCGCGCGTCCAGGTCCAGCCGGCGCCGGTCTCCTCGTGGCTGAGCAGGTGGCTGAAGCGCAAGCCGTGGTGCAGCGCATGCAGCACCTGCGGCATGCCGCCGACGCGCACCACCAGCGGCAGGCCGCGCGCGGCGAGGTCCGCGCGCAGCCGCGCCACCGCCTCGAGCGCGAAGCGCAACTGGCGCGGGTCGAAGTCCGGACTGGCGAGCCAGGCCGGCTCGACGACATAGAGCGCCAGCGCACGCTCGAAGCGCCGGGCCTCGACCAGCGGCGCGTGGTCGGCCACGCGCAGGTCGCGCTTGAACCAGACGAGGGCGGTCGCGCCCACGGCGAGACCTAGCGGACCAGCGGCCGCACCGTCGTGAAGCCGCCGTCGACCGCGATCACCTGGCCGGTGATGCGCACGGCCCCCGGCCCCAGCAGCCAGGCCATCGCGTCGGCGACCTGCGCGGCGTCCTGCACGCCGCCCAGCGGGTACTGCCGCGCCGCGGCCTCGCGCATCGCCGGCAGCTTGAGCATCGCGGCCGTCATCGGCGTCTCGGTCAGGCCGGGCGCGACCGCATTGACGCGCACGCCCTGGGCGGCGTAGGTCGCGGCCGCGCTGCGCACCAGGCCCTCGACGCCGCCCTTGGCGGCCGCAATGGCCTCGTGGTTGGCCACACCGATGCGCGCCACCACCGAGCTGACGAACACCGCGCTGCCGGGCTGGCTCTCGAGGGCGGCGATCCAGGCCTGCAGCACGCAGAAGGCGCTGTCGAGATTGACGCGCATCAGCTCGCGGTAGGCGTCGAAGGACGTGCGATGCACCGGCGCGATCAGCGTGCTGCCCACGGCGTGCGCCAGCATCGAGGGCGCGGTCCCAAGCAGGTGGCGGCAGGCGGCCACGGCCTGCAAGGCGCCCTCGGGCGTCGCGACATCGGCGACGATGTGTGCGGCAGCCTCGACGTCGGCCAGCCGTCCGGCGTCGCGACCGACGGCGGCCACGCGCCAGCCGTCGGCCTGCGCCCGCCGGGCCAGCGCGCGACCGATGCCACCGCTGGCGCCGGTGATCATCAGGATCGCGCTCATCGCCGCGACCCCGCCGGGGGCTGGCACCGGATCACGCCTTCTTGGCCCAGGCCGAGCACCAGCCGGGGCCGGCGACCTGGCGGCCGGCGAACAGCGGGCAGCCGGCCGCCTTGTCGCTGGCCTTGCCCTGGTACAGCGCGCAGTTGGCGCAGTTCTGGTCGGCCGCGAACTTCGGGTACTTCTTGGCGTCGACGCGCTTGGCATCGGCCACGTAGCCGAGGGCGGTGGCCTGCGCGTCCTTTTCGTCCACCATGGACTGGGCGCGGGCGGCCGTGCCGAGGGCCGCCCCCGAGGCGACCACGGTCATCAGGAAAGTACGTCGAGCGATGGGCTTGGGCATGGGAGCTCCTGGCGGTTGAGGGGATGCGCGAAGAAGAAAGAGCGGGGCAAGGCCGGCGTTCACCCGGCCGGCTGGGGATCATGGGAGTCGGCGGCAACCGCTGCGACCGGCGCTGCGGCGGCACCCATCGCGTCGGCCAGCGCCGTCCCGGAAGTCCAGGCGCCCTCGATGCCGCTGCCGCCGAGGTGGTCGCCGCACAGGCCCAGGCCGAGGGTGGCGTCCCAGCGGAAGGCCTGGAAGACCGCGCCGGCCATCAAGGGCATCGCGTAGCGCCACCGGTGCACGACGGCATGCCGCCAGTGGAGCGGTGCACCGAGTCGCCCGGAGACGGCCTCCTGCAGTGCGGCCAGCACATCGCCGGCCGGCGACTCCAGGTGCTCCCGGCTCCACGCCGGCCGCGCATGAACCACCCAGTGCACCTCGCCCTGCCGGCGCGGGCGCATCGGGCGCGCCTCGTTGCGCATCAGCAGCGCCAGCGGACCGGTCGGCGGGCAGTCCAGGTCCCAGGCGAGCTCGGGGCCGACCGGGTCGGCCACGCCCATCAGGGTCCAGCAGGGCTGCATCGGCGTCAGCAGCGCATGCCGGGCCCAGGCGTCGCGATGCGCCGCGACCAGCGGGGCCGCCTGCGCGGGCGGCAGCGCCAGCACGACCGCGTCGAAGCGCTCGGGGTCGGCCTCGCCGCCGCAGTCGATGCGCCAGCCGTCCGCCCCGCGGTGCAGGCCCAGCACCTGCCGGCCCCACGCGAGCGCCACGCCATCGAGCAGACGGCGGCACAGCTGCGGCATGTCCGGCACCGCCACGTAGCGAGGGCTCGCGTCGTCCAGCGGCAGGCTGCCCTCGGCGAGGGTCGGCTTCCACGCCACCAGGTCGCCGGTCCACACGGCGCGGTCGACGAAACGCCGAAAGCGCATCGATCGCGGGGCCGGCAGCCACGGTGCCCCGTGATCGAAGCGGACTTCGCGCAGGGCCCCGACGTCGTCGACCCGCTCGGCCCGGCGCGTCGCCAGCCTCCCGCCGGCGCCGCGCGACTTGTCGTAGACGCGCACTTGCGCACCGGCCGTCGCCAGCGCCCGGGCACAGGCTGCACCGGCGATGCCGGCGCCGATCACGGCAACGGAAGGTGGGACGCTTGTGTGCACTCGATAAGCATAGACATTCCGGGTTCAATAAAGGCCACGCCCCTGTATTGCCTTTGAAATGCCTCCGATAATTGGTGTCAATCTCGATTCAATTGGGTTCAACATGACGCAGACCGCAGATCTGAGCTCACCGGGTTCGGCGCCTGGCGGCAGCGCCGACGACGTGCCCCGGCACCGCAGCGGCGCCGTCGCCCGGATGCTGCGCATGCCGGTCGCGACCCTGCGCGTCTGGGAGCGCCGCTATCGCGTCACGGCGCCGGCGCGCACCGTCAGCGGCCAGCGCCTGTACTCGGCCGCCGACGTGCGCCGGCTGGCGCTGCTCAAGCAGCTGAACGACCTGGGCCACGCGATCGGCAGCATCGCTTCACTGGACCTGGGGCAGCTGCAGTCGGTCGCTTCCACGCATGCCGGCGCGCTGGCAGCCGGCCCGGTCGAGGCCCAGGCGCCGTGGCGGGTCGCGGTCGTCGGCTCCGAGCTGGCGCGACGCCTGGCCCGGCCCGCACTGACGCGGCGACTCGGCCGAACGCTGCAGGTCCTGGGCCCGTTCGATTCCCCGGCCCGAGCCCTGGCCACGGCGCGCGACGAACGCGCCGACGCCCTGCTGCTGCATGCGCCGACCCTGCACGAGGCCTGGGTGGCCGAGCGCGAGGCCGCGGCGCCGCTGCAGTCCGGCATGCCGACGGCGGTGCTGTACGGCTTTGCGGCCGAATCCCTCTGTGAGCGGCTGGCGGCCGCCGGCATCGCGGTGTTGCGCGAGCCGCAGACCGACGCGGCGCTGGGCCAGTGGCTGGGGATGCTGGGGGCGGGCCAGCAGGCGGCCACGGCCGCGGTGGCCGCGCGGCCCGCGCCGGTCGACGAGCCGGTGCCGGCGCGCCGCTGGGACGATGCCGCACTGGCCGACTTTGCCGGGCTGTCGTCGACCATCGCCTGCGAGTGCCCGCGCCACGTCGCCGAGCTGCTGATGCAGCTGACGCGCTTCGAGGCCTACAGCGCCGAATGCGCCCACCGCAGCCCGGCCGATGCCGAGCTGCACGCCCATCTGCGCCAGGTCGCGGCCGTCTCGCGCGCGCGCTTCGAGGACGCCCTCGAGCGCGTCGCGGCGCACGAAGGGCTGCTCGGCCCGCGCGGCGCCTGAGCGCCGCGCGGGGGTTCAGGCGTCGGCCTTGATGCCGCCGGCCTTGACCACCTGCGACCACTTGGCGATCTCGGCGCGGATGAACTCCGCGAACTTCTCGCGCGAGCCGCCGCCGTCCTCGGCGCCGTAGCTGTCGAGCTTTTCCTGCACGTCGGGCATCGCCAGCACGGTGTTGACGTCGGCGTTCATCTTGTCGGCGATCGGCGTCGGCAGCTTGCCCGGGCCGACCAGGCCGTACCAGGTGGTGGCCTCGAAGTCGGCATAGCCCTGCTCGACCATCGTCGGCACCGTCGGATGGCCCTTGGCGCGCTTGGCGCGCGTCTGCGCGATCGCCAGCAGCTTGCCGCCCTTCACGTGCGGCGTGGCGGCGGTCATGGTCTCGAAGGCGTAGTTGATCTGGCCGCCGATCAGGTCGGTGATCACCGGCGCGCTGCCCTTGTAGGGGACGTGGATCGCGTCGACCTTGGCGCGCTGCTTGAACAGCTCGAGCGCCAGGTGCTGGGCCGAGCCGTTGCCGGCCGAGCCGAAGCTGACCTGTCCCGGCTTGGCCTTGCACAGCGCGACGATCTCGGGCACGGTCTTGCCGGCCTGCGTGGCGTTGCACACCAGCAGGTTGGGCGTGACGCCGACCAGCGCGATCGGCACGAAGTCGCGCTCGACGCTGTAGTTCAGCTTGGGCTGCAGGCTGGGCGCGAGCGCGTGGCTGTTGATGTGCGCCATCAGCAGCGTCGTGCCGTCGCTCGGCTGCTGCGACACGTACTCGGCCGCCAGCACGCCGGCCACGCCGGACTTGTTCTCGACGACGATCTGCTGGCCCCACATCACGCTGAGCTTCTGGCCGACCACGCGCGCCAGCGCGTCGGTGCCGCCGCCGGGCGGGAAGCCGACGACGATGCGGATCGGGCCGCTCGGCCAGGGCTGGGCGAAGAGGCGCGGTGCGCCCAGCGTGGCGGCCAGGCCGGTCGCGGCCTGGATCAGGGAACGTCGTTGCATGCGGGTCTCCGTGGGTTGTTGTCGTGTCAGGCGGCGGCCTTCAGCGGCTGCTGCTGCGGGTGGCTGGCGAAGTACTCCATCGCGGCCTGCACGCCGCTGCCGGCCAGCGCGACGCCGCCGAGCTTGAGACCCATCTCGCAGCCGGCCAGCGCGGCCATCAGCGTGAGGTCGTTGCAGTCGCCCAGGTGGCCGATGCGGAACATGCGGCCCTTGAGCTTGCCGAGGCCGGTGCCCAGCGACAGGTCGAAGCGCTGGTGGATGAGCTTGCGCAGCGCGTCGGCATCCACGCCCTGCGGCGTGACGACGCCGGTCAGCACCGGCGAGACCACCGCCGCGTCGGCGCACTGGATGGGCAGGCCCCAGGCGCGCACCGCGGCACGCACGCCCTCGCCCCAGCGGCGGTGGCGCGCGAACACGGCCGGCAGGCCGCCGTGTTGTGGGTCGAGCAGCATGTCCAGCGCCTCGGAGAGGCCGTACAGCAGGTTGGTGTTGGGCGTGGTCGGCCAGTAGCCGCCGGCGTTCATCTCGAAGATCTCGTCCCAGGCCCAGAAGGCCTTGGGCAGCGTCGCGGACTTGCTGGCCTCGAGCGCCTTCTTCGACACCGCGTTGAAGCTGAGGCCGGGCGGCAGCATCAGCCCCTTCTGCGAGCCGCTGATCGAGACGTCGACGCCCCATTCGTCGTGGCGGTAGTCGGCGCTGGCCAGGCCCGAGATGGTGTCGACCAGCAGCAGCGCCGGGTGCCGGGCGGCATCGATCGCGCGGCGCACCGCGGCGATGTCCGAGGTGACGCCGGTCGAGGTCTCGTTGTGGACGACGCAGACCGCCTTGATCGCATGGCCGGCGTCGGCACGCAGGCGCTGCTCGATCAGGTCGGCCTGGACGCCGCGGCGCCAGCTGACGGGCAGGCCGGTCTCGGCGTCGGTGCCGGGCAGCGCGATGAACTCGGGCTTCAGGCCCAGGCGCTCGGCCAGCTTCTTCCACAGGCTGGCGAACTGGCCGCTCTCGTACATCAGCACCGCGTCGCCCGCGCTCAGCGTGTTGGCGAGCGCAGCCTCCCAGGCGCCGGTGCCCGAGGCCGGGTAGATCGCGACCGGCTGGCGGGTCTGGAACACCTCGCGGATGCCAGACAGGACCTTGAGGCCGAGCTGCGCGAACTCGGGCCCGCGGTGGTCGATGGTCGGCAGGCTCATGGCCCGCAGGATGCGGTCGGGCACCGGGCTGGGCCCCGGAATCTGCAGGAAGTGGCGGCCGCTGGGGTGCAGGTCGAGGGCGATCATCGGGCTCTCCTTGGAACCTCGATTTTTGAATACAAAACTTGAAAGTCAAGCGGTATACCCAGCATTGTCGGGTTTGACCGGGGTCGATTTTTGGATACAAAATTCCAGCGATGAGCACCAAACTGCCCGACAACGTGGTTCCGCTGGCCGGCCAGGTGCTGCACCAGCAGGTGGCGCAGCGGCTGCGCCAGCGCATCGTTGAGGGCCAGCTGGCGCCGGGTGCCAAGCTGAACGAGCGCACGCTGTGCGAGCAGCTCAAGGTGTCGCGCACGCCGCTGCGCGAGGCCATCCGCATGCTGGCCGCCGAGGGACTGGTCGAGCTGCTTCCCAACCGCGGCGCGGCGGTGCTGCAACTGTCGGAGCGCGACGTGTCCGACACCTTCGAGGTGATCGCGGGCCTGGAGGGGCAGTCGGGCGAGCTGGCGGCCGGCCGCATCACCGAGCCCCAGCTGGCCGAGATCCGCGCGCTGCACTACGAGATGCTGGCCGCCCACGTGCGGCGCGACCTGTCGACCTACTACCGGCTCAACGCGCAGATCCACACCGCGATCAACGCGGCCGCCGGCAACGCGGTGCTGACGCGCACCTACGGGCAGGTCAACGCGCGGCTGCAGGCGCTGCGCTTCCGGTCCAACTTCGACGAGCGCAAGTGGCAGCGCGCGGTCGAGGAGCACGAGCGCATGGTGGCGCTGCTGGCCGCGCGCGACGGCGCCGGCCTGCGGGCGCTGATGGTGCAGCACGTGCTGAACAAGCGCGATGCGGTGCTGGAGCTGATGCGCGCCGGCGAGGTGAGCGCATGAACGCGGAGCTGGCAAGACGCCTGTCGCGCGAGACGCGCGGCGAGGTCCTGTTCGACGTCGCCTCGCGCGGCCGCTACGCGACCGATGCCTCGATCTACCAGCAGATGCCGATCGGCGTCTTCGTGCCGACGACGCCCGAGGACGTGGCGACGGCCATCGGCATCGCGCGCGAACTCGGCGCGCCCATCCTGCCGCGCGGCGGCGGCACCTCGCAGTGCGGGCAGACGACCGGCGCGGCGCTGGTCGTCGACTGCAGCAAGCACCTGCGGCGCGTGCTGGCCGTCGACGCCGAGGCGCGCACCGCCGTCGTCGAGCCCGGCCTGGTGCTGGACCACCTGAACGCCCGGCTCAAGCCCCACGGCCTGTGGTACCCGGTGGATGTCTCGACCAGCGCGCAGGCCACGCTGGGCGGCATGGCCGGCAACAACTCCTGCGGCAGCCGCTCGATCGCCTACGGCAACATGGTCCACAACGTGCTGGGCGCCGACGCCTGGCTGTCCGACGGCAGCGAGGTCCGCTTCGGCCCGGTCGCCGGGCTGGCTGCGCGCGAACGCGCGATCGCCGACTTCGTGCGCGGACTGGCCGAGGCGCACGCCGCCGAGATCGACGCGCTGTGGCCCAAGGTGATGCGCCGCGTCGGCGGCTACAACCTCGACATCTTCCGGCCGCAGAGCGAGCGCCCCTACACCGGCGACGGCCACGTCAACCTCTCGCACCTGCTGGTCGGTGCCGAGGGCACGCTGGCCTTCACGAAGTCGCTGACGCTCAAGCTCGCCCCGCTGCCGCGCCACAAGGTGCTGGGCGTCGTCAACTTCCCGACTTTCCGGGCGGCGATGGAGGCGGCGCAGCACCTGGTGACGCTGGGCCCGACTGCCGTGGAGCTGGTCGATCGCACGATGATCGAGCTGGCGCGCGAGAACCCGGCGTTCCGGCCGGTGATCGAGAGCGCCCTGATCGGCGCGCCGGATGCGATCCTGCTGGTCGAGTTCGCCGGCGACGAGCGCGCGGCGCTGCTGCCCAAGCTCGATCGCCTGGCCGAGCTGATGGGCGACCTCGGCCTGCCGGGCAGCGTCGTCGCGATGCCCGACGACGCGCCGCAGAAGGCGCTGTGGGAGGTGCGCAAGGCCGGCCTCAACATCATGATGAGTCTCAAGGGCGACGGCAAGCCGGTCAGCTTCATCGAGGACTGCGCCGTGCCGCTCGAGCACCTGGCCGACTACACCGACGCGCTGACCGAAGTGTTCTCGCGCCACGGCTCGCGCGGCACCTGGTACGCGCACGCCTCGGTCGGCACGCTGCACGTGCGGCCCATCCTCGACATGCGGCGCGACGGCGCGCAGAAGATGCGCGCCATCGCCGAGGAAGCCGCCGCGCTGGTGCGCCGGTACAAGGGCGCCTACAGCGGCGAGCACGGCGACGGCCTGTGCCGCGGCGAATGGATCCGCTGGCAGTTCGGGCCGCGGATCGACGAGGCCTTCCGCGCCATCAAGCAGCAGCTCGACCCGCTGAAGCTGATGAACCCCGGCAAGATCGTCGATCCGCCGAAGATGGACGACGCGAGCCTGTTCCGCTTTGCGCCCGGCTACAGGACGATTCCGCTGAAGCCGGCGTTCGACTGGTCGGCCTGGGACGTGCAGAACGACCCGGTCACCGAGGCGACCACCGCGCCCGGCACCGGCGGCGACACCACCGGCGGCCTGGCCAAGGCCGTGGAGATGTGCAACAACAACGGCCACTGCCGCAAGTTCGACGCCGGCACGATGTGCCCGAGCTACCGCGTCACGCGCGACGAGCAGCACCTGACGCGCGGCCGCGCCAACACGCTGCGGCTCGCACTGTCCGGCCAGCTCGGCAGCGAGGGTTTCACCGGCGACGCGGTGAAGGACGCGCTGGACTTGTGCGTCGGCTGCAAGGGCTGCAGGCGCGACTGCCCCACCGGCGTGGACATGGCGAAGATGAAGCTCGAGTTCACCGCCCAGCACCGCGCGAAGCATGGCCACACGCTGAAGGACCGGCTGATCGCCAGGCTGCCCGACTACGCGCACCTGGCCGGCCGCCTGCCCTGGCTGGCCAACCTGCGCGACACGCTGCCCGGCGCCGCCACCTTGAGCGAACGCTGGCTGGGCCTGTCGGCCCGGCGCCGGCTGCCGCGCTTTCGGCGCGACAGCTTCCGGCGCGCCGCGCCCGGTCTGCCGCTGGCGACGCGCGAGGAAGCCCTCGCGGCCGACAAGGCCGTCGTGCTGTTCGTCGACACCTTCAACGGCGCCTTCGAGACCGAGAACGCGCTGGCCGCCGTGCGCGTGCTGCGCGCCGGCGGCTATGCGGTGCACGTGCCGCAGAAGCCGGGCGGCGCGCTGTGCTGCGGCCGCACCTACCTGGCGGCCGGCATGGTCGACGAAGCGAAGGCCAAGGCGCACGAGTTGCTGGCGGCGCTGCTGCCCTTCGCCGAACGCGGCATCGCGATCGTCGGCCTGGAGCCGTCCTGCCTGCTGACGCTGCGCGACGAGTTCCTGGTGATGGGCCTGGGCGAGGCCGCGCCGCGCGTGGCCGACCAGGCCCTGCTGTTCGAGGAGTTCCTGGCCCGCGAGGCGAAGGCCGGTCGCTACGCGGCGCGCTTTCGGCCGGCCACCCGGCCGATCAGCGTCCACGGCCACTGCCACCAGAAGGCCTTCGGCGCGATGCCGCCGGTGATGGACACGCTGCGACTGATCCCCGGCGCGGCGCCCACGCTGATCGAGAGCTCCTGCTGCGGCATGGCCGGCAGCTTCGGCTACGAGGCGGCCCACCACGCGGTCTCGATGCAGATGGCCGAGCTGAGCCTGCTGCCGGCCGTGCGCGCGGCGCCCGACGCGATCATCGTTGCCGACGGCACCAGCTGCCGCCACCAGATCGCCGACGGCGCGGCCCGCGAGGCCCTGCACGCGGCGCGGGTACTGGCCGATCACCTGGCCGTCGACGTCGACACCCCGACGACGCGCTGAACGGACCGCCGCTGCCGCCGGCTTACGTAGTTTCCGGCATGGCTGCGGTCCACCCTCGCTCCTAGCATCGCCGCATTCGCACATTCCGTTGCGGAAGGAGACTCCATGAAGCGCATCCCGCTGGCGACCGTCGCCGCCTTCGCCCTCACCGTCACCGTCAGTGGCGCGTGGGCCGAGTACCCCGAGAAGCCGATCACCATCGTCGTGCCCTTCTCGGCCGGCGGCCCGACCGACAAGGTGGCGCGCGACTTCGCCGAAGCCATCCGCAAGCCGCTGGGCAACGCCACCATCGTGATCGAGAACGTCGGCGGCGCCGGCGGCACCCTGGGCGCGACCCGCGTCGCCAAGGCCGCGCCGGACGGCTACACGCTGCTGCTGCACCACATCGGCATGGCGACCTCGCCGGCGCTGTACCGCAACCTCCAGTACAAGACCGAGGAGTTCGAGTACCTCGGCCTCATCAACGAGGTGCCGATGACCCTGATCGGCAAGCCCACGCTGCCGGCGGCCAACTACGCCGAGCTGCTGAAGTGGATCGACGCCAACAAGGGCAAGGTCAACCTCGCCAACGCCGGCCTGGGCGCGGCCTCGCACCTGTGCGGCCTGCTGTTCCAGAGCACGCTCAAGGTCGACATGACGACGGTGCCGTACAAGGGCACCGGCCCGGCGATGACCGACCTGATCGGCGGCCAGGTCGACATCATGTGCGACCAGACCACCAACACCACCGGCCAGATCGAAGGCGGCAAGGTCAAGGCCTACGCGGTCACCACCACCAAGCGCCTGACGACGCCGACGCTGGCCAAGCTGCCGACGCTGGACGAGTCGGGCATGAAGGGCTTCAACGTCAGCATCTGGCACGGCCTGTACGCGCCCAAGGGCACGCCCAAGGCGGTGCTCGACAAGGTGAACGCGGCGCTGAAGGTCGCGCTCAAGGACCCCGACTTCGACAAGCGCCAGGAAGCGCTGGGCGCGGTCGTCGTGAACGACGCGCGCACCGGCCCGGCCGAGCACAAGAAGTGGGTCGCGGCCGAGATCGACAAGTGGGGCCCGGTCATCAAGGCGGCCGGCCAGTACGCCGACTGATGACGACCACCCCCGCTGCGGCTTCGCCGCTCCCCTCCAGGGGGCCGAGTTCGGACACGAAAGGCCCAGTGGGCCTTTCGTGCCTAGCGAGGGGCCGCGCCACTGGCGCGGCGCGGCCTGCAAGGCCCGCTGACGGGCTGGCAGAGCCAGCCCGTGGCGGCTGCTTGGCGGGCTCGCTGACTGGCGATCGAGCGCGTTAGCTGAACCGGCAGTGGTAGGTGGTGTCGCCGAGCTGGACCAGCCACACCGGCTGGCCGCTCGGGCCGATGCCGTTGCGCAGGACGAAGCCGCCGGACCGCAGCGGCAGGCCCTGGGCCAGCAGGTCGGCCATCACCGCGTCGGAGTCGCGGAAGTTCATCGGCAGGTCCGGCGTGCGGCGGCGCTCCTCGCGCCAGGCGACGGCACGCTGCGCATAGGACAGCCTGCCCTCGGCGATGCCCTGGGCCAGCGGGCTGTCGGGCAGCGGGAAGGGCTTGAGGACCGCGTCGAAGCACTCGCGCCCGAAGCGGCCGAACTTCGCGTCGCCGTCCAAGTACCACTGGCTCATCATCTTGGCGCGGCGCTCGGGCAGGTCGAAGACGAACTCCCAGCGCCGGGCGGCACCGTCGGCGGCAGCGCCCTGGGGTGCCAGCACGTGCTTCAGTCGGGCATCGCCGTCGAAGCGCTGGGCCTCGCGCACCGCGCGTTCCAGCGCCGCCGACACGACGCAGGGCACGCCGCCGCCCGGCGGCCGGTCGCTGACGGTCACGGCCTCGTGGAGGCTGCCGCGGTCGAGCCAGCGGTCGATGTGGTTGAGAAGCTTCCTCGGAGCGCTCATGCCTCGGTCCCCGCCCGATCGATCCTCGTGTCGGCACCGAGCGCGCTGCGCAAGCCCGCGCTGGCGCGCAGCCCGCCGACCTCGATGCTGTTCCAGTTGCGCATCGTCGTCTCGCTGAGCGAGTGCACGAAACGCGCCTCGTCGTCGGACAGACTCACGCAGGCCTCGATCACCGCGGCCATCGCGACCTCGG
>Ga0268299_1002918_pt1 | contig 17762 bp, 11 predicted proteins | sample NOBtaG_FD_193484 | JGI IMG/M metagenome (GOLD analysis project Ga0268299, IMG submission 193484) | Activated sludge microbial communities from bioreactor in Nijmegen, Gelderland, Netherland - NOB reactor | ecosystem: Engineered > Bioreactor > Aerobic > Activated sludge | place: Netherlands...
AAATGCTGGAACTGGAGCCGGATATTGAGGTGATTATCGTGCCGATTGGCGGCGGCAGTGGGGCGGCGGGCGCTTGTATCGCGGCTCACGCGCTGAATCCGGCGATCAAGGTGATTGGAGTGCAGTCGGATGCTTCTCCGGCAGCCTATCTTTCGTGGAAAGATGGCAAAATGGTCGAAGCGCCCAACAAGACATTCGCTGAAGGATTGGCGACAGGGACAGCGTTTGCACTGCCCCAGGCGATTTTGCGCGAACAGCTTGACGATTTTGTGCAGGTCAAGGACGAAGAAATTATGCAGGCCATCGTCTGGTATATCGAGTGCGCGCATACGCTTTCGGAAGGCGCAGGCGCGTCATCGCTGGCGGCGGCTTATAAGCTGCGCGAGGAACTCGCCAACAAAAAAGTCGGCCTCATCTGCTCCGGCGGCAATACGTCGCTGGCGCATCTCAAACAGGCACTCACAGCACATTAAACTCTCAGTTGAGTCTACTGATTTTATGTGCTATAATATTTGTAGCAATGTTGCAGAAAGTTTGGCCCTGCCAACCCCGGTAGGGCTTTTGATTGTATCCATGAGGGATGAATGAGTTACGCATTTGAAATGCTGGGCTTGCGCCCGGAATTGGTCAAGGCTGTGGTCGAACTGGGCTACGAGCAGCCAACCCCAATTCAAGCTGGGGCGATCCCGGCACTGTTGGAAGGCCGGGATGTTCTCGGTCAAGCCCAGACCGGCACTGGCAAAACTGCCGCCTTCGCTTTGCCGATGTTAAACGCGCTGGATGTGACTCAGCAGGGTGTGCAGGGGCTTATCCTTGCGCCGACCCGTGAATTGGCTGTCCAGGTTAGTGAAGCGATTTATCAATACGGACGTTTTCGCGATGTTCGTGTGCTGCCTATTTACGGCGGTCAGTCGATTATGCGCCAGATTAAGCGCCTGGAACGCGATGCTCAAATCGTCGTCGGTACGCCGGGACGTGTCCTGGATTTAATCCGGCGTGGTTCGCTCGACCTGAGCAAAATCCGCCATCTGATTTTGGATGAAGCCGACGAAATGCTCAAGATGGGCTTTATCGAAGATGTCGAAGCCATTTTGAACGAAACGCCGCGAGATCGTCAGACAGCGCTGTTTTCGGCTACCCTGTCGCCAGAAATTCGTCGCCTCGCCGGAAAATATATGAATGACCCCGTTTCCGTCACCATCGAGAGCAAGGTGCGGACGGTTGAACAGACCGAGCAGCGCTACTATCTGGTTCATGAAGAATCAAAATTTGCGGCGCTCTCCCGCCTGATCGAAACCGAAGAAATCAATAACGTGCTGGTCTTTGTGCGGACTCGCGTTGGCGCTGCCGAGCTTTCCGAAAATCTCGCCGGACGCGGCTTCCCGGCAGAGGCGCTGCACGGCGACTTGAGCCAGGACGTGCGCGAGACGGTTTTGCGCCGCTTCCGTAAAGGTCATCTCTCGATTCTGGTTGCAACCGACGTGGCTGCACGTGGAATCGATATTGAAGAAGTCTCGCACGTTGTCAACTACGATATGCCTTTCGACCCGGAGGATTATGTCCACCGTATCGGACGTACCGGACGCGCTGGACGCCCCGGAATCGCGATTATGCTGGTGACGCCTCGCGAACGCCGTCGTTTGCGCGATATTGAAAATTTCACACGCCAGCCGATCAAGCGCGCGACCCTGCCGCTGGTTGAAGAAGTGTATCTACGGCGTGAGCAGCATTTTCAATCGGTTCTCAATACGCTGCTGCTGGAAGAAAATCTCGACAACGAACTGGAATTCGTGCGTACCCTGGAACGGGGCGGCTATGACCTGGCTGATCTGGCGGCTGCCGCGATCCGCATGGCGCGATCCAGCGAAATCCTGCGCCCGATTGAGGACATCCGCGAAGTCGTGGATCGTCCAGAACGGCCTCACCGCCGCGAACGTGTCGAGGATCATGACCCGTCACGCCGCGCCGAACGTCCTGCCCGCCGCCGCAACGGTCAAGAGCCGGGGATGGTGCGCTTGCAGTTGAATATGGGACGCGAACACGGCATTCGCCCCGGTGATGTCGTCGGTGCGATTGCCAGCGAAGCTGGAATCCCCGGACGCGCGATTGGCGCAATCGATATTCAGAAAACGCGCACATTTGTCGATGTGAAGGAAATTCACGTCGAAAGTGTGCTGGAAAAGATGTCCCGTCGGACGCTGCGCGGCAAGGAAATTACGCTGACCCGCGCCAGCAATAATTAAAACGGCTGGGGATAGGGCAGGTCTCAGGCCTGCCCCAACAGCCTATAATCCACGCCAACAAAAACGCTCGATCAACACGCAGGGTGCAGCCCTGGAAAAGGTGTTCAGCCGACACCTCCGCGCTGCTTTCCTTTGTATTTCATCGAGCTGTTGCGATCATAAACACCCGAATTTCCAACAACATTTACAGGCCAATTTCAAAACTTAAAACTTGTAAGAACAGGGCGCATCAGCGACAATAGAGGCAGATCAACCACGCTGATGTGGGAAAGAAAAAAATGAATAATCCCTTGCCCTCGAACCAAGCTTTAATTGAATTTAGTAACGATTTGCCCTGGGATGCGATGGAGAGCCAGAAGCGCCAATTTAACCAGGCATTCCAGAAACTGACCAACAATGGTCACGACGACAGCCTACCGTTGGAAGCTTTGTCGGATGCTGTCGGCGTACCTGTAACGACCTATTTTGACCCTAATGATGCTGATGGCGCAAATATCATCCTGGCGAACGCGAACGGGCGTCAGTACGTCCTGGGCGCTTATGTGAGCGCGCGTTATCGCAGCGGAAAATCGCGGCTGGAAAGCGTCACGCCCTATAACTTGAATCCCTCGGTGAACCACAGCAATATCGAACAAACGGATGATCCCACCGAGAAAATGCGGGCGATGGGCGCGGAAATTGAGCTTGGGCTGGTTCATACCAACGGCTCACAGCCCACCGATGACGAAATGCAAAATTATATTCGCCTGTACAGCGAACTGGCACAGAAACAGGGCATTTATCCGCGTTTGGATGGTGAGGCTTGCCAGTATCAGGTCGAGGCGCATATCGCCCCCAGCATTGGATACCATAAAACGCGCGCAGCGTTGGAAGGCATCCTTTCGACATTGGCGGCGACTAGCGAAATTACAGGTTTGCGCACCGCGATTATGTCGGCATACCCGACATTTTCCGACTTCAAAATGAACGATGAGCCGAAAGTGCAGACAGCGGTTGACCTGATGCTCGAAGTCAACAGCTATTTTCCAGAATATGCGGAAAAACTCAGCGAAGCTCAAAAACGTTATCACGTCGTTTTACCCAGCCATTACGTCCAGATGTTCCGTAACCAGGGCTGCCACATCCACCTCGATCTGGCTGGACGTTCGGAAGCGCTCGGTTTGCTCACGTTTTATACCATGCTCCGCAGCACCAGCGCGATTGCTAATGCCGCTGTCCTCAAGGGTGGGCCGTTCGTGAATGGCACCTGTGACGAGGAATTGTTGTGTGTGCGGGAAACACTGCGCCAGACCACTGTCACCGGACGTTACCTCGATCTGCCGCTGAATCCGCATTTTTCGCAGGGCGACATGGAAAAATATGCCTACCTGCTGCGCTCCGAACGGGTAAATGCGATGGCGCGGGCGCTGCTCTACAATGGTGATACGCCAGGGGAAGCTGTTTCGGCGATGCACAACCCGATTGGACGTGTTCGCCCCGATCTTTCGACCAATAAGCGCGTTTGCACCGTCGAAAGCACCGGAATGCCCGCCAATATCAGCGTTTCGCGCATGGCGGCAGTGCTGACCGATTTCGAATTCAGCCACGCGCTGATCGAGCATTATTTCCGCAAATATGGCTGCGATCTTGAGCCGATGCACGACGATAAAGTGCTGTGGGCAATTTTAGGGCCGCTGGATCGCCAGGTCTTTATTCATCAGCAGGATGCCTCAGATCGCCAATGCACGGACGTGATCGTCACGACGCCCGATGGCGAAAAAATGACGCTGGTCGAATTTTATGAGATGAAACGTGGCTACATGCACCGCGCCCTGGCGGACATTATGGAAATCACCCCGCGCGATATTGACGATGTGTATACCAGCCTCACGCGCATGTTAGAGCCGCCGAGTGGACATTCCGCGCAGACGATCAAGCAGTTTGTCAGCGATCCCAAGCTGCGAAGCACGGGTAACTGGGGACGTATTTTGCGCAATGCGTTTATCGACGCAGGTGGCACACCCGGCGAACATAACCCCGACGCGGTACTGAAGGTGGTTAACGATATTCATGATGCGATGAAGGCGCGTTATTTGCAAAACTAAAACGATGGAAAATTTCGTCACGCGGGATATTTTGCAGCGTATCTGGGATGCGAATCAGATCGGCAGGCCGTGAGGCAGGTCGTTATAAGCTGCTGTTTCACATGGATAGTGTGGATATGTACACGGATTCGGATGAAAAAGATGAGCAGGCGCGTTTCTATCAAGAGATGATGAAGGCGCTCGTTTCGCTGGAAGATGGGCTAAAAACGAACCCCTGAAAGTCAAAAACACAACCTCATCGAGATGTGGTATAATGAGCGTGTGAAAATTACTTCAAAAAATTATTTTGCCGCTTATTTATGGACTAGGTTCAATTGTATAGTGATGAAAGGAAAAGCCTGGTACGCAAGTGCGCGCCAGGAAGTTTGATTTATGGCAAAAGCAAAACTACGGATTATTCCCCTGGGTGGACTGGGGGAAATCGGTAAAAATATGACCGTTTTCGAGGTGGGTAACGATGCTTTTATCCTCGATACAGGCATCATGTTCCCCGCAAATGACATGCACGGCGTTGATTACATCATCCCCGATTTTCGGTATCTGACTGAGCGTAAAGACCTCAAAATTCATGGCACGGTGTTCACGCATGGGCATGAAGACCACACCGGAGCAGTCGCGCATGTCGTCGATGCGTTTCCAGGTGTGCCAATCTGGGCGACGCCGATTACGGCAGCGCTGCTGGGCGTAAAACTGCGCGATGGTCATGTGAATGAAAAAACAAAAGTCAATGTTTTTGAGGCGGGCGACATTATTCAGGTCGGGCCATTCAAGATCGAAAGCTTTCACGTGACTCACAGCATTCCCGACTGTGTAGGCTTTGGTATCAACACCCCCTATGGCCTGATTGTCCACAGCGGCGACTATAAATTCGATAATTCGCCTGTCGATGGCAAAAAACCCGACTATGCAAAACTGGCGAGTTTTTCGGAGCGCGGTGTGCTGCTGCTGATGGGCGACAGCACGAACGCCGACCAACCGGGATGGACTCCTTCAGAAAGCATCGTGACCGGGGCATTCGATAAGGTGTTTCGCGAGGCTCATGGACGCATTATGGTGGCGACTTTCGCCTCGCATATTTCGCGCATCCAGCAGGTGGCGACTTTCGCCGAGCTTTATGGGCGCAAGCTGGCGATTGCTGGACACAGCATGACTGAAAACGTCAAAATGGCGCGAAAAATGGGCATCCTCAATATCAACGAGGATACGCTGATTGATCTGAGCCGCATCCACGATTATCCGGCACATAAAATTGTCATTATGCTGACAGGCTCACAGGGCGAACCGTCGGCGGTTCTCAGTCGGATGTCTGTCGGGCAGCATCGCCAGCTTGACGTGGAGCGCGGCGATACGATCATCGTCTCGGCTCATGCCATCCCTGGCAACGAAGAAATGGTCTATCGCACCATCAACCGCCTGTTCCAGCGCGGCGCAGATGTAATTTACGATCCGATTGCACCCGTTCACGTTTCCGGTCACGCGCGGCAGGAAGAAATGCGCCTGCTGCTGAATTTGACCAGACCGAAATTTTTTCTGCCCGTTCATGGCGAACTGCGCCACCTGAAAGAACATGCAAAATTGGCGATCCAGTCTGGTGTCCCAGCAGAAAATGTTTTTGTCGTGGAAAATGGCGTCGTCATTGAGGGCGATAAACATGGTTTGCGAGTGGGTGAGCGTGTCCCCGGCGGCTATGTCTTTGTCGATGGCAGCGGCGTGGGCGAAATTGGGCGTGCAGTGATCCGTGACCGCGAAACGCTGGCACATGACGGCTTTTTGATGGTGTCCGTCAACGTGGATCGGGATACAGGCGAAGTCATTGGCGATCCTGAAATTATCTCGCGCGGATTCGTCTTTTTGCGCGACGCTGACGATCTCATGCAGCAGGTGAAATCGACAGTTTATAATGTGCTGGAAAATCAAAACGGGCGTGGGCGTAACAACGGCAAACGGCGCGAGTATCTACAGGAAAGCATCAGCAAAGTGCTGTATAACGAAACCAAACGCCGCCCGATGGTTTTCACGATTGTCAATGAGCAGTAGCGATTATCGTTTCCTGTGAAGCTTGTAGGGGCGCAGCGCGCTGCACCCCTACGGAGATCGGATAACGCTCAATTTACAGCCCCCACAATTTTGACAGCCTGTTAACGGCAGTTTAAGCTCTTTTGAGCTGCATTAAGCCCCAGGCAAGAAGTGCTTCGATCCCCACCAGCCTACATGAGAGGCTGGTTTTTATTTAGTTGCTTGTTAGCTTTTTCACCTACGCTGTACACGAACATAACAGATCATTGCAGGGACGCTGCCTTCATGAGTGATTCGAAAAACCGCCTTGTCCTTATTCTTGCCTTATTGATCTTTATCCTGACGACTGCTGTTTATTTGATCTGGTCGCCTAGTGTTTACTCTGGCGACGATCTACAGCAGGCGATTGTGATTCAGCAGTTGATTACGGGCATTCCTTATTATCATCCGACGGGTGGTAGGCTGTATGAACCAGGGCTGACCGAAACGCCTAACCCGGCGGTTCAGCGCATTCCGATTAACCCACGCTACCTTCTGGAACTTCCGACTTCCGCTTTGGTCGCCAAGCTGTGGGATTTAGCCGGATGGCAGGGGAATGTTATCACGCCTGTCATTACCTACCGCGCGGTTGTCGGCGGATTGGGCGTTTTGTTCCTGTTTCTGGCGCTTTATATCCTGCGCGGCAATGCCCCAATCGCATTTGTCGCCAGCATCGGATTAGCCTTGACCTCAAGCTACTGGACATACAGTACCCATGTTGACCAGAGCATCAATATGGTTGCGTTGATTTGTCTGGCATTTTACGTGCTGGTGCGCCAGAGCAAAACGGGCATGACGCTGGGCGGGAAAATCGGCCTGGCGACGGTTCTGGTTTTTGCCAGCTTCTATAATTTCACGGCGATGCTGACGACTATCGCTTTTGGGCTGGCGGTTGCGTTTATCCGCCCCAATGCGACGCTCATCGACAGGCTAAAACAGTTTGTCTCATTTTTCGTCATTTACGGCGTCATTGCAGCGGCGATTATCCTGGCGGCGGTGGCGATAGCGGTTTCCCCAGCAGCCATCACCAGCGCTGACTATTGGCGAAGCGTGTTATTCGCAGGCAAGCCGGAATATGGAATCTCGATTTTTAGCGATACTTTTCGCGCCATATTGGGATTTGCCAAATCGCAGGTTATTTACCCTGGCGTTCCGGGTTCGCTGCAAGCCTATTGGGACAGCGTAGATAATAGCGTGCGGATGTTAGTCGGCATATTTTATGGCATTGTGCTGCTGGTGATGGCAGTTCCGGTTGTCGCGCTCGTTTTGCGCAGGCGCTATCTGCCAGCCGGTGAACGCTGGCTGTGGGTACTGCTGCCATCATGGTTTATCCTCCACTCCGTCTTTAATTGGTTCTGGGATCCCGGATTTATCAAATACTGGCTGATCCCACTGGTGGTAGCCTGGATTGTGATCGCGCTGTTTCTCGATCATGTCCGTCAGACGATGCCGCGCGCCTATCGTGTGGCCTTTGCGGGGGCTGCCACGCTGATTGTGTTCTCATTTGCGGTGAATTTTACGACTCAATTTTTACCGGAGAGCCGGAGAGCGGATAACGAGTGGCTTTCAATCGCGGAAACCTTGCGCGAGACCGAGCCGAATGCCCTCTTTATTTCGACAGGGCATCCCCTCGATTTTTATATCGCCTATTTTTCACATCGCGATATTCTTTCGACAGGGCTGATTAATTATGACACCGGGGACAATGCAGAGGCGCTTCAGTCGGTTGTGACTGAGCAGATCAAGCGTCATCGCTCGGATGGCGGGGAAATTTACCTCTATAGTGATAAGCCGGATGGCCTGGAAGCGGTCACACTGATAATGGATTCATCCAATATTCGGCTTGATCCGGTGTGGGAATTTCCAAATCTGACAATCTATCGCGCGGTATTTGAAAGTGCGGCGTAAGGCGTTCTAGCCACTACTGACTTCACGAATCATATTAATCAGTCGCGCTAGATCAATGGGCTTGTTGACGAAGACATCAGCGCCGAGTTCAAATAATTTAAAGGGATCAATGGTGCTGCCCGTCGCGATCACAATTTTGATGTCGTCACGCCTGAGGTCTTCGCGGATATACTGAACCAATTCTGAGCCGTTGCCGTCATGCAGATTCAAATCCAGCACGACGACATTGGGCATCACCCCTGCCTGTAAGTAAGCTTTAGCATGGGTGATGCCAGCGGCCTCAGCGACTTTGAAACCATAACCGGAAAGTCCAGCGGCGTACATTGCCCGTGTGACGCGGTTATCTTCGACCACAAGCACGAGTGGCATAACAACACCTCAATTGAGTTGCGCATTTGAATTTATAGACCTATTGTAGATGATAAGCCCTCTGTGCGTCACAATGAATTGTGAATTTTCTGGCAAATTTTGGCTAACGGCGATTCCAGGGCAGTAAACGCCACAAAAAGCGTTGTAAGATGCTGCCACGTGCCTCTGTCCAGGCTTCATCGGCGACTTCAGCATGAAGCTCGACATCGCGCGGGTGCTGCGGCCCTGGCCCATAGCGTTCGGCGATGTACATGCGTGTGATTGCAGTCACCGGAGGATCGGCGGGCGGCAGGTCTTTAGCGATCCGGTTGCGCCGTTCGTCCGGCGTTTGATGCTCGGTGACGCGAATCCCTGCCAGTGGAATGTAACGCTCCAGCCGCGCATAGGCGCGTGATACTGGGCTGAGTCCACCCATACCGCGCCACTCCCACCACCACCACATAAATATCAGAATCCCGACTACGATGAGGATAACGAATAACGCCAATAGTATTGTACCCAGAAGTGGCAAAATGAAGGACAATGGCCCTTGCTGCTGCGGTTGAATAGGCGGCGGCTGTGTTGGGACAATGACCGGTGTCGCAGTTGGCGAAGGCGTAATGGTCGGCGTCGTGGTCGGCATCTCGCGGCCTTCGGCGTTTTGCGGCAGCACTGTCGGATCAATGGTTGGTGAAGGCGTTGGCGAAGGCGTCACCGTTGGCGTTGGGCTTGCCAGCGGCGTCGCGGTTGGTTGCTGTGCCACTTCCGTATCATCCACACGATTGAGCGGTGCCTGGGCAGCCGTTGGCTCAAATTCAACCCAGCCGTAGCCGGGGAAATAGACCTCGACCCAGGTATGAGCGTTACGCTCCAGTACAACATAATTTTGATTTGTGGCGTCCCACGTTCCCTGCGCAAATCCGGCAGCCATACGTGCCGGGATTCCCAACGTCCGCAGCATCATAATCATGGCGGAGGCGTAGTAATTACAGTAGCCTTCCTTGAGATCGAATAACAGCCAGTCCACCGGGTCGCGTCCCTGGGGTGGCTGGGGGATCGTTTCGTTATAGACAATATTCAGGCGCAGCCAAGTTTCGATGGCCTTTGCCTGGTCATAGGGCGTGACGGCTGAGGCTTGCCGAACAATATCGCGCGCAAGCTGATAGGTGCGATCTGTGATCGAAGGCGAGACGTACAAGTATAATTCGCTCACCCATTGAGGATAATTGGTGCCGACAGCCCGCAGTTGGGTCGCCGTCGCGTTGCTCAAAAGGCTGATCGCGCTGTACGTGTCACCCTGGTTGAGTACGCTCATCGGGCGAATCACCGAAACATTCATAATCTGTTCGTTGGCATCCACATAGCGCAGATCGGTGCGCGTCGGCAGATCAACCTGGCGCGGCTGCGGGGCAGTGTAGATGAGCCGTGAAGCGCTGAGGCCAATGGTGAACTGCTGCTGGACAGGCAGCCGTGAGCCTTCAATATACGGCTCGTCCTGAATGTCTAGTGGCGCTTGTGGATCGGTCAGGCGCGTGTTGGCGGCAGGCAGCCAGCGTCCACTTTCATAAGTATCGAAGACCCGCGAACGCCAGTAATAACGCCGTCCCGGTGGCGCGGATACCATAAAAACCATCTGCTCGCCCAGCCGGATCGCGCCGCCCAATTGCAGCGAATCGCCACCGTAATAATCGGCTGTTGTTGGCCCTTGAGACTCCGCACTGGAAAATAGGCGATTCCAGAATTCGGTTAGCTCGGCGAGCGGGTCGGCCTGCAAAAATTCCTGAAATCGATCAAGCTGTTTTTGCAGATTGCCGGACGGGATCGCCCACGCCAGAATTAATGCCAGCAGTGCCAGCAGCGCGCCGATTCGAAAAAATTGGCGTCGCAGATTGCGCGGTACGCGAATGCCGTTGACGTACCAATCCCATTCGCGCGCGTCGAGATTCGAGCGCACGATGAGCAGCAGTGCCATGAAGATGAAAACGATCAGGTAAATATCAAGATTACTACTGCCGCTGTAATAGATACTGTTGGTGACAAGGATCAGCCCTGGTGGGAGAATGGCGCGCCATACACGGTCAATACGGAAGATGTGCCATGCAGCGCTGTAGGCCAGAAACCATAACAGCGAGGCCACCAGCATGGTAAAAATCAGATCATCCTGATTAATGCCGCCGCTGACAGCATCAGTGAGCCAGCGGAAAAAGCGGGTGATGACGCTGGAAATGCCTTCGCCCAGGCCGCCTGGTTCGTTGATTGCTGCGATGAGCAGAACGATCCCCGCGCCGTAAATCAGGCTCATGAGCAAAGCCAGCAGCTCATTATAGTGGCTGCGCGCGAGGAAAAAACCAAACATCAGACCCAGGAACAGCACCGGAATGACCGTTCCCATCGACAAAGGCCAGCCCGCCGTTTGCAGCGAAAGCACGGGCATCAGCAGTAACACAAACACGATCAATAGAGCCGTCATATCCCCAGAAGCAAACCACGTGCGCGCTGAATTCGCCAATCGACGCATCCAGCGGTTGATCGGGGGTGAGAATGTGTTGGCTCGTGTCGCCATAGCTATCCTGACTGCTTGCGAACAAAATAGGGGATCAATATCCCCTCAAAACAGGAGATCATTATTCCCCTGATAGTGCATTTTAATGGTGTTATTCTGGGTTGGCAACCGGCGGTTTCCTGACTCTTTTCTCATCTTCTTTAACGGTTTCTCTAATATAACGCCAACTACAATCAGGAAGAGACTGGATTCTAAAGGACGTTCACCATGAAATTTAAACTTGTGCTGATCGTGAGTTTTCTACTTGCGACAATGGGAGCAGGCGCTATTATGGCGCAGGAAATGCCGCCCGCTGAGATTATCAATGATGAGGGCGGGCCAGTGCTGATTACGGGTCAGCTAAGCTACACCGATCCGTTGTTTGTGGCAGGTGTAGGCGAACCGCTGATTATTCTGGAAGATCAGGCGGGCTTTGTTGACCGCAATGAAAGCTTCCTGCTGCCTCCTGAATCACAGATTATGGGGCAGATCACCTCAGATTTTTATGAATCGCCTGTTTCTTACAGCATCGCGCTGCCGATTGAACCCCAGGCAACCCTCAAAGATGTCGATCATGACGGCGAGACAGATACAGGCGTGATGATTTATGCGGTTGCTTATTGGACGAATATTTTCGGCCCGGCGTTTCTGGAAGAACGGGATTTGTTCGGCGGTGGTTGGTCAACCGCTTATGCCTCGACTCATATCAGCCCGAATCCCAACCAAAAAGGCGAAGTGATTGGCGGTAAATATCTGATCTATGCGCCGGACGACGCCCAGGGGTTTCCATCAGGTTTTGGTGATGATGGCCTTTTGTTTACGGATGACGACCCGGTTGTCAGTATCCCGCAAGGTTATTCCGTCGTGAATATGGACACAGACCCTTTCACGTTTGACCGTTCACAGCAGGTTACGGTGGATACGATTGAAGGTGAAGGCGCGGCAGCCGATGATTTTTCGAATATGAGCTACACGGAAGCCTTTGATGCGATGATCGAAAAATTCCGCACCGAATATGCGTTCACAGAGCTGAAAAACCTCGATTGGGACGCGATTTCGGCGGAGTTTCGTCCGCAATTTGAAGAAGCGGAAGCCAACAGCGACCCGATAGCCTATGTGCGCGCTTTGCAGCATTTCACGTGGGCAATTCCCGATGGGCATGTTTCGTCGTCGGCCTTCATCAACGAAGATTTTGAGCGCGACACAGGCGGCAGTATCGGCATTGCGATCCGCGAACTGGATGATGAGCGTGTTATTGTCAGCTATCTCTATGATGGTGGCCCGGCTGAAGATGCCGGCGTGGAACTGCGCGCGGAGATTCTGTCGATCAACGGTCAGCCGATCAAAGATGCTGTGAGCGCCGCTGTGCCTTACTCGTCACCTTTCAGTAGCGATCACGCCAAACGCTTGCAGCAGCTTCGCTATGCGGTTCGTTTCCCGCTGGGGACTCAGGTTGAACTCACCTTCAAAAATCCTGGCGCGAGTGAGCCAGAGACCGTCATGCTGGACACGATTGATGAGCGGGATAGCTGGTCATTTTCGTTTAACGCCATTGGGACAAATGCCGGACAGACCGGGTTTGAGCTGCCGCTGGAATATCAACTGCTCGACAGCGGAATCGGTTACGTCAAAATCTACAGTTTTTTCGATAATGAGCGGCTGACGGTAGACCTGTGGGAACGCCTGATGCAGGACTTGAATCAACAGCAGGTTCCCGGCTTGATTATCGATATGCGGCAGAACGGCGGCGGGCAGGGCTTCCTGGCGGCGCAAATGGCTGCTTATTTTTTCGATGAGCCGTATCAGTTGTATTCGTTTGGCTCGTATGATAAGGAATTGGGCAAATTCTACTTTGATCCAAATCCGCGCTTCCGTTTCTATCTGCCGTCGGAAGATAAGCGCTATTATGGTGACATCGCCGTTCTGGTTGGGCCAGCCTGCGCCAGCGCCTGCGAATTCTTCAGCTATGACATGACGATTGATAACCGTGCCGCGATTATCGGGCAGTACCCGACAGCCGGTCTGGGGGGTGGCATTGAACAATTTTTCATGCCAGAAGGCCAGGTTGTCCAGCTTCCCATTTCACGACCCGTCGATTCAGATGGCAACATTATTATCGAGGGGAAGGGTGTCGCGCCGACGGTCAAAGTTCCTGTTGATGAAGAAACCCTGTTCACATCTGGCGACCCGGTGCTGGAAGCCGCAATCAATTATCTGCAACAGTAATCGGCACGCTCTATTGATGGTGGAGTCTTGTATGCTCCACCATCAATAGGATTTGATTTTTAACGGCATCAAGCGCAGCAGACCATCACTATTGACGCCGGGGGCAGCAATTCGAACTTGATCTTCCCAATAATAGATGGCGAGATCAAGTTCGTAGTAACCGTCTCGCAGCGGATAGGGTAAGATGAATTCACGTTCTTCAACATAGTAGTTTTCCAGCGACCATTGACTGGTTTCGCGCGGCGCGCTCTGCGGATAAATCACCTGCGGCGCAGAATCGACCTGTGCGAGGATTTGTGTGCCGCCTTCCCGCAGCAGGTAAACGCCAACGCTGTAATCGCGCTCGATGCGTTGATCCCCTGACCACCAGAGCCGTAATTTTATGGTCTCACCTTCATGTCGAACCAACGGGCCAGTCCAGGGCAGGCCATTCACCACCACCTCCGCGCCGTGAAAGCGCATTCCATTTTCAAAAGCGATTCCATTGGTGTCTGGCGGTGCTTCGTAGAGGCGGAACAGGCAGCGCGGCGGGCCGACAAATGCGCCAGCGATGTAGTTGGTATCAAATTTTTGCTGTGTCGAAACCTCCTGCCGTCCATCAAACAAAATGTACCAGACGCGGCGGAAATTTTCAGGCTGGGTGATGAATTGCAGGCCGTTGGGGAAATAGGCACGCAGGTAATAATCCCATTCTTCTTCTGAGCCACAGTTATTGGCAGAGTCCACTAGAATCACGTCGCCACCCTGAAGCTGACCACGCAGCCAATCAAAATTTTCAGCTAACGGAGAGCGGTTATCCCAGATGTTATATTCGCCTGTTGTTGGCAGCGGATAAAATGTCATGCCTGCCAGGAGCAGCGCTGCGCCGATGATGCCCATTCGTGGCAAATATGACAATCCCCAGGCCGTCCAGAGTGCAATCCCGACCATTACCCACCAGGCATATCGTGCCGAAAAAAAGCCGAGAACGGGATTAAGGAAGTAGAGCAAAATCGGGATCACTATAACCCATAGCGCCAATGCAAGGAGACGAGAATCGCGCCAGCTACGCCGATAAACGAGAAAAATTGTGGCGACGATTAACAGCAGCACCCAGACAATGACGGTGTGGCCCGCGTATCGCGTAAACAAATCGCCGAGCGCAGGGAATAAAGGCAGCGGGGTCAGGGCGCTCGTGGCTTTCACGCGGGCTGTTGCGATGCTCCACTTGGCGATCATTTCCGGCAGTGCCAGCAGCGCCGCGAGGAGTCCGGGCAGCCACCAGCGCCAGATCGCGTGACGATAAACGACCAGCGTATAAAGGCCGAGTACGACGATTGAGCCAACGCTGGTCATGGATGTGTAAAAGAGCGCTGCCAGCGTCAGGGCTAATGGAATTGTCCGCCGCCAGCCTGGATGATCGAAATAGCGAATCGTGAGCCAAAGCGCCAGGGGCATGAAGGCCAGTAACAGGGCATAGCCTCGCACCTCGATGCTCAAAAGAATGATATAGCCCAGCGCAGCATAGGCCAGCATTGCCAGAATGCCTGCCGACGATCCGCGCAAACGGCGCATGATGCGATAGACGAACGCCGCGCCAATCATGAATGCCAGGGCCGATAAAACTCGCAGTGTCGTTGGGTATGGACTGGTCAATTGACGCCACGCGCCCAACGTCAAATAGTAAAGCGGAGGCCAGTCATACGGCGTCCATTCCAGAATTTGCGCTGGAGTGCCGAGTGTTTGCCACGCAGACCAGATTTCATCAGGATTCAGTGCCATTTCGTCGAGCCGTGTAAAGCGACTGGCGGCGATGAGCAGCAGCACTGCGAGGATGACGAGCCAATTTTGATTACGTGATGTCAATTGTTTTCCAGTCGCGCATTCATTCGTCGCGATAATTATAGCGGCTGTTATTTGGGCATTCTATTGCGTATAATTGAATCATCCAGGTTCGCCAGATGATCGCGGCATTTGCTTTGCAGATGTCGAGGAAAGTCCGCCCTCCACAGGGCATGGTGCTGGCTAACAGCCAGGCGAGGTAACTCGACGGCAAGTGCAACAGAGAACGAATTGCCCCATGAGGGGTGAGGGTGAAAAGGTGGTGTAAGAGACCACCAGCGCGGGCAGCGATGTTCGCGGCTAGGCAAACCCCACCAGGAGCAAGGCCAAGCAGGCGCATTGGGGCGGCCCGTCCCGTAAAAAGCGCCGGGTGTGCTGCTTGATCCCCGCTGGTAACAGTTGGGACAGATAGATGATCGTCCACGACAGAAGGCGGCTTATCGGCTAACCTGGACCTTTTTCGTTCATCTCTCCGCTTTATTTAACGTCAGTCGCCTATTTACCGCCTGAATCCGCAGCTCCAAAATGCGCGGTTTTTGCCTTAAAGTGCATATGGAACACTCGACACGATGATGATCGCAAGTCGCTACCTTTCTGGTTGCCCTGCTGACTGATACAATTAATGGTATCATTTGAAACCTCAGTTCAGAAAGGCAACAGGATATGGCAAAAATCGGACTTTTCTATGGCAGCAGCACGGGCAATACAGAATATGTCGCCTATGAGATCAAGTCAGAATTTGACAAGCGCGATGCGTCGCTGGTCGAGGTTTTTAATATCGGCAGCGCCACGCCTGAGCAGATGCTGCAATACAATTACCTCGTTCTTGGCATCCCCACCTGGAACACGGGTCAGCTTCAGGACGACTGGGAAGTTTTTCTCCCCAAGCTGAAGGGACACGATATGAGTGGCAAAAAAGTCGCCATCTTCGGCCTGGGCGACCAGAACGGCTACGGCTTCAATTTTCTGGACGCGGTTGGCACACTCGCCGATGTCCTCTTTGATTTGAATGCCGAAGTCTGGGGGATGTGGCCTACATCCGGCTATCAATTTGAGGAATCGCTGGCGCAGGTCGAAAGCCACTTCTTGTCATTGGGGGTCGATCAGGAAGGCCAGTCATCGCTCACCTCCCAACGTATCGAACAATGGGTCAAACAGGTCATGAAGGAATTTGACCTGTAGTCCGCTCATGACAAGGATTCTCCAAAAACCCAGTGTCATGAATTGAAGGAGTATTTATGATGATCGTGACTTGCAATCGTATCCCCGTGAACCCCGAACATGCGGCGGCGTTCGAAGAACGTTTTGCTGATCGCGCCAGTCTCGTGGATGGGATGCTTGGTTTTATTTCATTTCAACTGCTGCGCCCAAAAAGTGAAGGCGACCCCTACGTCGTTATGACCTTTTGGGAATCGGATGCCCACTTCAAAGCTTGGACAGAATCCGCAGCATTCAAAGAGGGACATGCGCGTTCTGGTACGCTGCCACCGCAAGCCTTTGCCGGACATCCAAAGTTGGAAATTTATGATGTTATCCAAAGCACGACCCGGATTGAACGTGCCAGCGAGTAGATGATCCGCACTTGATCGTAGGCGCGCTCCGCACATCGTGAAATAAAAGACTGCCCCCATTTCTGAGCGCAGTCTTTTTATTTGAAGCGAGATTTTTATTCAGCCAGCGGTGGTTCCGTTGGCAGCTCTGTCGGCGTCGCCGTTTCTGTTGGCGGCAGCGGCGTTTCTGTCGGTGGCAGCAGCGTCTCCGTTGGTGGCAGCAGCGTCTCTGTCGCCATTTCGGTTGGCGTGGCATCCTCGCCTGATTCCGTGCTGGTTGCAATCGGTGTCTCAGTGGGGGTGATTTCTTCCACCGGAGTTTCAACGGTTGAGGTTGCGCTCGGTTCTGCTGTCAGCGTCGGCAAAATTTCGACGGTTGGTGTGCTGGTCGGCGGCTGCATCTCGCCAACCCAGACGCTATCCATGAACCAGGTATCCTGTGGCGCATCGGGAGATGAGAGCCAGACCCAGCGTAACCGGATGACCTGTCCACGGAAGGCCGCCAGATTGACAAGTGCTGTCTGCCAGCTATTCGAGGGTTGAATGACGGCGATCATTTGCCAGTTGCTGCCGTCCAGGCTGACCTGCACTCCAGCCGAAGCCAGCGACGCGGACAACATAGACTGGAAGCTCAGTGTTGGATTCTGGCTGGTGCGTAAATCGATAGGTGTGTTCCAGGCGAGAACACTGGTTGCCGAGGTTGCGACAGCCTGCCAACCGAGACTGCCAGAAGCGGCAGTGTTGGTCAGACGCCATGAGCCAGATGCTAACCATGTCGGTGCTCCGTCGTCCATATTCTGGGATGTGGGCAATGGTTGAGGCTGTGGGGTGGCAGTTGGCGCGCTTGCGATTGCGAGCGGTGCGGCTAGGCCGCTGGTGTTCTGTAACATCGCTGACGACCCTGCGAACGAGCCGCCGCTCAACGGGCCGATATAGGTCTGTCGGCGCGATTCGAAAGCGTCCATATAGTAGGTGCCGCGCGTTG
>Ga0268299_1002919_pt1 | contig 17759 bp, 11 predicted proteins | sample NOBtaG_FD_193484 | JGI IMG/M metagenome (GOLD analysis project Ga0268299, IMG submission 193484) | Activated sludge microbial communities from bioreactor in Nijmegen, Gelderland, Netherland - NOB reactor | ecosystem: Engineered > Bioreactor > Aerobic > Activated sludge | place: Netherlands...
CACGCACACGGTGATTCCGCACCCCACGGACCGCGGCGTCGTGTACATCTACGTCTCGGGCAACCAGGGTGCGCGTCCGGCCAGCGAACTCGCGGGCTGCCGCAACGGCTCCGATCCGGCGGACGAGAGCAACTCGCTGTATCGCCTCGATGTGATCAAGGTGCCGCTGGCCCGTCCGCAGGACGCTGAAGTGGTGACCGGCGCGCGCATCTTCACCGGCCTGGGCCCTGCCCCGGCCCGCGGCGGCCGGGCGCGTGCTGCCCGTGCCGTGACCGGCGCTGACAGCGCCGAGATGGCGCAGATGGCGATGAACGGCCCGCGCAACTGCCATGACGTGACCGCGTATCCGGCGATGAATCTGCTCGCCGGCGCCTGCGCGAGCTACGGCTTGCTCGTCGACATCAGCAACCCCGAGCGCCCCGTGCGCCTCGACGCCGTCGCGGACACGAACTTCTCGCTGTGGCACACCGCGGTGTTCAGCAACGACGGCAAGAAGATCGTGTTCACCGACGAGTGGGGCGGCGGCACCTCGCCCAACTGCCAGGCCATGCATCCGCTGGAGATGGGCGGCAACACCACGCTCGTGATCGGCGCGGACCGCAAGCTCACGCAGCACGCGTACTTCAAGATCCCGACGGCGCAGGGCGCGCAGGAGAACTGCGTGTCGCACAACGGTGGGCTCATCCCCGTGCCCGGCCGCGACATCATGGTGCAGGGTTGGTACCAGGGCGGCGTGAACATCATCGACTTCACGGACCCGGACAAGCCGGTCGAGATCGCGTACTTCGACCGCGGCCCGGTGGACGCCGCGCCGGTCGAGGGTCAGGCGCGCGGCCGCGGCACGATCGCGGGCTCCTGGGGCGCGTACTGGTACAACGGTCTCGTCTACTCGGCCGAGATGGCGCGCGGCCTCGACATCCTCGAAGTGCTGCCGAGCGAGCACCTCACCGCCAACGAACTCGCGGCGGCGAAGCTGGTGACGATGGAAGAGTACAATCCGCAGAGCCAGCCGAAGCTGGTGTGGCCGGCGGCGTTCCCGGTGGTGCGCAGCTACGTGGACCAGCTGGCGCGCGGGAACGCGCTGCCGGCGCAGCTCCTCGGTGAGATCCGCAACGGCATCGACGGCGCCGAGCGCGCCAGCGGCGCGCAGCGGCGGCAGCAGCTGGTGATGGTGGCGAACATGGTACAGCCGCTGGTGCAGCGGTCGAGCGATCCGGAGCGCATGCGGTTGCTGAATCAGGCGCTGCGTGATCTTGCGGGGGCGACGCGGTAACGGCAACTGCCGCCACAGAGGCACAGAGGCACTGAGGTCGCACGGAGAAAGACTTGGGGGGCTCGCACCGGATCATCGGTGCGAGCCCCCTGAGTACATCGGCGCCAATCTCTCTGAGAGGCACGCAAAGCTCCGTGCCTCTGTGCCTCTGTGGCGAGCTGTTACTCCCCGTACGGAATCCAGATGTTCTTCACCTGCGTCGCCTCGCGCAGGAACTCGCGGCCTTCGCCTTCGGCCACGTTCGACCACTCGATGGCGCCCGCATGGCACCAGGTGCGCTTCATGTTGTGCGCGCTCGCCAGCTCGACGGCCTTCACGCCCTCGCGTGTGCCCCAGTACCAGATGCCCTCGACGTCGTCGTGCTCGGCCAAGGTCTTGGCCAGCGCGTCCTTGGCGCCGGTGACGATGTTGATCACGCCCGCCGGCAGGTCGGAGCTCTCGAGCACCGTGTAGAGGTCGGTGGCCGACAGCGGGTGCGGCTCGCTGGGTACCACGACCACCGCATTGCCCGTCGCCACGAGCGGAGCCACCGCGGAGATGAAGCCGAGCAACGGCGCCTCATCGGGGGCCGCCACGGCCACGACGCCGATCGGCTCGTTCATCTGCAATGCGACGCCGCGGATCGGCACATTGTGCACCGCCCCGTCCCACTTGTCGGCCCAGGCGGCGTAGCTGAACAGCCGCGCCACGCTGGCCTCCACCTCGGCCTTCGCCTGCGCCGCGGTCGCGCCGGTCTGCGCGCGGAGCCGCGCCGCGAACTCGTCGCCGCGGGCCGCGAGGTTCTCGCCGATGTAATACAGGATCTGCGCCCGCAAGTGGCCAGTGGACTTGCTCCACCCCTTCGCCGCCGCATGCGCGGCCTCGACGGCGTTGCGGATGTCCTTGCGATTGCCTTCGCCCACCTCGCCGATGCGCTGGCCCTTCGGGTTCACGACGATGCGCGAGTAGCCGCTGTCGGGGCGAGCCTGCTTGCCGCCGATAAACAACTTTGGGGTGCGATCGACGGACGGCAGTTGTGAGTTGGGAGTTGTGAGTTGGGAGGGAACTGCCCGCGCACGCGCGGCAGTTGCCGTACGCTTCCCACTGCCAACTCCCGACTTCCTACTGCAGTACTCGTATATCCCTTCACGCCCGCCCTCGCGCCCGAACCCGGATTCCCGGTACCCGCCGAAGCCCGCCGCGGCGTCAAAGAGGTTGGTCGCATTGATCCACACCACTCCCGCCTTGAGCTTCGGCGCGATATCCAGCGCGAGGTTGATGTTCTCGCTCCACACGCTGGCCGCGAGGCCGTAGGGCGTGTTGTTCGCCAGCGCGACCGACTCTTCCGGCGTGCGGAAGGTCATCGCCACCAAGACGGGCCCGAAAATCTCCACCTGCGCGATGGTGCTCGCGGGTTCGACGTTGGTGAACAGCGTCGGCGGATAGAAGCAGCCCTTCTTCGGCACGCTCCAGCTCGGCTGCCACATCGTCGCGCCCTCGTCGGCGCCCTGCTTCACCAGCGCCGTGATGCGCTCCAACTGCTCCGGCGCGACGATCGCCCCCATATCCACCGCCTTATCGAGCGGCTTGCCGACCCGGAGCTTCTCCATGCGCGCGCGAATCTTCTCGATGAGCCGGTCGTGGATGCCTTCCTGCACCAACAGTCGGGAGCCCGCGCAGCAAACCTGCCCCTGGTTGAACCAGATGGCATCCACCACGCCCTCCACCACGGCGTCGGCGTCTTCGTACACGATGAACGGCGACTTCCCGCCGAGTTCGAGCGAGAGCTTCTTGCCGCTGCCCGCCGTGGCGCGGCGGATGATCTTGCCGACTTCCGTGGAGCCCGTGAAGGCGATCTTGTCCACGTCCTTGTGCTCGACCAGCGCCGCACCGGTCTTGCCATCGCCGGTGATGATGTTGAGCACGCCCGGCGGCAGTCCGGCCTCGTGCGCGAGTTCGGCGAACAAGAGCGCGCTCAACGGCGTGAACTCCGCCGGCTTCAACACGACCGTGTTCCCCGCGGCGAGCGCCGGCGCCACCTTCCACGCCAGCATGAGCAGCGGGAAGTTCCACGGGATGATCTGGCCGACCACGCCCACCGGTCCGTAGCCCGCGAACTCCTGCTCGAAGAGCTGCGCCCAGCCGGCGTGATGGTAGAAGTGCCGCGCCACGAGCGGGATGTCGAGGTCGCGGGTCTCGCGGATGCTCTTGCCGTTGTCCATCGACTCGACGACCGCGAACAGGCGCGAGTGCTTCTGCACCATGCGCGCCAGCGCGTAGAGGTGCTTCGCGCGCTGATGCCCGCTCAGCTTGCCCCAGCTGCGCTGCGCCTTGCGCGCGGCCGCGACGGCGGCGTCGACGTCCTTGCCGCTGCCCTGCGTGACCTTCGCGAGCAGGTCCGTCGTGCTCGGGTCGATCACGTCGAAGGTCGCGCCCGGCTTGGTCCACGCACCGTTCACGAAGTGGCCGAACTTGGCGTCGTGCTTGGCCAGCCACGCGCGCGCCTCGGCGTCGCTCTCCGGCGCCGGGCCGTAGTCCATCGTCTTGAAGATCTCGGCAACGCTGGTCATGGCATCGGATGGCGATGGGCCGCCGCGTAGCGGCCCGTGACGTGGTGCTCGAGCTGGCGCTCGATATCGGTGAGCAGCGAGCTGGCACCGAAGCGGAAGAGATCCGGCTCCAGCCAGCGGTTCCCGAGTTCTTCCTTCATGAGCATGAGGTACTCGAGCGCCTGCTTGGCCGTGCGGATGCCGCCGGCCGGCTTGTAGCCGACCTTGTAGCCCGTCGCGCGCTCGTACTCGCGGATCTGCCGCGTCATGACGAGCGAGAACGGCAGCGTGGCATTCGTGCCTTCCTTGCCCGTGCTGGTCTTGATGAAATCGGCGCCGGCCTGCATGGCCACCCAGCTCGCGCGCGCCACGTTGGTCAGCGTCGCAAGTTCCCCCGTGGCGAGGATGGCCTTGAGATGCGCCTCGCCGCAGGCCTCGCGGAAGGCCTTCACCTCGTCGTACAGCGCCTGCCAGTCGCCGGTGAGCACATGGCGGCGCGTGATGACGATGTCGATCTCCCGTGCGCCCGCCTTCACGCTCTCGTGAATCTCCTCCACGCGCTGCTTGAACGGCGAGAGTCCGGCCGGAAAGCCCGTGCTCACCGCCGCGACGGGGATGCCCGAGCCGTCGAGCGCTTCGACCGCGGTCGCGACCCACTGGTGATACACGCAGACCGCGCCGACCGTGATGTTGAGGTCCGCCGCGCCGAGCGCGTCGATGAGATCGTCGCGGAGCGGACGCCGCGCCTTGGCGCAGAGCCGCTTCACGTTGCTCGCGGTATCGTCACCCGAGAGCGTCGTGAGGTCGATGAGCGTGATGGCCTTCAGCAACCAGGCCGCCTGCCACTGCTTCTTCACCGTGCGCCGCGTGGGAATCGTCGCCGACCGGCGCTCGGCGGCACTCTTGTTGACGCGGATGGCCCGCACGACATCGAGGTCGAGCGGGCCGCCGGGATTGCGCGGGAGCTCCGAGGCGCTCACGGATGCAGACGCGTCATCAGACGCGGGAACGGGATGCACTCGCGGATATGCGGCGTGCCGCAGATCCACGCGATCGTGCGCTCAAGGCCAAGGCCGAAACCCGAGTGCACGAAGGTGCCGTACTTGCGCAGGTCGAGGTACCACGAGTACGCCTCGAGCGGCAGGTTCTCTTCCTTGATGCGGTGGAGCAGCTTGTCGTAGTCGTCTTCGCGCTGCGAGCCGCCGATGATCTCGCCATAGCCTTCGGGCGCGAGCATGTCGTCGCAGAGCACCGTCCGCGGATCCGCCGGATTCTCCTTCATATAGAAGGCCTTGGCTTCCTTCGGATAGTTGCAGATGAAGATCGGCGTCTCGTAGTCCTCCACGAGCAGCGCCTCGTCCTCGGCGCCCAAGTCATCGCCCCACTTCACGCTGCTGCCCTTCTTCTGCAGCGTGGCGACGGCGTCGGTGTAGTCGATGCGCGGGAACGGCGCCTTCACCTTCTCCAGCTTGCTCACGTCGCGCTCCAGCTCCTTGAGCGCCGGCTGCTGCCGTTCGAGCACGCGCTGCACGAGGAAGGACACGAAATCCTCCTGCAGGTCCATGTTGGCATGCGTGTCGATGAAGGCCACCTCGGGTTCGATCATCCAGAACTCGGTGAGGTGACGGCGCGTCTTCGACTTCTCGGCGCGGAACGTCGGCCCGAAGGTGTAGATCTTGCCGAAGGCGGCGGCCAAGGCCTCGCCGTAGAGCTGGCCCGTCTGCGCGAGATACGCGTTGCCTTCGTCGAAGTATTCGGTGGCGAACAGGCCCGAGCGCTCGCCGATGGCCGCCGTGAGGATCGGCGTGTCGGTGCGCAGGAAGCCGCGCTCGTAGAAGAAGTCGTGGATCGCCTGCTCGATCTCGTTGCGGATGCGCATGATCGCCACCTGGCGCGGCGTGCGCAGCCAGAAGTGGCGGTTGTCGAGCAGGAAGTCGACGCCGTGTTCCTTCGGCTGGATCGGATAGTCCAGCGCGCTGGGGCCGATCAGGCGGAGCTCCGTGACGCCAAGCTCCACGCCGCCCGGCGCGCGCGCATCGGCCTTGACCTCACCGCTCACGCTGAACGAGCACTCGAGCGTCAGTTGCTGGAAGGCTTCCCAGGTCTCGGCGCTCACCTGCGGCTTGACGACGACGCACTGGAGGATGCCGGTGCCGTCGCGCATGGTGACGAAGGCAACCTTGCCGGAGCTGCGGGTATGCGTGACCCAGCCACTGATGGTGGCCTGCTGCCCCACAAGGCCCGGGAGGCCGGAAATTCGAGTCGGTTCGGTGGTACGAGTCATCCCTGTAAGCTACGGAGCGCCAACGGGATGGGAAAGGCGGCGTGCCCGTGCGGGCACGCGATCAGTCCTCGAGCGTGAACCCGCGCGGGAAGCGCATGCTCAACCCCAAGCCGAAGCTCCAGTGCGGGACGCGCAGGTCGCGGAGCGACGTCTCCTGGCGCTGCACGTCGAGCCGGAGGCCGACGCGCTGCTCGGCGCCGAGGTATGAGCGGAAGCCGGCGGCCAGCACCCAGGTGGGGGCAACTTCCTCGACGTTGTAGAAGCCCTCGCGGGCTTCCTCGTCCCAGAGGGCCACGCCGTAGCCCGCGCGCACGTATGGCCAGAGCTTGGGGTGCAGCTCGATCGGCACGACGGCGCTGGCCACACCGGCGCAGAGGCTGACGAACCGCTGCGAGACGCCAGGCAGGCGGCGCTCCTGGCCGCGCGAGCAGTTGCCGTCCAGCTGCAGCGCCACCCGGCGATGCACTTGGCGCTCGCCGTAGACGACGAAGCGCGTGCCGCGCTCCTTGAAGACACCGGGAATGAAGTTGGCGAAGCCGATGTCGAACCCGAAATGCCACTCGCCCACCTCAGGGCGCCGGTCCGCGCGCACCGGCGCATCCTCGGGCACGGGCAGCCATTCGACTTGAGCGGCCGCCGGCATGGCGACGGCCATGAGCAACACGAGGAGCAGGCGCATGCGTGGATGATAACGAGGGGGAGTGGCGAAACGGAGCGAGGTCCATCAGCTTCCAGCCCGTGTCCGCCACGCCAATTCGCGCGACTGAGCACACGTCGCCCTCGCAGTACCCCGCTGGCACCCTCTTGGTGACATCCTGTCCAGCCGTCGGCGTCTTGGTCGAGCCGACGCAGCGGCGCCTCGTGGCGACGGCACCGATCGCCGAGGGCAGCGTGATCTTCACGCTGGTGGGACGCGAGACACGCGTGGCCACGCGCTACTCCGTGCAAGTCGGGCCGGAGATGCACCTGGACTCCGACGACCTCGCCACCGACGAGGCGCGGGTCCGCGAGCGCTATTGGATGTACCTCAATCACTCCTGCGAGCCCAGCGCGTGGATTCGCGGATTGTCCGTCGTCGCGCTGCGGGACATCGCGCCCGGCGAGGGCGTGACCTTCGACTACAACGCCACCGAGCAGACGATGGCCGAGCCCTTCGACTGCCACTGCGGGGCGGCGAGCTGCGTCGGCCGCGTGGCGGGCTACGCGCATCTCGCGCCGGCACGGCGCGAGCGCATCAAGCCGTACGTGTCGGCGTACCTGCTGGCGGACTGACGCGCCGGCCCTGCGCGTCGAGCGCGGGCAGGAAGATCCAGAACGCCGTCCCCCGCCCGACCTCGCTCTCCGCGACCGCGTGCCCACCAGCCGCGCGGACCACGCCCATCACGACGGCCAGTCCGAGGCCCGTGCCCCGGGATTCTTCCTTGGTCGTGAAATAGGGCTCGAACACACGCTGCAAGACCTCCGGCGGCATGCCGCGGCCTGTATCGCGCACCTGCAGCAGCACCCACTCCCCCGTCGGCGCGCGGGCGGGCCGGTCCTCGGACGCCTGGATGCGCCGCAGCCGCAACGTGATGTCTCCGCGCCCCTGGATCGCGTCCCGCGCGTTCACCACGAGGTTCAGCACCACCTGCGTGAACTGCGACTGGTCGATCCACACCCCGGGCGTTCCTGCGGCCACCTGCACATCGAGCGTGATGCGCTGGCCGAGCAGTCGACGCAGCAACGGCTCCATCTCGTGGAGGATGAGTCCGATATCTGCCGCGCGTGGCTCGGAGGCGGCCCCGCGGCTGAACGCGAGCAGCTGCGCCGTCAGGCCCTTGGCCCGCGCCGCCACCTTCAGCGCCTCCTCGAGGTCATCGCGCACCATGGCAAGGCTCGAGTCCGGCGCCGGGGAACCCAGGCCATCGCGCGCCAGCTCCACGAACGAGGTCATCGCCGACAGCAGGTTATTGAAGTCGTGCGCCACGCCGCCAGCCATCGTGCCGATCGTCTCCACGCGCTCCATGTGCCGCGCGCGCGCCTCGATCGCCCGCCGGTCGGAGGCGTCGGAGATGATCCCGTGCGCGCGCACGGCCTGCCCTTGCTCGTTGCGCTCGATCTCCCCGATCACGAGCACCCAGCGCTCCGAGCCGTCGGGCAGCAGCACGCGATGCTCGAGCATGTACTCAGGCCGGTCGGACTTGAGGATCTCGAGGAACACCCGTGCCACGAAAGCGGCGTCGTCGGGGTGGATGATGTGGAAGAACATCTCGAGCGGACCGTCCACCTCGCGCATCGACCGTCCGACGATGGCCGCACCGTTCTCGTCGAAGGTCATGCGGTCGGCGCGCACGTCCAGCTCCCAGGTGCCCATGCGCCCCGCGCGCAGCGCGACCCCGAGCCGCGCCGTCCGCGACGTGATGGCGTCCTGCAGGCGGGCCTGACGCAGCCCGAAGAGGGCGCCCATCAACGCCAACGCGAGCACGATCGCCGCGCTCGCCGCGCGGGCGGCGAGCCGCTGCGGCGCCGAGTACGCCGCCCACCCGGCGATCGGCGCGCCGCGCAGGGTCCAGTCGCCGTCGGGCACCGGGATGCGCAGGGTCTCGGGCGAGGCGTTGGCCGCGAGGGTGTCGCCACCGAACCAGTGGTCGGCGCGATCGCGCACCTCCAGATGCAAACCGCTGGCCGCGCTCGGGATGCCCGCCTCCGCGACGATGGACGGCACGTCGAGGATCACGGCGACCAGATCGGGAAAGCCGGGCCGTGGCGTCAACCGCCGCCGCACGAGCAACCCCTCGCCGCCCTGCACGAGCGCGATCGGTCCCGTGATGACGATGGAATCGGTGGCCAACGCCCGGCGCACGCCGTCGGGCACCTCCGGCCGGGAGTCGCGGAGCAGGTTGTAACCCAGCGCCCGCTCATTGCCGGCCAGCGGCCAGGTCGCGACGATGACGCCGTTCTGCACCAGCTGCAGCGTGCGCACGCCCTGCGTGCTCGACGCGACGCCTCCCGCGAAGGTCTGGAACGTGGCGTCGAGCCGCGCGCGCGTCGGCTGCGCCTCGACGAACGAATGCAGCCCGTTGAGCTGGGCCACGCGCCGCGCGACGGCGGTGCGCAGGGCCGCGGCGGACGGTCCCATCGCGCGCTGCACGGCCACGCGCGCCTCTTGCTCGAGGTGGCGGCCGTACCACGCATCGAAGGCCATCGCCGCCACGAGGCCGACGACGAGCGCGACGCCTCCCCATCGCCACGGTGCACTGCGGTTCCGAGGTCTCGACGCAGAGGGCGATTCGACCGTGGCGGGCATGTCTGAGTGTGCCGCCGGGACCGCAGGCGCGCCAGTGGCCCTCAGCCCACGCGGAACAGCTCCAGCGCGCGCCCGTACTGGCGGCGCAGCACGAGTTGCATGCCCTGATGCTCAGGGGCCTTCAGCTCGGGATCCCGGTCGAGCACGGCGGCGGCCCCGCGCCGGGCGAGCTCGCCCAGTTCCTCGTCGCGCAACGGATCGGCCACCTTGAACAGCGGGACGCCGCTCTGTCGCTCGCCGAAGAGGTCGCCCATGCCGCGCTGCGCCAAGTCCGCCCGCGCGATCGCGAAGCCGTCCTCCGTCTCGAGGAACGGCCGCAGCCGCTCGGCGACTTCCTCGCCCACGTCGCCCAGCAGGATGCAGAAGCTCTCGGCGGCGCCGCGGCCGACGCGCCCGCGCAGCTGGTGCAGCTGCGAGAGCCCAAAGCGCTCGGGATGCTCGACAACCATCACGGTCGCGTTCGGCACGTCGATGCCGACTTCGATCACCGTCGTCGCGACGAGCACGTCGAGCTGCCCGTCACGGAACGCGCGCATGACCTGGTCCTTCTCGTCGGGCTTCATGCGGCCATGCAGGAGTGCGAGGCGTCGGCCCTTGAACGGCCCCGCCACGAGTTCCTCGAAGGCCTTGGTCGCCGCCTTGAGCGCGACCTTCTCGGACTCCTCGATGAGCGGGTACACCAGATACGCCTGCCGACCCTCGTCGAGCTGGCGGTTGATGAACCCCAGCACGCGCTCGCGGCCATTCTCGGGGCGCAGCGCCGTGGTGACCGGCTGGCGGCCCGGCGGCCGCTCGTCGAGGATGCTGACATCGAGGTCGCCGTACATCGTCAGCGCCAAGGAGCGCGGGATCGGCGTGGCGCTCATCAGGAGGACGTCGGGCTTCTCGCCCTTGCGCCCCCGCTCCACCAGCGCACGCCGATGCTCCACGCCGAAGCGATGCTGTTCGTCGATGATCGCGAGGCCCAGCTTCGCGAACGTCGTGCCCTCGACCTGCAGCGCGTGGGTGCCGATGGCGATCAGCGGCTCGCCGCTCTCGAGCCGCGTGACTGCGAGCTTGCGTTCCTTGGCGCTGCGGCTGCCCGTAATGAGCACCGGGACGATGCCGAGCGGCGCGAGCAGACGGTCGAAGGTCCGGGCGTGCTGCTCGGCGAGCAGCTCCGTCGGCGCCATGACGGCCACTTGGTAGCCATTCTCGAGCGCGAGCAGCGCGGCGAACACGGCGACGACGGTCTTGCCCGACCCGACATCGCCTTGCAGCAGGCGGTGCATCCGCGCCGGCGCGCACATGTCCGCCACGATCTCGCGCACGGCGCGCACCTGCGCCTTCGTCAGCTCGAAGGGCAGCACCTCGCGGAAGCGCGAGGTGAGGTCCCGCTTGTTCACGAAGCGGATGCCATCGCGCGCCTGCTTGGCGAGGTCGTGCGCCCGCCGCTGCAAGAGGTGCACGAACAACAGCTCCTCATAGGCCAATCGCCCGCGCGCGCGCAGCGCGTCGGCCACCGAGGTCGGCCGATGCAGCGCGCGCAGGGCCTCCGGGAGCGCCGGCACGCCGGCCTCCGCGAGCAGCGCCGCCGGGAGATACTCCTGCACCTGCGGCAGGAGCGCGTCGAGATGCTTCTCGATGAGCTGCCGGATGAGCTTGAAGCTCAAGCCTTCGGTGGCGCGGTACACGGCAAGCACGCGCCCGGCCGAGGTCGCGTCGCCATCGGGCCCGAGGTTCACGAACTCGCGCGGGGCGAACTGACGGCCATGGTAGAAGCGCACCGGGCCCGTGAGCAGCAGCTGATCGCCCTTGTTGATCGCGCGGTCGAGCCATGGTTGCCCCGGCCAGCTCACCTCGATCATGCCGGAGGCGTCTTGCACGACGGCCTGGAAGATCCGCAGTCCCTTCCGCGTCGGCAGGATGCCCTTCGACACCACCGTGCCGATGACCGAGGCGTCGTCGCCCACGCGCAGCCTGGCGATCGGCGTGACGGTGCTGGCATCCTCGTAGCGGAACGGGATGTGGAACAGCAGGTCCCGCGCGGTGAAGATGTTGAGCCGGCGCAGCGCCTCGGCGCGGCGGGGGCCCACGCCGGTGAGGAACTCCACCGGCGTCTCGAGCGTGCGCCGCGGGCCTGCGGCGGCGGGGGTCATCCCGCGAGCAGCTCCGCGGCGAACGCCGTCGCGTCGAAGGGTTCGAGGTCGGTGGCCTGCTCGCCGAGGCCGAGGAACTTCACCGGCACGTTGACCGCCTCGTGCACGGCGACCACCACGCCGCCGCGCGCCGTGCCGTCGAGCTTCGTCACGATCAGCCCCGTCAGCGGCACCGCCGCGGAGAACTGCTTGGCCTGCTGCACCGCGTTCTGCCCCACGGTGCCGTCGAGCACCAGCAGCGCCTCGTGCGGCGCGCCCTCGAGCCGCTTGGCGACCACGCGCTGCACCTTCTTGAGTTCGTCCATCAGCGCGTGGCTGGTATGCAGACGGCCGGCGGTGTCGATGATGATGACGTCTACGCCCCGCGCGATGCCCGCATCGATGCTCTGGAACGCCACCGCCGCCGGGTCGGCCCCGGGCTGCGCGCTCACGAACTCCGCACCGGTGCGCTCCGCCCAGACCTTGAGCTGATCGATCGCCCCTGCGCGGAACGTGTCGCCGGCGCCGAGCAGCACCGACTTGCCCTCGCGACGCAGGCGCGCGGCGAGCTTGCCGATGCTGGTGGTCTTCCCCGCTCCGTTCACCCCGAGCACGAGGATCACGGTCGGCTTGGACGCTGCGAACCGCAGCGACGCGTCCGCATTGCCGGCACGCAGCGCGTCGCCGATCAGCTCGACGATGGCCGCGCGGAAGTCTTCCGACGACTTGAGCCTGCCTTTGGCGGCGCGGCTCCGGATCTCCTCGACGAGGCGCATGGTGACGGGCACGCCGAGGTCCGCCTCGAGCAGCGTCTGCTCCAGGCGCTCGAGCGTGAGGCCGTCCACGCCGCCGCGCGCGAGCACGCCGACGTCGGTGAGCGCGATGTCCTTGATGCGCTGCCAGAGCGAGCGCTTACCGAGCAGGTTGAGAGCCATTCAGGGCGAGAGCGTAAGCGAGGCCGGCGGCGTCAGCGCCAGCCAATCCTTCGGCGCAGGATCCATTCCGCGCTGAAGGCGAGAAGGGCGAGTGCCGCGAGCCACCACGCCTCGCGGGCGCGCGGTGAGAGGTCTCGGGCCGGGGCGCTGCCCACCGCCCTGGCGGCGACCAGCGGGCGCGGAACGATCTCCCGGCTGAGCGCCATCGTCTCCGCATCCCCACGGGGTGCGGTCGTCGTCGCCGCCGCCCAGTCGAATATACTGCCCCACATCGCGTCGAAGGACTGCGCGGCACGTCCGCCACGCGTGCGCCAGCGCCAGAATCCGCCGGCGGTCACGGTGACGCTGCGCGGCGTCCCCTCGCGCAGGGTGACGACCGCCCGCTCATCGCTGCGGCGCGCCCGCCGCGCGAGCAGCGCCGGCAATCCGCCACGGGCCGACGGGCCGACGCGCAGGGGCGGCAGGTCCTCGAACGGCAAGTCGGTCAGCGCTGCACGCAGCGGCGAATCGCCGGCGCCCGTCGCGTAGTACTCCTCGCTACTGCCCACGCTCGGCATGAGCACCAACGCGCCGCGCGCACGGCTCCGCGCCGGCCCGAAGTATGCCGTATCGCCGTGCAGCATCACCAGCGACGCGGTGCCCAGCGCGCGCCGCACGACGTCTTCACTCACCGGCCGCAGGGCATCGCCCTCGCGCCACTGCCCGGGCGCCACGCGCCAGTAGCCGCGCACGGCCCCGCGCTGCGTCTGGCGCAGCAAGGCCAGCGCGAAGCGCGCGTCCTGGTCCGGCGCGGTGGAGATCAACGCCACCGATGCCGCGCCGGAGATGTTCAGCGTCGTCACGATCGAATCGTTGTCGGCGCGGGCATCGGCGCCGTCGAGGGCCAGCAGGAGTGGCTGCTCCCCTTCGAGGGCCGGCACCACGATTCGCAGCCGCAGCTCCCGCTCGCCGCTGGCGTCGGGCGCGTCGACGGGTTGACGCAGGAGCTCGCGGCCGCCGAGGCGGAGCGTGAGCGTGCGCGCGCGACCATCGCCGGCGATGGCATTGGCGCGCAGGAGTACCGGCAGCTCGACCGTGTCGCCGATCAATGCACCCGCGGGCGGCTCGAGCGGCGCCAGGCCGACATCCGCCGCCGTCTCGGGTGCGGGTCGCAGGACCGCCGAGCCCTGGGGCAGCTCGGCCAAGCGCTCGGCGTCATCGAGCGCGCCGTCGGTGACCACCACGACAGGCCGACCCTGCGCGCGCGCCAGCTCGACGATGTCGCCGATACGCGAGGCCGGGTCGGTGGGCCGCTCCGGCAGCAGGGCGGCCGAGCGGACGGCGTTGCCGAAGAGAATCAGCGAGTCTGCCCCCGCAGAGAGCACCGAGTCCGCCGTCGCGCGCGCCCGGCTCCAGCGCGCGGTATCGGGCCCCCACGATGCTGACGCGTCGAGGGCCACCCAGGGCGCCAAGGGGCGAGGTGGGGCCAATGGCGCGTTCAGGAGCAGCGCGGCCACCAGCGTGGCGCCAAGCGTGCGCAGCGCGAGCAGGCCCCGCGGCATGGGCCGCGTTCCGAGGTATCCCAGCGCCGCGATGGCGGCGCCAAGGGCGATGGCGAAGGCCCAAGTCAGCACGCTGGAAGTCTAGTCGGCTCGCGGACGATGCAGGAGCCGCCGTCCTGACGCCGCGCGAACGCGGCGGCGGTCAGTTGCCGAGCGCGCGGACGATGCCGGCGGGCTGCTCGAGCGCAAAGCTCACGCCGTCGCGCACGGCCTCGAACTGCGCGAGCGCGTTGCCCGTGAGCGAGGGGCCCGCCTCCGCCGTGGCGAGGGCGCGGCGCGGGTCGCGGTGCACGCCGCCGATGAGCACCTCGAAGTGCAGGTGCGGCGCCGTCGAAAGGCCGGTGGAGCCCACGTAGGCGATCTCCTCGCCGATCGACACGCGTGCGCCGCGCCGGATGCCCTTGGCGAAGCCCCGCAAATGCGCGTAGCGGGTCACCATGCCGTTGATGTGCCGCAGCTCGACCACGTTGCCGTAGCCGCCGCGCGTGCCGGCGAAGATCACCGTTCCGTCGCCGATGGCGCGCACCGGCGTGCCCGCGTTGGCCGCGTAGTCCATGCCCTGGTGGGCGCGCATGGTGCCGAGGATGGGGTGCCGGCGGCGGCCGAAGTTGCTGGAGATGCGGCGGAACTGCAGCGGCGCGCGCAGGAAGGTCGCAGCCAGCGAGCGGCCACGCTCGTCGTAGTAGCGGACGCGGCCGTCGGGCTGGACCATGCGATACGCCTGGATCTCGGTGCCGGCACGCTGCAGGCCGGCGGCGATGACCGTGCCGATCTTCATCGTGCCGTCCGGCGCGATGTGGCGTTCGAAGAGCGCGCGCACCTGGTCGCCCTGCTGCAGCTCGCGCGACATGTCGATCTTGTACTCGTAGATGTCGGCGATCGCCCAGGCGAGTTCGTCGCGGGCGCGGCCCGCGAGCAGCGAATCCGAGCCTTCGCCGATGGCCTGGTAGAGGTGCTCACGCACGGTGCCGCGCAGCAGCACCGTATCGACCGTCCACGGCAGCACCTCTTCGGTGGCCGCCCAGCTGTCGCCGTTGCGGGCGACGCGCATGATGCGGTCCACGGCCAGGCGGAAGCGGATTTCCTGCGGACGGCTATCGGTGGTATCGCCGCGCAGTTCGACGGGCATGCCCGCCGGGATGCGGCGCGGATTCAGCGGCGTCGCGCGGACGACATTCGACGCCTCGGTATTCGAGAGCCCGCGGCGGGCGAGCAGCCCGGTGAGGGTCTCGCCGCGTCCCAGCGTGTCGTGCTGCGTCCACGGCTGCAGGTCCGGCGCCGCCATGTCGCCGAAGAGCACGCGCGGGTCGCCGAACTTCGGGGTGGGCAAGCGAAGCGCGGCGATCGCGAGTCCCGCGACCACCGCGCCGAACAGGAGCCGCGTCGCGCGCGGGCTCAATCCATCTGTCTCCGGATGAACGTCGGGATCTCAAGGTCGCTGAGATCCTCCAACGGACGCGACGACGACGGACGAGGCCGCGCGGCGGGAACGGCATTGCCACCGGCGGCAGGCGCCGCGGGAGACCCCGGCGCAACCGGGCGCGGCGCACGCGCCGCGGGATCGAGCGGAATCACCGGCGTGCCGCCCGACGACGCGCGGCTGCCGATCACCGGCGGCTGCGAGGCGGCGCGCTTGCTGAAGCCCGTCGCGATCACCGTCACGCGGACCTCGCCCTGCATCGCCGGCTCCGGCACGGCGCCGAAGATGATCTCGGCGTCCTCACCCACGGCTTCCTTGACGACGTTGGCGATCGCCGTGACTTCGTCGAGCGTCGCGTCGAGGCCCGACGTGATGTTGATGAGCACGCCACGCGCGCCGCCGATCGACACGTTGTCGAGCAGCGGGCTCTCGATGGCCATGCGGGCCGCATCCACCGCGCGGTTCTCACCGCGGCCGATGCCGGTGCCCATGATCGCCGAGCCGCCGTCCTTCATGACCGTACGCACGTCGGCGAAGTCCACGTTCACCAAGCCGGCCTTCGTGATGATGCCCGAGATGCCGCCCGTCGCCTGCAGCAGCACTTCGTCGGCCTTCTTGAGCGCGTCCTGGAAGGGGATGCCCTTACCCACCACGGCGAGCAGGCGCTCGTTGGGCACGACGATCATCGTGTCCACGTGCTTGGCCATCTCGGCGATACCCTCGTCGGCCTGGCGCATGCGCTTGCGGCCTTCGAACAGGAAGGGCTTGGTGACGATGCCGACGGTGAGTGAGCCCTGCTCGCGGGCCAGCTCGCACACGATCGGCGCGGCCCCCGTGCCCGTCCCGCCGCCCATGCCGCAGGTCACGAAGACGAGGTCGGCGCCGGCGATGGCGCGGGACACTTCGTCGCGGTTCTCCTCGATCGCCTGACGCCCGATTTCCGGGCGGGCGCCGGCGCCGAGGCCGCGCGTGAGCTTCTTGCCGATCTGGATCTTTACGTCGGACTTCGAATTGAGCAGCGCCTGCGCGTCGGTGTTCACGGAGATGAACTCCACGCCGTCGAGCTGCTCCTCGATCATGCGGTTCACCGCATTGCCACCGCCGCCGCCGACGCCGACGACCTTCATGCGGGCGTGCTGGGCGTTGGGTTCTTCGAATTCGAAGAGGCTCATATGCTGGGCGGATGGCTGGAGACGGATGGTGACCGAGCGACCGGACTCAGGGGCGTAAATATACCGCGCCCGAGGCCTCGCTTACAGGCGAATGACGAGCCAGCGGGCGGCAGGATACGGCGGCGGCGCATCGAGGCGAAATCCACTCCGCCGCCGCTACGGGCACATTTGTGATGCACACTGGACCACATGCACCACGAAGGCACGAAGGGAACCGCAACAATCAATCGGGCCCGCAACGCCAAAGAGGTCATGCCTCTTGGGGTTGCGGGCCCGTCAGTCCGTTGCGGCGCCCTTCGTGCCTTCGTGGTGACAGCCGGTCGAGGCTAGAACCAGTCCTGCAACCAGGTCTTGAACCGCTGCGCCATGGAGTCCATGCTCGGGCCCGCGTTGCCGAGCGTGAGGCGCCGCCCCTTCCCTTGGCTGCCGCCGATCGCCACGCGGTGCGCGCCGTACTGCACGAGCCCCGTCACCACGCTGAAGCGCGGGCTCTGGATGCTGTCGGCCAGGCCGCCCAGCAGCTCGCCCGGCGCGCCGATGCGCGCGCCCAAGCCGAAGACATCCGCCGCCAGCAGGTCCGTGCCCGGCTGCGCCGCAGCACCGCCCGTCACGACCACGCCCGCCGCCAGCTTGCTCACGAGGTGATGCTCCTCGAGGTCCCGCAGGACCATCTCGAAGATCTCCTGCGTGCGCTGATGGATGATGTGCGCCAGGAGCTCGCGCGGGATCTCGCGATCGCCCTGCGCGCCCGTGCTCGGCAGCTTGATCGTCTCGCCCGTGTTCTTCACGATCGGCTCGTACGCCGCGCCGTACTGCTCCTTCAGGCGCTCGGCGTCGAGGGCCGTCACGCCAAGTCCGTGCACGATGTCGCTGGTGACGTTCAGGCCCCCGAAGCCGATCGTGCCGAGGTGACGAATCTTGCCCTCGTGGAACACCGCGAGGTCCGTGGTGCCGGCGCCGATTTCCACGAGCGCCACACCCAGCTCCTTCTCCTCGTCGGTGAGCACGCTGAGCGCAGAGGCCAGGGGCTCGAGCACGAGTTCACCGACCTTGTAGCCCGCGCGCTCCACGGCCTTGCGCAGGTTCATGGCCGGCGAGGAGCCGATGGTGACGAGGTACATCTCCGTCTCGAGGCGCGTGCCGATCATGCCGACGGGATCGCGCACGCCCTGGTTCTTGTCGACCGTGTACTCCTGCGGGATC
>Ga0268299_1002920_pt1 | contig 17756 bp, 17 predicted proteins | sample NOBtaG_FD_193484 | JGI IMG/M metagenome (GOLD analysis project Ga0268299, IMG submission 193484) | Activated sludge microbial communities from bioreactor in Nijmegen, Gelderland, Netherland - NOB reactor | ecosystem: Engineered > Bioreactor > Aerobic > Activated sludge | place: Netherlands...
TCTCCTCGACGTGGAAGGGGCCGCCCAGGAGATCGACCTGACCGAGCAGCAGCTGCACGCGCTGATCGACAAGCTCGGGGAGCACGCCGGGGTCGAGACGTAGCGGCCGCAGGAGCGCTGGGGCCCGAGGATCCGGGTCCCCCGCACCGCCCTCACCCACGGAATAGATTCAATCCGTGGACTCCAAATCCGCCGCGCACCTCCTGCACGAGATCGTCGCCCTCCTCGAACTGCAGGGCGAGGACCCGGCCGTCCCCGCGCCCTTCGCCGACGCCGCGCGCTCCCTCGCCGCCAACGAGGGCCAGCCCATCGCCGAGTTGCTCCGGCGCGATCGACGCCGCTTCGCGCCGGAGGTCATCGAGGTCTTTGAGGACCTCAAGGCCACTGGTGGATCCACGCTGCTCGACCGCCTCCGCGAGAGCACGCCCGAGGGGCTGTTCGAGATGATGCGGGTGCCCGGGCTGGGCCCGTCCCGCATCCGCCGCATCCACGAAGGACTCGGCATCGACACCCTGCAGGAACTCGAATCCGCCGCGCGCGACGGCCGACTCGCCGAGCTCCCGCGCTTCGGCGCGCGCACGGCCGAGCAGGTGCTCCGTGGCATCGCCTGGCTCAAGGAATCCGGCGCGCAGGTGCTGTACCCGCACGGACGCGCCGAGGCCGAACGGCTGCTCGCGGTCGTGCGGCGCCAGCAGGGCGTGGTGCGCGCCGAGATCGCGGGCGCCATCCGCCGCCACTGCGAGACCGTGCGCGAGATCGAGATCGTCGCCGCCTGTGCCCGCGAACCCGAGGCCGTCGCGGCCGCGCTGGCCCGTGCCCCCGGGGTGCGCGACTCCGTCGGCAGCGGCTCCCGCGAGGTGTCCATCCGCTACGATGACGGCATCCGCCTGCTGCTGCACTGCGTGAGCGCCGAGGAGTTCGTGGTCACCTGGTTCCGCGCCACCGGCAGCGAGGCGCACGTCGCCGAGGTGACGGCACGCGCCGCACTCCGGGGCCTGACGCTGGACCGCCGGCAGTTGCGGCGCAGCGACGGCGGTGTCGTGGAGCTCGCCGACGAACCGGCGCTGTACGCCGCGATCGGCCTGCCCTGGCTCGCGCCCGAACTCCGGGAGGGCCTCGGTGAATCCGAGGCCGCGGCGGACGGCAGCATGCCGCGACTCATCGAGCTCGGGGACATCCGGGGGGCGCTGCACTGCCACTCGCAGTACTCGGACGGAGGGGCGACCATCGCCGAACTCGCGGCCGACGCGCGCCGTCGCGGTTGGACCTACCTCGGCATCTCCGACCACTCGCAGTCGGCGTTCTACGCCGGCGGGCTGACGGCCGAGTCGCTCGCTCGCCAGCACGATGAGATCGACGCGATCAACGCCAGCTTCAGCGACTTCCGCGTGCTCAAGGGTGTCGAGGCGGACATCCTGCCCTGCGGCCGCATCGACTACCCCGTCGAGGTGCTCGACCGGTTCGACTACGTCATCGCCTCCGTGCACTCGCGGTTCGGCATGAACGAGACCCAGATGACGGACCGCGTCTTGAAGGCGCTCGAGGACCCGCACATGTCCATCCTCGGCCACCCCACCGGGCGCCTGCTGCTCACGCGTGAGCCCTACGCCATCGACATGGACGCGGTGTTGCAGGTGGCGGGACGGCTCGGCGTGGCCGTGGAGCTCAACGCCGACCCGCACCGGCTGGACCTCGACTGGCGCCTCTGCCGCACCGCGAGCCGGCACGGCGCGCGCATCGAGATCGGCCCGGACGCGCACTCCGTGGACGGGCTCGAGAACATGGCGCTCGGGATCGGCATGGCACGCAAGGGCTGGCTCACGGCGGACGACGTGATCAACACGCGGAGCGCCGAGGCGCTCGTGGCGTTCGCGCGGCAGCGGAGGCGTCCCGCGTCGTGAGGCGTCGCACCCGGGCCCAGTTGGCGGCGCACGCAGCGCAGATCCAGCGACGGTTGGCAGCCGAGTACCCCGACGCGCACTGCGAACTCACCTACCGCAATCCGTTCGAACTCGCCGTCGCCACCATCCTCTCCGCGCAGTGCACCGACAAGCGCGTGAATGCCGTGACGCCGGACCTGTTCGCCCGCTGGCCGGACGCCGAGGCGCTCGCGGCGGCGCCGCTCGAGGAGATCGAGTCCGTGATCCGGAGCACCGGGTTCTTCCGCAACAAGGCCAGGTCGCTGCAGGGCCTCGCGCGGCAGCTGGTCGCGGAACACGGCGGCGAGGTGCCGCGTACCATGGAGGCACTCACGGTCCTGCCGGGCATCGGCCGCAAGACGGCGAACGTCGTGCTCGGGAACGCCTTCGGCATCAACGACGGCATCGTGGTGGATACCCACGTGGCGCGCCTCGCCCGGCGGTTCGGCCTGACCCGCGCCACCGCACCGGTTCCCATCGAGCGCGCACTCCTGCCGCTGTTCCCCCGGGAGAGCTGGACCCAACTTTCCCACCTGATGATCTGGCACGGGCGTCGGACCTGCGACGCCCGCAAGCCACGCTGCACCCAATGCGTGTTGGCCGACATCTGCCCCTCGTACGCCCCCTGACCCCGCCCTCGATGCCCGTGCTCCGCCCGCTCGTCACCGTCACCGCTGCCGTCACCCTCGGCTGGACCGTCACCGCCTGCGCGAGTGCCGCGAAGGCGCCGGCGTCCACCAATGCCGCCTTGCTCGCGCCGCCCAAGGACGCCTGTGTCCTCGCCCACGAGGACGCGGCACTCAATCCGCGGCTGGACGTGGAGCGGGTGCCGGCGCCGATCAAGATGGACCCGGCGCCCATCCGGCGTCCCGTACCGCGGAACGTGCTGCGCCGGGACGGCTCGTCGGTGATCAAGGTGGAGGTGCTGGTCGACACCCTGGGCAAGCCGGACATGACGACCTTCGCGGTGATCGAGTCGTCCAACGTCTGGTTCACCAACGGCGTGAAGGCCGCCATCGCCAAGTGGACCTTCGAGCCCGCCCTCCGGAACGGCTGCAAGGTCCCGCGGTTCTACCTCTTCAGCGCCAGCTCCCCGGCCCGGCCGCGGTAGGCTAAGCCGGGCGGCTCGACTAGATTCCGTCCATCCACGCAGCGCCGTCCGTCGTCCTTCGTCCGCCGTCCATGAAAACCGCCACGTTCGAAACCAACCTCGGCACCATCACCGCGGAGCTCTTCGAGAAGGACGCTCCCGGCACCGTCGCCAACTTCGAGAAGCTCGCCAACGAGGGCTTCTACGACAACATCCGGTTCCACCGCGTCATCCCCGACTTCGTCGTCCAGGGTGGCTGCCCGAACGCCAAGATCGGCGGCACCCCCAAGGGCCCGCCGGGCACCGGTGGACCGGGCTGGACCATCAAGTGCGAGACCAAGGGCAATCCGCAGACGCACAAGCTGGGTGCGCTGTCCATGGCCCACGCCGGCAAGGACACCGGCGGCTCGCAGTTCTTCATGGTGCTCAGCGAGGCCAACACCCGGCACCTGAACGGCGTGCACACCGTCTTCGGGCAGATCACCACCGGGCTCGATGTCATGAACAAGCTCTCGCAGAACGATCATATGGTGAAGGTGCGCGTTTCCTGAACGCGCGTCCGCACCACTCCCCCCGACTCGAGGAACTTCCCATGACCGCTGGAACCCCGATGACCGGCCGCGACACCGCCGCCGCGTTCAAGGGCCTGCTCGTCGGCATCATCGCCCTCGGCATCGTCGTGCTCACGACCGTGTACCTCACGAACAAGAAGTTCGAAGGCCACGAGACGACGGCGGCCCAGCCGCACTGACGGGCCCTGACGTGACGACGCCACCGGCGTCTTCCCACCCGCCCCCTCCGACGGCCGCCGAGCGCCCCGCGACCACCTCCGGTCGCGGGGCGTCCGCGTTCCCGGCCCCTGCGCCGTCGCGGCTCCCCTTCCCGCTCGCCGCCGCGCGCACGCCCGCGCTCACGTTGCTCGCCATGCTCGCCGGCGCCGCCATGCGGTTCGCCGACGGCCTCCGCCCCTACAGCACCACGGTCCTGCTCGTCGCGCTGGCCCTGCTCGGCGCCCCCGTGGTGCTGCGCACGCTGCGCGGCATGCTGCGCGGGGAATTCGCCGCCGACGTCGTCGCGATGCTCGCGATCGTCACCGCCGTCATCCTGCAGCAGCCCTTCGCGGGCCTGGTGATCGTGCTCATGCAGACCGGCGGCGAGCTGCTGGAGCGCTACGCCGAGGGCCGCGCCAGCGACGCGGTCCGCGAGCTCGAGGCCGCCGCCCCGCGCATCGCCCACCGGGTCAGCGACCCGACGCGCATCGAGGACATCGAGGCCGAGCAGATCGTGATCGGCGACCGCATCCTCGTGCGCCCCGGGGAGATGGTGCCCTGCGACGGCGAGGTGATCGACGGCAGCAGCTCCCTCGACACCTCGCGCGTGACCGGCGAGGCGGTGCCCGAACGTGTCGGCATCGGCTCGGCGGTCCGCTCGGGCGTCGTGAACACCGTCTCGCCGATCCTCGTGCGGGCCACCGCCCCGGCGCGCGAGTCGCTGTACGCGCGGATCGTGGAGCTGGTGCGCAGTGCGCAGGCGGAGAAGTCGCCGATCCAGCGCATGGCCGACCGCTGGGCGGTGTGGTTCACACCCATCACGCTCGTGGCCTGCGGCATCGCGTGGTGGCTCTCGGGTGACGCGGACCGCGTGCTCGCCGTGCTGGTGGTGGCCACACCCTGCCCGCTGCTGCTCGCGACACCGGTGGCGATCATCGGGGGGATCAACCGCGCGGCGCGGCGCCAGGTGATCGTGCGCAACGGCGCCGCACTCGAGCTGCTCGCGCGGGTCGACACGGTGGTGTTCGACAAGACCGGCACGCTCACCCACGGCCGTCCCGCGGTGCGCGACGTGCGCGTGCTCGTCCCGGCGACGGTGGGGGACGGGAGTCCGGACGCGCTCGACCGACTCCTCGCGGCGGCGGCGGCCGTGGAGCTGGGCAGTGGCCACCTGCTGGCGCAGTCGGTGGTCGCCCACGCCCTCGAGCGCGGTCTCGCGCTCCCGGTGGCCAAGGACATCGTGGAGGAATCCGGCCGCGGCGTGTTCGGCCGCGTCGCGGACGCACCGGTCACGGTGGGCAATCGCGCACTCGTCGCCGAGCGACACCCGGCGCTGCGCGCGGCGCTCGAGGCGCACGTCCCCGCCGCGGACGGCGGACTCCGCGCCTACGTCGGCCTCGGGAACGCACAGCTGGGCGTGATCACGTTCGCCGACCGCATGCGCGAGGGACTCGCACCGTTCATCGCCCGGCTCCACCGACTCGGCCTCACGCGCACCGTGCTGCTCTCCGGCGATCACACCAGCAACGTGCGACCGGTCGCCGAGGCGCTCGGCATCACCGAGGCACGCGGCGACCTGTTCCCCGACGACAAGGTGGCGGCGGTCAAGCAGCTCGAGGCCGACGGGCGCCACGTGCTCATGGTCGGCGACGGGACCAACGACGCACCCGCCCTCTCCGCCGCGACCGTGGGCGTGGCCCTCGCGGCCCACGGGGGCGGCATCTCCGCCGAGGCGGCGGGTGTGGTGCTGCTGGTGGACGACGTCACCCGCGTGGAGGATGCCGTGCGCATCGGCCAGCGCGCCGTGGCGATCGCACGGCAGAGCATCATGGCCGGTCTCGTGCTCTCCGGGGCGGCGATGGTCGTCGCCGCCCTCGGCTTCATCCCGCCGACGGCGGGGGCGCTGATCCAGGAGGCGATCGACGTGGCGGTGATCCTGAATGCCCTGCGCGCGGCGCAGGATCCTCATGCAGGGCCCGCATCGCCGGCGTCGTGAGGTCGTCGAACTGCCCCGAGCGGCTCGACCAGGCGTAGGCCGCGACGAAGCCCGCGACCATCACCAACGCCAGCGGGATGAGGACGAAGAGGACACTCATGCGGCGCTCCGGACGAAGGGTCGGCTGAAGGTACGGCTGCGCCAGGCGCCGAGGATGGCCGTCACCGAGCTCACGGGCATCAGGATGGCCGCGACGATCGGGTCGAGCAGGCCCGCCATGGCCAGGCTCACGGCGATGGCGTTGTAGCCCAGCGCGATGAGCATGTTCCGGCGGATGATGCGGGTGGTCCGTGTGGCGCCGTCGAGCAGGTCGTTCAGCGCCGCGATGCCGCCGCGGGCCAAGTATACGTCTGCCGCTGCCATCGACGCCTCGGCGCCGCCGCGCACCGCGATCCCGACCGTGGCAGCCGAGATGGCCGCGGCATCGTTGACGCCGTCGCCCACCATGACCACCGGCCCGCGCGCACGCGCCGCCAGCACCGCGTCGCGCTTGCGCTCAGGGGTCGCACCGCCTTCGCTGCGCGCGGCGTCGAGGCCCAGCGTCCGGGCGACATGCGTGACCACCGGTGCGGCGTCCCCGCTCAGGATGCGCACCTCCCAGCCCGCCGCACGCAACGTGCGGACCGCGTCCGCGGCCTCGGCGCGCAGCGGGTCGCCGAACGTCGCCCGCGCGACGATCACACCGTCCACCGCGACGAGCACCGAGGTGCGGACCGCCGCGGCCTCGTCCTGCGGGCGCGTGCCGAAGCCCCGCGGGTCCGTGGCGGCTTCCGCCACCCACGAGGGCTTGCCGACACGCACCACCGTGCCGCGCACGCGGGCCTCGACCCCTGCGCCGAGCACCTCGTACACCGCCTCGGCGTCGAGTGCCGCCACGGAATCCGACGCATCGCGGCCCGTCCAGGCGCTCACGAACGCCGCCGCGACCGGATGGCGCGAGTGCCGCTCCGCGGCGAGCACGAGCGCTTGCGTCGCGTCGTCACCCTCCCAGCTTGCGAGCGCGAGCCGTCCTTCGGTGAGGGTGCCCGTCTTGTCCACGAAGAGTGTGCCGCGCTCCGTCAGCGACTCGAGCGCATGCCCACCCTTGATGAGGATCCCGCGGGCCGCCGCGCGCCCGATCGCGACCGTGAACGCCAGCGGCGTCGCCATGGCGAGTGCACAGGGGCAGGTGACGACGAGCAGGGCGATCGCATGGTCCATCGCCCGCGCGGCGTCGGTCTGCCACCACAGCGCCGCGGTGATGGTCGCGAGCAGCAATGCCGCGGCGATGAAGTACCCCGCGATGCGGTCGGCGAAGAGCACCACCGGCGCCCGTTCGCGGGCACCGGACTCCACATCGCGCAGCAGGCGCCCGAGCCGCGACTCGCTGCCGGCCTCCTGCACCTCCACGCGCAGCGGTGCGCTCAGGTTCACGGTGCCCGCGAACACCTGCGCGCCCTCGCGCACCGACACCGGCCGGGATTCACCCGTGAGCAACGCGAGGTCGAGTGCCGAGCTGCCGCGCAGCACGACGCCGTCGGCCGCGAGTGTGTCGCCCGCGCGGACCTCGAGCAGCATGCCGGGTTGCACCGCCTCGGTGGGGATCTCGCTGATGGCCTCGGTGACGGGATCCACGAGCCGCGCGGTGGCCGGCGCGAGGGCGCCGAGCAGCGCGGCGGCATCCGCGGCGGTGCGCTGCGCGCGGTGTTGCAGGTACCGGCCGATGAGCAGCAGCAGGATCAGTGTCGACACGGCATCGAAGTAGATCGGCCCCGCATCGCGCACGGTGTTCACCGCGCCCTGCACCACACCGGCGCCGAGCGCGAGCGCGATCGGCACGTCCATGTGCAGTCCCCCGGCCTTGATCGCCTGCCAGGCGCTGGTGAAGAACACGCGCCCCGGCCAGACGATGGCCGGCACCACGAGCACGAGGCTGGTCCAGCGGAAGTAGCGCTCGAACTCGGCCTCGATCCCGCCGAACAGGCCGCTGTACAGCGCCAGCGAGATCGCCATCACGTTCATCGCGATGGCACCCGCGACACCGATGCGCATGAGCATCGTGCGCTCCTCCTGCCGACGCGCCTCGTCGGCCCCGCGCCCCCGATACGGATGCGGGCGGTAGCCGAGCTGGTCGAGGGTGCGCGCGAGCACGCTGAGCGACGTCACGGCGGGATCCCACACGAGGCGCGCCAGGCCACGCGTCACGTCGAGCTCGGCGCGCACCGCGCCCGGGACCACCATCGGCACCCGTTCCACCAGCCACACGCAGGACGCGCAGTGCACGCCCTCGAGGTAGAGGGCGGTCTCGGCCAGGCCGTCGGCGCCCAAGCGCACGTGTGCCGCCGTGAAGGCCGCGTGGTCGAACTCCACGAAGCTCCGTCCGCTCACCGCCACCCGCTCGCCGCGGCGGTCGGGCAGCGCGTAGAAGCCGTCGAGTCCGCTCTGCTTGATGATCGCGGCGGCCGTCTCGCAGCCCGCGCAGCAATAGGTGGCGTCGTCCACGTGCCGCGCCGCGCCCGGCACGGCGTCGAGCCCGCAGTGCGAGCAGACGAGGCGGACCTGTGGCGCCGGCAGCGCCAATCCGGAACTAACCGTTGTGCTCATGATGACTCGACTCCGCCGCAGGCGTGGCGTGCGCGTGGGGCGTGAAGCGCCCAGCGATCGTAAGGAGGCCGATCACGACGAGCGCGACGGCCGTCACCACCGGCACGCGGCGGCGCAGGGGGCCCAGCAGACGTTGTGCACCGAGTCCGACGGCGGCCATAATCGGTACGGTGCCGGTCCAGAACGCCGCCATCACCACGGCACCCTGCCAGGCTCCCCCCGCGGCGGCCGAGGTCGCCACGAATGCGTAGAGCCAGCCGCAGGGGAGCGCGGCCGTGAGCATGCCCAGCGCCAGGCCACGCAGCACCGGGGGACGGTCCTGCACGGCCCGTACACCACGGGCGATCCGTGAGGCCAGCGCCGGCGGCACCGCCAGCGCCGGCAACACCACGCCGAACGTGGCCAGCAGCGTGGCGACGCCCCAGAGCACGAGCAGCACCCCCGCGACCACGGTGGCCGGTCGTGCGAGGCCGGCGATGGCGCCGGCGCGATCGAGGCCCGCGCCCGCCGCGCCCGCGATCGCACCGAGCGTCGCGTACGAGAGCAGCCGCCCCACGTTGTACGCGGCACTCGACCGCCACGCCTCGCGCGGACGCGACCCGTCCCCACCGGAGGCGAGGCAGGCGAAGCTGCCGCACATCCCGGCGCAGTGCGCCGATCCCAACAACGCGGCGACGAAGACGGAGAGGGCGAGGGCGCTCATGCGGCGTGGACGGTGGGGTGGACGGCGGGTCGCTCAGCGCGGCCCGCTCGCCAGCTCCGGATGCAGGATGCTGATGAACCGCTCGCTGCCGCGCGCGACGACCACGCGCAGCTCCCACCGGCCGTCGTACTGCAGGCGCGAGTGGGCCACATAGCGGCCGGGCTCGGTCTCCTTGAGCGGCACGGTGATGCGGTCGTTGGGCGCGGAGTTGTGGATGAGGGTCCCGGCGACGGCCGCCCCCGTCACGGCCGCACCGTCAGCGTCCGAGAGTCGCAGCGTGACGACACCCGCCGACGGCGTGCGCGCCTCGGCGCCCTGGTCGCGCGCCAAGGTGGCTTCCGAGCGCCACCCCAGGCGGTCGCTCTCGGCCTGCAGGGCCAGCGTGCTGTCCCAGGTGACGGCCTTCCGGTAGTAGTCCGGCTCGACGGCGACGCCGTTCCGGTCGGAGTTCGCGGCGAAGAGCATCACGGTGTTCACCGTGACGGTCGCGAGGAGGCCGAGGGTGAGGAGCCATGGCCAGTACCAGCCGGGGGAGCGGGAGGGGCGCATTGGGTCGGGAGTGGGGGACGGCGACGAGGGGGAACGACGATGCGGGGAGACCCGCGAAACGGGGACGCGGGTGCGGATGCGGGTGATGCAGGATGCGGGAGCTAACTGCGCGGCACTGGAGCGTTGCGGCCGGCGGACTCGGCGCTCGTCGATGTGGGGCGTGGAGTGCTGGGACCGAGCAGACGCCACGCGAACTCGCGCGTGAAGTCGGTTTCGTCCGAGAGTCGGAAGCGCACGCGGCGTTCGCCGCCGACGAATCGGGCCTGCGGCTGCATCACGAAGACCGTCGTCGTCACCATCTCGCCCGGCCTCACACGCACCGGGTTCTCAGGCGCGATCAGCTTCGCACCGGGCTCGTCGATGTACGCAATGGTGTAGAGGTGCTCCGTCGCCGTGCGGTTCGCGATCCGGATCCGCACCTGGTTGGCGACCTCGCCGTTGGCTTCCACGGCGAACGGCGCTCCCAGTGAACCGAGCAGTGTGACGTCCGCCGGCGAACGGTTGGCCAGGGCCAGCAGGAACGCGCCGAAGAACAGCGTGAAGCCCACCGGATAGAGCACCGTGCGTGGCCGCAGCTTCTTGGGCGGCTTGCCGGCCAGCGCGTCCTGCGACGAGTACCGGATCAGCCCGGTGGGCTTGCCGACCTTCACCATGATGTCGTCGCAGGCGTCCGCGCACTGGGTGCAGTGGATGCACTCCATCTGCAGTCCGTCGCGGATGTCGATGCCCGTGGGGCAGGTCATCACGCAGACGTTGCAGGCCACGCAGTCGCCCAGTCCCGGGCGGGCGCCCGCGCCATGGCCGCGCGGCTCGCCGCGGCCGCGGTCGTAGGCGACGATCAGCGATTGCTTGTCGAGCAGCGCCGACTGCCAACGGCCGTACGGACAGGCCACGAGGCAGGTCTGCTCCCGGAACCACGTGAAGTCCAGGAACACCGCCACCGACGTCACGGCCATCACGATGAACGGCGTGGGGTGCTCCAACGGCGACTGCAGCATCCACCGGAACAGCGCGTCGGTGCCGACGAAGTACGCGAGGAACGTGTTGCCGAGCAGCACCGCGAGCACGGCGTAGATCGCGTACTTGAGCAGCCGCCGCGGAGCGAAGTGCTTGCGCTCACGGTCGAGTGCGCGCGAGGCGTTGAACCCGCCCTCCACCAGCCGTTCGATGGGCCGGAACAGGAACTCCATCCACACCGTCTGCGGGCACGCCCAGCCGCACCACACCCGGCCGAAGAGCGCCGTGAGCAGGAAGATCAGGATGAGTGTGCTCACGAACAGCAGCATCAGCAGCAGCGTGTCCGTCGGCAGGAAGGTCGTGCCGAAGAACGTGAACTCGCGTCGCGGCAGGTCCAGCAGCATCCAGGGCTTGCCGTTCCAGCGCAGGTGCGGGAACGCGAGGTAGAACGCCATCAGCGCGTACGCGACCGCGCGCCGCCGGATCAGCCACTTGCCGGACGACGGCTTGGGGCGGATCCAGCGGCGTGACCCGTCCTCGTTCAGCGTCGCGAGGACGCGTCCCGTGGGGGCGGCAGGCGCGGCCATGCCGATGCCTCAGTTCCCCGGCGGGGCCGGAGCCGCCGCCGTGGTGTCGACTGTGCCCTCGGCCGCCTTGGCCTGCGGTGGATTGGTCCCCTTCAGGCTCATCACGTACGCCGCGACTTCCTTCAGCTCGTCGGGCTTGAGGATCCGGTCCCACGCCGGCATGCCCTTCGCGAGCACACCCGCCGAGATGGTCTGGTAGATCGCGCCCGGCGTGCCGCCGTGGATCCAGGCCGCATCCGTGAGGTTGGGTCCGATCAAGCCGCCGCCGTCCGCGCGGTGACAGGCCGCGCAGTTCTTGGTGAAGACCTCGGCGCCTTCCTGCAACTCGTCCTTGTCGTTCAGCACCGCGAGCAGCGTCGCGTCATCCATCGCCGCCGGGGCGGGCGGCTGCGCCGCCTGGTGCGCGGCCACGTCGGCCTCGTACTCGGCGACCATGCCCGGTCCCTCGCCCATGAACCCCGGCGCGACGTAGTAGAACGGCACGAACAGGATCGTCGCGTAGAAGATCCACAGCCACCACCGGGGCATCGGGTTGTCGTACTCCTGGATGCCGTCGTAATCGTGCGCCAGCAGCCGATCTTCGTCCTTGTTAGCCACGGGTCACTCCTCGGCCCGCCTGCGCGGGCGCCTGGTCATCGTCCGAGAGGGGGAGCCGCGCATCGTACTCGTGCTGCGATGCCTGGCTCGGCGCGAAGGTCCTGATCACGATCGCCACGAAGGCGGTCATGAAGAGCACCAGCGCGACGATCGCGTAGATCGACAGTCCCGCGGCGCTCATCACATCGACGAGTTTCACTTGCCACCTCCGGGCGCCACCGCGGCGGCGGGGGCCGCACTCGCCGTGGCCGGCAGCTGCCGCACGTCACGCCCCAGGCGCTGCAGGTAGGCGACCAGCGCCACGATCTCGCGGTCGGCCAGGCCGGCCGGGCCGCCCTGCGACTCGATCCCCGCCGCGATGGCCTGCGCCTGCTCCCGCGCCATCGCCGGCGCGTTGGTCACCGCGTCGCCGTACGGCACGCCGAGCATGACCATGGCATCGACCCGCGACTGGATCTGGTCGAAGTCGAGCGCCTTGCGCTGCAGGTGTGCGTACGGCGGCATGATGGAGCGCTGCACCACCGAGCGCGGATCCTCCATGTGGCGCACGTGCCAGAGGTCGGGGTACTTGCCGCCCAGCCGCGCGAGGTCCGGCCCGATGCGGCGCGAGCCCCAGAGGAACGGGTGGTCGTACACGAACTCGCCGGGCTTGCTGTACTCGCCCCAGCGCTCGGTCTCGTGGCGCAACGGACGCACCATCTGCGAGTGGCAGTTGAAGCAGCCTTCCTTGATGTAGATGTCGCGGCCCGCCAGCTCCAGCGGCGTGTACGGCTTCACGCTCGCGATCGTCGGCACGTTCGACTTGATCAGGAAGGTCGGGATGATCTCGGCGAGCGACGCCACGACCACCGCCACCACCACCATGACCATGAAGAAGACCGGCGCCCCTTCCCAGCGACGGTGCCACTTGACGCTGGTGAACGAGGCCACCAGCCCGCCCGCCGGCGCCGCATGCGGCTCGGGCGCCTGCGCGCCGAGCGGGGCGGCGGTCACGAGCGGGACCTCGTAGGTCGCCGGACGCGCCATCCAGGTCTTCAGGATGTTGTAGCCGAAGATCAGCATGCCGAGGATGTAGAGCGACCCGCCGGCCACGCGGACCCAGTACATCGGCATCAGCTTCATCACGGTCTCGACGAAGTCGGGATACGCGAGGCGCCCGGTCTCGTCGAACGCCCGCCACATCAGGCCCTGCGTGATGCCGGCCGAGTAGATCGACGCGACGTAGAGCAGGATGCCGAAGGTGGCGATCCAGAAGTGCACCTCGGCGAGCTTCTTGGAGAACAGCGGCGCCTGGAACAGCCGCGGCGCCAGCCAGTAGATCATGCCGAACGTCAGGAACCCGTTCCAGCCGAGCGCACCGGTGTGCACATGGGCGATGATCCAGTCGGTGTAGTGCGCCAGCGAGTTCACCGACTTCACCGAGAGCATCGGGCCCTCGAAGGTGCTCATGCCGTACGCGGTGACCGCGACGACGAAGAACTTGAGCACCGGCTCCTCGGCCACCTTGTTCCAGGCCCCGCGCAGCGTGAGCAGGCCGTTGATCATGCCGCCCCAGCTCGGCATCCACAGCATCACCGAGAAGAGCATGCCCAGCGTGGACGCCCAGTCCGGCAGCGCGGTGTAGTGCAGGTGGTGCGGACCGGCCCAGATGTAGAGGAAGACGATCGTCCAGAAGTGGAGGATCGAGAGCTTGTACGAGAACACCGGCCGCTCGGCGGCCTTCGGCATGAAGTAGTACATGAGGCCGAGGAACGGCGTCGTCAGGAAGAACGCCACCGCGTTGTGCCCGTACCACCACTGCATGAAGGCGTCCTGCACGCCGGCGTACAGGGAGTAGCTCTTCAGCGGCCCCGCCGGGACGCTGAGGTTGTTGAAGATGTGCAGGACCGCCACCGTCACGATCGACGCGATGTAGAACCAGATCGCGACGTAGATGTGCCGTTCGCGGCGCTTGACCATCGTGCCGACGAAGTTGATCGCGAAGGCGACCCACACCACCGCGATCGCGAGGTCGATCGGCCACTCGAGCTCGGCGTACTCCTTGGCCTGCGTGAAGCCCAGCGGCAGCGTGAGCGCGGCGGCGACGATGATCGCCTGCCAGCCCCAGAAGTGGAAGTTGCTCAAGCCGTCGGAGAACATCCGCGCCTTGAGCAATCGCTGGGTGGAGTAGTAGATGCCCGTGAAGATCGCGTTCCCCGCGAACGCGAAGATCACGGCGTTCGTGTGGAGCGGGCGGAGCCGGCCGAACGAGAGGAACTCGAGGCCGAAGTTGAAGACCGGGTTGGCCAGCTGCAGTGCGATCAGCAGGCCCACCAGGAAGCCCACGAGGCCCCAGATGAAGGTGGCCCAGAGGAACTTGCGGACGATCGCGTCGTCGTAGGCGAAGGTGTCGACTCGAGTACTCATTCCCTTCTCCGGCGGGATTGGGGGGCGGTCCGGCACAGGCGTGCCGACCCGGGTGGGGGGAGCGTTGTGAACTTCGGCCCGTCAGGGGGGCCGGACAGTCGGGCCTAGGTGGAAATCCCGTCAGCGGAACCCGCATTTCCCCGGTCCGGCATTTCCCTACAGGCCCGGACGAGCCGGAGTTAGCTTTCCCAGTGTCCAAGTCACGGGTCGGCCGCCGAATACGCGGCCGACCCGTCCGCACTTCACCCTGTGCCCGCCGAAGCCATGTCCCTGTCCCCCCTTCCCAGCCGCGCCGAGGCCCTGGCCCTCATGGAGGCCTGGACCCAGAGCGATTCCCTCCGCAAGCACATGCTGAGCGTCGAGTGCGCCATGCGCGCCTATGCGCGGCAGTACGGCGAGGACGAGGCCCGCTGGGGGATCACCGGGCTCCTGCACGACTTCGACTACGAGCGCTTCCCCAACGCCGCCCAGGCCGCGGATGCGGAACACCCCAGCGAGGGCGTGCGGCACCTCCGGTCGCTCGGATACCCGGAGGACGTCTGCGAGGCGATCCTGGGGCACGCACTCTTCACCGGCGTGCCGCGGGTCACGCGGATGGCCAAGGCGCTGTTCGCGGTGGACGAGCTCTGCGGCCTGGTGACCGCCGCCGCGTTGGTGCGTCCCTCGCGCAGCGTGCTCGACCTCGAGGCCCCGTCCGTGAGGAAGAAGATGAAGGACAAGGCGTTCGCGCGCGGCGTCTCGCGCGAGGATGTCGTTAACGGCGCGGCCGACCTCGGCGTCGAACTCGACACGCACATCGCTTTCGTGATCGAAGCGATGCGCGGGAGCGCATCCGCGCTCGGGCTGGCGGGAGTTTCGACCGCATGAGTTCCCGTCTGTAGTCTGCGCCGGTTCCCAACGCCCGACCCGCGCCCCGCGTACAGGAGGCTGTGACCAGTGAGCGTGTTCTGTGACCGCCGTCGCCCTGCCCTGGGCGACCGTCCCGCGACGGACCGTGATGTCTGAACGGCCCGCCGATGAACGGGATCTCGTGCTCGCCGCCCAGCGCGGCGAGCGGGAGGCGTTCTCGGAACTGGTGCGACGGCACCAGCGGCGCGCCTACGTGGTCGCGCGATCCATCGTGATCAATCACGAGGACGCAGAGGATGCGGTGCAGGAGGCGTTCCTGCATGCGTTCAAGGCCATCGACCGGTTCCTCCCGGACCAGGCCTTCGGCGCATGGCTCCATCGGATCGTCGCCAATGCCGCGTTGGACGTGACGCGCCGCCGCAAGGTGCGCGACGCGGATGAACTGCCCGAGACGGTGGCCTCGCCGTTCCGGGATCCGGCGGAGTCGAACGAACTGCGGTCGAGACTCCAGCAGGCGCTCCAGACGCTCCCCGCGCGGCAACGCTCGGTGATCGTGCTCCATGACGTCGAAGGCTTCAAACACTCGGAGATCGGCAGGATGCTCGACATCCCGGAAGGGACGGCGCGCTCCGACCTCCACTACGCCAGGTCCCACCTGCGCCGCGTGCTCGGCGAGGTGAGGAGCGGACTATGACTGATGAGATGCGGGGCCCGGCCCTTGTCCGGGACGATGCAGTGACCAACGGATTGCGCGCGATCTACGCGGCCCCCACCGAGGCCGCGTACTGGGAGCGCCTCGAGCAGCGGATCATGGCCCATTTCGAACGGGGCCAGGAGGAAGGCCGCTGGTGGGCCCTCTCGGAGCGCACGTACCGGTATGGCATGATGGCCGCCGGGCTGATCCTCATCCTCGCCGGCTCGGTGTACCTGCGCTCGCGCGCCGTGGAATCGCAGATGGCCTACGAGAGCGTCATCGAGACGCCGGGCGCCGACCAGCCGGTCTACGCCCGCCGGCTCCCCCTCGACGAGCGCCGGGCAACCCTGCGCGCGGCGACGGGACACTAAGGAGCGCAGGCGATGTCGCGAACCAAGGGGATGGCCCTCGCGTTCTACCTGGTGGCCGTGGTCGCCGGCGCCGCCGTCGGGGTGACGGTGGACCGCTGGGTGCTGCGGGAACGGCTGGTGAACGAATGGGCGGACCCGCGCGCGATGCGGACGAAGTTGGCGGACGACCTCTCGCTGGACGCCACGCAACGCGCACGGCTCGACACCATCCTGGATTCCCGGAACGCTCGATTCGACGCATTGATGGCCCCGGTGCGGCCGTCCCTCGACTCGGTGAGCGCCACCGCACGCCAGCAGATCCGGGACCTGCTCACTCCCGAGCAGGTGACCATCTACGACCAGATGCAGCGTGAGCGCGAAGCCGCTCGGCAGCAGGAGAAGAAGAAATGAAGGTGTCCGTCATGCGGTGGGTCGTCCTCGCCGCGCTGGCCCTGCCGTCCGTCGCGACGGCGCAGGATGCACGCCCCATCACGCTCGATGAGGCCGTGCGCCTCGCGCGGCGCAACGTCCCCGCCGCCATCCAGGCGCGCAACCAGGTCCGCTCGTCGGCCGCCACGCTCCGGACGCGCTACGGCTCCTTCCTGCCCACGCTGTCGTTCGGTGGCGGCGCGCAGAAGCAGAACGGCACCCGCTACCTCGCCGACCTCGACACGATCCTCCCCAACGACGCCCCCTGGCGCGCCAACCACAGCCTCAGCTCCAACATCGACCTGTTCCAGGGCGGACGCCGCTACTTCGACATGATGACGGCGCGCGCCAACGTCGACGCGGCCGAGGCCAGCGAGATCACGCAGAACTTCGCGGTCGCCCGTGACGTGAAGCAGCAGTACTTCGCCGTGCTCGCCGCCCGCGAGCAGCAGGCCGCCGCCAAGACGCAGCTCACGCAGGCCGAGCAGCAGCTCCGCGCCGCGGTCGCCCGCGTCGCCGCCGGGGCCGCCACGCGCTCGGACTCCCTGCGCTCGGTGATCCAGGTGGGCAACGCCAAGCTCGCCGTGCTCTCGGCCGACAACGCGCTCGCCACTGCCAACGCCACGCTGTCCCGGCTCGTCGGCTCGATCGCCATCGTCACCGCCGTTGCCAGCGACACGGCCGACGTCGCGCGCCTCACCGCCACCGAGGCGGAGCTGTTCGACCTCGCCGAGCAGGGTCCGGCCGTCAACCAGGCCAAGGCCCAGCTCGCCGCCGCCAAGCAGTCCAAGCGCTCCTCGTGGTCGCCGTACCTGCCCACCGTCTCGCTCGGCCTCTCGCAGAGCTTCGCCGCCTCCGAGGAGGGCTTCGGCTTCCTCGGCGACCAGCGCAACAAGAACCTCTCGACGAGCATCCGGCTCAACTTCCCGATCTTCAACGGGCTCGCCCGCGAGCAGCAGGTGGTGTCCGCCAACATCGCCGAGGACAACGCCGAGGCCCAGCTCCGCGACGCGCGGCTCAACGCGCGCCAGCTGATGGTCCAGCAGTACGGCAACTACCGCACGGCGCAGGCCCGTGTGGAGATCCAGATGGCCTCGGTGCTCGCCGGCGAGGAGGACCTCCGCGTGCAGCAGGAGCGGTACAACCTCGGCGCCGGCACCCTGCTCGACCTCATCACCTCGCAGTCCACCCTGATCACCGCGCGACAGGCCCTCATCCAGGCGCGCCTTGATGCCCGCACCGCGAAGGCGCAGATCGAAGCGCTCATCGGCCGCGAC
>Ga0268299_1002921_pt1 | contig 17754 bp, 16 predicted proteins | sample NOBtaG_FD_193484 | JGI IMG/M metagenome (GOLD analysis project Ga0268299, IMG submission 193484) | Activated sludge microbial communities from bioreactor in Nijmegen, Gelderland, Netherland - NOB reactor | ecosystem: Engineered > Bioreactor > Aerobic > Activated sludge | place: Netherlands...
ATCGCCCTGGGAGCGAAGTACTCGTTCTTCCGCGACGCGGATCTCGGCGTGATCGCGACCGGCGGGCTGCGCTACGAGATCCCGTCGGGCGAGCCGCAGGGCCTGCAGGGGCGAGTCTTTCGCAGCTACACCGGCCTCGGCCTCGAGGGCGACGGCGTGCTCAACCCCTTCCTGTCCGCTCTCTGGGGTAACGAGCAACTGCACTTGGTCGGCTACGTCGGGCTGCGGCAGGCGATCTCCGGGGTGGACTCGAGCTTCTTCGACATGTCGCTGCACGGCGATTTCGAGATCGCCGACCTGAAGGTCGGCGACCTCGACCTCGGCTCGCTCTACCCGACCATGGAAGTGAACTGGGTGCAGACACTCGACGGCGGCCGGCGCGTGCCGCTCAGCGACGAGGGCTTCGACTTCTTCAACATCGGCTCGAGCAAGGCCGGCGGCAAGGGAACGGTGACCATGGCGTTCGGCGCCCGCTGGCGCTTCCTCGACGACCTCGAAGTCTTCGGACGGAGGTCGGGGGTCGACTTCGGCACCGCCATCGAGTTTCCGGTCTCGCAGGACCCCGGCATCTTCGGCTGGCGGGTCACCAGCGACTGCATCTTCTGGGTGCTGTGAGCCGGCGACGATCGCGGGGGCGCGAGCGCCCCCGTCGCAGCCCCGTGCGTTGCGCCAGAGGGGGCCGGCCGCTATCTTGCCGGCCCTCATGGGCACCAAGGTGTACGTCCAGACGCTGGGTTGCCCGAAGAACCTGGTGGACAGCGAGATCATGCTCGGTCTCGCCGCGCGCGAGGGAGCGGAGATCGTCCTCGACCCCGAAGCCGCCGACGTCTATCTGGTCAACACCTGCGCCTTCATCGGCCCGGCCAAGCAGGAGTCGATCGACGCCATCCTCGAGCTGGCGCGGTACAAGGAGGAGGATCCCTCGCGCCGGCTGATCGTCACCGGGTGCCTGGCGCAGCGCTACGGCGCCGACCTGCAGGAGTCGCTGCCCGAGGTCGATGCCTTTCTCGGCACCGGCGATTTCGACCGACTGCCGGAGATTCTCCGGCAGAACCCGCGACCGGACGCCTCGCGCTACGGTGGCGCCGCGCATCTGTTGCCCGACCTCAGCCTGCCCCGCGTTCGCACCGGCGCTTTCTACAGCGCCTACCTCAAGGTGTCGGAGGGCTGCGACCACAAGTGCTCGTTCTGCATCATCCCGAAGATCCGCGGCCGCCATCAGAGCCGGCCGCTCGATTCGGTGCTGGCGGAGGCGGAACGGCTGGTGTCGGAGGGCGTGGTCGAGATCAACCTGATCGCCCAGGATCTGACCGCCTACGGGCGCGATCTGCGCAATGGCACCTCGCTCGCGTCGTTGCTGCGCCGTCTCGGCGCCATCGACGGCCTGCGCTGGATCCGCTTGCTCTACACCTACCCCAACTTCGTCGACGCCGAGTTGCTCGCCGCGATCGCCGAGACCGAGGCGGTCTGCAGGTACGTCGACATGCCACTGCAGCACATCAGCGACGCCATGCTGCGCCGCATGCGGCGCGAGCGCAGCGGCGATTCCGTCCGCAAGCTGATCGCCCGCATCCGCGCGGCGGTGCCCGGGGTGGCGCTGCGCACCTCGATGATCGTCGGGTTTCCGGGCGAGACCGACGACGACTTCCAGCAGTTGCTGGCCTTCGTCGACGAAGCTCGCTTCGAGCGCCTGGGCGTCTTCGAGTACTCGCCCGAAGAGGGCACGGCCGCCGGGACGATGCCGAGCCAGGTGCCCGCGCGCACCAAAAAGCGTCGCTATCACGCGCTCATGAAGGCGCAGGCGCGGGTCTCGGCGGAGCTCAACGCGGCGCTGGTCGGGAGCCTGCAGGAGGTGCTGGTGTGCGGCGAGAGCGAGCGCGGGGACCTCGTCGGGCGCCTCGCTTCGCAGGCACCCGACATCGACGGTCTGGTTCACTTGGAGGGGGACGCGCGCCCCGGCGAGTTCGTCCAGGCGCGCATCGAGTCGGCCGAGGTGTACGACCTGCGAGCGCGTGTGGAGGATTCCCGCATTGACAGCAGAGCGGTTCGCCCCTACACTGCCGCTCCCTTTGGTGGGTGAAAAAATGAGAAAGGCGTTCTTGAAGGCGGCGGAAGAGAGACTTCTCGAGATGCGTCGCGCGGTTCTGAAGGAAATGGATTCGGATCTGCGCGAGGGCCGCGAGGGGAACAAGGACGAAGGGATGGACACCTACGATCTCGCGAGCGAGGAGCGCGACCGTGAGATCAGCTTCATCCTGAGCGACCGCGAGCGCGGCAAATTGCAGGCGATCCAGGAGGCCCTCGAGCGCGTCACCGACGGCACCTACGGCGTCTGCGAGATGTGCGAGGGCGACATCGCGCAGGGGCGCCTCGAGGCCCTGCCGTTCACCCGACTGTGCGTGAGCTGTCAGCAGGAGCGCGAGAAGGAGGCCAAGACGATGCGCAAGGCCTCCGACGACGACCGCTTCTACCGGCGGCTGGGCGCCACCGATCTCGACGAAGAGAACTCCTGAGCGAGCGCTGCTCGAGCGACTCTTCCGTCGGGCGACGGAGGCAGTCGCCCCCGAGGCGCTGATCCGCCGCCACCTGCGCCGCGACGACGGCGCGGCCACGCTCGCCGATGCGGGCGGGGCGGTCTGGGCCCGCATGCCTCTACCGCTCGCGGTGGCCGGCGTGGGCAAGGCCGCGGCGCGCATGGCGGCCGGCTGCGAGAGCGCCCTCGGCGCCGAGAACGTCCGCGGGGCAGTGCTGACCGCCGATGGCTGCGGCGCCACTCTTGGCAGCGTCGAGTGCGCCTTCGGCGGCCACCCCGTACCCGATGCCCGTGGCTTCGAGGCCACCGCCCGACTGGCTGCGTTCGTCGGGGAGGCGCCGGGTGCCGTCCTCTTCCTGCTGAGCGGCGGCGCGTCGAGTCTGCTGGTGCAGCCGCGCCCGCCCGTCACGCTGGCGGACAAAATCGCGGTTTCGCGCCTGCTGCTGGCCAGCGGCGCGCCGATCGCGGCCTTCAACACCGTGCGCAAGCACCTGTCGCTGGTGAAGGGCGGCGGACTGCTGCGGCGCGCCCGCGGTAAGGTCTTCACCCTCGCTCTGTCGGACGTCGTCGGCGACGATCCGCAGGTGATCGGCTCGGGCCCGACGGTTGCCGACCCGACGACCTATGCCGACGCGCGCGCCATCATGGTGCGCTTCGACGTACTCGCCCGGGCTCCGGCGAGCGTACGGCAGGTGATCGAGGCTGGCTGTCGCGGCGATCTGCCCGAGACGGTCAAGCCCGGCGACCCGGAGGCCAGTCGGTCGGCGCTGCGGGTGATCGGCTCGAACCGGCTGGCGCTCGATGGTGCCGCCGCCGAAGCCGAGGCGGAGGGTCTGGAGGTTCGCCGTCTGGCCGAACCGATCGAGGGCGACGGCGCCGCCGCGGCCCTGGCGTTTGCCGAGTTGTTGCGGCGGGAGGCCGCCGAAGCGCTGGCCTCCGGCCGGGTGCGCTGCCTCCTGGCGGGCGGCGAGACGACCGTGGTGGTGCGCGGCCCCGGCCGCGGCGGCCGCAACCAGGAGTTCGCCCTGGCGCTGGCGGAGCGCATTGCCGGTCTGCCGGTGTCGCTGCTGAGCGCCGGCTCGGACGGGGTCGACGGCCCCACCGACGCCGCCGGCGCCTTCATCGACGGGGCGACCCTCTCGCGCGCCGCGGCGCTCGGGCTCACCCCGGCCGACCATCTCGCCGCCAACGATTCCTACGGGTTCTTCGCGCGACTCGACGATCTCTTCCAGCCCGGCGCGACCGGCACCAACGTCATGGACCTGGTGTTCGCCCTGGTCGGCGGCCCCGTGCTCTAGGCCAGGCCCTGTGCTAGCAGGACCGATCGATGCAGCGCGGGTTCCTTTCCGAGATCTTCGCCTCGTTCCAGGGCGAGGGCCTGTTCGCCGGCCAGCGGCACCTCTTCGTCCGATTGTCCGGCTGTAACCTCCGCTGCGCCTACTGCGACACCCCCGACAGCCTCGAGCGGGAGAGCGGCTACACCCTTCACCTCTCTGCCGGGGAGAAGCGCGGCCGGAACCCGCTGACACCCGGCGAGCTGACCCGGTTGGTGGCGCCCTGGTTCGAAGGGGGCGGCGCGCTCGACGCGATCGCGGTCACCGGTGGCGAGCCGTTGATGCAGGCGGATTTCCTGGGCCAGTGGCTGCGCGACCTGCGCCCGGCGGTGCCGGTGCTGCTCGAGACCAACGGCATGCTGCCGGAGGCGCTCGCCGAGGTCCTCGAGGTGATCGACATCGTCAGCATGGATCTGAAGTTGCCGTCGAACACCCGCGAGCCGCAATTCTGGCGGCAGCACGAGGACTTCCTCCGTCTCGCCCGGTCGAGGAGGGCGTACGTGAAGATGCTCGTCGATCGCGCCACCGCGAGCGAGGAGTTCGAGCGTGGCGCGGCCCTGGTCGGCGCCATCAACCGCGCCATCCCCGTGTTCGTGCAGCCGATCGTCGATCCATCCGGTGCGCTCGCGACCGACGAGGAACTGCTGACGCGCTTCCACGCGCAGGCCCGCCGCCATCTCGATGACGTGCGGGTCATGCCGCAACTCCATAAGCTCATCGGAGTGCGCTGACTTTCCCGTTATCGGACGTATCGGGCGCGTCCTGCGTGACTTGCGCGGGCTCGCGCTCAAGCCTACCCCCCTCCTCCCGTCAAATCTTCGACGCGAATGGCTTCGCGCCGGAATCGATCTTGACATTCTTTTTTACTCAGGCGTATAAGTTGGCGTGATTCTTTTATAAATTCCCGTCGGGCGAAACGAGTCGCAGTCATGTCTGGCCAACCGGTCCTATCGAAGAAAGAGCTCCTGGCGATTGCCGAGGACTACGGCCTACCGCGCGTGACGACGACGCGTGCGTTGCCCAACGACGCCGACGCGACGATCCAGTTCCTGCTCGAGACGGTGAAGGGCAAATTCCTTCTCGCGCTCGATCAGGCGAAGAGCGAGCTCGAAGCGAAGCGCGAGATCGATCTTCTCCTCTTCCTGCGCAAGCACGGCTTCCCCTGCATGGCGCCGCTGGCGGACCGAAAGGGTCGTCACGCGCGCGAGCTCGATGGGCAGTCGCTCACCATCGCGCGCCAGATCGACGGGCGATCGGTCGGGCCCGACGACATCAGCAACAACCAGCTCGAGAATCTCGGCCGCGTTCTCGCCGACCTCCACCTCATCGGTAAGAACTACAAGAAGGGCATCGACAATCGCTTCAGCTTCGAGCGGGTGGCGGAGATGTACCGCGACGTGCGCGGTCGCCTGCCGCACTACTTCAAGAAGATCATCCGCACGCTCGACGAGGAGACCGACTACCTCAGCCATTACCTCGAGGGGAAGCTCCCCAAGGGAATCATCCATGGCGACCTGTCGCACGACCATCTGCTCTTCAAGGGCGAGAAGGTCGTCGGCATCCTCAGCTTCGACGTCGCCTGCCGCGGCAAGTTCATCTTCGACCTGGCGACGGTGGTGAATGCGCTCTGCTTCGAAGACGGCAAGTACGTGCTGCGCCGCTTCGAGGCGCTGATCGCGGGCTACGAGTCGCTGCGCACGCTCTCGTTGGCGGAGTGGGACGCCTTCCCGAACGAGCTTCGCTTCTCGGCCTTCCGCTTCACCGTCACCCGGCTGACGGACTTCTTCCGCACCCCGGTGGACGAGCGCGAACGCATCAACCGCGAGTTCCAGGACTTCTACGATCGCCTGCGCATCCTGCGGCGCGAGCGCGAGGGCGGCATGGAGCCGATGCTGATGGCGATGGCCACCGGCTACGATTATCGGAAGTACCAGAAGATCAAGGCGGTCGAGAAGCGCAGCCACTGACGCGCCTGCTTGCGACACCGCTCTGATCTGCCATCATCTCGGGCCATGTCCCAGGTGATCGAAGAGGCCGTCCGTTCGATCCTGCGCGAGATCGGCGAGGATCCCAGCCGCGAAGGTCTGGTGAAGACACCCGACCGCGTCGCCCGCGCCTATTCCTTCCTCACCAAAGGCTACGAGGAGGATCCCAAGACGGTGATCAACGGAGCGCTGTTCGTCGAGGACTACTCCGAGATGATCATCATGCGCGACCTCGACTTCTTCTCGCTCTGCGAGCACCATCTGCTGCCCTTCTTCGGCAAGGCGCACGTGGCCTACATCCCCAAGCGCCACATCGTCGGCATCAGCAAGCTGGCGCGGCTGGTCGAGGTCTATGCCCGTCGCCTGCAGGTGCAGGAGCGCATGACGAACCAGGTGGCCAACACGCTGATGGAGGAACTCGACCCCCACGGCGTCGGCGTGGTGATCGAGGCCGAGCACCTCTGCATGCGCATGCGCGGCGTCGAGAAGCAGAACTCGGTGGTCACCACCAGCACCATGCTCGGCATCTTCCGCAGCCATCAGGAGACCCGGCAGGAGTTCATCAATCTGCTGCCGCGCCGCTGACGGTGGGTACCACGGCCGTGGCGACGGCCTGATTGACTGGTCGGGGCGGATTGGATAGTCCGACGACATCGCAGATTCGGGTTTGCACGACTGGCGCAGCGTGGAATCGACCACGAGGGAGTGCAGGCTTCAGCTGGCCGAACGCCTGGGCCTCTGAGTTCTAGAGGTTCAGGCTTTTTTTTGCGCAAGCAGAGGATAGGATCGTGATCAAGAATTACCTACTGGCCCCAGGGCCGGTGCCGGTACCCCCGCGCGTGCTGCAGGCGATGGCGATGCCCATCATCCACCATCGCACGCCCCAGTTCAGCCGTATCTTCGAAGAGGCCGAGCAGGGACTGAAGGAGCTGTTCCAGACCAAGCAGGACGTCATGATTCTGGCGTCCTCGGGCACCGGCGCGATGGAGGCCTCGGTCACCAACACGCTCTCGCCCGGCGACGAGGTGCTGGTCGTCAACGCCGGCAAGTTCGGCGAGCGCTGGGGCAAGATCGCCGCCGCCTTCGGCGTGAAGGTGCACGAGCTGAAGGTGGAGTGGGGCAAGGCGGTGAGCGCGCAGGAGGTGCAACGCCTGCTCGATGCACAGCCCGGCATCCGCGCGGTGCTGATGCAGGCGAGCGAGACCTCGACCACCGCCCTGCACCCGGTGAAGGAGATCGCCGCGATCACGCGCCAGCGCGACGTGCTGCTGGTGGTCGACGGCATCACCGCCGTCGGCGTCATCGACATGCCGATGGACGAGTGGGGCATCGACATCCTCGTCACCGGCTCGCAGAAGGCGCTGATGCTGCCCCCCGGTCTGGCGTTCCTGGCGCTCAGCGAGCGCGCCTGGGAGCGCAGCAAGACCGCCAAGACGCCGCGCTTCTACTTCGACCTCAAGCGCGAGCGCGACAACCTGGCGAAGAACACCACCGCCTGGACGCCGGCGGTCACCCTGATCATCGGTCTGCGCGAGTGCCTGGCGATCATGAAGGAGGAGGGCTGGGCCAACGTCTTCGCGCGCCACGAGCGCAACGCCCGCGCGACGCGCGCCGCGGCGCAGGCCCTCGACCTCGCGCTGCTGGCGCCCGAGGCGCCCAGCCCGGCGGTGACCGGCATGCACGTGCCCGCCGGTGTCGACGGCGGCAAGCTGGTCGCCTATCTGCGCGACAAGATGGGCGTCACCTTCGCCGGCGGCCAGGACCACCTCAAGGGCAAGATCGTGCGGGTCGCGCACCTCGGCCACATGGGAACCTTCGACGTCGTCACCGCGATCTCCGCCCTCGAACTCGGCCTGACGCACTTCGGTCGCGAGGTCGGCCTGGGGCGCGGTGTGGGCGCGGCGGAGAAGGTCCTGCTGGAAGCTCTGCCTGCGTGAGGCCCCGATGACCCATCGCGTTCTGGTCTGTGACAAGCTGGCGGCCGAGGGCATCGAGGTCCTGAAGGCGGCCGAGGGCATCGAGTTCGACGACGGCGGCACGCTCTCGCCGGCCGACCTGAAGGACAGGATCGGCCCCTACCAGGGGTTGATCGTGCGCAGCGGTACGCGCGCCACCGCCGAGGTCATCGCCGCCGCCCCCAACCTGCGCATCATCGGGCGCGCCGGCATCGGTGTCGACAACATCGACGTGCCGGCGGCGACCAAGCACGGCATCGTCGTGATGAACACGCCCGGCGGCAACAACGTCACCACCGCCGAGCACGCCGTCACCATGATGCTGTCGCTCGCCCGCTCCATCCCGCAGGCGACGGCGTCGATGAAGGCCGGCAAGTGGGAGAAGAACAAGTTCGTCGGCGTCGAGCTGTGCAACAAGACGCTCGGCGTGGTGGGCGTCGGCAACATCGGCAGCCTGGTGGTCAAGCGCGCCCAGGGGCTGGAGATGCGCGTCATCGCCTACGATCCCTTCATCTCGCCCGAGGGCGCGGCGCGTCTCGGTGTGGAGCTGGTCACGCTCGACGAGCTCTACGCGCGCGCCGACTTCATCAGCGTGCACACGCCGCTCACCGCCGAGACGCGCGGCCTGATCGGCGACCAGGCCTTCGAGAAGATGAAGAAGGGCGTGCGGATCGTGAACTGCGCCCGCGGCGGCATCGTCGACGAGGCGGCGCTCGAGCGCGCCATCGTCGGCGGCAAGGTCGCGGGCGCGGCCCTCGACGTCTTCGCCGAGGAGCCGCCGCCGAAGGACCACCCGTTGCTCGCGCTCGATCAGGTCATCTGCACGCCGCACCTCGGCGCCTCGACCGGCGAGGCGCAGGTGAACGTCTCGGTCGCGGTCGCCGAGCAGATGGTCGAGTACCTCTGCCGCGGCGTGATCAAGAACGCCGTCAACGTGCCGTCGATCAGCGCCGAGCTGCTCGACGTGCTGACTCCGTACCTGATCCTGGCGGAGAAGCTGGGTTCGCTCGAGGCCCAGTTGCTGACCGAAGCGCCGCTCGAGTTGACGGTCGAGTACGCCGGCGACGTGACCTCGTACGACACCAAGCCGATCACCCTGGCGGTGCTGCGCGGCCTGCTGAATCGCGTCGTCGAGGCGGGGGTGGTCAACTACGTCAATGCGCCGTCGATCGCGAAGGAGCGCGGCATCGTGGTGACCGAGGCGCGCAGCAGCCAGCCGCGCGGCTACCAGAACCTCGTCTCGGTGCTGGTGCGCACCGCCAAGGGCACCACCGAGGTCGCCGGCGCGATCTTCGGCCGCTCGGTGGCCCGGCTGGTGAAGATCGCCGATTTCTACCTCGACGCCGTGCCGGAGGGGTACATCCTCATGCTGCACAACCAGGACGTGCCCGGCGTCGTCGGCTCGGTCGGCACGCTGCTGGCGCGCGAGCAGATCAACATCGCCCGGCTCGAGCTCGGCCGCGAGCGCGTCGGCGGCATGGCGATCTCGCTGGTGCACGTCGACGGCCTCGTGCCCGAGCCGGTGCTCGCCGAGTTGCGCCGGCTGCCCAGCATCGTGTCGGCGCAGCTCATCGAGCTCTAGGACGGGCGCAGGGAGAGGGAGAGCCATGCCAGCTTCGGTGGTCGTGGGTGCCCAGTGGGGCGACGAGGGCAAGGGCAAGGTGGTCGACATCCTGGCGCAGCACGCCGACGTGGTCGTGCGCTTCCAGGGCGGCAACAACGCCGGTCACACGCTCGTGGTCGGCAAGGAGAAGGTCGTCGTTCATCTCGTCCCCTCCGGCGTGCTGCACGACTCGAAGGTGTGCGTCATCGGCAACGGCGTGGTGGTCGACCCGCAGATCCTGCTGGACGAGATCGACTCGCTGCAGCAGCGCGGCTACCTGAAGGACGTCTCGCTGCTCAAGATCAGCGACCGCGCCCACCTGATCATGCCCTACCACCGCGCCATCGATCAGGCGCGCGAGCGCAAGCGCGGCGAAGGCATGATCGGCACCACCGGGCGCGGCATCGGTCCGACCTACGAGGACAAGATGGCGCGCATCGGCATCCGCTTCGCCGAGCTGCTCGACGACGACACCCTCGAGGAGCACCTGCGCGGCACGATCGAGGAGCGCAACGCCTACCTCCAGGGAATGCTGCAGGAGTCCCCGCTCGACTTCGCCGAAATCTTCGACCGCGCCTGCGCCTACCGCGAGCGGTTGCGGCCGCACGTGATCGACACCTCGATCTACCTCAACCGCATCCTCGGCCAGGGCAAGCGGGTCCTGTTCGAGGGCGCGCAGGGGACGATGCTCGACGTCGACCACGGCACCTACCCCTACGTCACCTCGTCGAACACCGTCGCGGCGGCCGCCTGCACCGGCGCCGGCATCGCGCCCAGCCGCATCGGCAGCGTGATCGGCATCGCCAAGGCCTACACCACGCGCGTCGGCTCGGGCCCGTTCCCGACCGAGCTCACCGGCGCCCTCGGCAACAAGCTGCGGCAGGACGGCGACGAGTACGGTGCCACCACCGGTCGGCCCAGACGCTGCGGCTGGTTCGACGCCGTCGTCCTGCGCCAGGCGGTGCGTCTGAACGGCATGTCCGCCGTCGGCCTCACCAAGCTCGACGTGCTCACCGGCATCGACCCGATCCGCATCTGCGTCGCCTACGAGTACGAGGGCACGCGCTACGAGGAGTTCCCCGCCTCGCCGCAGATCCTCCGCGGGCTCACACCGGTGTACGAGGAGCACGCCGGCTGGAAGGAACCGATCACCGGCGCCCGCACGCTCGACGACCTGCCGGTGAACGCCCGCAGGTACCTCAAGCGCCTCGAGGAGCTCACCGGCACCGCGCTCCTCATCGTCTCCGTCGGCGCCCGCCGCGAGGAGACCATCCCGCTCGGCAACCCGTTCGCGCTGAACGGGTGAAGCATCTGGAGAGCGGCGGTCTCCGCCGCTCTGGATCGGGATCGAATCCAGAGCGGCGGTGACCGCCGCACTCCAGATCTCACCTCCTTCATCCGGACGCGCCTCTCTGGTAAGGAGCGCTGCGAACATGGCCCGGCCGGCGACCTCCAGCGAAGCCCCCGCGATCTCGTTCTCGGAGAAGGAGTTCTACCTCGACGAGTTCCGCGGCCACACGCTCGTGTTCTCGGTGCACCGCGCCGATCTCGAGCCGACCGCGGCGGGCGAGACGCTGGGCGCAGTGGTGCGCGACCTGATCCGCAACGACACCCGCGTGGTGATCCTGGTCGACGCCGCCGGTGACGAGCAGAAGGTGCGGCGGCTGGTGCGCCGCCGGCTGGAGGCCCCCTTCTTCCGCGACGACGTGCTGATGCTCTTCCCCCATCTGCGCTCGCGCGGCACGCGCGCGAGCGTCTTCGACCTCCTGCTCGGCGAGGACGAGGAGATCAAGGCCTCGACGCTCACCCGTATGTGGGCCGTGCTGCGCCGCACGCCGGTGTTCGTCGGCCTCGTGCCGTGCGCGGCCGAGCGCCTGCCCGACGTGGCGCAGCGGCTGGCGGCGCGCCTGCGCGTACACAAGCTCGTGCTGGTCGAGCGCGAGGGCGGCGTGTGCGACGCCAACGGCACCCAGATCTCGTTCATGGACGGCGACATGCTCGACGCCCTGCTGCACCAGGGCGAGGCCGAGGCCACCGGCCTGGCGCACCGCCGCCGCACCCTCGAAGCCGTCGGCGCCGCGCTCGACGGCGGCGTGGCCGCGGTGAATCTGTGCACCTTCGAGGGCGTGGCGCGCGAGCTGTTCACCTACGAGGGCTCGGGTACGCTCTTCACCCACGAGGACTACTGCCGCGTCGCCCCCCTCGGCGTCGACGACTTCGAGGAGGTCGAGCGACTGATCGAGCGCGGCCAGCGCGAGGGCTTCCTCAAGGTGCGTTCGCCCGAGGAGATCGCGCAGATCGTCCTGTGCGGCTTCGGCGCCACCATCGGCTCGCATCACCTGGCGGGGATGTGCGGCCTGTGGACCGAACCCTACGAGAGCGACGCGGCGGGCGAGGTGGTGGCGCTCTACACCATCACCCGCTTCAAGGGCGAGGGCGTCGGCGGCAAGCTGCTGGCGCACGTCGAGGCCGAAGCGCGCGCCCGCGGTCTGGCCTATCTCTTCGCCGTCACCACCGAGGCGCGCGCCCAGGTGTTCTTCGAGCGCTCCGGCTTCCGGCGAGTGACGCCCGACGACGTGCCGCGGGCGAAGTGGCTGCGCTACGACGCCGCGCGCCTCGGCGCGGTGTCGGTCTATCGCCGCGATCTGCGGGAGACGGCGTGATCGTCGGCATCGACATCGGCGGCTCGACCACCGACGCCGTGCTGCTCGACGACGCCGCGATCAAGGTCGTCAGCGTCGAGGCCAACGACCCGATCGCCGCGGCCTCGGGTGCGCTCGGCATGCTGCTCAGCACCCACGGCTACCGCCTCGGGCAGATCTCGGCGATCGCGGCCACCGGCGGCGGCGCGCGCCGCCTGGGCGACGATCTGCTGGGCGTGCCGGTGACGAAGGTGGCCGAGATCGACGCGATCGGCGTCGGCGGCACCTCGCTCGCCGGCCTGAGCGACGCGCTGGTGGTGTCGATGGGCACCGGCACGGCGATGGTGTCGGTGCGCGGCGAGCAGATCTCGCACGCCGGCGGAACCGGCGTCGGCGGCGGCACGCTGCTCGGCCTCTCGAAGCACATGCTGAGCGTGTCGCGGCTCGAGACGTTGCAGAACATGGCGGCCAAGGGCGACCTCACCCACGTCGACCTCACCGTCGAGGACATCGCCGGCGGTCCGGTCGGCAACCTCCCGCCCGGCGCGACCGCCAGCAACTTCGGCAAGCTCGGCGCCGACGCCACACCCGAGGACAAGGCGCGCGCCTTGGTGAACATGATCGCCGAGGTGATCGTCGTCGTCAGCGTCATCGCCGCGCGCGCCCACGGGCACCAGGCGGTCGTCCTGACCGGCAAGCTGGTGCGCGTCAAGCCGCTGCTCGAACGAATCCAGTCCACCCGCGCCCTCTTCGACCGCGGCTTCGTCGTGCCCGAGATGGCCGAGGTGGCGACGGCGATCGGTGCCGCCCGCAGCCTGCGGCGCTAGCCGAGACGGCCGGTCACTCGGCGGTGACGTAGGCGCCCGCCGTGCCGCCGTCGACCAGGAAGGTCGTGCCGTTGACGTACGACGACTCGTCCGAAGCGAGGAAGAGGGCGGCGGCGGCGATCTCCTTCGCCTCCGCCAGCCGGCCCATCGGCAGGTGCACGAAGCGGCGCGCGCGCGCCTTGGGGTCGGCGAGCAGGTTCTGCAGCAGCGGAGTGTTCACCGGCCCGGGGCAGAGCGCGTTGGCGCGGATGCCGCGGCGCGCGAACTCGACCGCGATCTCGCGCGTCAGCGCCAGCACGCCGCCCTTCGAGGCGGTGTAGGCGCTCTGCGAGGTGGCCGCGCCCAGCACCGCGACGAAGGACGCGGTGTTGATCAACGAGCCGCCTCCGGCGCGCAGCAGCGCCGGGATGCCGTACTTGCAGCCGAGAAAGACGCTCTTCAGGTTGACGTTGATCACGTGGTCGAACACCGCTTCGTCGGTGTCGACCACCGAGCCGTCGTCGTCGGGGAAGATGCCGGCGTTGTTGAACAGCACGTGCAGCGCGCCGTACTGCTTCTCGGCGAAGGCGATCATGGCCTGCACGTCGGCCGCCCTGGAGACGTCGGCGCGGGTGAAGGCGATGCTGCCGCCGGTCTTGCCGACCTCGTCGACCAGAGCCTGGCCGGCCTTCTCGTTGAAATCGACCGCCACCACCCGCGCGCCCTCGGCGCAGAACTGCTTCGCCGCTTCGCGGCCGATGCCGCCGGCAGCACCGGTGATCAGGGCCGTCTTTCCTGCGAGTCTGTTGCTCATGAGCGTTTCCTTTCCCGCGCGGCCTTGGCGAAGGCCGCAAAGAGTTTCACCTGTGTCGGATCGTCGAGCTGCATCTCCGGGTGCCACTGCACCGCGACGCACCACGGGTGCTCGGCCAGCTCGATGGCTTCGATGACGTCGTCGTCGGCCCAGGCGACCGAGTGCAGGCCGCGCCCGAGGCGCTCGACCGACTGGTGGTGCCAGGAGCAGACCTCCACCTCGGTCGCGCCGAGGATGGCGGCGACCCGGCTGCTCGGCTCGACGTGCACCGCGTGCCGGCCGGGAAGCCGCGGCGGCAGGCGGTGCAGCACCGCATCGCCGACGACGTCGGGCAGGTGCTGGTGCAGCGTGCCGCCGAGCGCGACGTTGAGGATCTGCAGGCCGCGGCAGATGCATAGCAGCGGCATCTCCGGTCGCTGCACCGCCGCGCGCGCCAGCTCGAGCTCGAAGTGGTCGCGCTCCTCCGAGATCGAGTACAGCGTTGCGTGCGGATGGGCGCCGTAAGCCGCCGGTGCGATGTCGCCGCCGCCCGACAGCAGCAGGCCGTCGACCAGATCGAGCAGGCGCGCCGGGTCGCGCTCGCCCGGCGTCAGCACCAGCGGCACCGCCCCCGCCATGCGCACCGCGTCGACGTAGCCGCACGGCAGCGAGAACGCCGGCGGCTGGCCGCTGTCGCGCGCGTAGGACGAGATCCCGATCAGCAGCGGACGACTCATGCGAGGGCGATCCCGGTGCGCGCGCTCACGCTCGCTCGAGGTAGCGGCGCCGCTCCCACGTGGTCACCACCTCGTCGAACTTCTGCTGCTCCGTGCGCGCGAAGTGCACCAGGTGCTCGACCACGTCCTCGCCGAGCGCCTCGCGCATCAGCCCCGAGCCCTCGAACGCCGCGACCGCTTCCGGGAGGTTCTGCGGAACGCGCTCGAGGCCGGCGGCGGCGTAGACGTCGCCGCGGAACATCGGCCCCGGCTCGATGCGCTGCGCGATGCCGTCGAGGCCGGCGGCGAGCGTCGCCGCCAGCGCCAGGTACGGATTGGCGTCGGCGCCCGGGATGCGGCACTCGACCCGCAGCGACTTGCCGCGGCCGACGACGCGGAAGCCGGCGGTGCGGTTGTCGTACGACCAGGCGATGCCGGTGGGTGCGAAGGAGCCGGAGCGGAAACGCTTGTAGGAGTTCGGATAGGGCGCGTAGAGCATGGCGCAGGCGCGGGCGTGCTTCAGCAGCCCGCCGAGCCACCAGCGGAAGCGATCGGGGAGCTCGGCGGCATCGCCCTGGAAGCGCCGGTCGCCGCCGTCGAACACCGCCGCGCCGCTGTCGCGCGACCACAGGCTCGAGTGCAGATGCATCGAGCTGCCGGCGTAGCGCTCGTCGGGCTTGGCCATGAAGGTCAGCGCCAGGCCCTGCTGGTGCGCGACCTCCTTCGCCAGGTGCTTGTAGATCACGTGGCGGTCGGCCATCTCGAGGAAGGTCGCGTAGCGCACGTTGATCTCGTGCTGGCCCGGGCCCCATTCGCCCTTCGAGGTCTCGACCGGCACCCCCGAGGCGTCGAGGTGGCGGCGGATCGCGCCCACCAGCGGCTCGACCTTGGTCCCCTGCAGGACGTGGTAGTCCTCGATGTACCAGCCGAAGGGCTCGAGGTTGTCGAAGCCCTTGCGGTGCGCCGACTCGTAGGTCTCGCGCAGGACGAAGAACTCGAGCTCGGTGCCCGCCATCGGTTCGTAGCCGAGACCGTGGGCGCGCTGGATCTGGCGGCGGAGGATGGAGCGCGGCGCGACGGTGGCGAGCTCGTCGGTCTTCTCGCTGTAGACGTCGCACAGCACCAGCACGCTGCGCTCGAGCCAGGAGGCCCGCCGCAGGGTGCTCATGTCCGGCACGCAGTGGACGTCGCCGTAGCCGTCGGCCCACGAGGCGAAGCGGTACCCGGGGGTCGGGTCCATGTCCATGTCGCAGGCGAGCAGGTAGTCGCAGGCATGCATGCCGTGCGCCAGCACCTCGTCGCAGAAGTAGTGCCCGGCGACCCGCTTCCCCACCAGCCTTCCGTAGAGGTCGGGAAAGACGGCGATGACGGTGTCCACCTCGCCGCTCTCCACCAGCGCGCGCAGCTCGATCTCGGTCAGCAGGCCCTTCGGACGCGTCGGCAGCATGGGCGTCGTCTAGCAGGGATGTCGAACTCGGAACAGAGATGAACGGGGATGGGGAGGGATGAAGATCGGAGCGGGATGTGCGCGGTGGATCGCGGCGATGGTTTCGGCCGCGGGCTGCCATCGCGAACCGTTTCATCCCTCCGCGCACATCCCGTGCTGATCTGCATCCCTCCGACCCCCGTTCATCTCCGTTCCTTCCTGGGGTATGATCAGGTCCATGCTGCGCTTCGACCAGGATTCGGCCGAATGTCTCGTGTTCACCTTCAAGGAAGGCCTGCTGTCGGCGGTGGCGCACGACCTGAAGATCCGGGTCGAGCGCTTCGAGATCGCGGTCGACGAGGCGGCGCGCACGGTCGAGGGGCGGTTCGATGCGACTTCGCTGCGGGTCGTTTGCGCCATGAGCGCCGGCAAGGACGACAAAGGCGCGCTCAGCGAGTCGCAGAAGCGCGAGATCGAGGGCAACATCGTGCGCGACGTGCTCGATGCGAAGAAGCACGCGGAGATCCGCTTCGTCTCGAGCGCGGTCGAGGACGACGACGGCGGCTTCCGCGTCCGCGGCGAGCTCGCCCTCCGCGGCAGGCGCAAGAGAATCGAGGTGGCGGTGCGCAAGGTGCGCAAGCGCTGGATCGCCGACGCCGTGATCCACCAACCCGACTTCGGCATCCGGCCCTACAGCGCGCTGCTCGGCACGCTCAAGGTGAAGGCCGACGTCGAGGTGCAGGTGATCCTGCCGGCCGGATGACGGTCGCGCTCCGAGTCCGCGCTAGCGCGGCGGCCGGCCGGCCGCGAAGCGCAGGATCTCCGCCTTGGCGGCGAGGACGTCGCGCCGGCCGGCGTCGATCAGGCGGGTGGTGAAGGCGGGGTCGAACAGCAGGTAGCTGAGCAGCTCGGTGATCGCCTCGTCGGTGCCGAGGCCGCGCATGAGGTAGCGCACCGCCGGCGGCACGTGGGCGGAGAGCTCGGCGGCGATGGCGCCGACGTCGACCGAAGGGCGCAGCCAGAGGACGTCGACCATGCGGAACGGGTTGTCGGGGTTGCGGGTGCCGCAGCTCACCACGCTGCGGTTGACGCGCAGGCTGTGCTCGACGTCGGACTCGATCGCGTCGAGCATGACCGCGTCGAGCAGGACGCCGGCGATCTGCGCGATCGTCGGCGGCGGCAGGCGCTTGCGCGGTGGCTCGATCGCCGCCGGACCCTGGACGCCGATGGCGATCACGCGCTCGGCGCCGAGGTTGATCGCCGGGCTGAGCGGCGAGGTGTTGCGGATGCAGCCGTCGCCGAAGTGCCGTCCGCCGATCTGCACCGACGGGAAGAAGATCGGGATCGCGCTCGACGCCATCAGGTGGTCGATCGTCAGGCGGGTGCTCTCGATGCGCCAGCGGCTGCGCTTCCACGGGCGGACCTTGCCGCCCTGCACGAAGAGGTAGCCGTTCGAGGTGTAGAGATCGGTGGCGGCGACGGCGACCGCGTGGAGGGCGCCGCTCTGCACGTGCCCCTCGATGCGCGACAGCGGGATGCGGCGCAGCAGGGTGCGCAGCGGCGCGGTGTCGAGCAGCGACTTCGGCTGCACCCGCCGCAGGGCGCCGCCGAAGGAGAGATCCCAGGCCCAGCGCACCCCGATGCGTCCGAGCGAGGCGACGTCGGTGCGGAAGACGTCCTGCGCCTGGATCCCGGCCCACACCTCGACCAGCCGCGCGACGCCGACTCTCGGGTCGTCGGCGTAGGCCGCCAGCATGCCGGCATTGAGCGAGCCCGCGCTCGAGCCGACGATGATGTCGAAGGCGGGCGAACCGCCGCCGATGGCGCCGATCTCCACCATCCCCTGGAGCACGCCCGCCTGGTACGCCCCGCGCGCGCCGCCCCCCGAGAGCACCAGCCCTGTGCGCCCGGCCCCGCTCCCCGCTTCGCGCTCCTTCATGGTCGCCATCGGGCACCTCCGT
>Ga0268299_1002922_pt1 | contig 17730 bp, 13 predicted proteins | sample NOBtaG_FD_193484 | JGI IMG/M metagenome (GOLD analysis project Ga0268299, IMG submission 193484) | Activated sludge microbial communities from bioreactor in Nijmegen, Gelderland, Netherland - NOB reactor | ecosystem: Engineered > Bioreactor > Aerobic > Activated sludge | place: Netherlands...
TCGGAATCTTTGCCCAATCGGCCGTCATGCCATCCAAGCTGGTAACGGCGCGGATCGCCACGACGTTTTCGTAGGTCCGCTGATCGCCCATGACACCGACGGTCCGGATCGGCAGCAGTACGGCAAACGCCTGCCAGATCTCGCGATAGAGTCCCGCGCCCCTGATTTCCTGGTCGACGATGGTTTCCGCCGCCCGTAGAATCATCAATCGTTCTTTCGTGACCGATCCAAGGACCCGAATCGCGAGACCGGGACCGGGGAACGGCTGCCGCCAGATGATCTCATCCGGCAAACCCAGTTCCCTTCCCAACACCCGCACTTCATCCTTGAAGAGCTCGCGCAACGGTTCGATCAGCTTCAAGCGCATTCGCGCCGGCAGGCCGCCGACGTTGTGATGGGTCTTGATCGTCGCGGAGGGTCCCTTGAAGCTGACGCTCTCGATCACATCCGGGTAGAGCGTCCCCTGCACCAGATACTTGATGTCTTTCAGCTTCTTGGACTCCGCCTCGAAATTCTTGATGAACAGCCGGCCGATGATCTTTCGCTTTCGCTCGGGATCAATCACGTTCTTCAAGCCGGCCAGAAACTGATCGGTCCGATCGAGAATCCGAAGATTCAGATGCAGCTGCGAGGCGAACGTCTTCTGCACTTGATCGCGCTCGCCGGCCCGCAGCACGCCGTTGTCGACGAAGATGCAGGTCAACTGATCGCCGATCGCCCGATGCGTCAACGCGGCCGCAACGGACGAATCGACGCCGCCGCTCAACGCGCAGATGACGCGGGATGTTCCGACCCGCCGGCGGATCTCTTCCACCGCGCTGCCCACATACGACCGCATCGTCCACGTCGGCTTGCAGCCGCAGATGTCATAGACGAAATTGCGGAGGAGCGTGGCTCCTTCCGGGGTGTGCGCGACTTCGGGATGGAACTGCAGGCAATAGATCCGGCGTTTGGGATCCTCCCGCTTCATCGCGGCAATGGGGGAATTGTCCGTATGGGCGATGGATCGGAACCCCGGAGGCATCCGCTCGATGCGGTCGCCGTGGGACATCCAGACCGTCGTCGTCCCCTTCTCGCCGATGCCACGGAACAGTCCGCTCGAATCGTCGATCACCAAATCGGCCCGTCCGAACTCCCGATGCTTGGATCTGGCGACCTCGCCGCCGGACACGTGCGTCACCAACTGCATGCCGTAACAAATGCCGAGAATGGGGATGCCCTGGTCGAGCAGTTCCTTCGGCACGGTCGGCGCTTTCTTTTCGTAGACGCTCGACGGTCCTCCGGACAAGACGATCCCTTGAGGGCGATAGGCCAGAATCGTCGCAAGCGGCGCGGTGCAGGGAAGAATCTGCGAGTAGACTTGGGCTTCGCGAATGCGCCGCGCGATCAGCTGGGTGTACTGGGAGCCGAAGTCGAGGACGAGAATCCTATTATGCCAGAGTTCCATGGAGCGTCGTTCGTGAAACGTGAAGCGCTGTTCGTCTAATAAGGGAACTGAATCTTGATTGCGAGATACGCTTCACGGTTCGACGGGCTCACCGTCCCGAGCCCGGTCGAGGGACGAGGGACGATTCACGCGGGGCTATTCCCAATCCATCCGGTAGTTCGGCGCTTCTTTCGTGATGATCACGTCGTGCACATGGCTCTCGCGCAGGCCGGCCACCGTCTGCCTGATAAAGGTCGCCTTCTGCTGAAGGTCCGGAATCGTCCGGCATCCGCAGTAGCCCATGCCGGACTTTACTCCCCCGACCAGCTGATACATCACGGCGGAGATGGGCCCTTTGTAGGGCACCCGCCCTTCGATGCCTTCCGGCACCAGCTTCGGCGCCGGTCGCCCGCTCTGACCGTAGCGATCTCCGCCGCCCCGTTCCATGGCTCCGATGGAGCCCATACCGCGATAGACCTTGTACGTCCTCGCCTGGTACAGCACCGTCTCGCCGGGCGATTCCTCGGTTCCGGCCAGCAGTCCACCGAGCATGACCGCGGAGGCCCCCGCGGCCAATGCTTTGGTGATGTCGCCGGAAAACTTGATGCCTCCGTCGGCAACGATCGGCACGCCGCTGCCCGCCAGCGCTTTGGCGCAGTCGGCAATGGCGGTCAATTGAGGCATGCCGGAACCGGACACGATGCGGGTCGTGCAGATGGACCCTGGTCCCACCCCCACCTTCACGGCATCGACGCCGGCCTTGAGCAGATCCTTCGCGGCCTCGGCGGTCGCGATATTGCCGGCGACGACTTCCAAGGTCGAATACTGCTTCTTGATCAGTTTCACCATGTCCAGGACGGCTTGGGAATGGCCGTGCGCCGTATCGACGACCACCAGATCCACGCCGGCCCGCTTCAACAGGGCCACGCGCTCTTCCGTATCAGGACCGACGCCCACGGCCGCGCCGACGCGAAGCCGTCCGTGCGTATCCTTGCAGGCATTGGGATACTTGATACGCTTCTCGATGTCCTTGATCGTGATCAGGCCCTTCAGCTCTCCCTGCTTGTTCACGACCGGGAGTTTTTCGATGCGATGCTCATGCAGGATTTCGCGCGCCTTCTCGAGGCTGGTCCCTTCCGGCGCGGTGATGAGTTTCTCGCGCTTCATGACCTGCGCCACCTTGAGGTCCATCCGGGTTTCAAACCGGAGATCGCGGTTGGTCAGGATGCCGACCAGCTTCTTGTTCTTGGTGACGGGAATGCCCGAGATGCGGTATTTCGCCATGAGTTGGTGGGCGTCGCGGATCGTCTCGTCCGGCGAAATGGTGACGGGATCGAGGATCATGCCGCTCTCGGATTTCTTCACCCGGTCGATTTCGGCGGCCTGATCGGCGGGAGGCAGCACGCGGTGGATGATCCCGAGCCCTCCTTCCCGAGCCATGGCGATCGCCATGCGGGATTCCGTCACGGTGTCCATCGCCGAACTGATGACGGGCACGTTGATCTGGATGCTGCGGGTCAGTTGTGTGCGGACGTCGACCTCGCTCGGCAACACGGTCGACTTGGCGGGCACGAGAATCACATCATCGTAGGTCAGGCCAAGACGCGGCTCCTTGTCCAGCATAGCTCCCCTCGACTGCCCCCTTGGTGGTTCCCGGCGTGGTTCCCGGTCTGATTGCCGCCGCGGAAACGGCTAGGCGCTCGCGGTGCCCTGCACCTTTTCAATTTCAGCCGCCGCCTCGGATTCCTCTTGCAGCCGCTCGCTGCCCTCGTCGGCCGGCATGAACTGCTGCACCCGCGTGTTTCCACTGTCCACCACGAACACACTGCCCTTCGCGTCGACGGCGATCCCGTACGGGAAATTGAACTGCCCGTCCCCGTTGCCGTATCCGCCCCATTGGGTGATGAAATTGCCTTCCTTGTCGAACTTTTCGACCCGGTGATTGCCCGTATCGGTGACGTACACGTCGCCCGCTCCGTCGACGGCCACGCCCCACGGCGATCGCAGCTGTCCCGCTTCCTGAGCCAGCTGGCTGCTGGCATGACCGGGCTCCGAACTGCCGCCCCACTTGGTCAGCAGCTGAGGGAGCACATTCGTGCTGGTGTCGAACTTCTGCACCCGATGGTTGCCCATGTCGACCACGTAGACCGACCCATCGGATTGATCGACCGCCACGCCTCTCGGGAAATAGAACTGGCCGTCGCCGTTGCCGAAGCTGCCCCACGACATGACGAATTCCCCGGCCATGTCGAACTTCTGCACACGGAAGTTGGCGCTGTCGACGACGTAGACGTACCCCCGAACCCGATCGACCGCGATGCCCCAGGGTGAATTGAACTGGCCCTCGCCGTTCCCTCTGGAGCCGAACTTCATGATGTAGCCGCCGAGCTTGCCGTCAAACTTCTGAACCCGATGATTGTTGGTGTCCACGGCCCAGACGTCGCCCTTGCCGTCGCAGGCGATGCCGGTGGGATTGTGGAAATTCGCATTGGCCGAGCCGAAATTGCCCCAGAGGATGATGAAGTTGCCGGTATTATCGAATTTTTGGATACGGTTGTTGCCGTTGTCGACGGCGAACAGCGAGCCCTGCTGGTCCACCGCCAGGCCGTACATCGGAGCCATGAACTCGCCGCCGTGCAGCAAGGAGGCGCCGCGGCCCGGCCTGCCCCACTTGGCCACACAGAGATAGCCCGACGTGTTGACCAGAATGGTGGTGGCGGCCGGCGTGGACACGTTGCCTCCGACATCCTTGAACCAGACATAAATGGTCTTCTGGCCGTCCCCCAACGAGAGGATGAAGGGAATCGTCGCGCCGAACTTGAGCGCCGGCGTGACGTCGACCCAGCCGGGCGTGCCGGCCATGGGAGTCAGCGGGGCTTCGGAGATGAAATATGCTCCGACGCCCGTGTCGACGTCGTTGGCGGAAATTGTCACCACCACTTCGGGGGAATTCGTCATGAAGGCGCCGTGGTTGATGACGGCGTAGGGATTCTGCGGAGCCGTGACGTCGATGAGCACCGGCATCGCCGTGACTTCACCCGATAATTCGCTCTCCGTTCCGCTCTCGAAGACGGCCGCAACCGCATAAAAGTACGGGGTGTCGTTGGTCAATCCCGTGTGGGTAAACGGATTGGTCACGCCTTCGACCTTTGTGCCGGTCTGTTTAGTCACACCTTGAGAGGTGTTGAAGTAGAGGTTATAGGATACGGCGCCCGGCACCTCCATCCAACTGACGAACACCTCCGTGTCGCCGGCCTTGACCACGACGCTGTGCGGCGCCGGGGCTTCGGTCGGCTCCTGCGCGGCGGCATCGTCGTTGCCCCGGTTCAGCTCCTCTTCGGTCGGGACATACTTGAGCACCCGGTTGTTCCCGCTGTCGACGACATAGACACACCCTTCCTTGTCGACGGCGATCCCGTAGGGGAAATTGAGCTGGCCTTCCGTCTTCCCGCGATTGCCCCACGCGCACAGGAATGTGCCGTTCCCGTCGAACTTCTGGATCCGATGGTTCCCGGTGTCAACGACGTAGACGTTGCCGACCGCGTCGCAGGCTACGCCCCACGGTCCCTTGAACTGGCCGGGCCCGGATCCCTCGCGGCCCCACTTGGACAGAAAGCTGCCGCGGGCATCGAACTTCTGGATGCGGTTGTTGCTTTCGTCGGCGACAAAAATGTTGCCCACGAAATCGACTGCGACACCGCGGGGGAAGAAAAACGCTCCGTCGAAGCTGCCGTCCCGTCCCCATTTCAGCAGCGGCGTTCCGTCGGCCTTGAACTTCTGAATCCTGGAATTGCTCGTGTCGGACACATAGAGGTTGCCCTCCTGGTCCGTGGCCACGCCCCAGGGCACGTCGAAGACGCCCATCTCGGCGCCGCGCCAGGCAAAGCCGAACTTGCCCCACGCCTGCATAACGTTGCCCCCGAGATCGAACTTTTGCACCCGGTTGTTGCCGCTGTCGGACACGTACAACGTGTCGTTCGCGCCGATCGCGAGCCCGCGCGGATAGTAGAAACTTCCTTCCTGGGATGACGGATCTCCGCCCCAGCGCGCGACGAACTTTCCGGACTTGTCGAATTTCTGGATCGAGTGGTTATCGGTATCCGCAACGTAAATGTTGCCTTCTTTGTCCAGAGCGATGCCGGTGGGCGAGCTGAACTCTCCGTCATCCACCCCTTCCGAACCGAGGTTCATGGCGAGCAGGTAGGGCGAGGGAATCGCCATGACCTCCTGCGATTCCGGACTTTCGCCCTTCGGCGTCACCACCGTCACGACGTAGTGGTAACAGGTGCCGTTGGCCAGATCGTCGTGCACGAACGGCGACTGCGCGCCTTCAAGACAGGTCGCCTTGTCCTTTTTCACGCCGATGACGGCCTTGAAATCGTCGGCTCCAGCAATCGGCCTCGTGAGTTCTGAAAACTTGATTTGGACGCCCTTGGTGGTTTGAAAATACAGGTTGTAATACATGGCGTCAGGAACGGGATCCCAAGTAACGGTGAGCCTCCCATTGCCGGCCTTCACCGCGACATGAGCCGGCGCCGGGGGTAATTCTTCTTCTTCGGCGATCGAATCGCCGGCGCCCCATTCGCCGGGATTTCCCTCTGCCGACAGCGGCGCGCGATCGAACCGATACATCTCGTCCAAGAGCCATGCTTTGATCATAAATGGTGCCTCGTGTGACAGGAGAGCATGAAGCGAAGAACCAGCCTCTTTCAACGACTTAGAATAAGATTGTGGAGTCTAGCAAAGCCGCGGAAAGAGAGTCAAGGCGAGGAACGACCGAGTAGTGGGTCAGTTTCCTCTTGCATCATGCCCGCGAAGCTTGTCCCCGCATGTTTTAAGCGGGGAGCGGGCATCCAATCCTCGATCAGGACTCAATGCTGAGGGAGAAGGCCCTGAATGAATTCCCGCTCACGCGGGAATGACACACTTCAGTGCTCCTGATGGCAAACTGACCCACTACCCTTCACTCGGAACGCATGCTCGCAGATCCAATTGCAATCTCCTGTCCGTCGGACGGCCATGCGTGCTCGACCGATTCGCCAACGAAAGTGGGATCACTCCCGGCGACCATCGCCATCTCCTCTACTTCCTCGGACTGAAACGCCGCCGGCTCCATCGAATCGGAAGAAGACTCGGAAGGTGAACCGGAAGAAGACTCGGCAAGAGGCTCGGAAAGAGACTCGGAGTCGGCCGATTCCGTTTGCTGCTCGCCGACGATCGTGACTTCTTCGATGGGCAACATCGCCTGTTCCGCCTCGCCCAGTTCCTTGAACTCACGAAGCGGCGGGAGCTGACTGAGGTCCTGCAAACCGAAATGCTCCAGGAAATATTTGGTGGTGCCGTACATGATCGGCCGGCCCGGCACTTCTTTCCGTCCGACAATGCGGACGAGTTTCCGTTCGAGCAATGTCCGAATGACGCCCGAAGTTTCCACCCCGCGGATCTCTTCGACCTCCGCGCGGACCAGAGGCTGCTTGTACGCGATGATCGCCAGCGATTCGAGCGCGGAGCGCGAAAGCCGCTGAGCTGCTTTGGCCTTCTCCAGCCGCTTGAGCCAGGGCGCGCAATCCGCCTTCGTCGCAAGCCGATAGCCTCCGGCCACTTGAACCAGTTGGATCCCCCGGCCGTCGTGCGCCAACTGCTCCCGGAGGTTGTTGAGCGCCTGTTGCACTTCCGCTTTGGACACGGTTCCGACGGTCGAAGCGAGTCGCGCGAGGGGAAGCGGCTCGCCGGACACGAACAGAAGAGCCTCGAGAATGGCGGTGAGTTCCATCTGCCCGGCTGGGTCGCCCTGGCTAGGACCAGACGCATCGGGGGCCTCGTCCGTGCTTTGACTCTGATCGATCTGCCCGGAGCACTCCGGCTCGGCCTGATCCACGCACCCGTTCTCATGCAGCTCGGTCGAGCTCATCCTTACCTCCATTCCGAATCGTCCAGTTCCGCCGGCTCCGGCACCAGCGAAAAATTACGCGAGACCAGGATCGGCCCGAAATTCTCGGACTGGAACACCCGGGCCGTCCTCAATCGGATCAGTTCCAACAGCGCAAGAAAGGTCACGATGATCACCAGCCGGTGCGACGAGGCTTCGAACAGCGCGGCGAAGCTGACCGACTCCCGTCCCTCCAGCGCTTCAAGAATCGTGTTCATCCGGTCGCGGACCGTGAGGTTGTCGGGAATGATCTCCATGAGCGACTTGCCGGGGTTCCGATTGAGGATGCCCTGCAGCGCATCCACCAGATCGAACAGGCTCACGTCCTCCAGCGTCTCTTCGCCCGCAGACGGCTCCTCGCGCGGCGCCGGCGCCCTGGTGTAGATTTCCCGCCACATGCGTTCCTGAGAATCCAGCTGGCGGGCGGCGTCCTTGTAGGTCTTGTATTCGAGCAATCGACGGACGAGTTCCTCGCGCGGGTCCGGTCCATCTTCCTCGTCGTCCGTGGCTTCATCGACGGGAAGCAGCATTTTCGATTTGATCTGCAACAACGTAGAGGCCATGACCAGGAACTCGCCGGCCACCGAGAGGTTCAGCTCGGTCATCGTTTCGAGGTAGTCGAGGTATTGACCGGTGATCAGGGCGATCGGAATATCATAGATATTGATCTCGCTCTTCTTGATGAGATGCAGCAGAAGATCGAGCGGCCCCTCGAAGTTCTCGATACGGACCTGGTAAGGCAGTTCGGTCTGACCGACGCCGTCGAACTGGTTATCCACAAGCCGCCTTATACCAGCTTTAGGTGGCTGGAGCAAGCCTCCGCCTATTAGTTGTGGTCGGCAGAGATCGTTCTCCTCAGCGGGATCGGATCAGATAGGCGATCAACGCGGCGCTGAGAACGAGCAGCGCAAGGGTGATCCCGTACTGCATCGGCTTGTCTTGGCTCCCCGATGTCGGCGGCGGCTGATCCCGGCGCGTCACTCTGGCGAATGTGGCGTCGTGCTCGAACACCGCGCCTGAGAACTCGTCACGCGCGGCGAATCGGGCATCGTCGAAATCCGCGGTCGCGCGGAAGACCGTGCCATGGAACCGCGCGTCTCCTTCGAATCGGGTAAAGGTGAAGAACGCCTCCCGTTCGAAGCGCGCGCCGGAAAAATCCGCTATGCCGTGAAAGACGCTCCCGGAAAACCCGGTGCCGGATGCGAACCCTGATCCGGTGAAATCAGCATCGGGATGGAATTCGACCTCCAGGAACTCCGCAATCCCGTTGAAACGTGCGTTCCGGAACGCCGCCCGATCGTGAAACCGCGCGCGATGAAATCTGGTATGGGGACCGAAGGTCGTGCCGTCGGCCGTCAGGCCGCGAAGAAATCCAGCCCGAACAAAGTAACATTCTCGAAGACACACGGCTTCCGAAAGCGTGACCGGCTGCAGAAACTCCGCGTGGGACAGATCGACCGTTTGTTCGAATCGCGTCCCGGTCATGTCGACGGCTCCCTTGACGATCAGCACATCCCGCTCCGCCCCATGCCGCACCGCCCCGCGAACGATCGAGTGCGTCACCGACAGAGAGCCGGGAATCACGCGCGCGATGCTGGCCGGATCGATCGGCTGACGTTCGCTCTCGCGAGGAAGGGCCCCGAGATGGAGCTCATCCAAGCGCAGATCGCCCTCGATCACCACCCCGGAGAGGTCGATCGATTTCCCCTGCTTGATGGCGGCCAGCACTTCAACGGCTTGGATCTTGTACCGTTCACGGTCATGCGCTGTGCAGTCCAAGCTCAGCCGTTTTTTCAAGGCGGACCCCGCCCGGTCCGAGCCCGTCTCGATCCGGCATGGTGCCGCCGATACGACGACCGGCATGGAGGCCCACAGCAGACAGCCCGCGAGAAGTCCGACAGACGCCCGCACCAACATGCCGCCCTTATACGAAATGCCCTGAGTCAAGGCAAGGCGATCGGCCCTTTTCTTTACGTCGATCGAGAAATTGCTACACTTCCATTCATGGGACGGCCCCCGATTCTTCATCTCTGCATCCTCATCGTGATCTGGCTCGGCATCGCGCTGACTATAGCGACGTTGTCAGTTGCGGCCGAGCGTGTCGTCGAGCTGCCGGTGTTGGGAGCGATTCACACCAACGACCAGGGCGTCTTCGAAATTCTGCTGGTGACCTGGGACGGCAAGAACGATCCCGCCCCTCCACAGTTGCAATGCGTGATGGGCGGAGTGCGCTTCGGACAAACCCAGCTCGGGGCAATGGCGCAGGCGTTTGCCTATGCCATCCAACGCACACCCGGTCTCCCGCACGCAGGCACCGTGACAGTCCGGGGGACGGCCTATCGGCCCGTGGGGAACGACGGTCCGAGCGGCGGCGCGGCCATGGCCGTGGGATTCATCGCGCTCTTCAAGGGAGATCCGATTCGTCGGGGTGTCGCCATCACCGGCACGCTGGAAGGTGACGGCCGGATCGGGTTCGTCGGTGGAATCCCCGACAAAATCCGCGCCGCAAAACGGGAAGGGTATCACAAGGTCCTGATTCCGAAAGGACAGATCCATGACGCCAGCTGGAACCTCAACGAGCTGGCGCTTCACCTGAACATCGCCGTACAGGAAGTTGACTCGGTCGATGACGCCTACCACCTCATGACCGGTAACCGCCTCTAGACCGTCGGCCGAACCGGGGAATTCGGGAGAGGAAGAACCCGCTACACCTCAAGACCGGCGGGCAACTTCGCGGAGATCGCTTCGAACTCCGACTGGGTCACGCGATGCATTCCGAGGCTGAGCCGACGCGCCAGTTCAGCCTGATCCGGGATCTGCAGCACCTCCAAGAGCAGCGCCTGGCTCACGGTCGAAGACAAGGCCCGCCGTCGAATCTCTTCGATACGCACGAATCCAAAGCGCGCCTCCGTCCGCAACTCATCTTTGAGAAAGTCGTCCAGGTCAGCGAAGCCCCGAACCGGCGGCACGATCTTGAACTCGGCGCACAAGCCGATCTTAAGCGCGTACACCAGCCCGCGAGAGTGAGGTTCGAGATAGGTCTGGAGGTTCGTCCGGATCAGCGAACTGCAGAGTCCCCAGACTCCTTTCGACAGCTGGATCTCCGCGCTCTCCTGAGACGTGCGTTCGCGCAAGGCTCCCGCGATGAACAGAAAATGGCTCACCTCGCATATCCTCGTCTGGTGGCCGCCGGAAGGAAGGGGCCGGGCGGGTCGAGATGGGCGATACGCGGCGCGGCGAGACGCCGTAGCGACGGCTCACACACGGCGCCCTGCCGAATTAATGAGTGCGGTAATCGTCCGAATCGTCCAACAGATCTTCCGACTTCTCGAGATAGTCGACCTCTTCTTCGTCATCGTCGAGCGTGAGGTCTTCTTCCATGTCCTCTTCCATCTCGCCGTCGCCGCCCATTTCAAGCTCATCATCGCCCATGTCTTCTTCGTCGAGTTCCGCTTCCTTCGGTTCGACGGCCGGGGGCACTTTCGAGGACACCGGTTTTCTGACTTCCTCGTCCACACCGGGCTTGACCGGCTTCTTGCTTGTAGAGGGTGGCGCCGGTTTGGGAACGGGAACCGCCTTGCGCACAGGTTTTCCGACGGGCTTCTTGGCTTTCGCGGCGGACGACTTCCCGGACGATTTCTTCGCGGGTTTCTTTGCCGCACTCTTGGGGCTTGCCTTTGCCTTTTTCTTTGCCGGTTGTTTCTTCGCTTTTGCCATTAGAATGACTCCTTCACCCAACTCCACATGCAGACCTGGGTTCCATCTAGCATGAACGCTCTACGTCTTGCAACGGCTTGCTGTCGTCCCTCGCGTGGAACCGGAGCACCGGCAATATTTCCCACGCAGGCCGCTTAAGGACTGATCCAAACGGAAATGACGGCGGGGGGGCCCTCGGCCCCTTTGACGCGGTCCGGCCCGGCCATGTCGATCACGGTCAGCGAAAATTGGAAGAGCTTGCGCTCGGAGACCTTCGGAGCCACAAACGTCGCCTTCACTTCATCCACACTCGACAAGGCCACACGCGCGCCTCTGAGTTGCCGCCATTCATATCGCAACGGATCCCCGTCCGGATCACGGCTCCGCATCCCGTCCAAAACCACCAGATGGCCGGACCGAACCTGCACTTCCTGCTCGAGCGCCGCGACCGGCGGATGGTTCGGACTCGCATCTGCGTCCACCACGACCTGGATCGTCCCCACTTTGCCCTGATTCTCGACCGAAATCTGCGCGCGACCATTGCCGGTGACCGTCAGAATCCCCGCGTCATCCACGGAAGCGACTTGGTCGTCCGACGACCGAAATCGACTCCCGGAAATCGGACCCGTAAGGGGGCGGGCGATCCCGTCGTCGAATTGGCCGACCGCCGGCACGGGAACTCTCTTTCCGATTGTGTCGAATCGCCATGGCCGTTGAGCGGAAAACTCGATCGATGCCACCGAGGCATCGGGCTTGACCTGTACGATCACCTCATCGAAGTCCTCGGTGATCCCCAGGCGCCCTCTGGTGACCTCTCCGATTGCGAGCAGGCGCATGGTTCCCATCGCCTCTGCCGGGATCTCGACACGGCCTGAAAACCGCGCGCCGCCGTCCGCAGCCGTGAACCGCGCCGCGGATGCTTGGTGAGAAGCCACAGGCTCCTCGTCAAGACGGTACCAATAATAGCGGATGGCTCGGAGGTTGACGTCGGTTCCCACTTGTACGGCCACCGCTACCTGGTCGCCCGAGCGCAGGACCGTATTTTCGACCGGCTCGGTCAAGGTGAACGCATGGGTAATTCCGGAGGCGGCGCCGAAGATGAGCGCGCTCGTGACCAGCCTTACCCACCATGCCCGATGTAAGATACCCCGCTGAGTCATGCGGATGGTCGCACTGGGTTAGTCGTGAACCGTTAGAACGGATCGTATAGATCGTCCTCCATATAGGTCAAGACAAGACCAAGGGATGGTACCGGGTCAGTTTCCTCTTGTGTCATATCCGCGAAGGCGGGTATCCACTCCTCGGTCAAGACTCCATGCTGAGGAGAAGGCCTTGACTGGATTCCCGCTTCCGCGCGAATGACACACTTCAGTGCTGCTGATGGCAAACTGACCCACTACCCAAGGGGTCGGAGGGGTATGTCCCCTCTTGATCGGCATGGTACAATGGTTATGCTGGAAGTCAGGTTGAGGCTAGTTGAGGCCATATGTTGGATATGACACTGCGCATCCTCGTGAGTTTTGTCCTGATTGCCGTCATGATGGGAGCCGGTCCGACCGCGGCAACCGCCCCGTATACCTCCATCATCATCGACAGCGGCTCGCCGTACTTCGTGCCGAAATCCGCCACGGTCTCCAGCGGAGCCCTCGTGAGATGGGAAAACCCGACTCCCACAGAACATACGATCACCCATACCGGATGCATGGAGGACGGAGCGCCCTGTGCCTTCGACTCCGGCGTCGTGCTCCCCAACGACAGCTTCACGATCCAAGGGCTCGCCCCGGGTAAATACCCCTACATCTGCCGCGTTCACCCGATCATGTTCGGGATCCTGACCGTCACCGACTCACAACAGCCGTCCCAACTGTGACGGACTGACCTGTTCCAGCCGACCGCCGTCCGTACAGTCCCGTCTCCCCCCATCGGCTGCGACATCGCGCGTTATTTCTCATCTGGTCGCATCTTGCGAGATGCGCGCATCCTCATGTAGGCTGCGACGCGCGAACCGGAATCCTCATCCATGAAACCCGCCGTCGCCCTTCATGAACCGCGATCTCTCGAAGGAGAGGCTCTCGCGCTCTTGTCCTGGCATATTCCCGATCTGGTTGCCTATCAGCACAGCGAAGACGAATGGTGGTTCGCGCCGCTCGACGACAATCTGCCAATCGTCCGGCTCAATCGGACCGGCCTTGAAATGCTCAAATCAATGAATGGCCATACGACCGTAGGCGCGCTGCTGGAGAAGTATGGCGCAAAGATCTGCGGCCCCGACGGAGAACCGGGACGGTGGCACCTCGAACGATGGTCGCTTCCCACCTATTCCCTGTGCTTCTACGGGACTGAACCTCCGGGTGGACATCGGCACAAGGCCAAGTGGGACGTGCTGCTTCAGCAAATCCGGGAAGGGTGGTCCGGCCGGGAGGGATTCGAAGGCGAGGAGCACCTCGAGGACTTTCACGTCCACGAGCTGAACGACGGCGGAGAAGACGACGGCCATTTCGATCTGATCGAAACGACGGTCTCCCATCTTTTCCGGGAGCCGAACGAAACGCTGAACGGCCTTTCCTACGGGCGCCTGCTCATGCAGAAGCTGCGCCGGCTCGGCTGGTTTAACCCAAAACCCAAGGTACTGCTGGAGATCGGCGGAGGATTGGGCTACGTGGCGCGAGAGCTGGGCAAAGAACTCCTGCCGTTCGAGAAGCAGGGCATGAGATATCTGTCCGTCGACATCACCAAACCCTTTCTAAAACGACAGCTGGTCCGCGCAGCTGAAGGCGGCTGGTCCTGCGCCGGCGCCCGGGCAAACGGAGAATTCCTGCCCTTCAAGCACAACTCCGTCGACCTCGTCATCGACAACGAAAACATGGCCGACATGACGCCGGTCAAGTTATCCAGACGGGAGCTGACTTCCGGCAGCGGCGACACCCCACCGCATCAGGAAGCGATCGATTGGATCAGACGCGCGCGGCTTTCGATCGGCAACGATCCGCCCGACGACGTCATCTTCAATCTGGGCCCCGTGCGATTCGTCGCGGAGCTCTGGCGCGTGCTCAAACCAGGAGGTCGGGCGTTCTTAACGGAGTTCGGAATCGAGGACGGATGGCCCGCGCCGGTCAAATTGCCCGGCCATACGGAATACGAGGTGCACTACGGCCACTTGCGGCAAGCCGTGCGGTGGCTCGGCTTTCAGGAGCAGTACCTCACGCTTCCGCAGTTCCTGACGATCAAACCCAGCGTAAAGGTCCTGTGCACCGGCGCCGCCTACACCATTCAGCGATTCTGCCGGGCGATCCACCGGCCCTTCACCGTCCGGGCCTACACCGAACGGGAATTAAGAGAGACCTTGGGCGAGCTGTTCCCGCGATTGCAAGGCATCCATTACCACGACGTGGCGGACCCGGCCTGGTTCGGCCTTATCGATTTCAAAGTCTTGTTGTTGGAAAAGCCGGGAGGAACCCCGCGAACGAATTTCACCGAGAACAAGGGCTACCGCTGGTACGCACAGCGGTGAGGGAAGCAAGGCACTCGCATCACTTGCGGGCCCTGTCGCGGCAACCAGCCCCACCGTGCTCACTCCACCCATCCCCCCAGTGAGGCCCTTCCGTTCCGCGCATTCGGTGAAAGCCGCGTCCCGACGCGGCATGGCGCGCATCGTATTAGGAGCAGGGCTAATGTTTCTCGAGTTGCGTTGCCAATTCAAGCAGCACGCCTTCCCGCAACCCAAGGTCGCTGACGAGACACGCGTCCATCGCGAGAGTTTCCATGACCGTCCGGAGAATGATCGCTCCGGCAACAATGACTTCCTCCCGGCCACGTTCAAGGCCTGGGAATCCCACCCGACCGGATTTGGTCCGACCAAGGAGCTGTTGTTCCAGCTCGTTCACAATCCCAAGCTGCAACGTATAGTTATGGATTCTGGCCGGTTGATAGGAGGGAAGCTTCAGGGCCATCGCGGCAAGCGACGTGATCGTTCCGGCCGTGCCGACGAACGTGAGGCCGGCTCGCGAGGGCATGTCGGCCACGGCCTGTTCTGTTTCTTTCCCGACCCATTCGCGAGCCAATTGAATCTCCTCCGTCGTCGGCGGATCGTGGTGCAGGATTCGCTCGCTGAGCCTGACGACGCCGATGTTTATCGATCTCACGACAGGCTCCTGCCCCGGACGATCAAGAATAAATTCCGTGCTCCCGCCGCCAATGTCGAGCGCCAGAACGCCGGTCACGCCGGCAGGCAAGCCGGAACGGATACCGCGGATGGTGCGGCGGGCTTCTTCATCGCCGGAAATGACTTCGACGGTGAGCCCCGTCTCACGCGCGACACGAGCGACAAACTCGCTCCGATTCCCTGCGTCGCGCACCGCGCTCGTCGCCACCACGGCACGGCCGTCAACCCGATAGCCATCGATGGCCTTCTGCCATTCCTTGAGACACTGAATGACACGGTCCATCGCCATCGCGCTCAATCGTTTCGATCGATCGACCCCTTCGCCAAGCTCGAGGATACGTCGCTCGGAGTGCAGTTCCTTGAGGCGGCCGCCCGGCAGGAGATCCGCGATCAGCAACCGACAGGTCAACGTCCCGATGTCAATTCCGGCAAGTCGCGCGACGCTCATTCGGAATTTCTGATTTCACGCATTTCGGCTTCGAGTTTTCGACCGGCGTGCTTGAGCTGATGGATCTCGGCCACCAACCTGCCGACTTCCGCGTCATACAATACCCGCTCGGCCGGCTCGCCCGCTTCGCGGAGATCTACCGCCCGCTCGCCCAGATCGCGATAGAATTCGACGAGACGCTGGTCGATCTTTCGCGCTTCCAGGCGCAGCCGCAGCAGTTCGGTCTCCTCCAGTGCGCGATTGGCGGCCTGCGCCGTTCCCAGGCGTAGGGTCGCAAGGCCGGCCCTCAGATCGTGTTTCAACCGTTGCAGCAGTCCCATGTGTCTTCCCCACTCTCACGAAGCGATCGATTCAGTTCCTTGTACGTGTATCGTACCAATGCACCACCTCCCCGTAAGACTGAGAGACGGATGGAATGCCGAGCACGCGACATGTGCCGAGGCTCGGGCACCGTACTGCTGAGCCGATGCGGTCGTGCTGCACGACGGCGAGCACTGTTCGATGGTCCGTTCAGCGAAGCTGGAACGGACCAAGTTGCACAGCCGAGCAGAGGCGAAGCATTGTACGGTCGAACTGAGGCACCGGAGCATGCGGGCATTCCATCCGTGACATCTAGCTCACCGATCCCAACTCCAATTTCTTGCCCCAGCGTCTGATCATGGCATCGCGCAAGGCGCGATGAGCCGAGGCGGATAACGTCCCGTCGCTCTTCAACAGGGCAAATGCCTCCTGCCGGGCTTGTTGCAGCAGATCGGCGTCCCGGATCAGATCGGCCGCACGAAATTCCGGCAGGCCCCACTGGCGATAGCCGAAGAACTCCCCGGGGCCGCGGATCCGCAGATCTTCCTCGGCGATGACAAATCCGTCGGTCGAGCGCACCAGCGCTTCCAGCCGTTCCCCGGCTGTTGATGAAGAAAGCGGGGTAGCGGGGTACGGGGGTAGAATGGCACTGGTATCCCGTTGCCCCCTTATCCCCTTACCCCCCGATGTCCCGGAGGCCATGAGCAGGCAATACGACTGCTGCTCGCTTCGTCCGACCCGTCCCCGTAATTGATGCAGCTGAGCCAATCCGAACCGCTCGGCATGCTCGATGAGCATGACCGTGGCATTGGGCACATCGACGCCGACTTCGACGACGGTCGTTGAGACCAGCACTTGAATCTTGCCCTTCTTGAAGTCCTCCATCGTCCGGTCCTTGTCCGCTGATTTCATCCGTCCATGGAGGGTCCCCACATGGAACTCGGACAACTCTTCCGCGCGAAGCCGGTCCGCGGCTTGAATGGCCGCCTGCAGATCGATCTTCTCGGATTCTTCGACCAGCGGGTAGACGACATAGGCCTGGCGACCCGAGCGCACTTCGTCCTTCAGGATCTGATAGGCTCGCCGGCGTTGCGACTCCTGATAGAGGAACGTCCGAACCGGCCTGCGCCCCGGCGGCAGTTGATCGATGACGGAGACGTCGAGGTCCCCGTAGACGGTCATGGCCAACGTTCTCGGGATGGGAGTGGCGGTCAGGACCAGCACATCGGGCGCGTATCCCTTTTCAGTCAGGGCCTTCCGCTGCAGAACACCGAACCGGTGTTGCTCGTCGATCACCGCCAACGCCAGCTTGGCGAACGTCACGCCTTGTTGGATCAACGCATGCGTCCCGATCGCCACCTGTACCGATCCCGACGCGACCCGCTCGCGCGCAGTTTTTCGTTCGCTGGCGCGCCTGCCCCCGCTGACCAGCCCCACCGACACTCCGATCGATTCCAGCAGGCCTTTGAGCGTCCGATAGTGCTGCTCGGCCAAGATCTCCGTGGGGGCCATCAGCGCGGCCTGACCTCCGGATCCGCAGGCGAGCGCCATCGCATGGAGAGCCACCATCGTCTTGCCGCATCCCACATCTCCCTGAACCAACCGGTTCATCGGCTTTGGCGAGCTCATATCGGTCAAAATGTCGCCGATGACCCGTTGCTGCGCGGCCGTCAGCTTGAACGGAATGCGCCGCGACAGCTTGACCAGCAGCGCCGTCTTGGGATCGATGCGCATGGGCTTGTGCTCTTCTTTGACCGCCCGCTGTCTTG
>Ga0268299_1002924_pt1 | contig 17715 bp, 15 predicted proteins | sample NOBtaG_FD_193484 | JGI IMG/M metagenome (GOLD analysis project Ga0268299, IMG submission 193484) | Activated sludge microbial communities from bioreactor in Nijmegen, Gelderland, Netherland - NOB reactor | ecosystem: Engineered > Bioreactor > Aerobic > Activated sludge | place: Netherlands...
CGTTTTGCCATAGCACAGTCCTCACTGGGAGCCATTTTGGTTGCGCAGACCGAACGCGGAGTTTGCGCGATTTTACTGGGTGATGATGCAGAAGCGCTGGCGCGCGATTTGCAAGATCGCTTTCCCAATGCCAATTTCGTTGGTGGCGATAAAGCCTTTGAGAAAGTGGTTGCACGTGTGATCGGCTTTGTGGAAACCCCGAGCATCGGGCTGGACCTGCCTCTGGATGTGCGGGGAACAGCATTCCAGCAGCGTGTATGGCAGGCATTGCGCAAAATCCCCGCCGGAACGACTGTAAGCTATTCGGAGCTTGCAAAACAGGTCGGCATGCCGAAAGCCGTACGAGCCGTGGCAAGTGCTTGCGCCGCCAATAAGATTGCAGTGGCAATCCCATGCCATCGTGTGGTGCGAAACGATGGTGGACTTTCCGGATACCGCTGGGGAGTCGAGCGCAAAGCCATCCTCATCGAACGAGAGGCAAACTCATGAGTGCGATGAGTGTGATGAGTGCAAGTAGTCCGTCGCAAATAAGTGTCTAGAATTTTCACTGCAATTTTTCCTCCATGTTTGCCTAGAGATAAATTTCTATGTAAAATAAAACTAGTCAGACTAGTCAGAAAGGTGTCTGTTTATGAAGAGCCGGAGTGACAAGAAAAAGAATTTCTCGCCTACTTCGAAGCCTGCATTTGTTTGGCAGCTTCAATCTGCAAAGGCTCGTTTCAGCGAGCTATTTCGTCTAGTGCACGATAAAGGACCACAATTCATTACCCGTCAGGGGCGAGATACCGTAGTCGTGATGAAATTGGAAGAGTATGAAAAGCTTCTCTCGCGCGCTAATAAACCCTTAATAGATTTCTTCCGGCAATCTCCACTGGTTGGCGTTGAACTCGATTTGACCCGTAGTAAAGACAGCGGCCGAGATATCGAGATATGACGGACTATTTGCTCGACACAAATCTCATATCGGAACTTGTGCGACCGCATCCGAATGATCGAGTGACTGATTGGATTTCTTCCGTAAATGAAACATCGCTGTTTCTGAGCGTCTTGACGATAGGCGAACTCTCAAAGGGTATCGCCGGTATGAACGCTGGCAAACGCCGCACCGTGCTTGAGGACTGGCTTGCCACGGAATTGAAGCCTAGATTTGAAGAGAGAATTCTGCCGATCAATGCATCTATTGCGACACGCTGGGGCGTGCTGTCTGCCCGTGCCAAGCAGCAAGGACAGTCGTTGGGGGTAATCGACGGTTTGATCGCGGCTACAGCGCTATCGCATGATCTCACAGTGGTCACGCGCAATGTCGCTGATTTTGCACCAACGAAAGTTCGCCTGCTAAATCCTTGGGAGTGAAGCGCCCGAAAACCTAGATGGGCTGGTTCTTTCAGAAAATACTAAACAAGATAGTAGCAATGCGGTTAAAAACGACACTGAAGGGGCGGTCCGCATTTTGAGTGCAGATTGCTTACCTTCAGTGTCGTAGCTGACCATCGGAGCTTAACTCGTTCATGGTTTTCCCTTTGCCTTGGTAGGCTTGGGCGCTGCAAGTTCGAGCGCACGGTCGAGCTGGGCATCAACCTTGGGTGCAACAGCAACGACGTAGTTGGGGGTCATCCCAACTCCGTGAATGCTCTGACCGCCTGGCTGATACAACTGAGCGTACGTGACTTGCATAGACGTATTGAACGCCAAGTCCATATTGAGCTGAGCGATGCCCTTGCCGAAAGTCTTCGTTCCAACGAGCTTTGCGCGCCCGTTGTCGTGAAGCGATCCGGCGAACATCTCCGAAGCGGATGCCGAGGCACCGTTGACCAGGATGAAGACAGGCTTGTTGCCGGTCAGGTTGCCGACGCGAGCCACGTTCGACGTGACTGTGCCGTTTTCCTTGTCTTCAAGCGTAGTCTTGGTGACCGTCATCACTTCGGTGTACGGCTTGCCGTGGCGGTGCCCCTTAACCGTGGCGAATTCGCCCTGGTCGAGGAACATACCGGTGATGGCAAAGGCCTGCGCGACGTAGCCGCCACCGTTGTCGCGAAGATCAACGATGTAGGCGCGTGCACCAGCCTTGTTGAGCGCCCGAATCGCAGCTTCCGTTTCGGAGGCGGCGTTTTCGGAGCCGAACGTCGAGATTTTGATGTACCCGACGCTGCCGATCATCTTGTACGTCACGACGTTGGTCGCGGCGGTCGCTGCGGCTTTGGTCTGAGTCTGCCCATTGTTGCGGAAGTACGTGTAGCCGTCCTTCAGCACGTCGAGCATCTCATTGATCGCCTTTTCGGCATCGGCCTGGGTGGAGAGCTTTCCGTCGAACTTGTGCTCCCACTGGTCGAAGTTGGTCAGACGATCGCGCCAGAGAAAGTTCTCGTTGGCGTTGCGCCAGACTTGCCGGTAAAGATCTTCCGGAGTCGTCTGAGCAGCGGTTGTGGTTGGCGCCGGGACCGGAGTCTCGACAGGAGCGGTGATTTGCGCGCTTGCATTACCTCTCGGATTAGGTTGGTCGGCTTGGCCGCTACCAACGCTAAGACCGAGCGTAAGAAGCACCGCCATCGCGATGTTCGCGATGAAACTTTTGCGGTTTTTCATAACGTGTCTCTTTATTGGTTGCGGGCATTGGGTCCGAACTGCGGTTAAACAGGCTCGGGCGAAACACCCTGGTGAAAAGTGCTAACAAGAGTCGAAGCGGTCTCGAACACACGCTGGCTTAGGCGCAGGTGAGTGTTTGAGATGCTCGTCAACGGAGGTTCTGGGCTGGAGATCCTGGGTTGTGATTCTGATTAGCGATGGAACGAAGTTACGTTCAACTTAAAGAGTTTGCGATTTATAAAGCAATCCTTAAAAACCCCGCCGGCGGGAATTAATGCGGCGGTGGGGCGAGAAACCTTATTTGAAACTGCAACGTAACAGCCTAGCGCGCTTACACTAGACTGATTCGAGTAAAACCTTGACAGCGGGCCGCGAAAACTATTCGAAAACGCGCAGGGAGTCTTCCATTGCCAGTTTGGCGCTAACTTGCGGATCTCTTCGCTTGATGATTAGCGGCGTTTGCAAAATCAATTCATGATCGCCCACTTTCTTCTGGCGGCCGCCCGGAACGACGACTGCGTTCTCGGGAACGCGTCCAAAATGTTCTTCTCCGGACGAAATGTCGATGATAGGAGTGCGAGCTGTGATGATGGTTCCCGCGCCTATGACGGCATTTTTTTCGACAATGCATCCTTCATAGATTCCGCAACTGCCCCCGACAAAAGCCCCATCTTCAATGATTACGGGGGTGCTGTTGGGTGGTTCGAGCACGCCACCGATTACGGTGCCGGCACCGATATGAACGTTTTTGCCCACCTGTGCGCAAGAGCCGACAAGCACCAGAGAATCGATCATCGAACCTTCATCTACATATGCTCCGATGTTGACGAAGCTGGGTGCCATGATCACCACTTTCGGTGCTATATAGGAACCTTTCCGCACTGAAGAATAAGGCACAATGCGGTTGTGCGGCGGGGGTAAAACTTTGAGCGGCACTTTGTCGCAGAAAGGACCCTCTTCCATTTTTTCTACAGGTCGCAGGCGGAAGTACAGAAGAATAGCCTTCTTCACCCACGAGTTGGCCTTCCATTCGTTGCCGATTTTCTCGGCGGTGCGAATCTTTCCTGAGTCCAGAGCTTCGATTACTTCTTCTACAACCTTGATGGCATCGGCAGGAAGGGTTTTTGCTTCGAAAAGCTCTTCTATTTGTTGCTCTAAATTCGTCGTCTGCATTTTTGCTATTTTTTCGCCTCGAAGTGCTTCACCAGCCGTTTTGCTGTTTCCGCAAGCACGGCCGTGCCGATATAAAGCCCGCTCTCATCCAGGTCGAAAGTAGGACTGTGGTGCAAACGCTGATCGCCCTTGATCTCGCCGCCCAGGAACATGAAGGCGCCGGGCACTGTGTTTGCGAACATGGAAAAATCTTCGCTCCAGGTTTTCGGTTTGACCGTAATCACGTTTTCGGCGCCGATGAGGTCGATGGCGGCGCGTTTCATGACCTCTGCGATTTCCGGGTCATTGACTGTGGTCGGATAGCCCATCTCGTAGCGAATTTCATAATCGCCGCCCAGCATGCGCGCTATGGAGCAAGCTTTTTCCAATTCTTCAATAATGTGCTGGCGCACTCCTTCATTGAAGGTTCTGAAAGTGCCCTCCAGAACAACCTCTTCTGAAATCACGTTGCCGCGGCTCGATGAGCTGTGAAAGGAGCCTATGGTGATAATCGCCGGATCGAGTGCAGAAACGCGGCGGGAGACGATTTGTTGCACGGCTTGCACAACTTGCGCACCCAGAACGACAGCATCGATCGTCGTTTCCGGATAGGCTCCGTGACCGCCGACGCCTTTAATCTTGATAGTGAAACCATCAGCGGCTGCCATCACCGGTCCGGGCATGATCGCCACTTTGCCTGCCTCGATGCCGGCGTCCATGTGCAGCCCGATCACCGCAGAGACGCCGTTTAACGCATCGTCTTCAAGCATGCGGAAGGCGCCCGATTTGCCCTCGTCGTCGCCAAATTCTTCGGCCGGCTGCATGAGCATGCGGATTCGACCGCCGGTTTCCTCTGCGGTGAGAATTTCAGCAGCAGCCAGGCCGCACGATACGTGGGCGTCGTGACCGCATGCGTGCATGACCCCTTTGTTCTTAGAATGGTAAGAGGCCTTGTTCGTTTCTTCTATCGGCAGCCCGTCCATGTCGGCTCTTACCGCGATGGTCACGCCGCTGTCGTTTTTTCCAAAATCCGCCACCACGCCGGTTTTGCCGACTCCTGTCTTAACACTGTAGCCAAGCTGAGCTAGCTTTTCAGCGGACAATTTTGCTGTTTCGAACTCATGAAAGCTCAATTCCGGATGAGCATGGAGGTGTCGTCTCATTTCGACGATTTTGGGCTGGAGCTTTTTCGCCTTTTCCAGCACCGTGGAGGTGGATGGCATCTTGGTTATTCCTGTCACTTGAGTAGGTCTTGCTGGCGCGATTACGCGAAGAATTGCGGCTTGCCGCCCGGTCTGTTGGTGGAGACGTTGTTGAGAGCTTCTTCGACGATGGTCGAGCAGATGGAGATGAGCGCCATTGCCAGCGCCGTTTTTTGCTCGTCGGTGAATTCGGCTTTGTACTCGTCGGCGTATTTTGTGATGATGCGTTCGGCTTCGGATTTCAGCATGAGAATCTCCCTTGAGTTATGGGTGCGCAGCCTGGGGACGAAAATTCAAAAGAGGGTTGAAAACACCCTCTTTCAGAAACGATTTGAAGTTTAGCGCGAAAGTTCAAGACACGTCAGATATTTGAATAATCGGTGAAGCCGAGGCTTGCGCCGAAGAACAAAAGCTTGATTACCGCGCAGCAGCCGGAAAATGTCTCGGCGAGCGTCTGAGTGGCTGTTCTGGCAATTTTGGGCAGGTCGGTCGAAAAGCGGCAAGCCAGGTCGTCTTCATCGACGATTTCTTCGTCGAAATAGGCGATGCCCAGTTTTTTGAATTGAATTTCTTCAAGAAGATCACTCAAGGATGCGTAGTCGATTACTTCGCGGATGTCGGAACGCTTCTCGGGCAAGCCTTTGAAGCGCTCTTTCGGGCATTCCAGAGGCGAGCGGCGCAGTACGTCTACAGCGTCGATGCGGGGGCGCGAAACATTGGCAATTTTTCTGAAGACCGGCATGGCGCCCGTCATTTCTTGAGTGTCATGGGCTACTCTAAAACGATTGGTTTCGGCAAACTCGACTTCCTGAAGAGCCGACCCGCATGCTCTCATGTTGTCCATGCGCGACATCTGCTCTTTTAAAAACGCCGGCGCCATGAAAGGAGCTCTGGCTGCGGTTTCCTTCTGTGATGCGAGTTGTTCGAGCATGGCTTCGGCGTCGAATTCGGAATCGATATCCAGTGTTGCGATTTCATCCATGCGAACGAAAGAAGGCGATTGCATAACATCCCCTCGAAAGTGTTGTGTGTAAAACGGCTGATGCCCTTGTGTGTTTGATTCCCGCTTGGCAAATTGGGCTAAACGGCTGACAACCTCCGGGTGTCCGAAAAAAAAATGCAACCATAAGATGTAGTAAAAGCATTTTCAAATGGAGAAGAGAGGGTTGATGGCTTGCATCGCGCCTCTCTTCTCACGGTTTAGTGCAGCAGAAGCAATCAAGGCCGGTCTCCTCAACTAACGTGCGCTCGCAAGCGACGTGGTTGCACAGACCTGCCCGGTGATTGCCGCATGCACCTTTTCGGTGACGTGCTCGGGGGTGAGCGGATCGAGATCGTGGACCCAGATGGGCTTGCCGACTGTCACGGTTGCTCCCTTACGCCACTTGAAACCCATGGCGCCATAAGGGCCGCCTGCGGTTGCAGCGTCGCGTCCGTGGAAGCAGATGTGAATCGGAACGATGCCCACCTTCTCCTTGTGGTCGAGCTTCTCGCATGCGCCGATGGCGATGAGAGCGGAGCCCTTCTTGAAGGGAAGGTATTCACCGGTGCCACTGATCTTGCCCTCCGGAAAGATGACCAGGGGGTCGCCCTGCAAGAGAACGTTGATAGCAGGCTCGAGGACGGTCTTGCCACGAGTACGGTCAACTGCGAAGCAGCCGAACGCGCCCATGACGACAGCCTTGAGACCAGCGAGCCCGCGCATCTCTTCGTAAGCGGTCATGTAACGGGGGTACCGCTTCATGATCGAGAAGATGACGGGGGCGTCGAACATACTCGAGTGGTTGGGACAGAAGATGACCCGGCCTTCCGGCTTGAGGTTCTCCGCACCCACAATACGAATCCGCCCAACCTGGATGAACATCCAGAGCCTGGCAAGATGCTTGCCGAGGAACTGGAGAGGGCGGAATGTATACGGGATGAAACCACTCGTCAAACACTGGTTCACATAGTCACGGAAGCGCTTCCGCCAGGTACCGATGAAGCCCTTGATGACCTGTGAGCTTCTTACAAAGTGCTTTTTCACAGGTATCTCCTTTTGCGCTTCGGAACAGAACAGTTCGAAACGCTGTTGGATGGTTAGTTTGTGTGTCGAAACTCTGCTCGAACGTGCTGGAAGCGCCGTCAGAACAGGCAGGACACTGCGATGTGTTGCGAATGCATCCCTTCCGGATCAGTCAGCTCAGAGATGTGTGTCAGAGAGCATCGTCACGCGAACCGAGCCGATCATGGTTCTCTTCCCGCCACCAAAGGAGGCTGGAAAAAGAAGCGAATAGGCTCGGTAAGTTTGTCTCTAGTGGAGATCGCGGGAAATGTTGTGAAAACGGAAGGTAACCGTAAGCTAACAAACTGGAGAGCTATAAACATAGACTTAGCGCAACCGCGCCATTCACTTTTTCTTTAGAATCTTGATAACTTCGGTTTGGCCGACTATTTGCGGCTTCGTTTGAGTTATCAAGAGTACCCCAATAATCGCGCGCGCCGGGCTGTCGATAGTTGCCAAGCGGCGCGCTCTCAAGAGTTTATCTCTCGCGTAATCTCGTGCAACCTTGATTACCGTCTCGAACTTTAGTCGCTAAAGGGCTTTCTAGGTTTTCAGCTTCTTCGTTCTGTAGGGTCATGACATCTGTTCATAACCCTCCGATTTGGCTACCAAACCCTCTAAATAAGCCCATAATCCGACGATTTAATGCGAAACTAATGCATCTCAACCATTCCGGACGAGATCCGTTCAGTAACGCTCATGGGCTGAAACGAAGGAAGTACGCACAACTAGCGGATCTCTTAAGCTCTTGCTTAGAGATTGCTAAATCGGCACCACGTGCCAGGAGGTCTCGAATGTCAGGAAACAATCGAATGGCGAGGCGCTTTTTCAAGGCGCTTGCGCTCTTCATCCTGCGTTCGTTTTCGCAAAAGGCTGATGCAAATGGAGGCGTCAAAGCTCATCTGGAAGTGGAGCGCAAGTTCCGCTTGTTCGATGGTGAGCTGGATGTTCTCGAGGCGCGTTTGCCCGATTGCGGATTCAAGCCGGTAGGCGAGGTGACCATGACCGACACTTTCCTGCCCACCGTCAAAGACGAAGACATGATTCGCATTCGTGTCGAGTCCGAAGGTGAGGAAAGACGCCGCTATCTGACCCTGAAAGATTGGGTGATGATTGACGGCGAGCGCGAAAGGCGAGAAGAGGAAGGTGTGATCGGGCTGTTGCCTGGGGTCGTGCTGAGGCTGGTCGGAAGACTGGTCGCCGGCGCATCGCCTCTGTCATTCAGCAAGATTCGCCGGTCTTACTCGTCGACGCAGCCTGGCACAGACGTCCAAGTGGTTGTCTCAGTCGATCGTGTAACAGGACTCGGAGTCTACAGCGGCGCCTATCTCGAAGTGGAAATCATCGTTCCTGTAGGGGGCGACGTCAAATCCGCTCGCGAGAGAATTCGCACTGAAGTCTTCGATCTGCTCGGAGAACATCGGGATTTCGTTCCGCGGTCGTATCACGACATGCTGAGGGAAACGACGGTCTAACCGAGTCAATGTGAAAGGCGACGCGTTGTCGCCGTTATGTAGACGCTCTTCCACAGTGGGAGGGCGTTTTTCGTTGGCGACAAACTGCCGCTGACTTAACCCGGACCGCGGCTTTGCACGGTCCATAAAGGAGTCAAAATCATGTCTAGTACAACTGCAACTCGTAATGGTCGCGGCGACAAGCCTGGCGACCGCAACCGCAAGCGCATGGAACCGGTGTTCGACGTCGTCGACCTGGATACCCTGACGCCTGCCGAAGAAGCTTTCGGCGACGAATTCGATACGCAACTGATCGGGCAGCCGGAAGCGCGCGAAATCGCGCTGGAAGTGCGTTCGCGCATGAACAACCCGATGCGCAACAAGAAGTTCCCCCTCGGGATCTTCCTGCTCGTCGGCAAGTCCCGCCGTGGTAAGTCTCTGCTGGCCCAGGTGCTGGCGAAGATGCTGCACGGCGATGACGAAGCGCTGACGCGCGTCACGTCGGAGGACTACTACGACGAAAGCCAGATGAACGACCTGCGTGGTGCGCCGCCGAAGTATGTCGGTCACCGCGAACCGGTCGACGTTCGCAGCATGAAGCGCGAGAAGCTGGCTCAGGTCGACGGCTACAGCAAGATCTCCGAGTGGAACCGCATTCGCGTGCGTCTCAACTCCGCCTGCGAGATCGACGTCGTGGTCATCGAAGAGTTCTCCAAGTCCGGCCTGGACTTCTACAAGTTCTGGATGGAAGTGTTCGACAAGGGCAAGAAGACCCTGGCGAACGGCGAGCTCGTCGATTTCACCAACACCGTCTTCATCCTCACCGACAACCTCGGCATGGATGAGGTCGAGAAGGAGGAAGAAGGTTCTTCGATCGGCTTCGGCTCCGGTCAGAAGAAGGTGCTGAGCCACGAGCAGATCACCACCATCGTCCAGAAGTCGATGCGCAGGCGGTACAAGCCCGAATTCCGCAACCGTATCGACCGGATGGTCGTCTATCGCGAGCTGTCCGCCGAGGATACGCTCAAGATCGTCGACATCAACGTGCAGCAGCTCTACGATCGCATCATCGATCAGATGCCCCGCGGCGATGACTTCACCATGGACGTTCGTCCGTGCGCTCGCAAGTTCTTGCTCAAGGCGGCTGAAGAAGATGTGGCGAACCTGAAGCGCGTCATCCTGCAGCATGTGGAAGGCCCGCTCGGCCGCATCCTGGCCAAGGACAACCCCAACCGGGTGCTCGGCGGCGACCTGCTGCGCGTGACCTGGGACGGCAAGTCCGATAAGCTGACGTTCGCGATCGCTCGCGGCGAAGGCGATGTGGACGAGAACATCGAGGGTCTGATGCGCGTTCTGGGCGATACCTCGGAGTCGATGAAGGGCGTCGCCTACCAGCGCCGTCTGTCGAAGCTCCGCGGTGCCATGACGCGTGAGAACACCAAGGAATGGGCTGTCACGGTTCAGGCCAACGACCGCGACGAACTGATGATGGAGACGTACACCATCCAGGACGAGCTCAAGCAGCACTATGGCCTGAAGATCTCCAACATGTCCATCAACTTCGAGGCGCCCTACGAGGCGACCATCGTCGTGAAGGCCACCAGGGATCAGATGGACATGGTCAGCCAGCAGTACGGGGTTACGGTGAAGGAGATGAGCCGCGCGCTCGTTGTGGTCAACCCTAAGAAGAACAACTGATGCTGCTGAGCCCTCAGGCTCAACAGTGGTCAGCTTCTAAGGACAAACCACGAAGTACGCGCAGCTATTTCCGCTTGCGACCATGTGATGGTGAGCTCGGAGGGACTACAAATCCTTCCCGCTCATCTCATGTGGTTGTTGCGTCGGAACCCGGAGGACCCTGAGGAAATCGGCTTTGCCGACTACTCGGGGTCCTCCATTTTTTGGAAGGTGTTTTACTATACCAAGCAGTAAAAGATTCGCTTTCTTTGTCGCCAATTAACATCCCTGCAAAAATATTTTTTCAGCCACGGATCCGCATAGAATCCGTATTTCATTGACTTGCACAGAATTCAGTGGCCGTCTGCGGTCTGATAAATTTCGGATCTGTCGTCAGGAGAGTGTATTTTCTTTTTGTGGCGGGAAAAATTGATTAGAAGCCCCGTTTTCGCACGTCCGTCCCCACTGCTCGCTGTTTTTCCAACCTCAGCCAATGGCACTCAAAGATTCATTCACCAATAAGAAAAGCCAGCAGCAGAAACAGCTGACCAATGTCATTCCTCTGGAAGGTTTTCCCTCAGCGGTCGAGCTGAAAAGCGCTCAAAAACTGGCTCTTGCTAATCCGCAGCAAACCCAGATCATGACCTGGCAGGCTGAGGAAGGCAAGGGCGAGTATCAGCTTGTCGTCAAACACGCGCACTCGGCTGATGAGAACGAAGTTTATTGGGTCCTCAGTCTGCAGAACGAACAAGACTCTTGCGAGCAATGGAATTACAGAACACCGGATATCGAGCTGATTGACAGCATTCTGGTCGCAACAGCAAAGCCTTCCGGTCCGGCTGCGATAATTCCCGACTCCCTGAAGCCTCCGCCCGGCGGTTATCCGGAAGAGGAAGACGAAGACCCGAAGAAGAGCAAGGCCGCGGAGCAGCGGCGGGAAGTCAAAGAGCGAAGAGACACCCCGGAGCAGACCGGTGGGCTGCTGAAACCGGGCGCAGTTCTATCCGACCGCTACGAAATCGTTAATGAAGTCGGCCGTGGTGGCATGGGCGTCGTGTATAAAGCCCGTCACTTAAAGATGGATCGAATTGTCGCAATTAAGGTACTGCATGGACATCTTTTAGAAGACCTTTCCTCCAAAAAACGCTTCGAGCAAGAAGTGAATGCAACCAGCTCGCTGAGCCATTCCAACTGCGTCATGGTGTATGACTGCGACTTCTCGCCAAGCGGTCAGCCATTCCTGGTTATGGAATACATCGAGGGCGTCAGTCTGAAGGAAGTCCTGCGCCAGAAGGGACCTTTGAGCGTCGAACGCTTTCTGGAAATCTTCATTCAATGCTGCGAAGGTTTAGCCCACGCGCACTCGAAAGGCATCGTTCACCGCGACATGAAGCCGAGCAACGTCATGCTCATCAACGGACCCGACGGCGGAGACATCGTCAAAATCGTGGACTTCGGCGTAGCAAAGATCATGCCTCGCAACGACGGTACGCTCATGGAATTGACGCGCACCGGCGATGTCGTCGGCAGCCCGCACTACATGAGCCCTGAGCAATGCATGGGCGCATCGATGGACTGGCGCACGGACATCTACTCGCTTGGTTGCGTCATGTACGAAGCAATCACCGGCCGCGTGCCTCTGCTTGGTGAAAACCCCTATCAAGCGATGTACATGCACATTCATGAAATGCCGCCGCTCTTCAGCGTTGTAAGACCGAACGTTCAGCACGATCAGCAAATTCAAGACATCGTTTTCAAAGCCATGGCCAAGCAGTTGAAAGATCGCTATCAAGGAGCGATCGATGTTTTCCACGATTTGAAAAACGCTTCCACCAACATCGATACTTCCAAGCACAGAAAAGTTTCTCCCACCGCGCCGGCCCCCTCTGTGCCGATGCCGCCGCCGATGGGCTACGGCATGCCGCAGATGCCGCCCTATCCGATGCAGGGATACGGAATGCCGCCGATGCCTCCCTATCCGATGCAAGGTTATCCAATGCCGGGAATGCCAGGAATGCCGGGTATGCCGCAACAGGGAATGCCGCAACACGGAATGCCGCAACACGGCATGCCGCAGCAGGGAATGCCGCAACAAGGAATGCCGCAGCAAGGAATGCCGCAGCAAGGAATGCCGCAACAAGGCATGCCGCAACAAGGCATGCCGCAACAAGGAATGCAGCAACAAGGGATGCAGCAGCAGGGAAACACTCACGGCATGTCACAACAAAATATGCAGGCCGCGTCTGGTGGCTCTGGCGATGCCGTTCTCGATCTCATTGTTCAGGCTGGGTTGGTGAAAGATTCGCAGATTGAAGAAGCGACCAAAATGAAGAAGAACGTTGGTGGCGAGCTGATTTCTCTGCTCGTTGCTCAGGGCGCTATTAAGCGCGTCGTTAAGGATGCGGCTCTGAAGTGCCGTGGATTAATCGACAAAGGCACGCTCAAATCCGACCATGCGCACACTTTGTTGAAACTTTGCCAGAGCAAAGACATGAAGTATGAAGACGCAGTAGAAGAGCTTGGCTGGCGCCTCGGCTAGATATGGTTCGAAATTTCAGGCGAATTACTTACCTGTGCGTTCGCACCAGGCGAGAAAAATGTCGATTGCCAGGTTAAGGTTCATTCCAGCCAGCTTTGCTGCGACCGGCAGTCGGAGCCGGTGCAGTCCGGTCGCGAATTGTTCTTGAACAGATTCGCTATCGGGTACAAATCCGTTTTTGATCTGACGGCTGAGTTTTTTCAATTGAACAATCATCGCTGCTTGCGACAGAGCGTCAATCGGCTTGCTTTGCTTGGGAGGAAGTCGCCCTTCGCAAGCCGCTCTATACCAGCAAGTGGAGCGCGCCAGGTTGAGGAGCCTGCAGGCGCGTCGTCGGCTGATCTTGTGTTTCCATTCCAATTCTTCGAGCAATGCGCGCTTTTGCGCCGGCGTTGTGTAAATGGAATGAAGTACATGCTTCAGCTCATTGTTTCTCTTTTCTATGTCGAGAGACTTTTTTTTCAGTTCCGCGATTTCCAATTCCAGGTCTGTAATAGCTGGCGCGGGCACAGGCGTGAAATCGAGTTCAAGCGGCGCCAGAACAGCCGGTTGCGTGCATGTCGTTACCTGATTCATTGAGAATCTCCGAGATGTTTTTGCCGAGGATGTGCTTCAACATTAGTTGGCAATGCGTGCAAACGCCGTGCACATGCTTGCAATGCACTATCCTTTGCAAAATTGCACTCCGATTGCACTGCAGTTGCACGCCTGATTCTTTATCGTGCGTGAAACCTCCGGAGAAAGCCGCATGAAGAAACCAACCATGACCGATGCAGACGTCGTTGCCGCGCTTGCTGAGTGGGAATCAGGAGGCAGGGCGCACAGTATTTGCGCACGCTTCGGCATTAGCGTCGCTACTCTATATGGTTTGCGCAAGCGGTTTTCGGGCATGGATGCCTCCGTAATAAAACGAATCCGGGAGCTGGAAGCAGAGAAATTCAGGCTGGCGAAACTGGTCAGTGTGATGGAAGAAGAAACAAAAATCCTGGAAGAGATTCACGACAATCATCTTTTAAACGATGTTGGATTTGCTCCTTCACTGGGTTGAGCGCTGAGAGTTTTGCCCCCTGCTGCCTATTTGTTTATCAATGCTTACCAAATGCACAAAGACGGGTATTACAGATGTGTTGGGTAACGTACAGTGGGCGAACGCAGATGGTAAAACGTAGAGAACCTAAAACAGGCGGCGAGACAAATCCAAGGCGTTATCACTTTCAGAGCAATTTCAAGCCTACACTGGTGGAAGCGAGTTATCTCGCGAAGCCTATGCATTTGCAGACGCGCAAAGACAGGTATGAAATGGGCCGAGCTTTGCGCCTTTCGTGCTCGCGCGAGGCACAGGCAGAATACAACTCTCAGCGTAAGGATCGCAAAGACCCACTTGAGATTTTGATTGCGTCCAGCGAAGGACGAATTGAGACATTGCTGCCGATTCGTTATGGACGCATGGTGGCGTCTCCCTTTGCCTTCTACAGAGGTGCTGCAGCGATTATGGCTGCGGACCTCGCTTCTACTCCGTCAACCAAATACGCAGTGCAAAGCTGTGGGGACAGTCACTTGATGAACTTTGGAGCATTTGCGACTCCAGAGCGCAACATCATTTTCGATATCAATGATTTTGATGAAACGTTCCCGGCTACTTGGGAATGGGATCTGAAGCGGCTTGCGGCGAGTTTGGTCATCGCCTCGCACAACAATAGACACAAACTCAAGGACGGAATTGCTGCGGCGTATAATGCTGCGATTTCATACGGCGAAAAAATGCGCGAGCTTGCGGAGATGAAGACACTCGACTCCTGGTATTCCTACCTTGATTACGAAGAATTGATTGAGCAAACCGCCTGCAAAAAACTGCAGAAACTAAGAAAAGCAGTATTGAAAAAGGCCTTGAACAGATGCGCGAATGAAGAGCTGGTCAAGCTTGCCTGCATGAAAGGCGAACGTCCGCGTATCAAAGATCAGCCGCCACTTATCTATCATGAAGAAGATTTTGAATCGGAGCACTATCAAGGACTTATGAGAGCTGCAATTGAGGGTTATCGAGAGTCTTTGTCTCTGGAACGGCGTGTATTGTTCGACAAGTATGAATTCGCGGATGTGGCTGTGAAGGTTGTCGGCGTGGGGAGTGTCGGCACTCACTGTCACGTGGGATTGTTCTTTGCGGCAGAAGAAGATCCGCTCTTCCTGCAAATTAAAGAGGCGCGACCATCTGTGCTGGAGCCGTATTCCAGTTTCCTGAATCTGAGCAGCCACAATGGCGAACGTGTGGTTTCCGGTCAGCGCTTGATGCAGGCGGCCAGTGATTTCTTCCTTGGGCATTTTGTCGGTAAAACGGGTAGACACTTTTATGTCAGGCAACTTCGAGATGTGAAAGTAAAGCCGCTTGTTGAAGTTTTCAATCCGGATCATATGCATGGTTTTGCCCGTAACTGCGCTTGGGCTCTGGCTCGCGCTCATGCGCGTTCTGGAGACCCTGCCATTATTTCCGGCTATATAGGCAAAGGTGGTGTGTTTGCTGAGGCTATTTCGCGATTTGCAGCGGCATATTCAGAACAGAATTTGCAGGACTATGAGCTGCTTCGAGAAGCAGTGCGAGACGGCAGAATTGAAATCGTGACGGAAGAAGGTTAGATTCGAATTGCTGATTAGATCTGCTTTGGGCCTATTTATTGACACTTTGCACGCATAAGTTCTTGTTGAAGCAACTGATGCATATTTCGAACTAGCCCAAAAGCAGATTCATAATCACTCTCTCGATTCACTGATCGGCGGCGCGGCTGCAACAAATTTGAAATAAGAGGCGGTTAATGTAGCTGTAACCACCCCAGATTCGCAGGGCGTTCGATTCTATAAACCAAGGCAGGTAACGGCGATGGCTAACTTTACCGCGACTCAGAAACGTGAGCATGCAGTTCTTACCAAAATTCAGAACGAGCTTTCTTTTTTTGCAGACCGAAAGGTGATGAACGTCGCTAGTAGCACACCAACATCGGTTCCTCTCGCATTCAATCTTGACGCCTTCGAATTAGTAGATGGGGACATAGACTTTACTCCTGCGAAGCTGCAAGCCCCGGAAGCAAACACTTCAGACTGCGCACCCGCCCCTGTGCCTGTCGGTGAGTCTGACGGTGCAGCCCCGCAAAGTCTGGAATGGTTTAGCAGATTGCTTCAAAACGCAGCTCGCGCGCAATAGACCACACAATTTAATTGACTCGCAACCGAGTGAATCTAACGCACCTGCAAGTGGCTGACCACCTTGTTCTTGCTGTGTGCACATGAGGAAGACAATCCATGGCTCCAACTGAAGTTGATAATCGACCCGCAAAGTCTCCGGAAGAAGAACTTACTCCCCCCGATCTGTACCAATTTGGAAATCCGCCGATTCCAAAATTAGGCGAGCAGAAAAGCGGTCCTGTGGCGGCAAGCGAAAATGTCACCGAGTTGCATTTCTCACCAGTTGGTGCTGATTGGGCCCGTCAGTTCAACCAGTCCGAGCGCCGCATCGAAAATATGCCTGAGGGGCCGGCTAAAGAGTTGGCGTACGAGCGCGAGACGCGGCTCATGTACAGCGTTCCGAAAGCGCTTATTCCTTATCGCGAGGATATTAAAGCGGCCGATTCAATTAATCAGGTCGAAACGGTTGCCAGAGGTCGGACCAACGTGTCCGCTCAAAACCTGCTCGAGGCGCAGATTTCGACTGCACGAGCTGGCGGCGCTACCCAAGAGCAAATGAATTCGCTTTTGCAGCAACAGCAAAAATTGAAAGCGGAGTTGCGCGACATCACCGCCGACTATCTCGCGCCAGGCACCACCAGAGCCAATGCAGGCTTTGCTTTAATCAGCACAGGCAACGAACGTCTGATCAAACAAGGCCGCGATCTTGTAGATGACGCGCTGAAGCTGCGTCCCGAATTGGCGAAGAATAAACACTTTTTGCAAGCAGCCGAAGCCGCTACTAAAGCGGCTCATGCTAATCGTGAACGGGCGCTGAATGGTGGTTCGCTCGGGCCAAACGATCCGTATCAGTGGTCCGGCGATGGAAACAGCGGAGTACCCGGCGGCATCCCGCCGAGAGGACCGGGCGTTCCTGGCAAACCGGGGCGCGGACCGGACGGACATGCGCTTCCTGACGGCAATCCCGGATTCTTTCATGTTCCCGGCGGCGACGCACAAGGCGTCTCGCCTTCCGACCGGCAAGTGCCGCCTGGCGGAATTCCTCCATTCGTGCGCGGACCGGCGACACCGGAAAGCGCGCTGCCGAAGCCAAAAAATCCTGTTGAAGATTTCACACCGCCGGTGAAAGAGCCGTCCAAGGGTGTCGACAAAGGCGTTTGGGACAAGATGTCCGACTCCCAAAAAATGCTCGCAATCGCAGCCGCCGCTTATCTTGGTTACAGATTGGTTCAGTCCGGCAACCGCGTAATTGCCGAGCGCTTGCGCAATCAAGGCAACGAAGCTCTGGCTCAAAACCCAGAAAATGCCGCAAGACTGCGAGAGGCAATCGAGCGCACCGGTCAGGACGTTGCCCGCGATTCCGTTGTGAAGGCGGAGCAGATCAAAGAAGGCGAACATTCCGGCAAATACAAAGTCACCGGCCGTGATGGCAAAGAAGCATTCTTAACGGAAGCTGAGTTTAAAGAAAAATACGCGGAAACTGGCAAGCCCGGCGAATACAAGAGTTTAGAATCTGGACGCGCGAAAGCAGTGCAACTGCCGGATCTAGCAGAAATGAACCAGGAACTGGGTCTTGGCAAACAAGCCGATCGCAAGATGTGGGCCGTTGTTGAAAACGGCGAAGTAAAGTTGCTTACGGATAGAGAGTTTAAGCAAAACTGGCGCCAACCGAATGAAGCGGATAAGGCTTCCTGGATGACGCCGGAAGAGCGCGCGGCGAAGGTGGAAACGGAACGCGTGGCGGCAGAGCAGAAGGCAGCGGCAGAGAAAGCAGCGGCAGAGAAAGCAGCGGCAGAGAAAGCAGCGGCTGAGAAAGCGGCGGCTGAGAAAGCGGCGGCTGAGAAAGCAGCGGCTGAGAAAGCAGCGGCTGAGAAAGCAGCGGCTGAGAAG
>Ga0268299_1002925_pt1 | contig 17701 bp, 11 predicted proteins | sample NOBtaG_FD_193484 | JGI IMG/M metagenome (GOLD analysis project Ga0268299, IMG submission 193484) | Activated sludge microbial communities from bioreactor in Nijmegen, Gelderland, Netherland - NOB reactor | ecosystem: Engineered > Bioreactor > Aerobic > Activated sludge | place: Netherlands...
ATTATTTTATAGAAGAAGATTATTATTATTTAGTAATGAAATGTGTTGGAGGTAAGGATTTAGAAAAAATATTAGAAGAATCTCCCACAGGCTTTTTATCAGAAAAACAGGTTGTTAAATGGGCAATTCAGCTTTGTGATGTATTACACTATGTTCATTCCCGTAAACCTCCTGTAATTTATCGTGATATGAAACCTACTAATGTTATGTATGATGAAGAGATTGACCGAATTTACCTAATTGACTTTGGAGTAGCACGCTTTGTTTCTTCGTCTCATACAAGCGTAACTGCTGTTGGAACAGTAGGTTATGCTCCACCAGAGCTATTTATGGGCATAGTTACGCCAGCAACAGATATTTATTCTTTAGGTGCAACATTAATTCATTTATTAGTTGGCTATTGTCCACTTTCTCATCCTATTTATGGATTTAATTTCTCTGTTAATCCAACACCTGCTCGACTTAACCCAAGCATTTCCTTAGAAATAGAGCAAATACTTCTTAAAGCTACTGCTCAAAGAGCAAGAGAGCGTTACCTTTCTGCAATAGAAATGAAAACAGCTTTAGAAGAACATCTTTATAAACTTGATATAGCGTCAGATAAATTAACAATAAGGAAGTTTACTAGCCCAACAGACCTTAAAGCTTCTTTAGAGATAGTTTATTCCAATACACTAAAAACAGCTAACTTTCTCTTAGATAAAGAGGTTGCTATAATTGGCCGATTTGATGTAAGTACAGGAATTATGCCGGAAATAGATTTAGCTAAGTATGATAATTCGGGTAAAGTTTCTCGTCGTCATGCCAGGATTGTTTGGAAAGCAGGAAAGTTTTATTTTGAAGATCTAGGAAGTGCTAATGGAAGTCTTTTTAATGGTGAAAAAGTAACAACAAAACAAACTTATCTTCTAAAAACAGGCGATCAAATTTGTGTTGGTGAAACTATAATGAGGTATTTTCAAGATTAAGTAACTTAATTAGATGGTATTTTACATAAAGTTAACAATAAATTTACATAAAATTCATACTATTGTTACATTCATATTATAAATTAGAATTGGCTTTCAATGCTTTGTATTTAATTTATTATAACTTATTGTATATATTTATTTAATACTAAAAACTCATAACCATTGTTGACAGAATATTTAGAAATTATTGTAATTGAAAATTTAATAAAATATTAATTAATAATTTGATCTAATTTTTATCAATTATTGTTTAAATAAGTGTTACATACTTTTTACTATATTTTTACACTTAATTAAAAGTTTTTTTACACCTTCCTGTTAAGCTTCTCCTTTGAAATTCTACTAACTTTTTCGAGTTAGTAAAAATTAAGAAGGATGGGCATATGCCTTTTAACCTACGTCTTGCAGTTATATTAGCTTGTATAATTTCAACTAATTTATTTTTACCTGCTTTAACTGGGTTTTCATCTGTAAAAGCAAAAAATATTTACACCCAAGAAAAGAAAAAAATAGGAAAATTAATAGGTTTAGTTGTAAACCTTTCCACTGGTGAAGTTCTATCTAATGTTACAGTAGAAATCATTAATACTGGACAAACAATCAATAGTGATTTAGATGGTAATTTTTCATTAGACCTTGAGCCAGGTACTTATCAAATACGTGCTGCCTTAAGTAATTTCCTAGAAACTCAAAAAGAAATCACAATTATAGCTGGTGAAACAGCAACTCTTGACCTAGTTTTAACCCAAGAAGGAGCTAGCGAAGTTGTAGAAGTAACAGCTAATACTAATAGCAATATTTCCTTATTAGAAGAAAGACGTACTGGTTTAGCCATAGCTGACTTAGTTAGTCGTGCAGAAATTAGCAAAGATAGTAGTTCTGAAGTCGCAGGAGTTTTACAAAAAGTTCCTGGCGTTTCTGTTGTAGGTAATAAATTTGTCTATGTTCGTGGCTTAGGTGATCGTTATAGTAATACTGTGCTTAATGATGCCCTAATGCCTACACCACAACCGGATCGCCGAGTTGTCCCACTAGATCAAGTTCCATCCGAGTTAGTTCAAAGCCTAAAAGTATTAAAATCTTTTACTCCAGATCAGCCAGGTGAATTTGCAGGCGGATTAGTTAAAATTGAGACATTAGAATTTCCTAATCGATCTTCGTTAAAAATTTCTAGCTCTTTTAGTGGAAATACTCAAACAACCTTTCAAGATTTTCTGACTTATCCAGGTAGTCGCCTTGATTTTTTAGGGTTTGGCCTAGGACGACGCGCACTACCCGATATTATCCCTAATCAAACTTTAAGACGTGGAAGTCAATTAATTTCTGGTTTTACTAGCCAACAACTACAAACTTTTGGCCGTGCTTTTGAAAACGTTTTTGAACCTCGTATTAGCGATGGACTTCTTAATCAAAGTCTTGGAGCCGTTTATAGTACGCAAATAGGAAAATTAGGTGTTGTTGCTAATGTCACCTACAATAAGTCTTCTCAACAGCAAGATGAAATTAGAAATTTCTTCCGTGTTGCGTCTGATAGTAATGGAAATAGCATAGTTTTTGCTCCTACTCGCTATAATTATGCAAATGGCACACAAAATGTAAGACTAGGTGCAATTGTTAACCTAGCCTATAAGCTTAATAATAACAATAAGATACTGTTAAAGAATTTTGTTAGCAATGATGCTAATGATGAAAGCCGTACTACAGATGGGTTTTTTGATGATCGTGGAAGTCGCATTAGAGGTTCACGCTTAAAATATGTTCAAACTCGCACAGGAACTTTTCAGCTAGCAGGGGAAAATCTTCTATCCAAGCTTGGAAATAGCGTCTTAAATTGGCGGTTTACTTTTTCACGCGCTACTTTTGATGAACCAGACCTTAGAGAAGTCCTTTATGAATTTGACTCTACATTAAATAAATTTGTTTATTTTGACACCACTCAAAGCGGACTACGAATGTTTAGCGAGATGAGAGAAAGCATTCGTGAACCAGCTTTTGACCTATTAAAATATTTCTTTACCTCAAAATCTACCTTTAGCTTTAAGTTAGGTTTTTCTAATGTTAATCGAGATCGTCGCTTTAATTCTCGTCGTTTTCGTTTTCTGCCAAGGGGTTTTGATGGTGTAGATCGTAGTGCTAGCCCAGAAAATCTTTATGCCAGTCAAAATATTGCTCCAGATCGCTTTGAAATTAATGAAGATACCCGCCCAACAGACTTTTATGTTGCTGCTCAAGATATAACTGCTGGTTATATCTTAGGGGATTATACTAAAAATAAATTGCGTTTAATTGGCGGAGTTCGTATTGAGCGAGGCAAACAAGAAGTTAGCACACTAGATGCTTTTTCTACTCAAGCAACCCCAATAGTTGCAAAACTAGATGACCTAGATTTTTTACCTAGTATTAGCGGAGTTTATAATTTTACCTCTACATTTAGCTTACGTACTAGCTATAGTCAAACTGTCTCACGTCCTCAATTTAGAGAACTTAGCCCATTTGAATTTAGCGATATAACTGGCGGACGTGCTACTTTAGGCAACCCAAACTTAAAACGTGCGCTTATTCGTAATTTTGATATACGGGGAGAATACTTAAACTCAGGTAATTTAATATCTTTTGGATTTTTCTATAAAAACTTAAATAGCCCTATTGAAATTGTTGTTGAATCCACAACCGCACTAAGAACTTCTTTCCGTAATGCTCAAGGAGCGATAAATAAAGGCTTAGAGTTTGAATTAAGACAAAATCTAGGTAATTTATATAGTCGTCTATCTAGTATTAGCATTAATACTAATTACACTTTTGTTTCCTCAAATATTCGTATTGGCGACCAAGACCTTTCTGTCTTAACTTCTAAAGAAAGACCTCTTGCAGGACAGTCCAGACATTTACTTAATACTTCGCTTGATTATGATTTAGCAAATTTTCAATCCAACGCCCGGCTAATCTTTAATTACACAGGTGCAAGAATTAGCGATGTTGGAACTTTTGCCTTACCTGACATTATAGAAAAGGGCTTTCCAACAGTTGATTTTCTATTTAGCAAAAAATTTGGAGATAAAAAAGATAGTCGCTGGGAAGTTAAATTTTCTAGCGAAAACCTACTAAATCGTCAAGTGCGATTTAAGATCCTTGACCAACCTTTCCAAGTCTATCGTCGTGGTAGAACTTTTGGCTTAGGGGTTTCTTATACTTTTTTCTAATTTTTCTAACTTCTTCTTAAACAACAAATTACACAAATTTAGACAAATTAAAATTTGGAGAAAAATAATGTTAAAAAAATTTTTGTTTATTACTTTGTTAATCTTAGCTTTTTCGTCTGTCAGTCTGATAACTGATTACAATATTACTTCTGTTGAAGCACAAAGCAATATTGTAGTTTTACGCGGAGATATTACTAGAAATATGACCCTAAACGCTAAAACTCGCTATGTTTTAGAAGGCGGCGTTTTTGTTCGCTCAGGTGCTACATTAAAAATTAAGCCAGGAACACAAATTTTTGCTGGCCCACGTAGCTTTTTAGTCATTGACCGAGGAGCAAAAATAATTGCTAAAGGTAAAGTTAATAAACCTATAGTTTTTACTAGCGCACAAGACCCAGGTAATCGTAAGCGCGGCGATTGGGGCGGTGTAATCATTAATGGTTTTGCTCCAATAAATAATGGTGATAGCAATGGCGAAGCCGATGGAGAAGGTAACACCGGAAAATATGGTGGTAGAAATGCAGACGACAATAGCGGAATACTTCGCTATGTACGTATTGAATTTGCAGGGTTTCCACTTACTCCAACTAATGAATTAAATGGTCTTGCTCTTCAAGGCGTTGGACGAGGAACAGAAGTTGATTTTGTACAAATTACTGAAAGCGGCGATGATGCTATAGAATTTTTTGGCGGCACAGTAAATGTTAAACACCTGTTGCTTTATGGCTCAATGGATGATGCTTTTGATTGGACAGGTGGTTGGCAAGGCAAAGCTCAATTTGTTTTAATTCAACAAGATGGAGCAATTGAAGCTAATAATGGAATTGAGGCTGATAATAACTCAGAAAACAATGATTTAACACCTCGCTCAAATCCAACAATCCATAACATGACCATTATTGGAGATGCTAGCACTAAAACAGGTAACTCCATAGGTATGTTGCTTCGTGTTGGTACTGGCGCAACAATTCGTAATTTTATTATTCAAAATTACAAGGATGTTGCAGTAAGAGTTAAAGACCAATCTACCTTAAATCAACTTGGTACTAACTTAGTGTTAGAAAATGGAATTATTTTTGATAATAAAAAAGGTGTGTTCCAATTTCAAAATAATGACGGCTCTGATGCAGGTGACTTATCTAATATGTTTAATAATATAGTAGTTATGGATCCACAGCTTACTGATAGCCTTAATAAAACTGCTCCTAACTTTAAACCCACCACCACATCACCAGCACTTAACACCAGTTTAGTTGCTCCCACACCAGCTAATGATACTTTCTTTGAAAGAGTTAATTTCTTAGGTGGTATCGGGCCAAATGATAGCGATGATTGGACTAAGGGCTGGACTTCCTTTAGACGCAACTAATGTTTTTTTCCCACTCTGCCTTGGTCTGTTTTTTAGGCACTACTTTTAAGGTAGTGCCTATTTTTCCTAAAATTCCCCTTGCTAATACTTAATGCCATTGTTAAAATTCCTCCTGCAAAAGACTAAAAATTATCAGAAAAAGTAATAAATAATATTATTTGTTACGAACAAAAGTCTCGATCAAGGCTTAAGAGCTAATTGCTTTAGATTTAAGACTTTAGAATTAAAAGATCAGGTATTCAAGAGCGTATTGTGTTAAGGCTGAATGTTCCGCCAAACAAGTAGAGGATAGGCAAAAGATCCTTGAAAAATTAAGAAATTAGAATTAAGAGAGTAGAAAAGGTATTTTACTGTAAGCTAACGCTTAGTAAGAACTAGCTTTGTTCGGGTTGTAAACCGCTTTTATTAGCGGGAGGAAGGCTTCTTTACTATTCGGACATAGAATATAGCCCAATCTACGTAACTGTAAGGGCTTGAAAAAAGCTATAGTTATCTAGGTGCAAGGTGTATATCAAGTTTCAGATAGTAGAAATTTTCAAATTTGAAGCTAGGGTGACTAAACTACTTTAATTAGGCTGTTTACACTACCTTTATTAACTCATTTCTATCAAAAATTGGGTGTGGCGGCACTGAAGTCAAGCTACATAATTAACTAATAACCTGGGGAGCGACTACCACAAAGGAACGTGTTCCAAAAAGGTCGTAAGTGCGGGAATCAATCAAGCATCTTGCTGATAGAAATATTAGTTGGGTAAGTGAGTTTAGCTATAAGCTGACTACTAATAATTAGCAATAATTACTAGCAAAAGTTTATAGGGAGATTTTAGTAACAATGAGAGCTATCATAAGGAAAATAAAAAGCAGGATATTGTTGTAAAGTAAGGTATTTAACTACTTAGTAGCAAAGAAATGCGGCCATTCCATAAGACCTCATTAGCTTTTTGTAGATTAAGAGCTTTATTTTCACAATACTTTTTATTTTGATAGCAAAGTCCCGATAGAGAAATCTATTAAGCCTTTTCTGTGTTAAATGGGCGACTATTTAACATTATCAAGTATCTAGGTATATAGCTTTTATGTCTTTTGCACCTAATTTCTAATTTTCTAACCAAATAGAGGAAGTCATGGTACAAACAACATTTACCCGTCAAAAAAGAGAATTGGCTAAGGCTAGTCAATGGATAGAACGATTAAGAGCGCATGAAGTAAGAACAATTAAATATTCTCCAGAAAAAGAAAAAACAGGAGAAACCAGGGAAACTTATGTTGATTATACACCTCAAGAAATAGCAGGTAATATACTTAAAATTGTTGTAGAAGTTGTTTCTCAACATGGCGCAAGACAAAAAGCAAACTCTAAAAATACAGGTCGTTTTAGCTGGCAGGGAATAGAGGCTGATTTAACCGTCCCACAACTACGCGCCTTAGAAAATGCTCATAGCACTTTAGGCGAACTTGTCCGCAAACTTCCACGCCGTAACCCTAAATTAATACCTAATACTGAATTTGAAGGCCATCCTGCTTTTATCCATCCAATGCAGGAATATACAATAAAAAAATCTCGTAGTGTTCCTTATGAAGAAGAATCAACTACCCGCGTTCGTACCTACCAAGAAGATTATGAAGTAATTAGCCATTACACCCAAACCTTAGAAATTGATTTTGGGCTAGATGTCAAACTTATAAATGAACTAAATGAAATGGTTACAGACTTAGGAATATCTATTCAATCTGCAATTGATGAAGCCAACACAAAAGGACATGACACAGATACAGTCTTAAACAGTGTTGTAAGCAATATCCAAGCTGTTTTTCTAAAGAAATTTCAAATCAAAGAAGAATAGTTAGTTTATGAGCCAACCAATATCAATTTCTTTAGCTGGCAATGGTCAAGTGCTTGTCTTAACTTCACAAACAGCAAGACAAGCCTTTTACCAATTTTTTTATTGTCTTAATAAAAATATTTATGATTTTTCCAAGCCTCAAACTAGCAAATTACGTAGATGGGAGCTAAAACCTTTAGAATCTTATAAATGGCATAAAGATAATAACTTTACAATTTTAGATTTTTTGATGCGTCGTCATCTTAAAAATTATTATGGAAAAGAGCCAAAACATCTATTTGATAAATTAAATGATCAAGAAACTAAATTTATAGAAAAATTTATTAATCATTATTTACTAAATAAAGGTTATAGCTTAGTTCAAGGTGAAGGTCTAATACAAAAAGATTTAATTCAAGTAGATGGAAAAAGTTACAAAGAGAAAGTTTTTTATCTAATTCGTTATGGAGTGATTTTTATCCTAAAATATTTACCAAAAGACATAGCCTTAAGTGTACCAGAACGCTTTTTAGTTTTAGAAACATCAGACGATTTCCAGCAAGTTTATTATGATTCAATATTTACAAATCAAGTAACAAAAAGGTTAGAAGTAAAGCTACATAATTTTTGGAAAAGGACAGAAGTTTTTTCTATTCCCTTAGCTGATTTTAAGCCTCATAAAATATTTGCAGTAAAAGATATCCTTCCTTACAAAGGCTTTAAGCTTATTGATTAGCTAAAAGTTATTTTTTAAAAACAAAACTACTAATACACACAAGATTTATACCGATAATCCTTTCTTATCTCAGATTGTATTATCAGTATAAACCTTTATTTGCCCAACCCTAATCCTTATTTGTTGATAAATCCAACGTTTTCAAACTTGCCACCTAATATAGGCTGAGGATCTGTTAGTAACCAATCACTAAGAATTGTGCTATAGACAGAACGAAAATCTATATCAAAAATTGTATTACCAGTATTGTCTAAATTTGTAAGGTTAGGGCTATTACTATAAAAACCACCTTTAACAGCATTACCCATTACAAACATTGGGCCAGAAGTTCCATGATCAGTTCCCGCACTCCCATTTTCACGAACTCTACGACCAAATTCAGAAAATGCCATTACTAATACACTATCAGCTTTACCTAATCTAACTAAATCTTGGTAAAAAGCATCAAAACTTTCTGAAATAGCGGTTAATAGTTCTTCGTGGTCGCTCTTTTGTCCTGAGTGAGTATCAAACCCTCCTAATGTAACGTGAATTACTTGTGCTCCTAAATCGCCAGCTATTACTTGTGCTGCCATTTGCAACTGAACACCAAGGCTATTTTCTGGGTATTTAATGGTTGGAGTATATTTAGTAATTCCTGCTTGTAAAGATTGAGAGCTATCAAGCGCATCTAACGCAGTTTGTTCAACATAGAGAAAATTAAAATCATCTGACTTAATAGCATTGCTTTTTGCTAAAGTGTTAATTTGATTGTTTCGGTCAGCCGGATATTTAGCATCTGTTTGGAATTGATATAAAGGAAAACTATTTATAGAAGCAGGGATAAGTTTTTCTGCCACTAAACTCTTAGGTAAAGCTGCGGAGCCTCGCCCATCACCAAGATTAATTACTGATAAAGGGTTGCCAGTGTCAGAAAGTTTTACATCTCCATATTTACCTAACCAGCCTAGTTGAAAAACTTCTTCTCTAGTTGTTGGGTCGGCACGATGATAAATTGCTCGTGATTGGAAATGCGAAAGATTTGGATTTGGATATCCAGTATTTTGAATTACAGCAATTCGCTTTTGATCAAATAAGCTCTTAAATTTGCTCATCACTGGGTGAAAACCTAAGTTATCACTAGCTTTTAGGACTGAGCTTTCTGCAATTGCAAGCATTGGACGTGCATCATAATAAGCCTTGTCAGTATAAGGAATAACGGTATTTAAACCATCATTTCCTCCATCTAACTGTACAACTACCAACACTTTACCAGATGGATTTGGTGCGGCAAAAACATTGCTAGAGCTTTGAAAACAAAGTTCTGGTGATGCAATTGATAATGAAAGTAAACCTATTGTTCCTTTTAAGAAATCTCTTCTTGAGTGTGCCATGGTAATCTCCTCTATAAATTAATTAAGTTGGTAGTCAGGTAAAGTAATAATTAAATGGATTAAACCTCTAACTTTTTTGTCAATGTTTGCATCAGTTAAAGTAAATTTGCCTTTTGAACCATCATCGTTTTGATCTAAATATTTCTTAAGTGTTTTATTGCTTAATACATCAACATCAAAAAGACCTAATTGTTTAAGGAAAAAATCAACTACATCTTTAGATTTAGTAGCTTTTGAATTAGCTAATAAAGCTTTAGGATCAATGGTTGCTCCTCGTGTCATACGATTGCTAGATAATGTATTAGCAAAGTTAAAACGATTAAGTAAAGTTGAAGTGTTAATCCACTCTATACCACCGTCCCAACCACTTACAGAAGGAGGATTAAAAAGAGTTTGACCTTGTATAGATAGAGAATTAAGAATATCCCCAGCTTTGCCACGAGTATCAATTGTAGCTTTAAGCATTTTTAATGTTCCAACTACATATTCTGTAGGGCTTTTTACTATACTATTAAATGCTTTTTCTGAGAAAAATTCATCTGAAGTAAGAATTGCTTGCATCACAGCTTTGATGCTAAATCTACTGGTTAAATAAATATTAGCTAAATTATCAATGGTGCTTTGTTTTGGATTTTGGAAAGCAAAGAATTCAAATAATTTCTTACTAATAAATTGTGCTGTAGCAGGTTTGCCAGAAATAATTCGCACAATATCATCGCCGTTAAATGGGCCGGTTTCACCTAAAAAAGTTTTAGTTCCAAAGTCATGTTGATTGGTTTCAAATTGGAATTCTTTTGTCCTACGATTAATTGACCAACCTGTAAAAGCACGAGCGGCTTCTTTTACATCCATTTCCGTATAATTGCCAACGCCCATTGAAAAAAGTTCGTTAAGTTCACGTGCGTAGTTTTCATTAGGTTGACCTTTTTTGTTAGTAAAATTGTCTAACCAAATGATCATTGCTGGGTCTTGAGAAACTGCTAAAAGAAAATCTTGGAAATTGCCTAAAGCAAATTTTCTAAATAATTGGTTTTGTTGCAACATCAATTCTTGTTCTTTTACTTTGAAAATTGCAGTTGCAAAATGATCATGCCAAAAGAAAACCATTTTTTCTTGTAACGGTCTTTTAGTAAAAATCATTCTTAAGACCCACCAAAGAATTAAATCAGAGGTTTTAGTTAAATCTAAATTAGCCGCAGCAATCTGGCGGTCTACTTCGCTATCATCTATTGATTCATAGTTAAGAATATAATCAATGGCGCGGGCTTGGCCCATATCAAGATAAAACTTTATTTCTTCTGGTGTTGCGCCAAATCCTACTCGGCGTAACATATGAGCGACGCTTCTTTCATTCCATTCAGCAGCACACATAGTATTTTTTCCTTCTTTTTAGTAATTTTCATTTTTTAAGACTTGTTGTTTGTTGTGTTTCTTAGAGAGATGACTTGTTAAAAAAGTCTGAAAAATTATGGCCGAGTATAAATAATTTCCGTTACTCCACCATCCATATTAGTAAAAGCTAATCTAACTGTAGCTTTACTAGGAATTAATTGGCCTATTGTAGCCCCATTACTAGCTGTTCCTTTTTGAGTAAACTTAGTAGCTGTAGCATCTAGTATTGCTATAGAGTTAAAGCCAATGTCATTAACAGTTAGTTTTGTAGTGCTATTAAATCCAGTTCCTTCAACAATTATTTTTTTATTTGTGACTTTAACTGTCTTAATAATGGGGCCAGGAACTACTTGACCAGCTAAAATTGTAATATCTCTATCAGAACTATCTGAATCAGCACGTCCACTTGCACCTTGAGCTACAATAATAATTCGTGCTTTTGTTGTAGAGAGATCTAGAGGTACTTGCCATCTAAATTCCTGAATATCACCACTTAAGCCACTAATAATTAGCTTTGGAATATCCATTAATCCATTTACTTGAATAAAAATATCATGAGAAATAGCATTAGTTGATGTCCATTTGACCGTAGTTACTTGTCCACCTGTAAAAGTTTCACCACCATTTGGAGAAGATAGAGTAACCTCTGGGTCAGAAAAACTTCCTATTTCAAATGCTGTTGTATAAATAAAATCGCCTTCGCTATTACCAAGACCATCAGCAGCATTTCCGCTAGCATAAAAAATTACTGGCCCACGATCTACATCTGGCGCAACCCATTCAAATACCCAATCTCGTCCACCTGGAGTAGTTGCCATTGAACCTTGGTTAGTATGTTCAACATATACACGGTTATCACTGGTAATTATTTGAGTATTTGCAGCATCAGTAATAACAAATTGTCCAACAGCTTGTTCTTGTTTGTCTAAGGCAGTTAGCTGAAATCCCCAACGTTTTTGATTATTTTGTCTAACATTTACACGAACTTTTATTCTTTGGCCTGCTTGATAGGTTTTTGGTAAATCTAAAATTTCTACCCGTCCCGGGCCCCGATTAAGCTCAAAAGAGTCATGACAATCAACACAAGTTAACTCACCTGGCGCGCCTGTCCGACCTGGTACAGGGCCGCTAGAAAATCCATAAGCTATACTTGTAATAACAAAGAAAATTAAGCAAACTATTATTTTTATATAATGGTTCATATACTTAGCCGATCACTTGAAGATTTATTGGTTATTCAATATCTTAAGAGATTATAAATATAAAAGTAGTTTGAAAATTTTTGGTGGTGTCCCTCAGTTTCCGTGATGAGTTTAAGTGATAGAAGACTGAATATAAGAAAAAACTAGTTCAGGAATATAGGTAACTATATGAAAACAATATATGTAAAGCAAAAGGTTTTTTGCTACAATTTTTCAAATGTTTAATCAAAGCTGAATTTCTTATAATCTTGTCTTGATCACTCACTGTTAAAATAGCTCCCTTAGCCCCATAAACCCTGCTTTTGCTCCTTTAAGAACCATCTTTTATATGATTCTCTACCTTCTTTCATCACGGAAACTGAGGGACACTACCGTGCTTATAGGTTAAATGTTCTTTCAGTTGGCTAGTTGGGCTAATTTTGTAATCATTCGTTTTTTGTATTAGGATCATTTTTAGGAGTTGTAGTTGAACTATTGTTAGTAGGATTAGGAGCATTGTTAATAGGCTTTGTAAGGGTTTTAGGTTTAGATTCAGATTCAGGTTTAGATTCAGATTCAGGTAAAGAGCCTTCAAACTTCTTAATTAAACTAGGGACAAATCTTTCACTAAAAGCAGCAACAATACAAAAAGCTAAAAGGCCAGCAAGAGGGTTAGAAAAACTATTGACTAAACCAACTACAACATTAGATTTTATGGCAAGGGCGGTTAACAAAGCACCAATTTCCCCAACAATGACACGAGCTACACCTTCACTTATATAAGTATATTTACGTGATCCAGTTGTAGACATTTCTATATTTTGTAAACGGGTAAATATAGATAATAATGCTCCTAGAGAACCAAACAGCATTCCAAGAACTATATCAATATTTATTTTGTAAGATAGAACCCAATCTTTGTTAATCCAAAGCAGCAATGCAATGCTCATAGAAAGCAACGTCATAAAAACGGCCCCTATCACATAACAAATTCTATAGTTTTCTGTGGCTTTTTCTTGAAGATATGCTCTTGCTTTAAGAAGGACTTCTTGTGCTGCATCATGTTGGCCTATCAAGCTGTCAGCTAAACTTTGTGCAAGCAATACTTTAAAAGATTGTTTTTCTTCTTGTGTTAAAGGCTCTTTGCACAATACTTCTAACTCTATTATGGTGCTTATGGTTTTTGATGTATTAGCATCAAGACTACAAGAGGAAGCAGTAGACCATTGGATCTCGTCATGATCATCAAGGTAGACTATTAAATCTTTTGAGCCGTAAACTAATGTTTTAATGGTTTTATTTAAGCTAGGATCTTTATCACCTTCGCAAAAGTTTCCAAAATCAGATACTTCTATGCCTCGACCTTTTTCAATATGTGTGGACGTTACAGATGGATTTGCAATTAGAGTATTTTTGTTATCATTCGATTCTGGCATAGTATTCTTAGACCTTTATTATTTATGGTGTGTATTCACTAAGACATAAAAGATAAGTAGAAACATACAACAAATTAGGAAAAAGTTGTAGGGTAAAAGTTAGGTGTTAATAAAAATGTATCCATTATAGATTTGATAAACAGGAAAAACTATTTTTCGCTCTCAATATTCCTCTTCTGTCAGAGAAGGAATATAGCAGTAGAAACGATGTAAAACTAACCATAGTAAAGAATGTAACCATAAATTAAAAAAAACATTGAAAATAAAAGAATGTAGAGCTAATAAGTTCTACTATAACAATTCTAAGTCTATTTAATAAGTTCTACTTTTTTAATGATGGTTAAAAAGTAAAGCGAATACCTAATTGTATTTGTCGTGCAGAAAAAGAGTTACGAAAACGTTCTGGTAAAGCCTTAAACCTACCATTTTCTTGCGGTGGTAACAAGAAATTCCCATTACGATCAGGCGGAAAAATTCGGTCTACTTCGCTGATATTAGTACGGTTAAATAAATTAAAAACTTCTACAAAACCAAATACATTCATAGTTTCGTTAAAACTAACCTTTTTTGTTAAGCGCATATCGGTGCTAGCAAAACCTGGTAATTCTCCCCTACTACGACCAATGCTTACTCCTCCAACAAGAGGTCGGTCAGTAGCACCAAAAGCATCTCCACTTAAATTAAGATCCGTTCCTGCTAACAAATTAAAAGGATGTCCAGATTCCAAAGTAACAATAGTAGAAAGTTGATAATCGCTAAGAAACTTATTTTTGGAATAATTTAGATTCCAAAGGCCAGAAAACACAAATCTATGTCTAGCATCTTGTATAGACAAGCCTCTTTCCAAATCTAGGCGAAAAGAGTCAACTATTTCTTGTAAGTCTGGACGAAAATCTACTGTGTTATCAATTGCTTTTGAAAAAGTGTAGTGTGTTAAAAAGCTAAAATTGGTTGTTAATCGACGAGACAAAGAAATTGTTCCAGCATGATAGTAGCTATCAAAAATGGAAGAAAATTCTGAAATATCTCCAGCATTTGGAATAACACGACCTGTTTTTACACTAGCAACTGGATCACCTGGGACTGGACGCACTACAGGGTTAATATTACGAGGCCCATAAAGCTTTACACCTCGGATAAAATTATAGGAAAAAGAAAATAAAGTATCTGGTGTCAATAAATAACTAGCACTAAAATCTATGTGCTGGGCATAGCTATTACGTAAATTTTTTTGATTAACTAATCTAGAGTCAAAGCTAGGATCAACTGGTAGATCGCTTGGAATTTGATCACCATCCGGGTAATTATGCGTAGGTTGGCTAAATGGCAAAATAGAAAAAGGAAATGGCACAGCAGGAAAAGAAAGCCTTCCTGTACTATTAAGCAAAACTCCTATAGGTGTGCCAGTTAAAGGAACTGCAAAAAAGAGTCCATAAGCTCCATGCACCCTTAAATTAGGCAATTTATTTGGGCTATAAGAAAAACCTATTCTAGGACTAAAATTCCCATTATTGTTAGGTACAGAAGTAACTCTATGTAAATCATAGCGTAAGCCTACTTTAACCAATAAATTAGGCTTTAGACGAATATCATCTTGAACATAAGCGGCGAACAACTTTGTATTTAATCCACCTTTAGCAGAACCAAAACCTTGAATATAAGCTGTAGGCAAAGAAAGATCAGCTAAAGGTAAACCAGCAGGAAAGCCGGGAAAGAAAAGAGGAAACTGGCTTGAGGCTATGGTTAAAAAAGCTCGTTGCTGTGGGCTACGGGTATTAGGGTCAAAAGTTTCTAAGCCACTAAAGGCAGGTAGGCCGGGAATCCCTGTAGCAGCAGAAAAATCTATTGGTTGAAAGAAACCTAAGCCACCAGGAAAAATTGGTAATAAATCAAATAAAGTTATATAAGTGTAATCTATTCCTGTTTTGATTTGGTGTTTACCTCTAGCAAGTGCAACATTATCAACAAATTGATAGGTTTTCATATCTCTTGTTTGAGGTAAAAAAGTACCTCGTCCAAAAGTTACTAACCCTTCAGGAGCAACCAGGCGGACTTGTGGCCCTGGATTTACTGGCAAAACATCTTGATCACGTGGGCCAAAAAGAAACCTAAATTCATTAGTAAGATTTAATTTAGTACTTACCCTTGTGTTAGTAATAGCTAAAGAGTTATCTTTTAAAAATTGTAACCCGCTGTTGGTTTGACCAACCAAACCGCCAAAAGGCTCTAATGCGCCATTATAAGCACCCCCAAAATTATAACGCACATAAAAGAGATTATTTGGGCTAGGTCTGAAGTCAGTGCGGATCAAAAAATTAGAAGCGGCTTGAGAAAATGCACTTGGCCCATTGCTTAATGGAAGTCCTATGTTTTGAGCAGCCCTAACAGTATCATTGCTAATAGTAACAATATTATTTTGTTTAATAGAAAGACGCTCAAAAGAAAGAAAAAAGAAGGCTTTGTCCTGTTTTATTGGCCCACCTATGGTTGCACCAAATTGATATTGTCGGTAAGGAGGCTTAAAACTAGTAAAAGCATCTCTTGAGCTAGTTTTATCATTGCGAGTAAAGAAAAACACTGTTCCTTTATAACTATTTGTACCACCACGAGTAACAATATTGACAATTCCACCAAGAGCGCGACCAAATTCGGCTGAATAATTATCAGAAATTACTTGAAACTCTTGTATTGCATCTTGGCTAAAAGTCGCTCGAACCGAACCTGAACCATTATCATTATTATCAAGTCCATCAATGGTAATGTTATTAGCTCGCGCACTCTGACCATTAAAAGAAAGTTTTGAAGTAACCGAGGCTCCTTGGCCCGGTGCGCGATCAACTGTAACTCTAGGAGTAGTTAAAGAAAAGTCTAAAAAATCTCGTCTATTTATAGGCAATCCGTCAATACTTTGTTGAACAATATTGGTGCTGCTTTCTGTTTTATCTCCTGTAATAATTTGATCTGCTTTTACTTCAATAATTTCACTAGTTGATCCCAAGCTTAAAGTGATAGTAAAAAAAGATGTATTGCCAAGTAACAAGTCAACATTTGTGTTTTTAGTAATAAACCCATCTGCTTGTATGGTTAAAGAGTACTTACCTGGAGGCATTTGGGAAATAACATAAGACCCATCTTCCTCAGAAACTACTTCCCGAGTAAAGTTTGTTAACAGATTTTTTGCTGTAATTGTTGCACCACCAACAACTGACATTTGTTCATCACGTACAGAGCCAATTATTTTGGCTGTAGTTGATCCAGCAGACTGAGCATAAACACTAGGAACTAAAGTTAATAGTCCTAGTGTTAATAAAAACTGAGATATTTTTTTCATAAACTTGCCTCCTACATCTCTCTGAAAAGTTGGTAGTGCGTAAAATGTAATGCTGAACGTTTATTCAGTAATGCTGAACGTTTATTCAGTATTACCCCAAACCCAAATATTAAGAGGGGTTACAGCCAAAATGAATTATTTCTCAACCTTACAATTATGTAAAAACAATTTTTAAATCCACGTTTCAGCTAGGAAGACTATAAGTCCAGCAGACAATTCCTACTTGGTGAGGTAAGATATTATAAGCATTGAGCCGGTATCAACTAAAGCATCCATTTCTAAAGTATAAAGGTTATTTGTTAACTTAATAAGTATATATGGCATAGGAATATTTCTAATGGAAGTATAATTAAACCTTAACTTTTTCATGTTTGAGAAACTCCATTAACTGTAGTGCAGAATCCGCCATTAGTTCTGGATTGTGTGCGCAACCGACTAAGTAATCACCGTATGCTCCTAGATCCTTTAGCAAATAGTTAAAGATTTCTGTTTTGTCTTCTTGGCTTAAATTTTCTATTTCTAGCAATAATTCTGTTCGTGTCATAGTCTTTCTGTTTATTAACCTTAAAGGGATTATAGCAGATGTTTATTAGAATAATTAAAAAGTGTAAAAGCTTTTCCTCACCTAGAAGGAAAAAAGTCATCATCCCTACTTAGCTGGCTGCGGCTATCATTACTGCTACCATTATTCCTACCTTATTCGTAGACAGATTTTTGAGGACACTTTTTTTTGAGGCAATCGTAAACCTATGGAAGACTAAGCCATAGGAGAAAAGAAATGAAAAAAGACGAAAGCCTCAAAATAAGTGTGTTAATGAGTATATTAATAAAAAACGGATATGAAAACAACAAGGCGAGAGTAAAAGCAATAGGAGAAGCACTAAAAGGA
>Ga0268299_1002926_pt1 | contig 17697 bp, 15 predicted proteins | sample NOBtaG_FD_193484 | JGI IMG/M metagenome (GOLD analysis project Ga0268299, IMG submission 193484) | Activated sludge microbial communities from bioreactor in Nijmegen, Gelderland, Netherland - NOB reactor | ecosystem: Engineered > Bioreactor > Aerobic > Activated sludge | place: Netherlands...
GCAGACTTCGAGGCGAACATGGTGCGTTTGGGCGCTTGCACAATCTGGCTGGGAACTGATGACGAGGACGGCAGGACCAGCCTGGGCGAGTGCGACCTCTATCCCGATGTTCTGGGAAAGGCGCGAAACATAGAGGATCTCGGTGGTCATCCCTTCAAGTTTTACCAGCGGATGGGCTTCGAGATTGTCGGTGTTTTGCCCGATGCCAATGGTTTCGGCAAGCCGGATATTTATATGGCAAAGCGAGTGAAAAACACTGCCGCGGTCTAGTTTCTTTCTTTCAGAAACGCCGATGCCGCCTGTTTCTCCTCGCGCATTTTTTGTTTTCCTTTCGTTTTGCTCCAATGATTTAGGCTCGTTAAGCTAAACCCCATAGCCTTTGTAGGGCTATAGGCATGTGTTACTATCCACGAGTTTTATTGGCCGATCGGCTTGCTTTTGCCGTGTTATTTCAACCAGCGACAGGTGCAACATGGGCTCTTTCATTTATCTGGACAACAGCGCCACCACCAAAGTGCGTGATGAAGTTTGCGAGGCGATGCAGCCTTATCTCTGCGACAAATGGGGCAATCCTTCGTCGCTGCACAGACTCGGATATCAATCGCGCACGGCGATGAACAAAGCCAGAGAACAGGCTGCCCAACTGATTGGCGCTACACCGGAGGAAGTTTATTTCACGCCCTGCGGTACTTTCAGCAACAACATGGCATTGCTGGGACGCGCTCAGTATGTGGAAGAAAACAATCTTGGTCGCCACCTGATCACCACTTGCATCGAGCACAATTCCAGTCTTGGCCCTGCGAAACATTTGATGTCCAGAGGCTGGAAGGTCAGTCACCTGCATGTCAGCGATGAGGGCGTGGTCGATCTCGAAGAGCTGAAAAGCATCATCACCGACGAAACAAGCATGATCTCGCTGATGTGGGCGAACAATGAAGTCGGGACCGTTCAACCGGTGGAAGAAATCGCCAAAATTGCTGCGGAGCGCGATATCTTTTTCCATTCGGATGCCATTCAAGTTCCGGGCAAACTGAAGATCGACATGTCTGCCACGCCGGTGTCGACGCTTTCGCTTTCCGGTCACAAGTTTTACGCTCCCAAAGGCATCGGGCTTCTCTACGTTCGTAAGGGCATGCACGTAGCGCCTATTTTGTTTGGCGGCGGTCAAGAACACGGCATTTCTCCCGGCACTGAAAGCCTCTCCAACATTGTCGCCATCGGTGCTGCTGCTGAGTTGGCTCACAATGAGCTGGACCAGAATGCCGAGCATTTGACGGCTGTGCAGAAACTTCTTATCGACAAACTCACTTCGCATCCGGCTGTGAAACTCTCCGGCGCCGCGATGGAATCGCGCCTTCCCGGACACGTCAGCCTTATCGTTGAAGGCACTGTAGGCGAGCAACTGGTCGTAGAAGCCGATCTCAAAGGCGTCTGCATCTCCTCCGTCTCTGCTTGCAAACAAGCCGGCAAAGACCCCTCGCACGTGCTCGCCTGCATGGGTATGAAACACGAGCAAGTGATCGGCTCCGCGCGCATTACTGCCGGGCGTTTCAACACCCTGGAGGAATGCGAGAAAGCAGCCGATATCTTGCTGAAGATATTTTCGAAACGAGCTGGTACAAACAATCCCTCTCCCGCACCCGCAGCGGTTTAGCATCGCGAAGGCGTGACACCAAATCCGGTGTGCTTCCCAGTAAACACTATACGATATAGCATGACGCTCGAGAATGAAAAAAAACAAGCAAAGGCGGTCGAGCACCGAGTTTACCTCGATGACATCGACCGCCTTCTGTCAGCACGGCAGGCTGTGGGGCTGGGCGCTATCGGGCTGGCGACCGGACATCGGGAGCGCCTGCAGGCGACCTCAACTCTACTGCGACTTCTTCACTTTGAAGTTCGGAATCCACAGCTTGAGACCGATCACCGCAGCCACGCCGAGAATTCCCAGTGCGCCGCCGCCGATGATGGTGAACAGGATGGACCAGGTGGGGTCGCTGAAGATGGCAGCCGCCAAATTCACCGCCAGAACGGTGGAGGCGAAGTAAGACAGCGAACCCCAGAGATACTTCTTGTCGCGCGTGATCGACGGCGGAACCACTGCCGGCTCGCCGGGAACCGATTCCCCCGCTGCGGTCTTGACGAAGAAGGTGTCCGCGGCCTTGCACACCAGATGGAATGCCAGTGCCGCGACGGCGCCACCGATGAGCGAACTGATGAGCACGTTGCCGACGACGCTCAGGATGAGCAGGCTCACCCCGCCACCAGCCAAACCGCCGACAGCCGAGAGAACGCTGAAGAGGACGACCCCGATGGCACCGAAGAACAGGGCGACGAAGAGCTTCATGGTAGTTTTCCTTGTTCGGCTTTTGCCGATTCGTGGGCACCGCATATGGTGCCGGTATTGACCTTGTTTGGGACGCGATATGCGACCGGCAAACCGGTTCGTCAGAAGGCTTACCGGCTGGTTTGATTCTAAAAACGCTCTGAGCGTTTCCAGAATTCAAAACAGTGCAGGGATAGCCGGGTTGCTGGCGAAAGGGTTTACTTGGTGCAAGGGAAAAAGAAAACGTAGAACTCCTTTATATGTTCTTCCAGCAGGCGTCTGCACTGGAAATTTAGTTGAGATAACGGTTTGCTCGCTGGCAAAAAAGCTCGCAACGCCCGCCGCGCTGGGCTTTTTTAAGAACCCAAGAGGAGCCTGCGAGGCTTCGCTAGGTATTCATTGCGCCTTGCGTAAATTACCTGGCGCCTTCGACGTCCGGCACGAAATAAAGCTGCGATAATTTGCAAGTTACTAGCGGAATTTGAAGTTACAACTGAGAATTCCAAGAATTTTCAGGACCCGAACCGTTGTCAGAGATGAGTGAATCAGACGCCCACATAATCAGCAGCCTGACGCTGCAAATTCCAGCCAGCGCGAGCAATCTAGGACCCGGCTTCGATGCCCTCGCTCTGGCTCTGCAGATTTATTCGATTGTGCGCTTCGATGTTTACGACCGCCCCGATGTCAGCCAGCCGATCGTCACATTGCGCGGTTCGATCGCATCGGTCAGCGACTCATACAACCAGGGCAATTTGATTTACAAGATGCTGCAGGGGCTCTGGCAATCCGATCCGGAGCTTCTCAACCGCGTTCGCATTACAGTGACATCCGACATTCCTCTTGGTTGCGGTTTGGGTTCGTCCGGCGCCGCCATCGCCGGTGCCGTTTGGGCCTCTTACTTCCTGCGCGGGCTTGTTCCCACCAGAAAAGACATCCTCACTGTCGGCATGCGCATGGAAGGTTACCCGGAGAATGTCGCCGCCAGTCTTATGGGAAACATGATTGTCTGCGGCAAAGGCATGGACGACGACACAATCGTCAGCGAACAACTCGACTGGCCGGAGAAGTGGCGGATCATAGCGGTGGTGCCGCGCTATACGCTAAAAACCAGCGAATCGCGAAAAGTTTTGCCCAAAATGGTCAAGTTCGAAGATGCCGTTGCCAACTTGCAGCGCACCGCCTTGATCGTCGCCGCGGTCGCGAAAAACGACGAATCTTTGATGAGAGCGGTCTTAACAGACCGCCTGCACGAGCCATATCGAGAGCCGCTCATTCCTGAATTGGCGACGCTGAGAAAAGTGTTGTCCAGTTTTCCGATTATTGGCTGCGTCTTATCCGGTGGCGGTTCGGCGACACTGGTGATCGTCAACGCGCGCGAAAAAGACGAGGTATTGCACGAGTTGCAAGTCTGGGCGGAAGCCCAGCCGGTGCCGCCTGCGCTGCTCGATCTGGGTGTCGATAAAGAGGGCATGCGAGAGGTTTAGCGCCCAATTCCGATGGCATGCGATAAGTGTTAAGCCTCTCCTTATCTGAATCTCAGAATGAGTAGTTATGTGTATGCCTGTAAAAGCACGTACGTAACAAAACTTTTGATGTTATCCAGTAAGAGTTCTTGATAGAAAAACTCGTAACCATTTTTCTTTCCCCCTCTGACTCTAAAGCCCCAACCGTTCAATATCTCCTCATCTGCCTGCAATGCAATTCCACAGCTTATCGGCTGTCGCTGCACTGCGGGTATCTTTTGGAGTTTCGTAAGGCTGAGGTTTTGGGTGAACATCAACAGAGAGCTCTCACAGGAGGGCCGCATGCAAACCATTCTGGTACTACTTCTGCTGTGTGTCGCGCCTGTCGTCGGCGGGCATTTGGGCAAATGGATTTGGCGAAAGGGCTGGCTTTCCAATCGGTGGCGGGTCTTTCTTGCATCCTTGCCTGTCCTTGCCGGCTGCGCGTGGTTGGCGTTGAGCTATCCATGGGTGGCTGTCGCACTTGCTTTGTTCGGATACATCACTCTGCGCGAGGGACGTTCCTATCCGGTCGAGACTCGTCTCGATTATCACGGCAGCTTCGGTGGATCGCTCGCAGACCCGTTTGGCCCTCATCGCCCGCGCGTCTCCGATGGAGCCACATGGGGCGATGTGCACCGGCGCGACCGCAATCTGACTCGATGGTCCCAGAAAAGCGACCTGCGTGAAATGCAGGAAGGCGCTCTGGGCAGCATCGGATCAGCTTCCGGTCGGCGTTTTGAATCTCATCCGCCTGTCATTCGTCGGACTCGTCCGTCGTATGTCAGGCTGGTCGTTGATAACGATAAAGACGGACGCTTCCCGCCCAAAGGTTCCAGCGCCAAGCGCGGCAATCTGAGGAGCGTGAAGTAATCAATTACTCCAGCCATCCCCGGCAACGTCAGAGACCTCATGGTCGTCGGAGAAATACATGGCCCCAAAAGTCTATGTCGCCAAGCGCGACTTCTTGCCCGAATCGGCTCGCAAGAGCTTCCACATCGACGTGAAGAAAGGCGATCGCATGGTCGTCGAGCGTGAATACGATCACGGCGATATGTGCCGGCTCAACGGCAAGCAGGTGTTCCTCAGCGAAGAGGACATCTACCGTTATTGCCAGGTTGAGAAGGCTGAGGACGGTTCCAAAACCGCTTCCTGAGCCAGGCTCACCCTATCAATCAAATTGCATGCAGGAAGAAATACACGCGGCTCCTTCGCAGTTTCGGTTGGCGCGCGCCATCCGAGATTGCGGAGGAACTCGTGGTCAGCTCCTGCGGCTTCAACCAAATGGAGGTGTGCTGTGGACAACACTGCACAAAGGCCGCTTCTCGTCCTTGATTTGGACGAGACGCTGGTGCACGCCGAGGAGCCTGCCAAAGCGCTCGCCGGCTTGACGCCCGACTTCACGACCAGCGAATATGTCGTGTACAAGCGGCCACACCTCGACGAGTTCCTCGCGCGGATGTGGAAGCACTACGACATCGCCGTTTGGTCTGCAGCCGGTACGCTGTACGTCAATCGCGTGGTCGAGGTGATCTTCGCGGATCACAAGCAGCCGGTGTTCGTCTTTTCAGGCGTGCGCACGACTCGCAGATTCGACCACGATCGCATGGAGGCGTATTACATCAAGGACTTGAAGAAGGTCCGCAAGAAGGGCTTCGATCTGCGCCGCGTGCTCATAGTTGACGATCTGCAGCTCAACGCTCAGCGCAACTACGGCAATGCGGTGTACGTCGACGAGTTCAACGGCGACAAGGACGACAACGAGCTTTCGCTTCTTTCCGAATATCTGGAGCGGCTCGCCGCCAGTCCGAATTTCCGCGCGGTCGAGAAGCGCTACTGGCGCAAGGAGACTGAGAAGCGGCAAGCCGAAAAGAACCCGGCGTGAGCAAATGCACTAGCGCCCTCTGTTCGCGCCTTTCTATCGAAAAGGGAGCTTCGCGTCTGTTTGATGAAAACAGTTGCGGAGTCTCCCTTTTCGTTCTTTTTCGGCTTGGGTAGTGCTATGCGATATAGTAAAACCCGGGGCTTTTGGGTTTTGGGGTGCGCGTATGTTCGATCTGATACGTCCACTTTTTGTCCATCGTGGTATGTGAAAAATTGGCGGCGACGTGCGACAGCACGTTTTGTCAGTTTCATTTCCAGAGGCGCTGCGTTCATGGACTTTGCTCTTACACTTTTGCCGGACAGCCGTCAGCCTGTCTATAAGCAAGTCTCCGAAGCGCTCAAATCGGCGATTTTGGCAGGGCGCTTGCGGCCTGGTGAGAAACTGCCTTCCACGCGCGATCTGGCTGATTCGATAAACGTGTCTCGTTTTACAGTGATCCGCAGTTACGAAGAGTTGTCGGCGCAGGGTTATATTCAAACGACGTCAGGCAGCGGAACGTTCGTCAACAAGGAAATTCCCGGACACCTCGAGGATGTGAAAGGGCGAGAGCTGCAACGCGAGCTGGTTGCGCAGGCGGTGCCTGCGGCGGCGCTTTCGGTGTACGGCGAAAGAGTGATGAACTGCGAGGAAATCGAAGACGCCAATGTCGAGCTGTTCGCAGAGTTGAATTATGGCGCGCCCACTGTCGATCAACTGCCGCTCACACGCTGGAAAGAAATGCTCTACAGAGCGACACGCTATCAAGACGACAATATGCTGAACTATCACAGCGACCCATTCGGCTACATGCCATTGCGTGAGGCGATCGCCGACTATTTGATCCGCTCGCGTTCGGTCAATTGCACGCCCGAAAGGGTGGTGATTTTTTCCGGTGCGCAAGCGGCTCTCGACCTTGTGGGGCGTTTGCTCATTGATGAAGGAGAGGCGGTGGCTCTGGAAAACCCCGGATTTCCAGGCGGCAGGCGCAGCATGCTTACGCATGGCGCTGAAATAATTCCTGTGCCGGTGGATGGTCAGGGCATGATTGTGGAACACCTGGAGGCGCTGAATCAGCGCATCAAGCTTGCTTATGTCACTCCGTCGCATCACGACCCAACCGGAGTCGTTCTCTCGCTGCCGCGCCGAATTGCTCTTCTGGACTGGGCTGCGCGTACGAACGCCTTTGTAATTGAGGATGATTATGATTCGGAATACCGCTACGGCGACAAGCCGATGCCGTCCTTGCAGGGGCTTGACGAGAACGATTGCACGATTTACATATCCACGTTTTGGAAAGTTCTCTATCCGGTCGTCCGCATCGGATATCTTGTGGTGCCGCGCCGGATGGTGCGTTTGATGGGACGCGCCAAGTCGCTGATCGAGCGGGATTTTCCTCTGCTCGAGCAAAAGGCGCTGACGGACTTCATCAATGAAGGTCATCTGGAACGGCATATCAAACGCACGCGGGCGTTTTATGCAAAACGCAGAGCAGCGCTTGTGCAGGCTTTGACAAAGCAGTTCGGCAAAAGGATTTTCATATCGCCCGTGACGGCAGGTATGCATGTCCTGGTTCGGTTTGCTGAAGACCTTGATGAAGAGCGCGTTTTGGCGGCGGCTGGTCAGTCGCAGGTGTCGCTTGTAAGCACCGTCAATCACTATATTACGCAGCGGCGTCAGGGGGAATTCTTGATGGGGTTTGCGCATATGCCGGAAGAGGCGATCTTCCAGACGGTGCAAAACTTCGCCGAGCGGCTCAAGATCTAGCCCTTGGAAACCGAAAGGCGGGGCGTTGTTGGTTTTGCGTGTTCCGTTGTCAACTGGTAGCGCAGCTTCGCGTGGTGATGAAGTTGATTCTTCCTGAGATCTAAACCAACATCCGGACATGTTTCTTGATCAAACAGCCTGATTTGGTGATTGTTATGTTCTCCTCCTTTCTCCTGCTCACCGGTGCCGTTGAACAATCAAATTTTGTCTGAACCTCAGTAAATCTCTTCCGCTTCCTGGGAGATAAGCGCACAAAAGCTGCGAAGGGGGTTCTTTGGCACCAAAAGAGAAATACAGAAAGCAAAAAATGGAGTTCTTCCATGCCACAACCTCGAGTTGTCGTAGAGAATCCTGTTGCGGCGAAGGGCACGTCTCGGCGTTCTCTCACCGTCAATAAGGGCGATTTGGAATGGGCTGCCGGAGAGGGTCTGTTGTCACAGGCTCAAGCCGGAGCTGTCTGGGATGCGCTTTTGAAGCGGCACGCCGAGCGTCCGCAGTTCGACCTGGCGCATCTCTTCTGGTACGCCGGCGCGGTGCTGGTGCTTTTCGCCATGAGCTGGTTCGGCGTCGAGATGGGCACGCGCTACGGTGCGCCCGCCGTCCTCGCTACGTCGGTCATCTACTCGGCTGCTTTCCTTGTCGGAGGTGCCCGTCTCTGGGCGCAGAACCTCAAGGTGCCGGGCGGCTTGCTCGTCACACTGGCAGTGACGATGGCGCCGGTCGCCGTCGGCTCGCTCGCCGAATCAGTCGGATACCCGCTCTCCAATTACCTCTCCAACAGCGGCTTCCAGTTCCTTCTGGAAGGCGTCACGATCGCTTCGGCGCTGCTGGCGCTGCGATTCTTCAAGTTCCCCTTCCTGACCGCGCCCATCGCCGCATCGTTGTGGCTGATGTCGCTCACGGCTGTCGACGCTATGTTCGGCGGCGGCATCTTCTTCGGTCAGTGGAACCAGCAGTTGACGGTGACGATGCTCTTCGGCATCGCCATCACTTTCGTCGGGCTTCTGGCCGATGGGAAGCGTGAAGGCGATTACTCGTTCTGGCTGTACCTCTTCGGTGTCAGCGCGTTCTGGTTCTCGCTCACTTTCCTGGACTCCGGCAGCGAGATGGGCAAGTTCGTCTACTTCCTCATCAACGCGGGTCTGATGCTCACTTCGGTGCTGCTCGCCCGCCGCGTCTTCCTCGTCTACGGCTCGATCGGCGTGCTCTATTACCTCGGGCATGTCGCCTTCACGCTGTTCGCGGGCTCGATTGCCTTCCCGGTCGCCCTCACCGTTCTCGGAATCGGCGTCATCGGTCTGGGCGTGGTCTACCACAAGAAGCAGGCGGCCGTCGACGGCTTCTTGCTTTCTCTGGTCCCCGCTTCGCTGCGCGATCGCCTGCCTGGTCGCGATTAAGAGCTAACAGAGATTCGCAACATATCGCAGGGGGACAATTTCGTTGTCTCCCTGCGAAGCCAGGAGAAAAACAACATGAGTCTCGCTCTCGCTCTTGGAGGTCTCGTCGCCTTCGTGGCGCCGATTTTCCTCTACATCACATACTTCTCCGGCAAGCAAATTCTCTACGAGGGAACTGCTTCCTGCCACAACTACACCAAAACCGTGTTCACCCAGAACCGCCAGTACGCGCTCGTGTTCGTGGCGGTGCCCGGTCACGGAGAAATCCTCACGGAGATCTCGCCGGCTCGCGCTCAGGCTCTTTCAGGCTTGGAAGAACCGGTGACGGTGCGGGTTGTGAAGCGTCCTTTCAAGGCTGCTGAAATCGAACGCATCGCTTTCAGCGACTCGCCTGCCGAGCCTGCTGCCCCGTCTTACGACGGACTCGGGCTCTCGCTGTACTTCTTCGCGCTGGCGGCTGTTGTGCTCCTGTGGGTCCCGGCTCACCTGGGCGACGGTTCGCTTGCACAACACGTTGCGCTGTTCTACTCGGCACTGTCTTTTGCAGCCGCCGGGTTCTTCATCAACGTGCTGTCCTTGAAGGACGAAAAGTACGAGCTGCAACAGGCGAAGTCCAGCTTTCTCTTCATTCCGCTCGGTTCCGGATACGCCGGTCTCTACACGATGTGGATTCTCTCCACCCTGTTGACCGCGTTCTGCTTCTGGCAGATCAGCATCCTCATTCTGATCCCCGGACTGCATGCGGCTTTCGCCGCCGGCTCCATTCCCGGAGTTTTGTGGAGAAACAGAAGCTCAAGTTAGGCGTTTAGGCGACTGGATTCCGCGAAGAATTTGATCATTGTGCGACCAGCGCGAAATCTGGTTGCACGATGATCATTTCTTTTTGAATTGGCAATACTAAAAATCATAGTAGATTAGGTTTTAACCCCAGAGTGTACTATCTAAGTGAAGATATGTTTGGGCGCTCGGGTGTGGAAGATTCCAGCAACGAATCCTTGAAGTATGGGTTGAGACTGGTTACGCCGGCCTCTCAGGTAGGTTCGGAGCTGGCAGGAAAATATCAAGTCATTGAGCTTATCGGAAGCGGTGGCACCAGCTCCGTGTTTGAAGGCTACGATAGTCAGGCAGAAAGGAAAGTTGCAATCAAGGCGCTCCATGCTCACCTCGTAGACAACCAGGTTGTGGTGGAGAGGTTTGAAAGAGAGGCGAGAACAGCAGCTTCGATAGCTCATCCGAATGTGGTTCGGATTTTTGATCAAACCAAGACGGAGTTTGGTCAACCTCTACTGATAATGGAATTTGTCGAAGGCAAACTACTTCAGGAATTGATGATTTCTTGCGGAGGTAGCTTGCCGGTCGAAAGAGCAGTCAATATTTTTCTTCAAATTGCAGCTGCATTGGCGGTTGCGCACGAGAAAGGAATTGTGCATCGCGATTTAAAACCGCAAAACATAATGGTTGACGTTTCCAATCAAGACCATTTGAAAGTCCTGGACTTCGGCATTGCGAAAACACTTGCTCCTCAGGGCGATACTTTTTTTAAATTGACTCAGTCCGGTGAAACTCTCGGAAGTCTTCTCTACATGAGTCCGGAGCAATGTCTTGATGAGGATGTTGATGAGCGGTCTGATATCTATTCGTTGGGCTGTCTGATGTATGAGGTTCTCTTGGGAAAACCGCCTCTAGCCGGCAGAACTGCCTTTGAGACTATGAATGCACAGATAAGTCAAACTCCCGCCAGTTTCAAAATTGCCAGACCAGATAAACAAATATCCGCGACTCTCGAATCAATTATCTTCAAATCGTTGGAAAAGCGTCCAGGCAACCGTTTTCAGTCCGTCCAGGACCTGATTAACGAACTGCAAGCCGCGAAGTCCGGTCACTCCTGTGCGGTCAAGGCAAAGCTCGAGGTGACCGAACTTGCTGAAGTCAACAAAGATTCATTGCTCCAACCAGAGAATGCTCCTCAGAAAATTGAAACTCTTCCATCTCTCAAATTCGCCAGAGAGCTTCACAACACTATCCGGCTTGATAGCGAGCGTCTGGCCCAATTCAAAACAATCAAATTGGTAAGTGGCGTCATTTCGCTCCTTTCGGCAATGTGTCTATTTGGCTCACTACATGGACTTTATCCGGCCGGAAGAGAATTGGTGTCCGCTTTGGCTAATGGACTTTTTTTCGTTTTCAGCACGGCAGCGTTTTTTTTGTTCAAATTTCTTTCGCGCTTGCAAGCCGTCAGATTGGAGAGCATCGAGAAAAGTGTTCAACGTTTGGGCTCACTGGATGCAATCGAAGAATTGCCACAAGTCAGCACTAACCGTAAGACTCGCTTCAGCATTGAATTTTCTATTAAACACAAGCGAGGACATGACGTAGTGTACAAAGCCAGAATCATGCCACTCAGCAAGCAGTCTGAAAAAATCTGGCGAGATATTGCTTCGTCCAGTCAGTTCGCTTCTCGCGAAGTAGAGAATCAAAGCATTCTGCCTCCAGGTATTGCAGTTTTTTTCGATGAATCTACCAACACACCGATTGCTTGTTCAACACATGGAGCTTATGCAACGATTCTCTCCAGTTCGACACCTGAAATTAAGGTGCCGATTGATTTGTAGCGAACCTGCCAGCGCAGTGCAATCACCGGTGGAGCTGGAGTTTACCGCTTCAGAAGAAGAGCGGTGTTGGCGACAATCACGCAGAACAATGTAGTTTCGCCGGACTTGGCTGCGAACGCGTGCAATTTGCAGGCTAACTCATCGCCGTTTTTGTTTTGCGCAACCAGCTTCGCGAGCCGGTTTTGAGATGCCTCATCTTGAGTAAGCACGAATTTCGTCAAAAGCTCTTCGAACGATTCTCGGTTGGCGGGCGTCACGATAAGCGAGCTGATTTTTTCTCCTAGCGCTTCTTTGTTTGTCCAGCCAAAAAGCTCGGCGGCAAGTGGATTCCACATTTTGACTCGAAGTTGATCGTCAAATGCAAAAACGGCATTTTGCGCATTCTCGATCACTTGCGTTTTGATTTTTTCGCTGTCTTCTATGAGCAACTGTTCGCGCTTGCGTTCATCGATGTTTCTGACGATAGCCAGCACTCGATCCTCGCCGACCAGGTTGACACGATACAAATTCACCTCGACCCAAATCAGCTTGCCGTCCCGCGTGCGAGACAGCCACTCGAAAACTTGCGGTCCTTCGTCGCGGGCTTTGCGAATTTTTTCTTCCGCGTCTTGGAGTGAAAATGGCGATTCTCCAAGGCTGACCACGCCGATGTCGAGCTTGAGTAGTTCTTCGCGTGTGTAGCCATAAAGATCTTCGGCGCGTTTGTTGACGTGCAGGATGGCGCCGGTTTTCAAATCGTGCACGAAAATGCCGTCGTTGACCGCGTCGAATATTTCTCTGTAATTGGCTTCCGATGCGCGCAGCGCTTCTTCCTCGCGCGCCTTTTCGGTAATGTCCTGCACCATGGACATTGTGCCGTTAAACGTACCGTCCGGCGAATGCAGTGGAGTGTTGTACCAGATGCACTTGATACTTTGCCCGTCTTTAGTGATATTCGTCGCTTCGCCATTGACGGTCATATCGCCTTCTCTCAGGCGCTGGAAAATTTTTCCGGTGACAAATTCGACGCTCTCAGGAGGAATGATCAAATCGCGCGGGTGCTTGCCCAGCACTTCTTCTGCTGTGTATCCGAAGATCTGCTCGGAGACAGGGTTCCAGTAAATGATATTGAAGTCCGCATCTTGCAGAATGCAGGCGATTGGCATGCGTTCCATTTGCAATTGCAAACGTTCTAAAAGCGCTTTTTCTTTTTCCTGTGATTCTTTTGCCTCTAGCTGAGCGCGTTTCCATTCGGTAATATCCTGCGCCAAACCGCAGGTGCGATTGAGCTGGTGACCGGATGACGAGATGGGAAAAGTGCGTATCCACACCCAACTGATGTCGCCGTCCGGGCGCACGATGCGCACATGTTCGTCGATGTCGTCGCCCGTCGCCGTGCGCAGCGCGGTGGTTACTTTCCTTCGATCTTCCGGATGAATAGGATCGAGAAATGCCAGCGGTTTTCTATAAAGCGTATCGGCTGATTGTCCCCAAATGCGCTCGTAGGCGCGATTTACGTAAAACAGTTTGCTCAAATCCTGCGAGGCGATCCAGAGTGCGGCGCCCAGGTTTTCCGCCAATTGACGGAACATCAGCTCCGAGCGTTTCAAATTGCTCTCCGCAAGGGCGCGATCGGCTCGTGCTCCCGCTTCCGACAATGCGCGTTCAACCGCAAAGTGTATGCGGCTGCGCGGACCTTTTTGCACATAGTCCGTAACGCCGTGTTTGAGCGCTTCCATGCCGATTTCTTCATCGAGAATTCCCGATGTGAGAATAAACGGCACTTCCGGGCAAATTTCATTGCGCAGTCCGAGTGCCGATATGCCGTCGAATCCGGGCAAGGCGTAATCGGACACAATAATCTGCGGCTCGAAGTCCATGAGCGCGCGCAGGAAATCATTGCGATTGGTGACTGCCAGAAGCGTAATCGAGGAGTCGATTTTGTCCAGTGCGTGCTCCAGAGCAATCAAGTCTACCTGTTCGTCTTCCAGGACAAGTACGCGAATATGCTCGCCTACTGCCGGTTTTTCTCTGGTCAAAGTTTGCGGGCGCTGCATCGTGCGCAAACGGCTGTACGCCAGCGCATTGTCCTGCTCTCTTTCGAGCTGATCTTCGAAGGCGTGCAGAGCCTGTTCCACCGACGCCGACAGACCGGCAAGCCGCCCTTTCAGCACGAAGTCGTTCGCGCCCTGCCGGATCGTGGCTGTAGCAGCGTCTTCTCCCACGGGGTCGGACACGACGATAAAGGGCAGCGCGCTATGGATCTTGCGCACTTCATGCAGAGCGTCGTAGCAGTTGATTCCAGGTAAAGTGAACTTGCACAGAACCAGGTCGGGCACGAAGTCTTCCAGCACCTGCTCGAATTGCAAACGGCTGGAGGCGACGCGCGCCAAAAAATCAATGCCTGCGCGATTCAATTCCTCGGTAATTCGATTGACGTCGTCAGGGCTGTCTTCGAGAATCAGGATTCGCCAGCGTTCATTCATCATTCTCTGCCGCCGCCGGGTTTGGGCTATTTGAGTTTGCCGCCGCGGTGGAGGAATCCGAGGTATCCGAGGTATCCGAAATATCCGAACTGTTTATTGAATCTGACCTATTCGAAGAAGCCAGTTGGTTGAAGAGATCTATGCAAATCTTGTCGGTCAAATTGGTGATATCGGTAAAGTCGCTAGCGTTGAAAGTCGCATGAACAGTAGCCCGCGTCCTGTCGTCCGGCGCAGGAAACAGGTACTGTATTTGGTGCTTATTGTCGCCGGAGTGCATTAACTCACCTGCAGTTCTATGGATAAATTGTACCCGCTCGAATCCGGGCTTATTCTATGTATGTTATGCGCACGTTTAGAAACTAGTTTGAAATCCTGAACTACTTCGATTCCAGTTTGCTTTCGTGACCGTTGCCATTCCCTGTGCCGTTGCCTCCGTTGGCATTTCCGTTCGACGATGCGTTGAAAGCGGTCGGATCGGTGCCGCGGTCTATACGCGTTCCCAGAACGATGCTGGTTACGGTTTTGCGTACACCGGGAATTTTGCGAAATTGATCGAGTAAAACATCCAGCGATTCGGTATCGCGGGTTCGTACTTTTAATAGAATGCTTTCTTCTCCCGCCACGGAATGCAGCTCTTCCACTTCTGCAAACGGCTCGAAGGCGGCAGGGATGTCCGTGCAGGCGACACCTTCGGTCGTGACGCGTACGAAGGCGGTCAGTCTGGCGCCCAAAAGCTTCGGATTGAGATTGATCGTATAAGACTCAATGACGCCGAGCTGCTCCAGCTTCTTTACGCGCGCGTGAACGGACGGCGCCGAGAGATTCAATAGATCGGCTAAATCCGAATACTTTTGTTTTGCATCTTTTTTCAGCGAAGCTAATAGCTTTAGGTCAATGTCGTCCATGGAAGTCACCGCCCGGGTGGAAAAAACTAACGCTATTCACAATTACCACACATTTTACCAGATTAGGTGATTTTGCCAAGCGACGGGTGTACTATGAGGCAAGTTGGAATTGCAGCCTAAAGAAATTAGTCGATTGTCACCTCTGGCTTAACCGCCCGTTCGCAAAGATTGGTTTCGCTTAAGGCTGAAGAAGCGGGATGCCGGCCAATTGCGGAAAAAGTATAATTCCGTCGGCGTTTCGAAAGGAAACCTTTTATCTCAATGGAAACCGTTAAAAACGTCTCAAAGCTAAAAGTGATTTTGGCATTCCTCGGAATCTACGTGATCTGGGGATCTACTTATCTGGCAATTAAATTCGCCATCGATACTATGCCACCATTCATGATGGCATCTTTTCGATTTTTAGCAGCCGGATTGGGCTTCTTCGCCGTGCTCATGATGCTCGGTCACGAACGCCCCAATAAGCGGCACTGGCTCTCAGCCTTCGTGCTCGGCACCCTGCTTTTATCAGCCAGCAACGGCAGCGTCGTTATGGCGACAAAGACGATTTCCACCGGTTTCATCTCTCTATTGATCGCCATGGTGCCGGTTTATGTAGCCATTCTCGAATGGCTGGAAAATCGCAAGCAGAAATTCGAAAAGAAAAAACTCGCCGGACTTTTGCTCGGCACTCTGGGCATCGTCACTCTCATCGGACCGCAAAACCTGCTTGTCCCGGGTCAAATCAACTGGGGCGGCATCGCACTGGTGATGTTCGGCTCGCTGAGCTGGTCTGTGGGCACAATTTATTCGAGAAAAGCGGAAAAACCGTCGTCGCTCATGGTCGGCATCGCCATGCAAATGATTTGCGGAGGTGCTGTGCTTGGTCTGGTCTCGCTCTTGATGGGCGAGCACACGCAAGTCGCGAACATGCATTTCTCGATGCGTTCGATCCTTTCCGTTCTCTATCTCATCGTCTTCGGCTCGATCGTCGGCTATTCATCGTATCTCTGGCTGCTCAATCACGTGAGCGCCTCCAAAGTTTCCACCTACGCCTACGTCAATCCGATTGTGGCGATTTTCCTGGGCTGGGCATTTGCAGGCGAAACAATCGGCATGCAGACGATCTTGTCCGGCACGATCATTCTTGCTTCAGTATGGCTGATTACAGGAAGCAAAAAACAAAATGAGCCTGCCGTCGTGCCCTGCCGCGTTGTCGAAACGTCCGGCGGCAAGCTGGTCTGCCAGACGATGGAACTCGCCTCCGGCGGCTCCAAGATATCCGCTTGAGACTGATTTGAAACATGCGCTAGCTCGCCCAACCTGTCGTCATGCTGACGGCGTTTTCCTCGATTGCGAAAACGGTTATGGGTGGGCGAAAACCAAAGTTGCAAAGGGGATTCTGAGAGAGAAAATATTAGGCGGTTGAGCAGAGATTTTGACACTCTGAAGACATCTTTTTCAAAACTCTATTCGTTCGAGTCTCCAGACCTCAGGTTATCTCATAAGCGCTAATTTCTCTTTTCTCCTGCCCGCCTCACGGCTGGTCGGTTCGGCATGCGCGTGAGTTTCTCAGGCTGGAAACCCGGACGTGTTCTAACGCTTACACAGCGTCCCAATCAAGGACACATCGATGAAGACCAAGAAAACGGTGTTCGTCGACTGCAATGACACGCTCATTGCGGTTCGGCACGCCAATAGAGGTGAGGAAGCCCCGGCAGGCTTCAAAGCTATCGAGCGAGACGGACAGTACTTCCACGTCATGGCTCGCCCAAGCGCGGCTCCATTCCTGTCTGCACTGGCGCAAGACGATTGCGAAATCGTCGTTTTGACCGGCGGCAGCACGCGAATCCAGGGGCTTCTGCTCAACCTGGCACGGTTGGGTCGTCTTGTCACGGACATCATCGGCTACGACCTGCGCGGCGCCGCTGAAGTACCGGAAAATTGGGTTCTGGTCGATGACCTGCAAAACGGCAGCATCTCCTTCGAAGAGAAGTTGTCGATGCTCGGCATCACCCGCAAAACAGTCGGCGAGACGAAATACGTTCAGGTGGTCAAACAGCATTGCGTGCAGTGCGTTGCCTTCAAGGGCGGCGAAGACAAAGACCCGCTCAGTGGGCTGCTGGACACGGTGCGCGAGAAGCTCGGCAACACCTACCAGTCGAAATAACCGTTTGCCGCCGCAGCGGTTGTTCAGGAGATCGGCGCGAGAAGCTTGCCCTGCCTTGTTGCAGGACTTGCTCTCGCGCTCGATTTTCTTTGCACTTTTGATACTAAATCAAGTAGTAGTAAACATTCAAAAAACAAGACCGGGAGTTTTCGGTCTTGAAAGGAGGCGGAACGGCGTGCAGGAAGAATGTCCAGGTTGCCCCGAACAGTCTGACCGCCGCCGTCCCACCCCGCTTTTTTGTCGTTTGTTCCGGCAAATGAAATTCCTTCGAAGCCCGGCAAGAATATTGCGCTGCGCGTTAGAACACGCGCTCGAAGCCGGTTTTACCCGCCTTCGCAAGAGTGCAATGCAAGTCGGGGTCGAGGGTGAAAGTCATCGTTTCGGTAACCTTCTTGGCGCCGAACCAGATGTACTTCTTCTCCAGGCGCCGCGCAGTGATTGTCTCACCGCGACTGAGCGCCGCCAGAACGACCTCTTCTTCTCCCTCGAACATCCGCAGGTTTTGAAACCCGCGTTGCACCAGAGCGAAGCCGTTGGGGCAGTCGTACGTCACTTCACCGGACGTTCCGCTGCTCACATCGATGAGCAGGAGCACCTGGTCGTCGTTGCCGTTGTCCGCAACGAGTTCCATGTCGCCCTTGCCGTTGATGGCGAAAGAAGCGCGCGTGATGCGCAGCTCCTTGCCGTGCTTCAGCTTCTCGGTTGTCTGCGAGAGA
>Ga0268299_1002927_pt1 | contig 17692 bp, 16 predicted proteins | sample NOBtaG_FD_193484 | JGI IMG/M metagenome (GOLD analysis project Ga0268299, IMG submission 193484) | Activated sludge microbial communities from bioreactor in Nijmegen, Gelderland, Netherland - NOB reactor | ecosystem: Engineered > Bioreactor > Aerobic > Activated sludge | place: Netherlands...
TTCTCGTCAACGACTTCTCGCTCGCCGACATCTCGTTCATTCCCGGCGTGATGATCCTCGCCAACATGGGCATCGACGTCGACCCGCGCTGGCGCAACCTGACCGGCTGGGTCGCCCGCCTGCGCTCGCGTCCGAGCGTGCAGGTTCTCGGGCTCTAGGCCGGGCCGCAGGGGAGGGGGTGGCGTGCTCGCCGCCCGTCGCGCCTCCCATTGACACCCTGCGCGGTCTTCGCCAGAACCGCCTCCAATCGAGAATCATTCCTGTTTTGGAGGAGACTGAGATGGCAAAGCCGCTGAAGGGATCGAAGACCCACGACAACCTGAAGGCCGCCTTCGCGGGCGAGTCGCAGGCCAATCGCCGCTACCTGTACTTCGCTCGTCGCGCCGACATCGAAGGCTACCCGGACATCGGCGGCCTGTTCCGCGACACCTCGGAGGCCGAGACCGGGCATGCGTTCGGGCACATGGACTTCCTCAAGGAGGTCGGCGATCCGTGCACCGGCGTTCCCATCGGCGACACCGAGAAGAACCTGAAGTCGGCCGTCGAAGGCGAGACCTACGAGTACACCGAGATGTACCCGGGCTTCGCCAAGACCGCCCGCGAAGAGGGCTTCGACGAGATCGCCGAGTGGTTCGAGACCCTCGCCCGCGCCGAGAAGTCGCATGCCGGCCGCTTCGCCAAGGGCCTGGAGTCGATGAGTCTGTAACGGTTCGGATCGGACGGATCGCCCGGATCCGTCCGATCCGTCTCGTCATGAAGCGCGTCACCCTCGACGACATCAGCGGCATCGCGCGCTACGAGGCGATGCGCGACGAGTTCCGCCGCCGCATCATCGCTCTCAAGCGGGCGCGGCGCGTGGCCGTCGGCGACCGCGTGACGTTCGTGTTCGAGAACTTCGACACGGTCCTCTTCCAGATCCAGGAGATGCTGCGCGCCGAGCAGATCAGCGATCTCGACCGGGTGCGCGAGGAGATCGAGGTCTACAACGAGCTCATCCCGGGGGACGCCGAGCTGAGCTCGACGATGCTGATCGAGATCACCGACGAGGCCGAGATCCGGCCCGCGCTGCAGCGCCTGATCGGGATCGACCGCTGCGTCTGGCTGGAGATCGGGCCGCACCGCATCGCCGGGGTCTTCGAGGCCGGTCGCAGCAAGGAGGACAACCTCAGCGCGGTCCAGTACGTGCGCTTTCCGCTGGACGAGACCGAGCGCTGGGAGTTCGGGCGGGACGAAGTCGTGGCGCGCCTGGCGATCGACCATCCGAACTACCGCGCCTCGACGTCGATCGAGGGCGACGTGCGCCGCTCCCTCAAGGCGGACCTGGGGTTGGCGTGAGAACGCGCCGCACGCGCCAGCTTGCCGCCGTCGAGGCGGTGCTGCGGGACGCGCGCGACCATCCGACCGCGGCGCAGGTGCGGGAGCGCGTGGCGCGGCACCTGCCGCGCGTCAGCCTGGGGACGGTGTACCGCAACCTCGAGAAGCTGGTCCGCGCCGGCGCCGCGGTGCGCGTCCGCGTCGACGGCGAGGTGGCGCGCTACGACGGGCGGGTCGACGACCACGATCACTTCGTGTGCGAGCGCTGCGGCGCGGTCACCGACCTGCTCGCGCCGCACGGGCCCGAGGTCGACGTCTCCATCCTGCGGCGGCGCGGCTACGCGGTCCGCACGCATCGTCTGGCGCTGTTCGGCGCCTGTCCGGGCTGCACCGGAACGGCGTTGCCTTTTGGTCGGGTGGCTCTATAAGGAGGAGGCCTTGCGAGCGCCGATGGATCTGCCCGCGATCATCCCGATCTTCCCGCTGCCCAACGTCGTGCTCTTTCCGGGCGTGCCGCTGCCGCTGCACATCTTCGAGCCGCGCTACCGCGAGATGATCGCGGACATCAAGGACAGCGACGGCGTGATCGGGATGACGCTGCTCCGGGGCGACTGGCGCGAGCAGTACTACGACACGCCCGAGGTGTTCGGCGTCGGCTGCGCCGGCAAGATCGTCAGCGTCGAGGAACTGCCCGACGGGCGTTACAACATCCTCCTGCACGGCCAGCGCGAGTTCGACATCCTGCGCGAGAGCCGCACCCGCTCGTACCGGCTGGCGGAGGTGCGCTGGCGGCCGCTGCCGCCGTCGGATTTCGCGCTCCACCCCGAGGTGCGCTCGCAACTGCTGCATCGCCTGCACTCCTACGTCGCGCAGCACTTCGAGGAATCGGTGCGCCGCCTGCTCGACGACCCCACCCTCGGGGACCAACTGCTGATCAACTTCTTCTGCTACGCCCTCGACCTCGAGCCCCTCGAGAAGCAGGGCCTGCTCGAGTCGCTCAGCCTCGGGTCGCGCGCCGATCGCCTCCTCGAGGTGCTCGACTTCCAGTTGCACCTGGAGCGTTCGGGGCGCGTCGAGCCGCCCAGCGGTCGCTCCCACTGATCGCGAGTGCGGCGGGCCGCGCCGCTCTCGCTTCCGATCGCGCCTGCCGCACGGATGCCTCAGGGCATGCCCTCGGCGTCGATCTCGATCTGGATCTCGTCGCCGACCAGCACGCCGCCGGTCTCGAGCGTTTCGTTCCAGGTCAGACCGAAGTCCTTGCGATTGATGGTGGTGCGCGCCGAGAAGCCGGCGCGCTGGTTGCCCCAGGGATCCTTCGCCGCGCCGAGATAGGTGACGTCGAGCACCACTGGCCTCTCGACGCCGTGGATCGTCAGCTTGCCCTCGAGCTTGCCGCTCTTGCGGGAGGCGTCGATCTGCGCCGCCTTGGTGCTGGTGAAGGTGATCTTGGGGAACTTGGCGACGTCGAAGAAGTCCTCCGAGCGCAGGTGCTTGTCGCGCTCGGCGACGTTGGTGTTGACGGTGGCGGCGTCGATCGAGCCCTGCACCCGGGTCACCTCGGGCTTGTCGGGATCGAACTCGATCGTCCCCTCGAACTTGTCGAAGCGCCCCTGGACGTAGGTGAACAGGTGGCGGACCTTGAACGCCACGGTGGTGTGGTCGGGGTCGACCTTGTAGGTCACGGCTGCGCCCGCCGAGGGCAGCAGAATCAGAAGGACCGCCGCCGCCAGCCAACTTCGAATCGTCATCGTCTCTCCTCCTTGCCTGCGAGTGGAACCGATGGATGAGATGCGCCGTCGCCGCCCCGGTTACGCGCGACCGCAACGCGGCAAGCCCGGTTGACTTGCCCACCCCCCCCACCCATAGTGCCGGGCGAGGATGATGACGCGATGAAGCGCCGCGAAGAGCTGTCGTTCCGGGAACGGATGTACCTGCCCGAGGTGATCAAGGGCCTGGCGGTGACCAACTACCGCTTCTTCCGCAACCTGATCCTGCACGGTCTGCACGCGATCGGGCTGGCGAAGCAGACGCGCGCGGCCGTGACGACGCAGTACCCGGAAGAGCTCAAGTACTACCCCGACAACTACCGCGGCAGCCATCGCCTCACGCTCAAGGAGGACGGCGCGGTGCGCTGCACCGCCTGCTTCCTCTGCGCCACCGCCTGCCCGGCCAACTGCATCTACATCGAGGCCGGCGAGCACCCCGACCCGCAGGTCGAAAAGTTTCCGCTGCGCTACGAGATCGACACGCTGCGCTGCATCTACTGCGGCCTGTGCGTCGAGGCCTGCCCGTGCGACGCGATCCGCATGGACACCTACACGCATCCCAAGATCTGGGGGTACTCGCGCATCGACTTCGTCGAGACCAAGGAGGTCCTGATGAAGCGCTCGAAGGTGCTGGCGGCGCGCGGGCGCAACGCCCTCATCGAGGACATGGTGGCGGACTACAAGGCCGCCGAGAACGCTCCGCTCGAGCCGCTCGACTAGGTCGCGCGCGCATGGGCAAGGTCTCGATCGTCCTCCTGCTGGCCTCGACCGCCATCGTCATCGCCGCGTTTGTCAACGGCCTCAACACGGTGCGCCAGCCGGAGGCGGTGCTGGCGCACTCCTACTGGGCGCTCGGCGCGCTGTTCGCCGTCCTGGCGGCCAACTTCTTCGCGATGTTCCACGCCGCCCAGAGCGATCGCCTGATCGCCGCCCTGCGGCACGCCCTGCTGGCCGAGCGGGCGCGGCACGGCGAGCCCGAAGCCCCGGCCGAATAGGCCCCCACCGCCCGGGCCGCGATGGACGCAACCGCGCCCGCGGTCTATATCCGGTCGGACCAGCTCTTCAGCGCGAGGAGGTCACCACCATGGCAAAGACGTTCAAGGAGCTCATGGACGAGGCCCGCAAGGTCATCCCCGAGTGGAGCCCGGACGAGGTCCGCAGCCGCACCTCGAACGGCAAGGGCTACACCCTGCTCGACGTGCGCGAGAAGGACGAGTTCCGCGACGGCCACCTCGACGGCGCGCTGTCGCTGCCGCGCGGCTTCCTCGAGATCCGCGTCGAGGAGGCCATCCCCGACAAGTCGACGCCGATCATCGCCTACTGCGCCGGCGGCACCCGCTCGCTGCTGGCCGCCAAGCAGATGCGCGAGATGGGCTACACCGACGTCGTCTCGATGTCGGGCGGCTACAACGGCTGGAAGAACGCCGGCTTTCCCTTCACCCAGGACCGGCAGTTCAGCGCCGAACAGCTCGGCCGCTACAGCCGCCACTTCCTGCTCCCGGAGGTCGGCGAGGCCGGTCAGGCGAAGCTTCTGGACGCCAAGGTGCTGCTGGTCGGCGCCGGCGGCCTGGGCTCGCCGACGGCCCTCTACCTCGCCGCCGCCGGCGTCGGCACGATGGGGATCGTCGACCACGACACCGTCGACCTGAGCAACCTGCAGCGACAGATCCTCCACCGCCAGGACCGCATCGGCGTCGCCAAGGTCGATTCGGCGCGCGAGACCATCAACGCCCTCAACCCCGACGTCAAGGTGATCGGCTACCAGGAGCGCATCTCGTCGGAGAACATCATGCGCCTGCTGGCGGAGTACGACGTCATCGTCGACGGCTGCGACAACTTCCCGACCCGCTACCTGATCAACGACGCCTGCGTGATGACGGGCAAGCCCAACGTCCACGGCAGCATCTTCCAGTTCGAAGGGCAGGCGACCGTCTTCTACCCCGGCAAGGGCCCCTGCTACCGCTGCCTGTTCCCCGAGCCGCCGCCGCCGGGGGCGGCGCCGAGCTGCGCCGAGGCCGGCGTGCTGGGCGTGCTGCCGGGGCTGGTCGGCTGCGTGCAGGCGCTCGAGACGATCAAGATCATCCTCGGCGCCGGCAAGCCGTTGATCGGCCGGATGGCCTACTTCGACACCCTCAGCATGGAGGTCCGCATCCACAAGCTGCGGCGCGACCCGAAGTGCCCGGTGTGCGGCGACGCCCCGACGGTCAAGGAGCTGATCGACTACGAGGAGTTCTGCGGCCTGCGCAATCCGGGCGCGGCCGCGCACCCCTGAGGCTCAGTCGAGCGCCTGCGGGTCGCTCTTGGCGATCAACGCCCGCAGGCGCGCGCCGTGGCCGTCCTCGATCCGGGCCAGGGCGCGCAGCTCGTCGGCGAGCTGCGGGTGGCTGTCGGTGATCAGGGTCGCCTCGTCGAGCAGGTCCTTGATCGCCGCCTTGTGGGCCTCCAGCGCCTGCGCCAGGCGGCCCCAGTAGTTCAGCGCCCCGATCGGCTCGGGTGCCCGAGTCACGTCGCCGGCGAAGCTACCGAGATCGTGGATGATCTTGCCCAGGCGCCGGGCGACCTCGTCCTCGCTCTCGGCCAGTTGCCGGAGGCCGTCGCGGCCGGCGGCGTGCGGCGCGGTCCCGGCCTGGGCCCGCAACTGCGCGGCCCGGTGCATGGCGTCGACGTAGAAACGCCGCACCTGCGGCTTGAGATCGTGCGCGTCGCGCTCTTCCTCGCTCAGGAACAGACCCTTGATTCGGTTCAGTACGCCCATCGGGGGGCGGGTGTAACCGGAGGGTCGGGGGGGAGTCAATGGACCGCGTCGGGCGTTCTTCCCCTTGCCGGCGCTTTGGGATAGGGGTGGTCGCCGTCAGGGAGCACAGAAGAGCTATGGCCAGAATCACCGTCGAAGACTGTCTCAAGCAGGTTCCGAACCGTTTCGAGCTGGTCCTGCTCGCCAGCCGGCGGGCGAAGCAGCTTCTCAAAGGGGCCCGGCCCTTGGTCGAGACCGACAACAAGGAAGTGGTCACCGCTCTGCGCGAGGTCGCCGAGGAGAAGGTCGAGATGACCTACCCCGAGGCCGACGAGTAGTCGCACGGCCCGTTCCAATCCGGGGGCCGCGCCGGCCGCGGTCGCCCGTCGATCCAGCCGAATGTCCGACGAGCGCGACGGAGAAGTCCCGACCGAAGCGGTCGAGGTCGACCGCGACGAGGTCGCCGAAGCAGGGCCGGTGGAGGTCGAGGTCGACGCCGTCACCGAGATCGGCGCGCCCGTCGAGCTCGAGCCGGCGCCCGAGCCCGAGCGCGACGAGCGGGCGCTGGCGCCGGTCGACTCGCTGCAGCGGTACCTCTCGGAGATCCGCCGCTACCCGCTGCTCAGCCGCGAGGAGGAGCACCGCTTGGCGGTGGCCTACAAGGAAGAGGGCGATCTCGACGCGGCCTACAAGCTGGTCACCGGCAACCTCCGCCTGGTGGTAATGATCGCGCGCGAGTACCAGCGCGCCTTCCGCAACCTCCTCGACCTGGTGCAGGAGGGCAACGTCGGCCTGATGGAGGCGGTCAAGAACTTCGACCCCTACCGCGGCGTGCGCTTCCCGTCCTATGCTGTGTGGTGGATCCGCGCCTACATCATCCGCTTCCTGATGAACAACTGGCGCATGGTGAAGGTCGGCACCACACAGGCGCAGCGCAAGCTGTTCTTCAACCTGCAGAAGGAGAAGGACCGCCTCGAGGCGGAGGGCTTCGCGCCCTCGGCCAAGCTGATCGCGCAGCGGCTCGACGTGAAGGAGTCGGAGGTGGTCGAGATGCAGCAGCGCCTCGGCTCGCGCGACGCCTCGGTCGACGCCCCGCTCGGCAGCGAAGAGGATTCGAACACGCTGCTCGACACCCTCTCCGCCGGCGGCACCGCCGAGGAGCAGATGGCGGAGGCCGAGTACAAGGCCAAGGTGGGCGAGCGCATCCGCGAGTTCGGCGAGACCCTGACCGGCAAGGACAAGGTGATCTTCGACTCGCGCCTGCTGGCCGAGGAGCCCCTCACCCTGCAGGAGATCGGCGACAAGTACTCCATCAGCCGCGAGCGCGTGCGGCAGATCGAGAGCCGACTCAAGAAGCGCCTCAAGGCCTACCTCCTCGAACACATGCAGGACCTGCCGGGCGCCGTGATCGACGTCGATTGAGGCCGCCCTTCCGGCGCCGATGGAGTCGCAGGGCACCTGCTCTGTGCTCGACCGTGCGGGACGAAATTCTCGATTGACACCACGCAAGGCGCCCGTGTTAGGGTGTCGCAAATTCGAGTGATCCCGGGGGGAAGGGCAGCGCGGAGGGGGTCCGTGCGGGCCGGAGCAGGTGCCGGCGCGTCCGGACTGCGCACTGTCCTCGGACACCGGCCGGGAACTGGGGGAGTGACATGCGATCGGTGAAGTTCGCCGGGGTTCTGGGCATCGCGGTTGTGCTGGCGTCGGCGTCGGGGGCCTGGGCGCAGATCTCGGGCGCCTCGCTCACCGGCTCGACCTGCTCGGGCACGAGCAACAGCGGCGACGGCTTCACCGGCTGCAGCTCGGCGATCAACACCAACAACGGCACCACCCTCGCCACCCGCTACGCCTTCAACGTGAACGCCGACGTCGGCGTCGCCTCGACGCGCGACCAGAACGGCAGCGCGACGCATCAAGTCTCCTTCAACGCCACCGCCCCTGGCGGCTACCGTCTCGACATCGGGACGAGCCGGCTGGGAGACATGAATCGTCGCAGCGACGTGTCCGGCTGCGACGGCGCGGCAGACACGACCGGCGTCACCGGCAGCTCGAACATCGCCCTGGCGAGCGGCTCGCTCACCCTCGCCGACCCGGGCGCGGTCGGCAACGGCGGCGGCGACACCAGCGTGCCGATCAACCAGTCCTCCAGCGCGACCATCTTCCGCGTCAGCAACGGCGTCGGCCAGGCCCACACGCTGACCTTCACCTTCAGCGCCAACGTGCGCAGCAACTCCTGCGAAGCGGCGGTGCGCATCGGCCAGCAGAACGGCAGTACCTCGGGCTGCGATGCCTGCGGTTATCCCGGCAGCCCCGGTCGGACGCAGTCCTCCGACGGTCACTTCGTCACCGTCACGTACACCTCCCTCTGCGGCAACGGCACGGTCGATGCCAGCGTCAGCGAGCAGTGCGACCAGGGCGGCGCCAACGGCTCGTCCTCGTCCTGCTGCACCAGCACCTGTCAGTTCCGCTCGCCCGGCTCCGTCTGCCGCGCTTCCGCCGGGGTCTGCGACCCGCAGGAGGTCTGCAGCGGCAGCGGCGGGACCTGTCCGGGCGACGCGAAGAGCACGGCCGTCTGCCGCGCCGCGGCGGGCGTCTGCGACGTGGCCGAATCCTGCGACGGCGTCGGCAACAACTGCCCGGCGGACCAGTTCGTCTCCGCCGGCACCGGCTGTCGCGCCGCCGCCGGTCTCTGCGATCTCGCCGAGGCGTGCACCGGCTCCGGCGCCAACTGCCCTGCCGACCTGAAGAAGAGCGGCGACACCTGTCGCGCTTCGAGCGGCGTGTGCGATCTCGCCGAGGTGTGCGACGGCGTGGCCAACGACTGCCCGACGGACGAGTTCCAGCCGAGCAGCGTCGAGTGCCGCCCGAGTGTCGGCGTCTGCGACGTCGCCGAGAACTGCACCGGCGCGGGTCCGGTCTGCCCCGGCGACGGCGTCCGCCCGAGCAGCTTCGAGTGCCGCGCTTCCGCCGGCGTCTGCGACGTCGCCGAGAACTGCGACGGCGTCGGCACGGCCTGCCCGGCGGACGTCTTCGCGCCGAATACGCAGGAGTGCCGCCCCGAAGCGGGCGACTGCGACGTGGCGGAGAGCTGCACCGGCAGCGGCGCCGCCTGCCCCGCGGATACGTTCGAGCCGAACACCGTCGAGTGCCGCGCTTCGGCCGGCGACTGCGACGTCGCCGAGAGCTGCAGCGGATCCTCGGCGACGTGTCCGGTCGACGCGTTCCAGCCGAGCTCGGTCGAGTGCCGCGCCTCGGCCGGCGACTGCGACCTCGCCGACAACTGCAGCGGCACGGCGGCGACCTGTCCGGCCGATGCCAAGAGCACCGCGGAGTGTCGCGCCGCCGCCGATCTCTGCGACGCAGCGGAGGTCTGCGATGGCGTGAACGACACCTGTCCCGCCGACGTGCCGCAGGCCGCGCTCGTCACCTGCCGCGCCGAGGCCGGCAACTGCGACGTCGCGGAAGTGTGCGACGGCGTGTCCTTCTCCTGCCCGGCGGACGCCGTCGTCGGCGCCGGCACCGAGTGCCGCGCCGCGGCGGGCTTCTGCGACGTCGCCGAGCAGTGCGACGGCGTCTCCGGCGTCTGCCCGGCCGACCAGTTCCAGCCCAACACCGTCGAGTGCCGCGCCTCGGCCGGCGTCTGCGACCTGGCGGAGAACTGCAGCGGCACCGCCGCCGACTGCCCGAGCGATGGCAAGAGCACGGCGGAGTGCCGCGCCTCGGCGGGCGTCTGCGACCTCGCCGAGAGCTGCGACGGCAGCGGCAACGACTGCCCCTCGGACGGCAAGAGCACGGCGCAGTGTCGTGCCGCCGCGGGCGTGTGCGACGTGGCCGAGGTGTGCGACGGCGTCGCCGACACCTGCCCGAGCGATGCGAAGAGCACGGCGCAGTGTCGCGCCGCGATCGACGAGTGCGACTTTGCCGAGGTCTGCGACGGGGTCGCCGACACGTGTCCGGCCGACGTGACCGAAGCCGATGGCACGCCGTGCGACGACACCGATGCCTGCACCACGGTGGACGAGTGCAGCGGCGGCGCCTGCGGCGGCAGCGTGCCGCTCTCGTGCCCGACCTGCGAGGCGTGCGTGCCCGCCTCCGGCTGCGTGCCGGCGACGCAGCTCGCCTGCGGTGGCGCGGCCGCCGGCAAGGCGTTCCTCAAGATCCGCGACTTCGCCCCCGCTGAGAGCATCAAGGACCAGCTCCTCTGGCGGTGGAAGAGCGCGGCGGCGGTGGCGGGCTCGGATTTCGGCAATCCGACCACGAGCACCGACTACGAGCTGTGCGTCTACGACGAGACCGCCAACACCCCGGTGCTGGTGAAGAGCTACACCATTCCCGCCGGCGGCATCTGCGCCAACGGCAAGCCGTGCTGGAAGCAGACCGCGACCGGCTTCAACTACACCGACCTGGTGCGCGATCCGGACGGCATCATGAAGGTGCTGCTGCGCTCGGGCGGCGCCGGCAAGGGACGCATCCTGGTGAAGGGCAAGGGGCCGGAGCTCAACCACCTCCCCTTCAGCGGCTCCGAGTTCTACAACCAGGACTCGAAGGTCAGCATCGTCCTGCTGAACGACCTCGATCGCTGCTGGAAGGCCGAGTACACCACTCCGGCGCTGCGCAACGACGCCAGCCAGTTCCGCGACAAGAACTGACCCACGTCGCGAGCGCGCCCTCGTTGGTGTGCGAGCTCGGAACTCCCCGCCCTCCCAAGGGGGGCGGGGAGAGGGCTCAGGACTCCCCGGGCAGGGGTAGAACCACGTCCGGCTCCGGAAAGGCCGCGCCGACGTCGCTGTCGGAGTATCCGAGCCGCTCGAGCGCATCACGGGCGTTCTGCGGCAGGGGCGAAGCGCGACGACTCTTCCGCTTCGTCAGTGACTCCCGATACTCGCGGCGGAACGCATCCAGGACCGCTCTCGCTCTAGCATCGCTGAAGTCGCGCGAGTACTGATCCTCCGCCTCGCCCGGATGGCGCGCCAGGTCGATCCAGGCGAGGTCCTCACGCCGGAACTGCGCCGCCGCCTCGGCCGCGAGCACCGGCTGCAGGCTCGGTTCGACGCGCGCGTCGAACTGCGGCCAACTGCGTTTCCGGGAGATCTTGATCGCGCCCTGAACGAAGACGTCCTGGACCACGATCTGCCGCAGCAGCACCTCGCGCGTTCCGTCCACCTGCACGGTGCCGCCGAACATCATCACAACGCGGCTCATCGCCGAACGCTGCTGCGCCTCCGTGGAGCCGCGAATCAGGCCAACCAGGCTGCTTGACCCAGAGCCCACCTCTTCCTTGGAGCCGATCAGCTCGAGCACGGTCGGTAAGATATCGGAGACCGCCACGGCGCCGGCGATCCTGGCGCCCGCTGGTAGGACGCCGGGCAGACGCAGGAGGAGTGGCACGCGCGCTACCTCCTCGTACAGCGTATGGCGGTGTCCGATGCCGCCGTGCTCGAAAAACTCTTCGCCATGATCGGACGTGACGATCACCAGGGTGTCGTCCGCGAGCCCGAGTTCGTCGAGGGCAAGCAGGATCCTCTCGACGTGCGAGTCGACCCATGCCACCTCGCCCTCGTAGAGTGCGACCACGTGCTCGAGGTCGCGCTCGCCGATGGTGCGCACCAGTCGGTCCAACCGATCCGGGTCCTGGTAGCCGATCTCCGGACCTGCGAGACACCCTCGGCCCGTCACCGAGCCGACGTAGTTCGGGTCGAAGCGCGTGTCGAACGGTGGGGGCGGCACGTAGTCGCAATGGGCGTCGAAGAAGTGGGCGAAGACGAACCAGGGGCCATCCTCGCGAGCCAGGGTTCGCAGACGTGAAACGACCGCGTCGCCGATCTGGTCGGAAGTGATCGCCACCTCGGAGTTTTCATTGAGCACGCGATTGATGGCGACCTCTTCGCGCTTCAGTTCGTCGTAGCCGCGCCAGTTTCGCTCCGCGGCCACCCTCTCCACCTCGTTGCGGATCGCCACCGAACGCCGCGCTGCCGCAGCGACGCTGGCCGGATAGACGGCGTCATACGCGTCGAAGCCGCGAGCAAAGCCCCATTGCGGCCCGACATAGGGGGCGGTGTAGAAGCCGTAGGTCCGGTAGCCGTGGCGCGACAGGATCTCCGCCATCGTCGGAATCGATCCATCGAGGCTGTTCGCTTCCGTCTCGACGGCGTGCACTAGAGGCGTCTCACCGGTCAGCATCGAAATGTGCGACGGCAGGGTCCAGGAACTCGAGGCGTACGCATCGATCATGCTCACGCCCTCGCTCGCCAGCCGGTCCAGTGCCGGACTCGGCGATAGGTCGGCCGCGTGCCGCGGGTGACGCCCATGAGAGCCGAGGCTGTCCTGTCGCACCGTGTCGAGGGAGATCAGCAACACGTTGTACGGCGTTGCGGGAGCTGGCGGCGACGCGCGCTGGTACGCGAACCAGGTTGCCCCGACGGTGAGAATCGCCAGCAGCGCGATCACGCCCCTGCGGTTCGGGCGTCGCGCTGGGAACGACGCGCTCGGGACGAGCGGGCGCGGGCCGGGGGGCCGTCGCTTGCGCTGTCGACTCACTGCCGTTCCGGCTCCGGGCGGCGCAAGAGGGGGGTGCTTCTGTTGATATCGGGGCAGTTCACCCCACGGACCATAGCACCGCCGCGCGAACACAGGCCACCTTGCACTTCATCGTGAACGGGTGGTTGACCCCGGCGCCGCACCCTGCGCACTAGGGCGGCGATGGCCAGGCGCCGCACTGCTCTCCCTCGTTCGGCGGCGACCTCCGCGAGCGAACCTCGGCGTGCCGCGTTGCCGGCTCCGGCCGTGTCGTCCAACCAGCGCGAGTGGCTTGCCGCGGCGGCACTGGTGTTGGTGACGGTGCTCGCCTACCTGCCCGCCCTGGGCGCGGGTTTCATCTGGGACGACGACGCCTACGTCACGCGCAACGGCGCGCTGCGCGATGTCGCCGGCCTGTGGCGCATCTGGACCTCGCCCGGCGCGACACCGCAGTACTACCCGCTGACGTTCACCACCTTCTGGCTCGAGTACCGCCTCTGGGGTCCGGCCCCTGCCGGGTACCATGCGGTCAACGTCGCGCTGCACGCCGCCAATGCGGTGCTGGTGTGGCGCATCCTGTCGCTGCTGTCGGTCCCGGGCGCGCTGCTCGCCGCTTCGATCTTCGCGCTCCACCCGGTGCAGGTCGAGTCGGTGGCCTGGATCACGGAGCGCAAGAACGTTCTCTCGGGGCTCTTCTATCTCGCCGCCCTGCTGGTCCACCTCCGCCGCGGCGGCCGTGGGCGAGTGGTCGACGGCGCCGTGCTCGGCCTGTTCGCGGCCGCCCTCTTCAGCAAGACCGTCACCTGCTCGTTGCCGGCGGCGATCCTGCTGATCGAGTGGTGGCGTCGCGGCAGCCTCACGCGTCGCGACTGGACGGCGGTCGCGCCGCTGTTCGCGCTCGGACTGCTGCTGGCCGGGACGACGGTCTGGATGGAGCGCAGCCACGTCGGCGCGGTCGGCGCCGACTGGGACCTCTCGTTCCTCGATCGCTGTCTGATCGCCGGACGCGCGCTTTGGTTCTACGCCGCCACCCTGGTGTGGCCGGTCGGCCTGTCGTTCGTCTATCCGCGCTGGCAGGTCGACGCCGCCGACTGGCTGCAGTGGTGGTACCCGGCGAGCGCGCTCGTTCTGTTCGCGGCGACACTGCTGCTGCGGCGGCGGATCGGGCGCGCGCCCTTCGCGTGCCTGGCGTTCTTCGCCGGCACGCTGCTGCCGGCGCTCGGCTTCTTCGACGTCTTCCCGATGCGCTACACCTTCGTCGCCGACCACTACCAGTACCTCGCCTGCCTCGGTCTGATCGTCCTGGCGGCGGCGGCGTTCGATCGCGCGACCGGGCGCGGCCTGGTTGCCGCCGGCGTCGCCGCCGCGATTCTCGCGCCGCTGACGTGGAGTCGTGCCCAGGTCTACGAGGATCCGCGAACGCTGTGGCTCGACACGCTGGCGAACAATCCGACCGCGTGGATGGCGCACAACAACCTCGGCCTGCTGCTGCAACAGGAGGGAAGCCTCGCCGAGGCCGCGGCTCACTACCGGGCGGCCGTGCGGCTGAAGCCGGACGACGACTTCGCGCTCAACAACCTCGGCAACGCCCTGCACGGCATGGGGCAGGCCGACGAGGCGCTGGCGCAGTGGCGCGCCGCGTTGGCTGCCAACCCGGGCAACGCCGACGCGCAGGCGAATCTCGGCAACGCGCTGGCGGGGCAGGGGGACCTGGCGCCGGCCGAGGTGCACCTGCGCGAGGCCGTCCGGCTCGCGCCCAACCAGGCCTCGGCGCGCAACAACCTGGCCAACGTGCTGGCGTTGCAGGGCAGGGGCGAGGAGGCCCTGCGCGAGTACCAGGCCGCGCTCCAACTCGAGCCGCAGTACGCCGAGGCGCACCACAATCTCGCCGTGTTGCTGGCGAACAACGAGCAGCGCGCCGCCGCCATCGAGCATCTGCGCGCCGCGGTGCGCTACGCCCCCGCCTACGCCGAGGCGCACTACAAGCTCGGCCTGCTGCTGGCGGCCGACGGGCAGCAGCAGGCGGCGGTCGCCTCGCTGCGCCGGGCGGTCGAGCTCGCCGACACGCCCGCGTACCGCGACGCGTTGGCGCAGGTGACGGGCGGCCGCTGATCTGGAGTGCGGCGTGCAGCGCCGCTCTGGATCAGATCCGAGGCGAGTCCAGAGCCGTAGCAGAGGCTAGGCCGCTGGGCGCACCCGCCTCGGCGGCGGCGTGGCGGCGCTACGGGCGGCGGCCGGGATCACGCGCGCGCGGCGCGACACCTTCCGTCGCAGGACGTACTGCTGGAAGCCGGAGTGGACGAAGCGTTCCAACCAGGTGAACGGCCGGCCGCGGACGAGGCGCCAACCGCTGCGCGCGGTGCGCGTCGGCCAGCAGAGGAAGCTGAGCAGATAGAAGAACGCCATGCTGCCGAGGCAGAGGAAGCGCAGTGCCGCGGGAGAGAAGGCCTCCGACCACGAGCGGACGGCGCGGAAGTCGGTGAAGCACGCGCCGGCGAGCAGCTCGTCGTAATCGGGTGACGAGGGATCGATGCGGCCCTGCGCGACCAGCGCGCGATAGATCTCGCTGCCGGGGTAGGGGTAGAAGAAGTAGCTGTTCACGTCGTGCACGCCGATCCACGCCATCCTGGCGATGAAGGCGAAGGTCTCGGCGACCTCGGAGAGCGTCTGCCCGGGCAGGCCCATGATGAAGTGGCCGCGGACGTGCATGCCGGCGCGCACCGCGGCGCGCATCGAGCGCAGCATGCGTTCCGGCTTCACCTTCTTCTTGATGCGCGCCAAGGTGCGCGGCGAGCCGCTCTCGGGCGCATAGACGATTGCCTCGCATCCCGACGCCCGCATCGCCGTCAGCACCTCCTCGTCGAGCGCCTCGGAGCGTGTTCCCGACGGCAGGCGCCAGGTGATGGGAAGGTGCCTGGCGGTCAGCAGGCGGCAGAACTCCAGAATCCATCGGCGGTCGACCACCGCGGTGAGGTCGTAGAACTCGATGTGCTCGGCCTGGTAGCGGCGATGATAGAACTCGATCTCCTCGATCACGTCGCGCGGGTCGCGCGCGAACCAGTTGGTCCCCCACATCGACGGGCTGGAGCAGAACGTGCAGCGATAGGGACAGCCGCGCGTCGCCAGCATCGGCATCGAGCGCCGGTTGTGCTCCTCGAAGCCGAAGGCGTTGTCGAGGTACATCGAGATCGTCGGCACGAGGTGCCAGGCCGGCCACGGCAGCGCGTCGACCGCGCGGACGCGCTGGCGCGCCGCGGTGCGGACGACCTCGCCGCTCTCGCCGCGCAGGGCCAGGCCGGCGACGGTGTCGAGGCCGCGGCCCTGTGCCAGCGCCTCGGTCAGCTCGAGCAGCGTCTCCTCGCCCTCGCCGAGGACGCAGGCGAGGATCGCGGGGGCGCTGCGCAGCGCATGGGCGGGGTCGGCGGTGACGTGCTCGCCGCCGACGACGACGCGCGCGCGCGGCACCGCCGCGTGCACGGCGGCGATCACGCGCTTGGCGTAGAGCCAGTCCTGCGAGAACATGCAGGTCAAGCCGATCAGCTCGGTCTGGCGCGGGACGCGCGCCGCGATCTCGTCCGCCGTCAGCCCGACGGTGTTGAGGTTGGTTCCGGGGATGTCGCTGGCGCTGTTGGGGGCCTCGCCGTAGGCGTCGATCACGCAGATCTCGTGACCCTTCTCCTCCAGCACGGCGGCGAGGCAGGCGAGTGCGAGCGGCGGCACTCCGGACTGGGTATGGGGCGAGAAGTCGCTGGTGATCTTCGGAGGCCGGATCAGAGTGACGTGCATCACGCGTTGCCCGTCCAAGGGGCTATAGTTGGCGCCTGCGAACCGTGTCAACACAGGATTGGCATCCCGCGAGTTCGATCCTCCGAGAGGGCGTGGCAACCCGTCGCGGTCGCGTCCCGCATGCGTCTCCGGAGGTCTCCCGGAAACTTGTTGCCTCGTCGAAAAGGGCCGTGGTAGCGTCGCGGGGTGCCATCATTCGACGTGAGCGAGGAGCGCGTCTACCCCGAGCGCGTGGATGGGTCCGCCCTCGGCGCGGCCGCCCCCGGCAGGGTCGCGGCGGTGACCTGGGCCTGCCTCGCTTCGACGCTGTTGCGGATTCGGCGCGGTGAGGGGGCGTTGTTGGCCGTGAACCTCTCGCTGATCGCAGCCGAGGCGAGCTCGCTGAGCCTGGCGCTGGCGCAGATCGTCATTTCGACGCTCACGATCGTGCTGATGTACGCCTTCAACGATTTCTACGACGCGCCCACCGACTGGCACAATCCGAAGAAGGACCGCGGCCTGATCGCGACCTACCTGGACCATCGCCATGCCTGCGGCGTGGCGATCGTGGTTCTTTCGTTGGCCACCTCGGCCCTCGCCTTCCCGGCTCTCGGCTGGGGCGCGGGTCTGGCGACGACGGGGGTGATGCTCGTCAACGTCGCCTACTCGGTGTTTCTCAAGGGCGTGCCGGTCGCGGACGTCGTCTGGTGTGGTCTCTGGGGGGCGTTGTACGCCGCGATCGTGACCTCGTCCCCGTCGCTGCTCTTGCTCGTCGCGCTGATGACCGCGGTGTGTCACCTGTACCAGGCGATCGGCGACCGCGCTCCCGATGCCGCCAACCGGATCATCACCACCGCTGTGCGATCCTCGGCGCTCTCGACCGCGGTACTGCTCGCGCTCTCGCTGTCGCTGGTGGCGGTGTTGCACGCACTCCTCGGCGGCCTCTCCGCGTTGTCCGCGTTCGTGCCGTTCGCGTTGCTGTTCGTGGTGGCACCGCACACCGGATGGCTGCTGAGCAAGGTCTACTTCGGCGCGGTCTGGTCGTACCTGCTGGTCGTCGCCCATGCGCTTCAGTGAGAAGCTGGCGGTGGGCTACGCCTACGGCACCAGCCTGTTGGCGTACATGGTGGACGGGGCGCCGCGGCCGTTCTCGGCGACCTTCGCGGTGACCAACCGCTGCAACCTGCGCTGCAGCTACTGCAACTGTCCTTACATCGACCCGACCAACCTCGACCTGGAGCGGATCGACGGGCTCTTCGGTCGCCTGCAGACGCTGGGCATCCGGCGTCTGGGACTCGCCGGCGGCGAGCCGATGATGCGCCCGGACATCGGCGAGATCATCGCCATGGCCAAGGCCCGAGGGTTCTACGTCAGCGTCAACTCGAACCTTACCCTCTTCGATCGCCACCCGGAGCGTCTGGCGCTGGCCGACCTGGTGTACACCAGTCTCGACGGTGACGCGGCCGCGCACGACGGCGCGCGCGGCGCGGGCGCGTACCAGGGGGTGCTCGCAGGCATCGACAGGCTGCTACGTGGAGGCAAGCCGGTGATCGCGATCTGCGTCGTGACCGAGCACAGCATCGATCAGTCGGGCGCG